>Ga0207872_100253_pt1 | contig 40617 bp, 37 predicted proteins | sample Passage260B_FD_187372 | JGI IMG/M metagenome (GOLD analysis project Ga0207872, IMG submission 187372) | Cellulose adapted compost microbial communities from Newby Island Compost Facility, Milpitas, CA, USA - Passage2 60B (SPAdes) (version 2) ...
TCTTTGTCATACTTTTGACTCATCTTCGGAAACCTCGATTTTGCTGAATTTATTGTCGCATTCTCGATTCTCGGTGTCCACTATTCAGTCTAGCATCAGAAGTTTATAATTGGTCATGTAATTCCGTTTTGAGTGACACATAAATTTGCTGCGGATATATAATTCACGAAATCAACTTTAGGAATAGGGAGTAATTTGGGAGGTTACACGCTTTGAAAAAATTAATTTGTACTTGTCTCGCCGTTATTTTGGGATTCACTTTATTTTTACCGGCTCCCCCCGCTTACGCCAGAACTGTGTCTGATCTTGAAGCTTACCAAAATTATATTATTAACATGAACTATGAATTAGTACTTAACAACATAACGTATTCACTTTATTATTTAAAGGATAAAAAGGTCACTCAGCCTAATGATCGCAATTCAATTATTTTGTTTTTTGAAAAAAAGAACGGAAATTTGGTGAGAAAGAAAGAAACGTTAGAACAGCTTACCCGAATGTATATCATGGGCAAAGCTAAAGACGATTATCTGCGCATGGCTGAAATTGCGGAATGGTCGACTCCATTTATTGTATTGGGCACAGAAATTTGGCGAGGGTTCAGCGAATCGCTGGTAGAAGGCGTAGTCGGTACATATATAAAGAAGAAACCGCCGGTTGATGAGCTTATGAAAACCGCCCAGAGATTAATCAAGGACCAAGCGACCAACCTGCAAAATCCCCAATTTGCACTAATGCTTTGGGCGTTGGTTAAATATTACGGTGAAATTAAACCTGACATGGATTATGCGTATGGAGAACGAGGCATTCGCGTGGAGGAACAGTATGGAAAAACGATTGTTTCATTAAACAATCCCAATGTTTCTGTTTACACTGTTTATGACAGATTCATCAATGGATATTTTGGCTATGCAGCGTTTCTCGACGCATTGGAGGAACTTGATTTAGCATTGGAACCCAGCTTTAAGTCAGTGTTGGTGGAAACATTAAACGCCCTGTACCTGGGAACGATGTCTGCACTGACCGGCAATAATGCCAAGATTACAAAATCCAAGATTGAAAAAGAATTCAAGGAAATATACAAAACATTGAAAAATCTGAATATAAAGCTTGTATTCGATCCCGAAAAGATCATAAGTATCGAAGGTCCCGATGCTCTCGAGTTTATCCGCACATTAGATGATTTTGTGGAACAGCTTATAAAATATCGTGATGCGGTAGACGAACGAAAGAAACGCCTTGAATATGATTTCGATAGCTGGGCCGAACAAGCCAGCCAACGTCGCGATAATATCGATGATTATATTGTCAATAATCTGGACGAGAACTTTGTTCGGGTGAAAAAAGCCGAGACACCGATCCATCTGGAAGGTAAGTGGTATATTACTTATTTGGATGACAACTCTCATACTGTGTTTTGGATTCACTCGTATAATCCCGAAACGAAGGAAATTACCGGATTTATGGAAGGAGAATTTGCGAATTACGAATTGGTTGGTCATCTGGAAGGTGATAAGGTTAAGTTGAAAGCGTTCTATGCCACTTATGAGGATGTATATAAAGATATAGCTAACAATAGTGGGGAAATCCCGGAGGATAAGATCGAAATTTTTGCTAAGAATGTTTTCAAACTTGGCGACAAAATTTATAAAACATTGGAGTTCAGGTACGAAAATGAAGGACGAATTCCTATCCTCGGAGAAGGAAGAACCTGGGAAGTCAGTTACAATGTAGAAACCTACGAGATTACCAAATTTAATTCGGATTTGACGATGCTCAAAAAATTTACCGTTCATAAAGAGTACCCGGAACCGGCTACGGTAATCGCGAAACCATTGCTTTCACCCGTCTATGTCGATGGTAGACCAATCGTTTTTGAGGTCTACAATATTGAGGGTTACAATTATTTCAAATTGCGCGATTTGGCACTAGCGTTAAATGGCACGCCTAAAAACTTTGATGTTGTTTGGGATGAAGAAAATAAGCAGATTCTGCTTTATTCCAAGAGCCGCTACACTCCGATCGGCGGCGAGTTGCAATCATCCGGATACACCGATGCGGTAACGGCTAAGGAGAGTTATCCGATCATCCTTCTAAACGGCTCGCCTGTCTTTTTGAAAGCCTATAATATCAATGGCAGTAACTATTTTAAACTGCGCGACATTGCCCAGTTGTTCGACTTCGGCGTTGAATGGGACGAGCAGTTCAAGCAACTGTCAATTCGATCGAACGACGTTTATATCGAGGAATGATTCTTTGATAGCCGATATCCGGGACTGAAAGGAGTGACAAACTCATGGGATATCGCTTGGCGAATCAGGAAAATCCATCACAAAAACGTAGGGGGAAATGGACCGCGGGAAAAAGGTTTATCGCTGTTATAGCTATAATACTCGCTATGTGCGGGACTTTTCCTTCATTTGCATTGGCCAATCATGCGGAACAAGCTATGGCGGCGGCATACTATAAGATAGTTAGTGATATTGTTTACCATAATGGGATCCATACTGATTCGGATTTATTCGATTCTGGGCTGGCGTATGCGGACCTGATTGATTTTGACGGCAACGGTATTCCTGAGCTTTACATAATTTATTCCACTTGGGAATCTTCTTCATATGGAGGTTTTTTTGAGGAAGTTTGGACCTATAGCAACGGGAATGTTCAAAAAGTTTACGAAGAAGAAGATAGCCCATCTGGTCTGATCGGTGATCGTGCGGTTTCTTTGTCGAGTGCCGAAGGGAAAAGTTACCTTGTCTACACCCATGAATACGCATCGGGGCGTGGTGATTATCCCTTTAAAAACAATTTCTCTCGGCAGCACACGTTCCTAACATTGGTTAACAACCGGATGGTGGAAACGGCTAGTTTGGATTACTTTTGGGAAGAGCATTGGGAGACCAGGGAAGAACGGATCACTTATACAATTATGGAAAACGGTAGGGAACGGCAAATCAGCGAGCGGGAATACCAAAGCATGTTGCGAAAGTATGGCATTGATACGCAAAGGGAGATTATTTCCAGTTCGGCCGGTTACAAGTCGTTTGCTTTTGATATGACGAACAATGAGGAAAAAGTTTTCTCCTTCCTTAATTCACTGGCGGATAAAATGAGGGCCAAAAATCTGGGGGAGAATCAATGGCCCCAATTAAGCCTGAGGCAGAAAAATGAATTGACTTCCTTTCTGTTCAATTTTGCCGGGATTGGCAGTATCGATTTGCGTCATTATACAGATGAGGAAGTGATCCGGTACATCAAAGACGCCTGGTTCTTCCGTACGTTGGATGACAGCCTGATGAGGAAACTTGACCAAATCGGGGAACCGATATTAATGGAAGTAAAGTCACCGGACGGTTCCTATGAGTGGTTTTTCGAGAGTTACTCGGCCAAGGCATTCGTTGAAGCGGCCCAGTCACTGTTTGGGATTACGCTGGAGAAGAAAAGCAACGGGTTTGCCTACTATGACAATGAAAATGATTATTTCTATTTACCGGAATATGCTTTTGGCGGAAATCCTTCCATCATATTTCCACGGGTTCAGGGGTTGTATGCGTTAGGAGACGGTTTGTACTATGCGGAATTTTACAGGTATGGGGTTGATTATTTTGAAATTGGTCGAGAACGAATTGACGATTATCGCAACGCGTATGAAACCTTAACCGAATGGGAAAAAAGTATCGCGGTTATGGATGGAAGCGGGTACGCCTTGCTGCATAAGACTGAGGAAAGTCCTTTTGGTTGGCAACTTATTGCCATCGACCACACCGGCATATTGCCGGACGATAAAGCCTTGAACACGCTTAAGCAGGAATGGAAAACGCGCAATAACCCCGATTCATGGGCGATTTCCGAGGTGAACGCTGCGATTCAAGCGAATCTGGTGCCGAATTCTTTGCAAGGATGGTACGGCATCCCGATTACCCGGGCCGAATTCAGCAGGTTGATGATGAGTTTCCTCACGGCGAAAACCGGAAAAACGATGGATGAATTACTGAACGAACGCGGAAAGACAATCAATTTTCAGGCCTTTGAAGATACAAGCGACGAAGTGGTTCTGGCGGCGAATGCTTTAGGTATTGTAAACGGCAGAGGTGACCGTATTTTTGATCCCGACGGTTTGATTTCGCGCCAGGAAGCTGCCGTTATGCTTGCCAATGCGGCGAAGCAGATCGGTTTGAAGGCAGACGGACCGGTACAGAAATTCGCCGATGAAGGACAGATCGCCTCGTGGGCCCGCGAAGCCGTCAAGTTTGTTTCTTCGGCAGAGGATCGTTCGACTGGCTCCAAAGTCATGGGTGGCGTGACGAACAACAAATTCGAACCAACGGCGACATTCACGCGCCAGCAGGCTATCATTACTGTGAAACGATTGTTTTACACAAATGGATAGAATTTTTGCTAAAAAGTTTTTTGAGCATTTTAAATATTGAATCAGGTGCAGAAGCTATTTTGCTTCTGCACTTGCACTTTTTATGACGAATTTATTATGGAGTACTACGTTAAAATTCTGTCGAAAAACCCCCTCATCTGAAATTAAACGAAACCTGACACAGCGTCAGCAACGGCTTCCGGTCAGCATCAAAGACATCCTGAATGAACATGAGGACAACCAGATTGATGGTGCAAGGCGCATGATGTGGCGTTGGAATAGAAGGATCACGGTCAGTTACAACACCGTTTCCCGCATCATGAAGCAGCATGGACTGCTGAAAAAAGCCAAATGTCATCCGAACGGTATTCCACGCGAGGATGCCTTAATTAGTATCACAGCATAAATACCGCACCATGTAGAGTGAATGTTTTTGCGGTTGTACAAACGCCCGGCCCCGATGGTCCGGGCTTTTCTTTTATGAGCAAAAAGGATAGCTTGATGTTTTGATAGCTTAATGTTTTTCAGTTGATTTTCATTTTGTCCGGATAAAATGACAATCAGAAAGAGGAAAAAGGAAGTGAGGACATGAACAAAAAACAGGCTCTCCAATGGATAAGTTCAGGGCTGGCTGTAATGATCATCATTTCCTGCGTTCCCTTATCTGAGGTTTTTGCCGACCACGGAGAAAGACATCATTGCCTTCCGTCGGGATTGTCGAGGGCCCACATGACCAGCTGGACCTTCCGGGGCGCATTCGACTGGCCCTCGCTTCCACCGGAAGCGCCGGAAGAGCTGCCATCCGAGCCTTTGGACTGGTTCGAGCATCCCACCACTGCCAGAAGCAACAGCAAGATCAACCCGACCAAGAAACCCCTTCCAATCTTCATTGAAGTTTCAGCCCCTTTTCGCATTTGATGGGATTGGCTAGCTCCATGATAGGGGATCGGACGGGGGAACGTATTTAGCTGAATTTACTTTTCTTTATCCATTCTTGCTTTTTTGATTTCATAATTTTTCCATTTTGTCTGGCGAGGGGGCTCGAATTTTCGTAAAAAATTTGTATGCCGTTCCAAAAACATTGGTTGCGCGTTGGATTTTGACTATTCTTTTTTTATTTATCCAAATTTGCTCAGTCCTTTCGGGTGCGTTTGGACATATACACGATCGGCGATACGCCGACGATCTGCTTGAAGACGCGGCTGAACAGGTGGACGCTGCTGAACCCCAGCTGTTCGGCGATTTCCGTCACATTGAAGTTGTACAGCTCGATCAGCTGCCGGGCTTTTTCGATCCGGATAATGCGATGGTACTTCAGGGGAGGAACGCCGTATTTTTGCGTAAACAAACGGCTGAAATAATAGGGGCTGAGGGAAGCGGCATGGGCGATTTCTTCCAGGGTGATCTGCCGGTCCACATTTTCGTGGATGTAATTTCGCGCTTCTTCCAGGGCTTTCTCGTTGATCAGGAGCGCGCGGTTTTCTTCCGTCCGGATGCCGCGGAACAGGTGGACCAGGATTTCGATGAGGAGGGCCTTTTCGTACATCCGGTAAAACATTTCCTTGTGCGAATGTTCATTGATCAGGCGTATGAGCAGCTGCTCGATGACTTTGTGGTTATTGAGCGTCAGTTTGTCGGACAGGTAGAAATCGGGATCGCTGGTGATGTCCTCGCGGAAAAACGCATGATCTTCCGGGGGGATTTCTTCGAACGCCTTGCGGTTCACGTAAACCTGCGGGCTGTCGTCCCGGTAGAAGAAGTCGAAATGGATATGGGGCTTGTGGAGGTAGTTGCCTTTGGCGGTCCGCATGGAATGGGGAACCTTGGGCTTCGGGAGGAAGATGTCTCCCGGCCTGGCCGGATATTCCACTCCGTTGATGGTAAAAATGCCTTCCCCGTCCTTGATGTAAACCAGTTCGTGATCGAAAATGACCCGTTCGGGAAGTACCCAGTCCACCTTGGATTTGTAATCCCAGGCCACGCGGACATACGGCGAGATGGACCAGATTTTTTCCGGCAGTTCGCTCATCCCGCTTCCTCCTCCTGAGCCTGTCCGGGATCCGGAATGATCAATGGTTTATAGTAATTAGAGATATAGCACATGCGCCAATTGAAAGAAAGACCTGCCGCCGGGGCCCGCGGGGGTTTTTTTGTTTGCCTCCCAAAATTTTGACGCACATTTTACATTCCCTTAATACTGCGTTGTTGTTGACAAGTTACGGTGCAGGTAGGCGGGGGTTGGTTCGGGTGCGATGCGGAGGAGGGGTGCCGGAGATGGAACAGGGGCTCAGACCTGCCGGTAACGTGCCGGAATTCGTGGCCATCGCCGACCGGCTGCACGCGGAGATCGAAGACGGACGGTATCCCGGTGGCGCCCGGTTTCCGTCGGAGGCGGAGCTGTGCCGGCGGTTCGGGCAAAACCGCTACACGATCCGGAAGGCGCTGGACCTGCTGGTGAAAGCGGGAGTGCTGTGCGCGCGCCAGGGCATCGGCCATTTCGTCTGCAGGAAGCCGCTGGACGTGCAGTACACGATCACGGCAACGATGCGGTTTTCCGAGATGATGGCGCGGCAGGGGTGCCGGCCGTCCGCGAGACTCCTTGGAACGGGAGAGGCCGTTCCTCCGGAGGAGGTCGGACGAGCCCTCGATCTGGCGGAAGGAGAGCGCGCGGTTCATCTGGACATCCTGCGCTTCGCCGACGGGGTGCCGGTCGCCCGGAACGAGACGTGGCTCCGGGCGGAGCTGTTTCCCGGACTGCTCCGTCTGCTGAACGGGCCCGAACCGTTTCATTCCCTGCACGCCATTTTGCTGGACCACTACGGAACCCGCCTCACCCGGGTGCGGTCGACGTTCCGGACGGCGCATCCGAAGGCTGCGGAAGCGGGGCTTCTCCACATTTCCCCCCACCAGAACCTTCTCGTCATCGACAGCCTGATGAAAGACCAACGCGGCCAACCCGCGGAATTCACCAGTGCCAGGTATCGCGGAGATTTGTGCCGGGTGACGATCGATTTTTGACCTCTGTGAAATCCATGAAAAAAAGGAGTGGAGACGACATGCGCAAAAAGTGGCGGCTCATTGCGGCGCCGGCGAGGGCCATGGCCTTGTCGATCCTGGTGCTGCTAGCGGCCTGCGGCACAGCCGGCGGAAACGCCGGCGGCGGAGCGGACGGCGGGACCGGAGTTTCCGGCGGCGGGCAAGGCGGACAAAAGGTGTCCGCGGCCGCGGCGACGGACGGTTCCGGCGAACGGAAAGGCTGGCCGGAAGTGCTGCGGCTCGGCGTGATACCGGGGGAGGAGGTGGGCAAGCTCAGCCGCGGCAACCGGAAGCTGGTGGAAGATCTGGGCAAAGCGCTGGGGATCAGGACCGAGCTGTTCGTCGGCGAAGACTACACGGCGGTGGTGGAAGCGATGCGCACCAGGCATATCGAGATCGCTTCGCTCGGTCCCTTTTCCTACATCATCGCCCATGAACGAAGCGGGGCGATTCCCTTCGCCGTCAAGGCCCGCAGCAAGGAAGAAGCCTTTTACTACAGCCAGATCGTGGTGCCGAAAGACTCGCCGGTCCAGACCGTGCAGGAACTCAGGGGCAAGACGTTCCTGTTCGCCGATCCGGCCTCGACGTCGGGGCATCTGTTCCCGCGGGCCAAGCTGATCGAACTGCTCGGCATCTCCAACGACGAAATTGAGAAATTCTTCGGCAACGTGTCCTTCTCCGGCGGCCATGACAAATCCATCCTGGCCATCGCCAAGGGGACGGCGGACGGCGCCGGCGTCTGTTCGACGTGCGTGGAGCGCGTGATCGAAGCCGGGTTGGTCAACGCCGACGACTACCGGGTCATCGCCCAGTCCGATCCGATTCCGACGAGCCCCTTCACCTACCGGAACGACCTTCCGGAAAATTTGGTGGAAGCGATCAAAGCGTTCTTTTTCAACTACCACAATGAAAACCCCGACTACTTCGATGACGGCACCGAGCGGTTCATTCCCGTGGAGGACAAGGACTACGACGTGATCCGCAGGACGGCGGAAGCCCTGAACATGAGTCCGGAAGAATTGTTGGGGTGAGGCGCGCCATGTCGGCCATTCTGGAGATCCGCAATCTGCGGAAACAGTACGCGGACGGCACTCTGGCGCTGAAGGACGTGAGCCTGCGGGTCCACCGCGGCGAATTCGTGGCCGTCATCGGCCCGAGCGGCGCCGGCAAAAGCACGCTGCTGCGCTGCATCAACCGGCTGGTGGAACCTTCCGGCGGCAGCATCATCGTCAACGGCGTGGACGCCGTGAAGGCGTCCGGCCGGCAGATCCGCCGTCTGCGCCGGGAAGTCGGCATGATTTTTCAACAGTTCAACCTGGTCGAGCGGGTAACGGTGCTGCGCAACGTGCTGCACGGCCGGCTCGGTTACCGGAACCCCATCGCCGGGGCGCTCGGGCTGTTTTCCCGGCAGGAAATCGAAGAAGCAAAAAACATCCTGCGCCGCCTCGGACTGCACGAGCAGATGTACAAGCGCGCCGACGAACTGAGCGGCGGCCAGCAGCAGCGCGTCGGCATCGCACGGGCGCTCAGCCAGAAGCCGCTCATCATTCTGGCGGATGAGCCGATCGCCAGCCTCGACCCGGCCACCAGCGAGACGATCATGCAAATCCTGTCCGCCATTTGCCGGGAAGACGGCATCACGTGCCTGGTCAACCTGCACCAGGTGGACGTGGCGAAGCGATACGCCGACCGGATCATCGGCATCCGCCAGGGGACGGTCGTGTTCGACGGGCCGCCGGAAGCGCTGGACGACAAAGCCGTAGGGAAGGTATACGGGCCATGAAACGGTCGGGGCAGTTGCTTGAAGATTTGCAAAAACGAAAAAAACGGCAGATCTGGCTGGCGGCCGCGGGCATCGTCCTGATCACCGCGTGGTCCGCCCGGGAAACGGATTTTTCCGTCGTCAGCGTGGTCCGCGGATTCGGGGAAATCGTCCGGTTCATCGGACAGGACTTTTTCCCGCCGGATTTCTCCGCCTTCCGGTCGCTGATCGGCCCGGCGGTGGATACGATCTGCATCAGCTTCGTGGCGATGGTGGTCGGCGCCGTGCTGTCGCTCCTGCTGAGCTTTTTCGCGGCGGCGACGACCTGCCCGTACCGCTGGCTGCAGGCGTCCGTGCGGGCCGTGTGCTCCGTGCTCCGCAACATCCCGGCGCTGATCTGGGCGCTCCTCCTGGTGGCGGCCTACGGGCTGGGCACTTTGGTGGGCACGCTGGCGCTCATCCTTACCTCCGTCGGCACGCTGACCAGGGCCTATGCGGAGATCCTGGAGGAAATCGACATGGGCCAGGTGGAAGCGGTGCGGGCCACCGGGGCGTCCTGGCCGCAGGTGATCGCCCACGCGGTGCTGCCGCAGTTTTTTCCGGGATTCGTCGGATGGTCGCTGTACAAGCTGGAACTCAACATGCGGGCGTCCACCCTGATCGGCATGGTGGGCGGCGGAGGGCTCGGTTTCTCCATCCAGAAGGGACTCAAACTGTTCCAGTTCCAGGAAGTGTGCGTGGCGATCCTGATGGTGATCGTGCTTGTCCTGACGACGGAATTCATCACCGGAAAGTTGAGGGAGCGATTGATATGAGCATGGAAGTGGAATGGGCGCCGGCCGGCGCCGCCCGGCAGACCGGCCGGACGGAGACGCCCGCCAGACGGCGCCGGGATCCGGTGCTCACCGGTGCGGCCATTTTTGGAGCGGTGTTCTTCGTCTTTGGCCTGATCCATCTCAATTTCGACTACGGGCAGCTGTGGAAAGGGACGCTGGCGTTCGTCCGGTCCTGGGCGTATCTGTTCCCGCCGAACGCGGCGGAGTGGCAGCCGATCCTGGCCGCCGCGCTGGAGACGCTGTATGTGGCCGTCGTCGGCACGGTGCTGGCGGTTGCCGTCGCGTTCGTGCTGGCCTTTTTCGCCGCGGAGAATGTGGCGCCGAAAACGGCGCCGCTGGTGAAGGGGTTCGTCTCGCTGCTCCGGGCGGTTCCGACGCTGGTGTGGGCGCTTATTTTCATTGTGGCCGTGGGGATGGGACCGCTGCCGGGGATTCTGGCGATTTTCACCCACGCCGTCGGCATGCTGACCAAAATGTTCGCCCAGTCCATCGAGGAAGTGGACGAGGGCGTGCTGGAGGCGCTCCGGGCCACCGGAGCCGGCTGGCTGCAGGTGATGCTGCAGGGGGTGTTGCCTTGCGTCGCCACGTCTTTTCTGGCCTGGAGCGTGTTCCGGCTGGAGGTGGACATCGGCGAATCGACCATCCTGGGCGTCGTCGGGGCGGGCGGCATCGGCTGGGAGATGGCCAACGCGATGCGGAACTATGAGTTCGACACGGCGTCGTTTGTGGGCATGGTCATTTTCGCCATGGTGTACAGCGTGGAATTCGCCACCAATCGCCTGAAAAACCGGATTCGCCTGAGGGGGTGACCATCCGTGGCGGAAATGACCAGATCGCGCATCGCCCGGGTGCTGATCGAAGGCGACCGGGAGTTCCTGAAGCGCCTGTGCGGACAGATCGGGGAGCGGTACCGGGTGGAGCCGGTGCGGCCGCCGTCGAGGACGCTGGTGATGGGCAAAGCCCGCGACCCGGTGTCGGGCAAGCCGTTTTACCTTGGCGAGATCCTGGCGACGGAATGCACGGTGGCCATCGGCCCGGCACACGGCTTCGGCATCCTTCTCGGCGAGGATGCGGAGAAGGCATACGAGCTGGCCGTGGTGGACGCGGCCCTGAACGCCCGGCTGCCGGAAACGGCAGGCTGGACGGCGGAGTTCGAGCGGGAAGAACGGAAACTTGTGGAACGTTGGAAAAAGGACCAGGAACGCGTGATGCGGACCAAAGTCCAATTTGACACAATGGAGGATTCGTATGGAAATCGCCTCTGATGTTTTGGGCACCCAGCTGGTATATCGGACCATGCTTGACGCCGTCGCCCGTCCGGGCACCGTCAAAAGTTTTGCGGCGGCGGCCCGCGAACTGGGCAGTGAAGCGGGTTGCAGTCCGGCCGCCGCGGCCATCGCGCTCACGCTGCTCGACCGGGAGGTCACGCATGCGGTGTTTCTGGACGACGGGGGGAAGCTCGCCGCCTTCATCCGCCGCATGACCTTCAGTCCGGAAGCCGATGCGGCATCCGCCGACTACGTGTTTGCGGAAGGGCACGCGGACGCCGGGGCGGTGCGGAGCATCGCCGGGAAACTCAAGACCGGCACGTTGGAAGCGCCCGAAGAGAGCGCCATGGTGTTGCTGCGCGTGGACCGGTTTGCGCCGGCCCGGGACGGGTCGGGCGAAGGCGAAGACACGCTGGTGCTTTCGGGCCCCGGCATTCCGGGCGAATGGCGGTGCGCCATCTCCGGCGTCCACCCGGAATGGTGGACGCAGCGGGAACGGCTGAACGCGGAATTCCCCATGGGCACGGATTGGTTCTTTTTCACGGACGAGGGCCTGATGATGGCGATTCCACGGACCACCCGGGTGAGAAGGGAGGCGGCGTCTTGGCATACACGGCGGTAACCGGCGGAAAAGAGGCGATCGCGGAAGCGGAAAAACTGACGGAATTCTTTCGGCTGAAAGACGCGCAGGCGATCCTCACCGTCGGAATGATCGAAACGCAGCTCCGCCTGCTCGTGGACCGGGTCATGGGCGAAGGCGGCCTGTACGCGCCCGGATACGCGGCGCTGGCCCTGAAGCAGGCGGAAGGCGACCCGGCGGAAGCGGCTTTCCTGCTTCGTGCCTATCGCTCCACGCTGCCGCGCAACCATGTCTCGACGGTGATCGATCCGGCGGACATGCGCGTGCTGCGGCGGATTTCCTCGTCGTTCCGCGACATGCCGGGCGGCCAGGTGCTGGGCCCGACGCGGGATTACACCCATCGGCTGCTGAAGTTTGCGCTCCGGGAAGAAACGATGGACGATGCGGAATCATTTCTCGGGAAATATCGGGAAGAAACGAGCCTTCCGCGGGAGCGGCCTGCGGATTTGGCGGAGCCGGCGACGGATCGGGAAGGGCGGGCGGCGCTTCCGGCGTTTCCCAAGATTGCGGACCTGTTGCGCAAACAGGGCCTCATGAAGGCGGCGGAAGGCGGCCGGGCGGAAGAAGGACGGGAAGAAGAACCTTTCGACATTACCCGACAAAAGCTGATCTTTCCGGTGCCCCGTTCCGGCCGCCTGCAAATGCTCGCCCGGGGCGAGACCGGCGCGATGACGGCCCTGGCCTACAGCAGCATGCGCGGCTACGGCGCGGTGCACCCGACCATCGGGGAGCTGCGCGTCGGCTACGTTCCCGTGGCCGTGCCGTATCCCCTCGACGAGGGCGGCGCCCGGGGCGAGCCGCTGTATATCGGGGAAATTCTGCTCACCGAAGTGGAAACGATCCATCCGTTCACCCAGAACGCCTCCGGGGAAGCGTTGTTTGTGCCCGGTTACGGCCTCTGTTTCGGCCAGAACGAGGTGAAGGCCATCTCCATGGCCATCCTCGAGCGAAGCCTGGAAACGTCGGGTACGGCGCCGGCCCAGGACGAGGAATTCGTGCTCCTGCACATCGACAGCGTGGAATCAAACGGCTTCGTATCCCACCTGAAACTGCCCCACTACATCACCTTCCAGTCGTCGCTGGACCGCATTCGCCGGGCGCAGCGGGCGGCCGGGGGGAAGGAAGCCGGGGAAGGAGCGCCGGAGCCGCAGACCGGGACGCCGGTGGGCGTGAAGACGGAGACGGCGACGGCGGCCGCCGGAAAAACCGCCGAAGCCGACAAGGAGGCGCTGACCCATGGAAGCCGCGCGGATTGAGCACCCCCGGCCGTGGATGAACCGGCCGGCGGCGGCATATAACTTCGCTTTCCTCGACGAAGGGTCCAAGCGGGAGATTCGCCGCAAAACGCTGAAGGCGGTGGCCATCCCCGGCTACCAGGTGCCCTTCGCCTCCCGGGAGCTGCCGATCGCCCGCGGCTGGGGCACCGGCGGCCTCCAGCTGACGCTGTCGCTGCTCGGCCCGAACGATGTGGTCAAGGTCATCGACCAGGGCCATGACGACAGCGTCAACGCGGTCAGCATCCGCCGCCTCATCGCGGAGACGAGCGGCGCGGCTACCACGGAAGACACGGCGAAAGCCACCCTGATCCAGTCCCGCCACCGGATCCCGGAAGAACGGCTCCGCGCCGACCAGATCCTGGTGCTGCAGGTGCCCCAGCCGGAGCCGCTGCGCAGGGTGGAGCGCAGCGAGCGGCTGACCCGGCGCAAGCACGCGGAAATGGACTACAGCGCCATGTGGCTCGCCCTGTACGAAGGCATCGTCCGCTGGGGCGACATTACCCTGGGCGCCGACTACCCGGTGATGGTGCACGGACGCTACATCATGGCGCCCACCCCGATCCCCCGCTGGGACAACGAAAAGCTCCACCAGGCCGAGCATCTCACGCTGTTCGGAGCGGGACGCGAGAAAAAAATCTACGCCGTGCCGCCGTACACCGACGTGATTCCGCTCCAGTTCGAGGATTACCGGTTCCGGAAGGAATCGTTCGACGGCAAAGCCTGCCGGCATTGCGGCAGCACGGACACGTTCCTGGACGAAACGACCGACGAGGCGACGGGCCTTACGGTATATCAATGTTCGGACACGGCATTTTGCCGCAAGCGGAGAGGGGAGGAACTTCCGTGATCCAGGTGACGGAACATGCGGCGGAACGGGCGGTCCCGGCGTGGACGGCGCGCATCCGCGCGGACGAAAAGCTGCTGGAAGTCAGAGGCCTGACCAAACGGTACGGTCCCGGCTGTTCCTCCTGCCATCAGCCGGAAACCGGCGAGTGGCATTCCTCCCGCTGCCCCCGCTGCGGCACGATCTGGGCCTGCCGCTCGCTGGACTTCCATCTGTATCCCGGCGAAATCCTCGGCGTCGTGGGCGAGAGCGGCTCCGGCAAAAGCACCATGGTGAAATGCCTCTATTTCGACGAAGAAGCGACATCCGGGGAAATGACCCTCTCCGTCTGCCCGGGGGACGGCAATCTGCTGCAAGCATCCTCGCAGCGCAAACGCTACGTCCGCAACCACCTGATGGGGATGGTCTATCAAAATCCCTACCTCGGATTGCGCATGAATTTTTCGTCGAGCGGCAACGTGGCGGAGAAGCTGTTCGCGGCCTCCCAATTCCATGTCGGGCGCGTCCGGCGCCGGGCGGCGGAGCTGCTGGAGCGGGTGGAGATCCCCCTCGCCCGCATGGACGAACCGCCCGCCCGTTTCAGCGGCGGCATGCAGCAGCGCGTGCAGATTTCCCGGGCGCTGGCGAACGATCCCCCGATTCTGCTCCTGGACGAAGTGACCACCGGACTCGATCTGTCGGTGCAGGCCCGGGTGCTGGATCTCATCCGTTCCATCCGGCGCGAGCTCGGCGTGGCCATGATCGTCGTCTCCCACGATCTGGGCGTCATCCGCATGCTGGCGGACCGCACGATGGTGATGCGGCACGGCGCGATCGTGGAACACGGGCTCACCGACCAGATCCTGGAGGACCCGCAGCATCCCTATACCCAGCTTCTGGTCCATTCCCTGCTGTGACCCGAAAAACCCGGCGGAGACCCGGAACCCGAAAATCCAAACCAATGGAGAGGTGAAGCCGTGTTAACGGTCGAGAATCTGTCCAAAACCTTCGAGCTCGCCCTGACGCACCGGATGACCGTCCGTCCCTTCGACAGCGTGTCGTTCCACGTGCCGAAGGGGCACTTCCTGGGCATCGTCGGGCCGAGCGGCATCGGCAAGTCGTCCATCCTGAAATGCATCTACCGCACCTATTTGCCGACCACCGGCAACATTTACTACGAATCCGAAAGGCTGGGTCCCATCGATCTGGCCCAGGCGGACGAACGCGACATCCTGCTGCTCAGGCAGACGGAGATCAGCTACGTGACGCAGTTTTTGCGGGTCATTCCGCGCGTGCCGGCAGTGGACGTGGTGGCCGAGCGGCTGCTCCCCCTCGGCTGGCCGGAGGACAGGGCACGCGGCGAAGCCTGTGCCATGCTGGAGCGGCTGCGCATTCCGCCGGCGCTGTGGGACGCCTTCCCGGCCACCTTTTCCGGCGGCGAACAGCAGCGCATCAACCTCGCCCGGGCGCTGATCGTCAAGCCGAGGCTGCTCATCCTCGACGAGCCGACCGCTTCCCTTGATCCCGAGACGAAGGAAATCGTCATCGGCTTCCTGCGGGACATGAAACGGGAAGGAACGACGATGGTCGGCGTATTCCACGACCGCGACGCCATGGCGCGGCTGGCCGACGAGGTCTTCGATCTGGCCGACTGGAACCGGCGGAGGGCGGAGGCCTTCCATGCGTACAACGGATAAGGAGCGTGAAGCGATGGACCGGATGCAGCGCATTTGCGGCGGCAGGATCGTGACACCCGACGGGGTGCTGGAAGGCGGTACGGTGGTGATCGAAGGCGGCAAAATCGCCGAAGTCTCCGGGCGGTGTGACATTCTGGGCCCAGGCGACGTCTACGCCGGCGGGTGCTGGATTTTGCCGGGCATGATCGACCCCCACAGCGACGCCATCGAGCACGAGATGCAGCCGCGCCCGAACAGTCGCTTCCCCCTGGAGTGGTCGTTCCTGGAACTGGAACGAAAATTGGCAGCCCAGGGAATCACGACCATCTACCATTCGTTCAGCATGGTGGACGGCGACACGCCGAACGCCTCCCGGCGCAACGCCAGCGTGGCCGAGTACGTCCACAAAGTCCGCGAGCTGAGCCGGACGAACCGGCTCATTCGCCACAAGGTGCATCTCCGCTTCGAAATCACCAACACGGGCGGCGTTCCTTTGGTGGAACAGTTCATCCGGAACGGGACGATCGATCTGCTTTCCTTCATGGACCACACGCCGGGCCAGGGCCAGTACCGGGACCAGGAGCTGCACAAGCGGTACGTCATGCAGCGGCAAAACCTGAACGAACAGGAAGTGCTGAGGCGATTCGAGGAAAGCCGCAGGCGGCCCAAAGTACCGCCGGATACGCTGCAACGCCTTGCGGACCTGGCCCGGGAGCACGGCATTCCCCTGGCGTCCCATGACGACGATTCCTGCGAAAAGCTGGAGATCGTGAGCGGTTGGCGGGCCGCCATCAGCGAGTTTCCGGTGGACATGGAAACGGCCGCCTGCGCCAAACGGCGCGGCATGGCCGTCGTCATGGGCGCGCCCAACGTCATGCTCGGCCGGTCGCACAGCAACAACCTGTCCGCCCGCGAGGCGATCCGGGCCGGAGTCGTGGACATCCTTTGCTCGGACTACTATCCGCCCGCCATGCTGCAATCCGTTTTCCTGCTGCACCGGGAAGGGCTGCCGCTGCACCTCGCGGTCCGGATGGTCACGAAGAACACGGCGTCGGTGCTCGGACTGTCGGGGGAGTTTGGCTCCATCGAGCCGGGGAAGGCGGCGGATCTGATCATGGTCGGGATGCACGGGGACAGGCCCGTGGTGGAACGCGTCTGGGTCGGCGGACGGACGGTCTGCCTGATGGAGTACAAGGAGACCGCCGCGGTGCCGTCCGGCTCCATGGCTTTGCAAAATTTGCCGTAAAGGCGGGATCTTGATGCTCGTAACCAAAGGTGTCGGCGTGAGCCTCCCGGTAAACGAGACGGTGGGCGATCCGGAGCGGCTGGAGCGGAAACTGGAAAAAGCGGCCCGGCTCGGTTTCGACTGCGTGGAATTGCCGATCCAGGCCATGCGGCTCATCCGGGGCGGCGAGCTGGACGACCGGAAGCTGCGCCGGTACGAGGAAACGGTCCGCCGCAGCGGGCTGGCCGTCACGCTGCACGCGCCCTTTGACCTGAACCTTTTCCGGCAGGATGACCGGGATACGGATTTTCGGTGCCTCATGGCTTCCATCGAAATCGGCGGCATTCTGGGCGCCGAAACGCTGGTGGTGCATCCCGGCCGCTACGTGGGAGAAGAGCGCTTGCTGTACCCCCGTCTGTGGCCGGAATATACGGAAGACCAGAAGGAAGCGCTGCTCCGGGAGGAACGGCGCCTGATGCGGCTGGCCGGCGATGCGGCCAAGGCCCGGAACGTGCGGATCGGCATGGAAAATTTGCGTCCCTGGCCGGAATGCCCCGGATACAGCTACGCCGTCATCCCGGGCGAGCTGGCCGAGCAGGTGGCCGCCATCGGCCACCCCCATGTCGGCATCGTATTGGATGTCGGCCATTTCTACCTCGCCTGCCAATTCTATCGGCTGGACCCGAAGACGGAGATCGAATGCGTCCGCTCCCGCGTCGTGCATCTCCATGTCCACGACAACTTCGGAAAGCCCAGCTTTGCCGCGGAGAAGAACCAACACGAACTGTACGCCCTCGGCAGGGGGGATCTCCACATGCCGATCGGTTTCGGGGAAATTCCGATGGAACAAATCGCGGAGTGGCTGGGCGGAAAAGCCGACGTCTTCCTCATCCACGAAATCAGGGAGATGTACGAATCCGAATGGCCGGTTTTGCCAAAATTCAAAGCCCCGGTTTGAGGAACGGGCAAGGTCGCGTCGTCGCGGATCTGCATTGCCACACGTCCTGGTCGGACAACGACCAGCCGGTCCGGAGCGTCATCCGGCTGGCCCGGGCGCGCGGCGTCACCCATCTTGCGATCACCGACCACGACACGACGGCGGGCCTTCCGGAAGCGATCCGGTGCGGGCGGGAAGAAGGGATCACCGTCATCCCCGGCATTGAACTGTCGGCGTGGGACGGCAAGCGCAACCGGCGAGCGCACATTCTCGGGTATTTCGTCGAACCCGGCCACCCCGCGCTGGAAGCCGTCGGAGGCCGGCTGCTTGCGGAGCGGGAGGAGGCTGCCCGTCAGATGACGGAGAAACTGGCCGAGGCCGGGTACCGGATCGACTGGGAAACGGTCAAAACCTATGCCGCGTCCAGCACGACGGTCTACAAACAGCACATCCTGCACGCGCTCATGGACGCCGGGTACTGCGACAGCATCCGGGGCGCGCTGGCCCGCCGGCTGTTTTCGCGGGGGGACAACGGCCGGCCGCCGGGCATCGCCTACGTCCCGGTCCGCTACATGGCGGCCGAGACCGCCATCCGGGCGATTCTCGACGCCGGCGGCGTGCCGGTGCTGGCCCACCCCGGCCAGCTGGGCAACTTCGAGGCCGTGGAAGAATGGGTCGGCTGCGGGCTCATGGGCATCGAGGCCTATCACCCTTCCCATACGGTGGCGGAAATCCGGCGCGCGTTGGCCCTGGCGGAGAGATATGGCCTGGCGGTGACGGGCGGATCGGATTACCACGGCAATTACGGCGAAGACGTCGAGCCGCCGGGAACCGTGCATGTGGGCGCGGAGCATCTGGAGCTGCTCATGCGGAAGCGGGACCTGGTGCCGCACCTGTGACGCGGGCGCATCCCGCGGAAGCGAAAACCGCTTGCCGTCAAGGTTTTTCCGCTTTGATGACGGCGGATACGATCACGTCTTCGAGGCGGGTTCCGGGCAGCCAATCGCTCACCGGCGCCCGCGATTCGTCTTTCGTTTCGATGGCGATCCGGGTGAACCCGCATTGCTCCAGGGCCAGCTTCCAGTCCTCGACGGACAGGGCTCCGGCGATGCAGCGGGAGTGCGCGTCCGGGTCGTTTTTCAGTTCGGGCGGCAATTCCGCCGTCAATACCACGTCGGCGATCGCAAGCCGGCCTCCCGGCTTCAGCACGCGATACGCTTCCCGGAGCACCTGCGGTTTGTCCGGCGACAGGTTGATCACGCAGTTGGAAAGGATGACGTCGACGGACCCGTCGGCCACCGGCAGGTGTTCGATTTCCCCCAGGCGGAACTCCACGTTGGAATAGCCGCCCTTCGCCGCGTTGGCGCGGGCTCTGTCGATCATCTCCGGCGTCATGTCCACGCCGATGACCCGGCCGTTCTCTCCGACCCGGCGGGCCGCCAGGAAACAGTCGAAACCGCCGCCGCTCCCGAGGTCCAGCACCGTTTCCCCGGGTCGGAGCTCCGCGGCGGCCAGCGGATTGCCGCAACCGAGGCCCAGATAGGATCCTTCGGGTGCCCCGGACAAGTCCTCCGCCGAGTACCCGAGGCGGTGCGAAATTTCCGGGGACGGGGCGCAACAGCCGGAAGACGACCGGCAACCGGCCCCGGCGTCCGCCTCCAGCAGGGCGATTTGTCTGTACCGGTTCCGGACATGCCGCCGGATCTGATCCTTTGTGGGACCGCTCATGAACAACATCCCCTCCGATGGATTAATTGCAAAATGCAAATATTGGGCGCGGCCATTCCCCGCCCCCGCTCCCCGCTGTCACCGGCAGCAATATCCCGCTTTTTCCATGCAGGCGTGCAGCAGCCTGAGCGAGCGAATCACGGTTTCTTTTTCAAACTCGTTCATATGGGAAAAAATTTGCCGCAAATACCCGAGGGCTTGCCGCTCGATCGATGCCGCGACCGCCGTTCCTTCCTCTGTAAGTTCCAGCCGGTAAACCCTGCGGTCCCGGTCGGAAGGCGTTTTTTTGACGAGCCTTTTCCGGACCAGCGATTGAATCTGCCGGCTGAACGTGGCGATGTCCATGCCCAGCGCGTCCGCAACCTGCTGCATGGACGGGCGGTCCCGGCGGCCGATCTCGTACAGGATGTGGCTTTGCGTCAGGGAGACGTCCTTCCCGCAGGCCGAGCAGCAATTTTTGTCGAGGATTCCAAGGTGCCGGATGATCGATTGGAGCGTGTGGCGGACTTCTTCCATGGGCTGACCTCCCCTTATCATGATATCCCGAAATATTTGCAAATTGCAACTATTTATTATGGGCGGACGGGCTCCTTTTTTGTAACTCCTTCTGGATCATGGTACAAATAAGTTGAAAGGGGGGGTTCCGTGGATATGCGAGAAAAACCGGACGCCCAAACCGGGCGGCACCCGGTGGCGCCGGACCAGGGGGAACGGCCGGAACCGACAGGGCCGGCCCCGGGGCAGGCGCCGAAACCGCCGGAGCGGACGGCTCCGGCGCAGGACCCGGAACAGGCCGGAATTGACGCCGAGGCGACGATCCGCAGCCTGAGGCGCAGCGTGCGGACACTCCAGCTGATTCTTACGGCGCTGGCGTTCCTGGCGGCGATGAACTCGACGATGATGGCGGGCAGCTGGGGGTTCATCCTCTGGTATGCGGTGCTTGGCGGGGTGGCGTTTTATTTTTACCGGAATCTCTGGCCCGTGCTGCTGCTGACCTTCGTCCCGGCGTTTGTGTGGATGCTCGCGGATCAGATCGGCGCCGGCCGGGAAGGCGGTTTCGGCGAATTCCTCGTGGCGGTTCTGGCGGGCTCCCTGCTTACGGCCGGGCTCCACACCCTGTTTGCTCTCATCGGCGTGGCGGTCGTCTGGCTGGCCGAATTCCGCAAAATTCTCCCCCGGGTGCTCGCCGCGGCGCTGGCCCTTGGCGTCCTCATTTTCTATGACGGTTTCAACGGCAACCCGGCCAGCCGATGGCTGGCGGAGCAAACGGTGCGCTCCTATCTGGCGACAACGTACCCCGACCGGGACCTGGTCATCCGGGACGGCGGTTACAATTTCAAATCCGGCGCCTACGAGTTCCGGGTGGTGGCCGCCGGCACGCGGGACGAAAACGGACAGCCGGAAGAGTACTGGTTCATGGCGAAGGGCGTGATTCCGAAATTGAAATACGACCCCATATCGCGGCGGGATATCTGAAAATTCCATCACAGGACTTCGGAATCGTCACGCAGGCGGAAAACGGATGATATAATTATGGTTGTGATTTTTTATCCGGGCATTCCTGACATTCCAGAGGTTGACAACCGTGAGCTCTCCGCTGACTGCCTACATCGCCCTGACCAGTGTTTCCGGCGTCATCAACCTGCTTCTTTTCCTGTACGTGTTTCTCAAGCGGAAAACCTACGGCAGCATTTCGACGTTCTTTCTGCTGGGCGTGGCGACGAAAATCATCTATTGTTTCGCCTACGCGTTCAGTCTGGCGACCTCTTCCACCCTGGGAGAGATGCGTTTCTGGAGCGTCATGCAGTATGTCGGCATGCCTTTCGCGCCGCCCGTCGGCACGTTGTTCATCATGCAATATTTGGGCTACCGCATTACATGGCGGCGGGTGGCCGGCCTGCTGGCGATCCCCGTGCTTGTGCTTCTCAGCAACGCCACCAACGAATGGCATCACCTGCATTACAAGGTATACCAAATCCATGAAACCCTCGGAGCTCCGTACTACCGGATCGAGATCGGGCCGATCTACGTGATCATGGTCTGGTTCCTCTATCTTTGCATGATGGTCAACATGGTGCTGCTGTTTTCGCGGTGGCGGCATGCGGGCCCGCGGTTTCGCCACCAGCTGCTTTCGCTCGTTTTTGCAAATTTGATCCCGCTCGTGACCTCTTTCCTGTATCTGACCGGCGTCACGCCGGAGGGCATCGACCCCGTGCCGATGGTGGTCGGCATCTCGTCCATCCTGATGATGTGGGCGATCGATTCGTCCCGGATGCTGGCCATCATGCCGGTGGCGATGGACGCCGTTTTTCACAGCATCGGCGACGGCGTCCTTGTGCTGGACAAATCGGGGCGTCTCGTGGAATACAACGACAGCTGCCGGCGCATGTTTGGCGGCCTGGAAAGGTCGATGGTGGGACAGCCGATGGAGAAAGTGTGGTCCGCGATGTTCGGTTCAGGGGCGCCTGCGCCGAATCTGGGGGAGAATGCGCAGGAGTTGGAGGTGACCGCGGAGGACGGCGGCGGGCGAGACGGGGGACGCACCTACCAGGTGCGGATCTCGCCGCTGAAAAAACCGAAGAAAAACAGCTCGCCGGGAACAGTTATGATCATCTCCGACATCACGGAATTGAAACGCATGCAGCAGCAGCTGGAGCGGCACGCGTATTACGACGAGCTAACCGGCATTTACAACCGCCGGGCATTTTTGGAGTACGGCGAAGCGGCCTACGAGCAGGCCGGACGGGGATCGGTCCCGTTCACGGCCATCCTGTTTGACATCGACCATTTCAAACGGATCAACGACACTTACGGCCATCAGGCGGGCGATCAGGTGCTCGTCCACGTGGCCGGGATCACCCGGCGCTGCCTGAAGAAAGACATGCTGTTCGCGCGGTACGGCGGGGAGGAATTCGTGCTGGCCCTTCCCGGACATTCCGTATCCCGCGGAAGACATTTTGCCGAAATGCTGCGCCGGCACATCGAGTCCGAGCCGCTCATGGTGAACGGACAGACGATGAGCATCACGTCCAGTTTCGGGATTGCCGGGGCTTCGTGGCACCCGGGCGAGTCGCTGCAGCATCTTTTGCACATCGCCGACAAGGCGCTGTATGAAGCGAAGCGGAACGGGCGCAACCAGGTGCGCGTGTACGAAAACCATCCGGGATGAGAAGGCGGGCCCCTATTTCCGGCCCGCCGTTCTTTCGTAATATTGCCGGTGCAGCTCGCGCACTTCCTCCGCAAACGCCGGCACCGGTCCGTCCACGACGGCGTCGCGGATGACTTCCCGGATCGGCAGCGGGCGGACGCGCGGAGGCTCGACGCCCAACTCGCGCAGCCATTGGGTCAGCTGCGCCGAGGAAGTCGCGTACACGATGCGTCCCAGGCCCACCCAGCCGTGCGCCGCGGCGCACATCGGGCAATGCTCGCCGGAGGTGTACACCGTCGCCCGGCTCCGTTCTTCCGGCGTCAGACGATTGGCCGCCCAGCGCGCGATCTCGAATTCCGGATGGCGGGTGCCGTCGCCGCCGGCGATCCGGTTGTGGTCCTCGAACAGCACCTTGCCGTCCCCCGACACCAGCACCGAGCCGAAGGGCTGGTCGCCGGACCCGAGGGCCTGCCTCGCCAGGTCGACGCACCGACGAAGATATGGGAGATCCGTTTCCGAAATCATGGCATTTCCTCCTCCAATAGGTTAACATGAAAAGCGAGAATTGTGGGTTGGATGAATCGCCGCGGTCAACTTCGGCCGGCGCGTTCGCTGATTTGCATGGCTTCTTCATATGTCCTTGCCGGCGCGGAAATTCTCAGATCGTAGGATCGGTCGCCTTCAAATACATAGACATGAATCCGGTCGAAATCTCCGTCGATCCAGATGATTCCGAGCGTGTGGATTTGGGTCCCGGCGTTATAGAATAGAAAACCCCGGTTTTCGTGAAGAAAGACGTCAAACAAGCCGCCGGTTTTTGTATATTCGTATCCGTCCATCCGGATTTGCCCCTTGAATACCTTCTCGCGAAACAGGGGGCGGTGAATTTTTCCCTGGATCTCGACGGTGGTGATTTGGGCGCTGGACGGATCATTCACCCGATATTGAACGGCGGGATGGGTGACGTCAATGTTTCGGGGGAAGTCGTAGGTCAGGAAAAACACGGCGGTTCCCGAAACCAAAACCATGAGTCCAATAACGGATAACCATAACCGTTTCTTGTTCACCATGACCGATATGACTCCCTTGCAAAAAAGTACAAATATCCCAACGGAGGCGCGAAAAAAATGGGCAGGGCAAAACAACTGTTGGACCAATGGCTGACCCACAGGACGGTTCTGGAGAAACTGCTGGAAACCGTTCCGGACGAACATCTCGGCTTCAAGCCGTGGCCCGGTGCCATGGCCCTGGGGGAAATGGCGCAGCACGTCGCCAGATCGGCGGACATGTTCGTCAACATGGCCAAGACCGGCCAGGGCAGGATCTCCATGCCGGAAACCGTGCCGTTCGCATCGACCGCGGAGCTCCTGGATTTCGTGCGGCGGATGACGGAAAAGACGAAGGCGGTTTACGAAACGATCACCGACGAGGAACTCCGCATCCATTTCGACCATCCGCACCCCAACTTCAACGGACCGAGGGAAAAGATCCTGGTCGTCTCCAACGACCATGAAATCCATCACAAGGGCCAGCTGTTCGTATACGCCCGCATGATCGGGGTGGAAAAGCTGCCGTTTTTCATTTGATGCATCTCCATCATAGCACAACCCCCGGAAAAAAGCGGCGAGCCGTTCCGCACGCGCGGAACGGCCCGCTCTTTTTTTGGAGTTTTTTTGTTGACCTTCGATGTCGGAAACTTCCACACCCTGATCCGGAGAGGACCCCGCCGGTGACGTTGTCCAATTGCCCGTCTTCCAGGGGACGGTCTTCGGCGTTTTCCGAAAAAGTGGTAGATGGGCTGAATTTTTCTCGCCCCGCAAAAATTTTTCGCGTTTTTCTGTAGCAAAATTTCGTCCCGGCACGTCTATAAGGGCGACGGGGGTGGTGAAATGGAACGGCCGGCCGGCCATGACGACCGAGTCGACAAGGTCGACTACCCTGCGGACCCCTCCGCCGCACTGGAACAAATGATGGAACGCCACGGCAACGATGTCCTGCGAACCGCCTATTTTTACATGGGCGACCGGCATCTGGCCGAAGACGTCAGCCAGGAGGTCTTTCTGCGGGCCTACCGGCACTGGACGTCGTTTCGCGGGGACAGCACCGTCAAGACGTGGCTGACGAAAATCACGGTGCATCTGTGCCGCGACAGGCTGAGGCGGAAAAGCGCCGCGGAAACCCCCACCGATCCGGCGCTGATCAGGCTGGACGCGGAACGCGCCGCCGGGCGAAACGCCGAGGACGAGGCGATGCACCGCCTCAGCCGGTCCGGATTTCTCAGCAAGCTTGCGGAACTTCCGCCGCATTACCACGAAGCGCTGTACCTTTACTACTATCTCGATCTCAGCACGCGGGAGATCGCGGAAGCCACCGGAACCCCGGAAGGAACGGTGCGGGGCCGGTTGAGCCGGGCGCGGGAACTTCTGGCGGAACGCCTGCAAAGGGAGGAGCTGACCTCATGACGCTGACCGACCGGGAGATGGCCCGAAAGTTCAAGGAAGAAGCGGATCAGCTCTGGTTTCGGGACGTTCATTTCGATGAATCGCTGAAGCGGAAAGTGCTGGGCCGGATTGCGGAGGAACGCGCAGCGGGTGCGGCGGGGCGGATCCGGAACCGCATCCGGAAAGCGGCGCTGGGGGCCCTGTCCCTGGCGGCCGCGGCGGCGCTCCTGCTCGTCGTCATCCCGCTGGTGTCCCCGGGGCAGCCGCCCGGCGCCCCCGCGGGCGTGCAGGTCCTGTCCGGGGCGGGCGGGATGGAATCGGCGGCCGGCGGGAGCGGGGTGCCCGTCGACATCTTCATGGAGGGAGACACGGCGGCACCTGCGCCTTTCGTGGACGGCGTGCATCCCGTGGCGCCCGCCGCCCGGGAGGGCGTATCCTGGACCCCGCTTTCCGCGGAGGAGGCGGCGGAAGCCTTCGGCCCCGGGTTCGCGCTGCCCGGCTGGGTGCCGGAAGGATTTTCGCTGCGGCAGATCGGCGCCTTCGGCGAACGGGAAGGCGAGGCGCATAGCGTCACGCTGACCTACATGTCCGAAGAGAGGGCGTTTTGGCTGACGCTGCGGAAAGCCGAGCGGCCGGAAGTGTTTCCGGCCCGGGAAACGGTGGACATCCACGGCGCCGTCGGGTATCTGAACGCCGCTCCGCCGGAAGACCGTGTACGGGCGGAAGCCGGCGCGGACGGCGCTCCGCCCGCCCCGCCGCAGGACACCGGAAGGGGCGTGTCGCCGGACACGGGGACGGACGCGTCATCTTCCGGGACGGCCCCGGGTGCGGTGCCGGCCCGGGTGGCGCCGGCCGCACCGGCTGGCGAAATCGTGCCGGGTATCGGGCCGGACGGAACGCCGGCCGCCGAGCTGTACTGGTTCTCGGGCGGCATCCAATACGAACTTCACGGGGCCATCACCGGGGAGGAAGCGGTGAAGATCGCCCGTTCCATCCCGGCGGCCCCCCCCGGATAACCATTCGCAAGAAAATGCAGGGAGGTAAACCAACATGATCGTATCCCGCTATGCAAAACGGATCGGCGCGCTGCTGATCGTCGGCTGTCTGACCGTCTCCGGAGGCGTGGCCGCCATGGCCGCGCCGGACGAAAGCGCGGGTGTCAGCCGCGGGCCGGGCCACGGCGTAACGGCGGCGGATCGCGTGGAGATCGCCATCGATCCCGTCCCGGGCATCGATCCCGAATTGCTGGCCAAACAAAGGGAAATCGACGCCTATCTCTTCGGAACGGGAAGCGAGGAGCTGGCCAAACTCGGGTTCAAGGCGACGCACACCGTTCCCGTGGACGGCCGCGTCGAAATCGGCATCCTGCCCTATGAGGAAAGCCATGCGGAATTCCTGTACGAAAAATTCGGCCGCGACCGGATCGTTGTGGTGGAAGGCGTCGAAGCGGTGCTGCTGGACGGGCCGATGACCATCCTTCCCGCGCCGGCACCGGGGGGAGTCGAACCGGCGTTCCCCGGCAGCGGCAGTGCGGCGCCTGCGGACGGAGGGGGAACGAGCGGCTCCGGCGGCGCGGCCGGACCCGGCTATGTCCCTCCCGTGCCGGAACCCGTGGCGCCCGACGCCGGCGGGAACCAGGCGGGTCCGGTCGCCAATCCGGATCAGCCGGTGAGCGCCTCCCCCGACGGCACGGCCGTGGATCAACCGGCCTATGCCGAACCGGCCTATTCCGCGTCCGGCGCTGCCGACGCTGCCGGGTCGGCGGAGATCGCCGTGCCGCTCTCGGCGGATGACGAAACCCGGCAAGCCGGATCGTTGTGGACTTCCCCGTATCTGTACGCCGCGGCCATCGCCGCCGCGCTCGTTCTGGCCGTCGCGGTGCTTGCGGCTCGCCGCAAACGGCTGACGGCAAGAAGCGAATAAAAAATGCGGGCGCCGGTCCCTTGCGGGCCGGCGCTTTTGGCATTTCAACCCTTTTTCCGGTGTGCGGTGGCTTTTTGTCCGGGGAAATGTTCCGGCGTGCCAACCGCCTACTTCCATACCACGTTGTGTCCTTGCGTTCTGTGATAATATTCTTCCGCATCGCTGTTAAGGATCATATTGCAGGTTTCGCAGTAGGATGACAGAAAGCCGTTTGATTTGGGTTTTTCAACCTCCAGATCATCCCGAAATTCAAATTGTCCGCCGGCGACCTGATCCAGCTCCCGGTCATTCAGCCGACGGGCCTCCGATTCGGATTGGCCGGAGATTTTCTTTTCCCTGTCCATGCCGGTTGCCTCCTCCCACAACCTTATTATCCGCGGCGTTCCCAATATTTGTGCACGGGTACGACAATGCCATCATAACGGGGCAGGATCAAGTCGGGATAAAGGAATGTTAAAGATTTCATAAAATTTTCCCGCAGATTCGAACTTTATCATGCGTTTCAAGGCCAAAACCGCCGATCCTTCATGGACCGGCGGCCAGGTTGGTCTTCATGGGCGAGGCATTCACGTGTCCCCGATGCCATGGATCCGGACGCGCAGGTGCCATTCGGCGGCGCCGAAGGGCGGCAACGAGGCGGCGCGGTTCTCCCGGATGGCGTCCGCCAGGCCGTCACCGAAGGCGGTGGACGGCTCCGGCGCGACATGCCAGCCGTTCTGGTAACCGCCATAGTTGAGCCAAAGCGCGAAGTGAGGGACGCGGTCCGGCGGAAACTCGAAGGTGAGCGCCTGCCCGGCGACGGGGTCCGAAAGCCTGGCCCAGCCTTCCCGAAGCGGGTCGAGGAACCAGACTTTGGTGTAGCATCGGGCGTTTCGGCCAGGGGCCACATCCAGCCGCGCAAGGGCGTCCCCGGCGCCGGGAAACGGCCAGATGAGCGGTTCATCGGCGGCTTGCCCGCCCGCCGGCCGGTCCGGTCCGGCCGCGGTGATGACGTACCGGGCGCCTTCCGGCAGCGGCAGTTCGATGCGCGTGCCGGGGTTCACCCGGAAAAGCGGATGGGCCGTCCAGGCGAACCGGAAGGGAAAAGGGGACAGGTTTTCCGCCCGGTAATGGATGAGGAGGGCGCCGTCCCCGTCGAAGGAGAGGCGTTTTTCCAGCCGGTACGGGAAGCGCACGCCATGTGTCCGCAGGTGCAGCGCGCCGTCCCGCAGCTCCGCCTGCCAGGGGATGGACCACACTTCCCCGTGATCGGGAATCTCCGCGCCCCGCCAGGGATCTTCCGGATAGCGGCAGGGATCGATGGACGGAAACATTTCGTCCCATCCGCACAGCCCGCCTTCGGGGAAAGGCGCGCCGTAACCCGGATCGGCGGGCCCATGTCCCGGTTCCAGCCATTCCCGGCCGGAAGGGACATGCACGAGGGACACCATGCGGGAACCGAGCGCGGGGAGGACGACCGCCCGCAGGTTCTCCGACAACCCTTCCCATGCCTCGAAAGGCCCATGCGTTGTGCGCTGCCAATGCACGAATCTGCACCTCCGTCCCGCTGCGCGAGCGAGCGGCGCCTTCCGTCCCCGTGCGCAAGGCGGCGCCGCCTTCCGTTCCATGCCCGCTTTGCCGTTCCGCCCGGCCGTTTTCCCGCACCTTCACGCCATGCGGTCCCGCAGCCGGTCCTTGCTCGGGCTGACGTTGAAATGCTTTTTGTACAGCTTGCTGAAATAGAAGATGTCGCCGATGCCCACCATTTCCGATATTTCGCCCACCGAGAACGATGTGGTCCGCAGCAGCATGCGCGACAGGTTCATGCGCAGCTCCTCCACGTATTCCATCGGCGTCTTGCCCGTTTCCCGCTTGAAAATCTTGGAGAAATGGGAGCGGCTCAGGTTGACGGCGGCGCACATGTCGTCCAGCGTCAGCTTTTTCCGGTAATGCTCGTGGATATAGTGCAGGGCCAGCATGATTTCCCGGCTGCAGCCTGCGAAAAGCCGGTTTTCGCCCAGCCACTGCTGGAACAGCTCCCGGTAGTCCGCCAGGCGGTCGAAATCGGAGCCGCGCAAACGGTCGGTCACTTCTTTGCCGACGGCATACCCGGTCCGTTCGATGAAGCCGACGAGCGCCGTAAGGTCCTCGGCCACCCGGTCGGGACGCCGGCGCACCTGGCTCAGCCAGTTGAAAAACGACTCGATCCACACCGACAGCTGTTCCGCCCGGAAAAATTCCTCCTTCTTTTCGAACAGCGCGGCGAAATACTGGTAATCGTCCCCCACGTCGGCCTCGTCCCGGACGGGCAGCTGGTTCCGGCCAAGCAGCACCCCGACCGGCCGGTAGAAAAATTCCCGGAAATCCGGCAGGCTGAGGCGCACCTGCTCGAACAGTCCGTCCAGATCGCCGAAGGCGTAGCCGTGCAGCATCGAGGCGTCGAGGCCGAGGCTGTCCCGGAGCGCCGTTTTCAGCTCGGCCAGCGCGGCGGGAAGGTCCGGCTCCGGCTGCGGTTTGCGGAATAACACGAGGAGAAACCGCTGATCCCCCAGGTGGAACATGTGGTTTTGCCCGCCGAACCGCCGGATGAACTCGTTGCCGACGTTCAGGATGGAGAACACGGCCAGATCCCGCTGGCCCTTGTACTTCTCCGCGATCCAGCGGGAAAACCGGTCGGCGTGAAACAGCACGAATTCCGACCTTTCGTATGGTCCCAGGAACACGTCCAGCCGGTGCTTGCGGACCCGCCGGAGCAGTTCCGCGGTGGTGATGCGCCCGTTCAGCCGGTCGTCGAAGAGGGCGTTGAGCACCGTGAGGCGCTCGTTCTGGTCCAGCATGGCGGGGGCCTGGTGTTCCCGTTTTTGCCGGATCAGCTTGTCCAGCTCGTCCTTCAGTTCGTCCGCCGTCAGGGTCGCTTTCAGCAGGTAGCTCTTCGCGCCGTAGCGGATCGCCTGCTGGGCCAGCGAGAACTCCGCGTAGTTGCTCAGGACGATGCTCCAGGTATGCGGGTGCTCGACCAGGCAATGGCGGATCAGCGTGATGCCGTCCATGCCGGGCATGCGGATGTCGGCGATCAGGAAATCGATGGGATGGTCCTGAAGCAGGCGGAGCGCTTCTTCGCCGCTGGCCGCTTCGTACACGGTATACGGGCTGTCCGCCAGCATCCAGCGAAGCTGCTCGCGAACGGGCGGTTCGTCATCCACGATCAGGATGTTCATGGGCCGGTTCACTCCCGGGTATCACAATCGTCACGCGGGCGCCTCCGCCCGGCATGTTTTCGGTCTCCAGGCGCGCTTCCTCGCCGTAGTGAAGCCGCAGGCGGCTTTGGACGTTGTCCAGGCCGATGGACTGCCGGTCCTTGCGGGGGGCTGCCGCGCCGCCAAAGCCGACGCCGTCGTCCTCCACCGTGATCCGCATCCCGCCGCCTTCCTCCGCGCGGAACGCGATGCGCACGACGCCCCGGCTCCTTCCGTGGAAGGCGTGTTCGAAACAGTTTTCCACCAGCGGCTGGACCAGCATTTTCAGGATCATGCGGCCCCGGCAGGACGGGTCGGCCGCGATGGACACCTCGAACGCCTCGCCGTACCGGGCCCGCTGGATTTCGATGTAGCGGGTGAGGTATTCGATTTCCTCGTCCACGGTCCAGTGGGAATGGTCGTGGTAGATCTGCTGCCGGAGCAGATGGGACAGGGCCAGAAGCAGCGAGCCCAGGCGGCGCTGGTTCCGGGCGTCCGCCATCCAGCGGAAGGTGTTCAGCGTGTTGAGCAGGAAATGGGGGTTGATCTGCTGCTGCAGGATTTGCATCTCCAGCTTTTTTTTCTCATGGGCGGCCGCTTCGTAGTTTTTCCTCGCCGTATTCAGGTTGTGCACCAGCTGCTGCAGCGTCTGCGACAGCTCCGCGATGCGCTGGTCCGTCCGGATGCCGGCGCCGAGGTCCGCGCTGGGGTGCTGCTGCACCAGCTGCCGGGAAAGGGCGCGGATCTGCAGGAGCACCTTGCGGATTTCGTTCAGGACGAAGGCGCTCAGCACGACCAGGAGCACGATGACGACGCCGATGGCGAAATAGGTGGAGACGCGGAACCAGTAAAGCTGTTTTTCGACCAGTTCGTTCTGCTTCCAGTAGCGGAGCGTCCAGTCGGAAGGGGAGAGGAGGTATTCGGTAACCTCCCCCGTCCGTTCGGCCGGCGCCGGCGGGGTGGCGAACAGCGGGTTGCCGTCGCCGCCGGCGATCTCGAAGACGCCTTCCTGCCGGGCGAGCAGCTCTTCGATGTACGCGAACGGCACGAGCATCACCGCCATGCCCAGCCGGCCGGCGGTATCCGGATTGAACAGCATCCGCCGGAGCAGGATGAACGTTTTGTCCTCGCCCTTCGCGGTCCGGAAGGTGACCAGCGACCAGCGGAAGCTGTCCATGATCGTGAGGGTGGGGTCCTCCGGCCGGCTCTGCAACAGGCTTTCGACAAGGGGCTTGGACAGTTCCACCCGCGAAAGATCGGAGACGTAGGTGTTTCCGTACCGGTCGCGGATGCCGACGGCGTAGCGTTCGTTCAGAAAAAACACGTACTGGAGGCGGTCGATGACGTTGTAATAGGTGTACAGCTTCTCGATGTCAAAGGGGTCCTCGGTGTCCAGCGCCCGGATCATCTGCTTGTCGCTGATGAACATGTTGGTGGCCATGAAGATCCGGTTCAGGATGTCCCGGATGCCGCCCGCGGTCTCCGCGATGCGCATGGCGTTGATTTCCTCGACGTGCCGGGTGATCGTCGCCGTGGACAGGTTCTGGACGTAATACAGCGCCAAAATCAGGGGAATGGACACGCCCAGGAGGATAACGGCGAGCCGCCGCTGGATCGAAGTGGTGCCCCTGAACATTTTGAACATGGATTCGCCGCCTCCAACGCCCAAGGCGCCCTTTTTCCGGAGAAAAAGGGCGCCCGTGCCGTTCCGGTTGTGACAACCATTATATCATTTCTGTTGTTGATCCTTGATGGCCCTGTCCACCTTGTCCTTGATGGTGTTCAGCACTTCGTCGACGCCTTTTTGGCCCGAGTAGTACGTCACGATTTCGTCGAGGAAGATCGTTTCGTATTCCTGCGGCGCGGCGAGGACCGGCTTTTCTTCCACGTTGACCACGTTGGGGTCGCCGCCCAGCAGATATTCGATCTGCTCCAGCGTCACGTCGTCGTCCTTGACCTGTTCGGCGATTTCCTGGAAGTACTTGCTGGTGTCGACCTTGTTGTACATCGGCAGCGCGCCGGTGGCCAGCGTGTAGTCCGCCACGTATTCCCGGGCGAAGATGAGCGCTTCCTTCGGATGGGCGGCGCTCTTCGGCACGGCCAGGGAGTCGATGTTCGACCAGTTCATGTGCTGGCCTTCCATGCCCTTCGGGACCGGCATCGGCGCGATGCCGAACTTCCAGTCGCGGGGGAACTGGTCTTTCTTCGTGGCCGCCAGCTGCATGTACCATTGCGCGCCGATGACCATTCCGTAGCCGCCGTTCCAGTAGGAGAGGAAGTCGGTGTTGTTGGAAATGAACTCGGCGATCGGCATGGCCGCCTTGCGGTTGACCATCACGTCATAGAGCCATTCGACGCTTTGCTTGAACTCCGGCGCGTTGATGTTGGACAGGCCTTCGTCCGTGTAGAATTTGCCGCCGTTCAGCTGGCTGCCGTACCCGTAGTGGTACATGCCCCAGTGGTTGTAGAACCAGCCGTACACTTTCTTGCCGTCGACGGTCTGCGTCAGCTTCTCGGCGATTTCGGCGACTTCGTCGTACGTCATCGGCACCTTCGGGTCCGGGTAGGGGACGTTCGCGTCGTCGAACACCTTTTTGTTGTAATACAGCAGCCAGTTGTTTTGCTGCACCGGGAAGCGGTAGTAGTGACCGTCCGCCGCCGGCTTGTAGGAGGCGCCGAAATCGGTGGTCATGTCGATGCCGATTTCCCGGGCGATGTCCTCGATCGGCATCAGGAAGCCCTTGTTCTGGGCGTCGATCTGGTAGATGCCGTTGCCCCAGATCAGGTCGACCTTTTCCCCGCCGGACAGCATGATGTTGCGCTTGTTGATGTACTGCTCGTGGGGGACCGAGATGGTTTCCACCTTGATGTTCGGATACTTGGATTCGAAACGCTGCACGAACTCCTTGTACTCCGGCGTGTCCACGTACTGGGAAATGTTCAGGAACGTGATCGTGACCGTTTCCTGGCCGGCATCGCCGCCGGAAGGCGAACCGGAACCGGACGCGCCGCCGGATTCGCCGGAGCCTTTCCCGCCGCCGCACGCCGCCAGCACCATCGTCAGCACGAGCAGGGCGGCGAGCGCCAGATTGCCCCTTTTTGCTTTCATTCGTTTTTTACCTCCCTTGTTTGATGGCTGGGTGTGATGGCTGGAACCGCCGTTGAATCGGCCGTTCCAAGCGCTTTCATTCCCCATCATAAAAGATGGAGCGCGTGGTGAGTATGGAAAATATATTTCAAACTTTTGTATAATTATTTTTTTAGCCCTTGATTCCGGTGGAGATCAGGCTTTCCACAAAGCGCTTCTGCAGGATCAGGAAAACGGTCAGCACCGGGATGATCGCCAGGCAGGCGAGGGCCATCTGCTTGGCGTATTCATGGCCGTACTGCGTCTGGAAGCTGTGCAGCCCGAGCGGCAGCGTGAACAGTTCCGACGACTTCAGGAAGATGAGCGGCTGGTAATACTGGTCCCAGATCATGAAAAAGCTGAGGATGCCCAGCGTGAGCAGCGGCGTGTACGACAGCGGCAGCACGATCCGGAAAAACGACTTGAATACGCCGCACCCTTCCAGATAGGCCGCGTGGACGAAGTCCCGCGGGAACGTCATGTAGAACTGGCGCAGGAAAAAGACGGACAGCACGTCCACGATGTTCGGAAGGATCAGCGCCCAGTGGGTGTCGAGAATGCCCAGCAGGCGATACGCGACAAATTGCGGCAGCAGATACAGCTGGTACGGCACGAACAGCGTCATCAGGTAGATGGCGAACACGACGCCCGAGCCGGGAAACCGCAGATAGCCGAACGCGTAGCCGGACACCGCCGCGAACAGCAGCCGGAAGATGACGGACACCACCGTCACCAGCAGCGAATTGCCGAGCCAGGTGAGGAACGGGGACTCCGTCAGCAGGTATTCGTAGTTGGACCAGTTGATGTTGTCCCAGTGGACGAACACGAACGGCGTCTCGAACACCTGGCTTTCGTATTTCAGGGACGTGGACAGCATCCAGATGAGCGGCGTGACGAAAATCAGCCCCACCGCAAGGAAAAAGAGCGACTTGCCGAGTTTGGTCCAGCGGAAGGTTTCCGTTGCCGTCATTGGTAAAACACCCACTTTTTCTGTCCGATCCAGTTGACCGCCACCAGCACGACGGTGATGGCGAACAGGACGACCCCCACGGCGGAGGCGTAGGTAAAGTTGTTGTACTCAAAGGCGGTGCGGTAAATCAGATAGGTCAGCGTCGTCGTGCTGAAGGACGGCCCGCCCTTGGTCAGCAGCGCCATCTGGTAGAACGCCTGCAGCCCGCCGATGATCGTGATGAGCAGCAGGAAAAAGGACGTCGGCGAGATCAGCGGGAACGTGACGTGCCAGAATCGGCGCAGCGGGCTGGCGCCGTCGATCGAGGCCGCTTCGTGCAGATCGCGGGGCACGCCCTGCAGGGCCGCCAGGAAAAGCAGGCAGTGGAACCCGACGTCCTTCCACGATCCGATGACGGCCAGCACCGGCAACGCCCAATGGATGTCGATCATGTACTGCGGCGGGTTCAGCCCCCACGACATGAGCAGCTGGTTGACCGGCCCCTGCGTCGGGTGCAGGAACACGTTCCACACCACCAGCGTGGCGATGTAGGTGGTCACGTACGGAATGATGAAAAACGTGCGGATGATGCCCCGGAAATACAGTTTGGCGTTCAGGATGAGCGCCATGCCGAGCCCGAGCAGGAGCGTCAGGGGCACGTAGATCACCAGATAGGTGAAGGTGTTCCAGAACGCTTTCCGGAAGTCTCCGTCCTCGATGAGGTTCTGAAAATACCGGAACCCCACGTAGGTGAAGCTGTTGTCCATCAGGTTGATGCGGATCACGCTCATGGCGAACACGAACAGAATGGGGCCCGCGATAAAAAGCAAAAAGCCGATCAGGCTCGGAATCGCGAACACAATGCCGGCCATTCGTTCGGACGCTTCCAGGGAGCGGTATCGGGGTTTGCGGATGATGCGGTTGAGCACGTCTTACACCTCAAGCCTTAGGGTCCGATTCCGATTATTTTGGATTCCGATGCTATCCCCATGATGGGGAAACGGGGAGAAAGTGACCATGGAGAATGTCGTGGACTTATTTGTAAAATCGTCTTCCCGGCCAAAAAGCCCCTTGCGTGTCTCATCGGGCGGGACGCAATTACGACAAAAGTGCCGTTATTTTCGCGTGAAAACGGGCCTCTTGGGAAAATATATCTGTGCGATTTCAGGCGTGCGGCTTGAAGATGCGTATAAAATTGTCGCGATTTCACCCGAACTGCCATGAAAACGTCTCACCCTTTGGGCATTCGGCGGAATGCCGTCGGCGAACAGCCCATCCGCTTGCGGAACAGCCGGGTGAAATAGTACGGGTCGTGGATGCCCACCGCGGCGGCGACTTCCTTGACGGAAAGGTCGGTCAGGTGCAGCAGCTGGCCGGCTTTTTGCATTTTCATGCGGAGAAAATATTCGATCGGCGGGACGCCCGTTTCCCGGTTGAACAAATAGATCAGGTGCTGCCGCGACAAACCGGTGTGCCGGGCCAGCTCGGCGAGGGAAACGCGCCGGTCCAGCCGCTCCGCCAGATACGCGACGGCCCGTTCCAGATGGCGCACACCGGGTCCGCCCCGCACGGCGCGGCCGGCCGTCAGACCGATGCCGCTGAGCAGGCGCCGGACCGACTGCGCCGCGTGCACGTGCACCGGAAACGCGTACGGCTTGTCCGCCAGCAGGCCGTAGCATTCGTCGAACGTCTCCGTCACCCTGGCGAAGGCGCCCAGCGGCAGATCCACGGGGCCCTCGTCCAAACCGTACAGGCGGATGAGCTCCGCGGCGTCGTCGCCGTACAGGTGGAACCAGTATATCGTCCATGGGTCGTGCGCGGACGCGCCGTAGCGGTGCGGGACGCCCGCCGGGATGACGGCGAGCTGCCGGCGGCCGACCTTCACCGTTCCGCCGCCGTTCAGGGAATACCAGCCCTCGCCGTCGGCGCAAAAAATGAAGATGTGCGTATGGGTCCCTTCGGGGCGTTCCCGGTAATGGTATTTCGCGCGGGGGAAACAGCCGATGTCGGTGATGTGCAGACGGCGCGTCAGCTCCGCCGCGGCCAGCTCCGCGGTCACGTATTCGGGCAGCACCAGCAGCTTCTCCGCCTCGAACCCTTCCGCTTTGCGAATCTCCTCCATGGCGTCGTCACGCCCCCTTTTGCCGCACGGTTTCCTTTTTCCGAAAAGATAAGAATATCATCCATCATGAACCGTCTTTCGTCAATTGGAATTCCCCGGGCCCGGCGGTACATTGTAAGAAAAAGGACGGGGAGGGAGTCCGATGACAGACAGCCGCAAAGTCCTCGTGCGGGAAGAGGAAAGGGTCATCCCCACGTATGGCGTCGGGAAACCGGACAAAAATCCGATGTTTCTCGAGAAGCGGGTGTACCAGGGCAGTTCGGGCCGCGTCTATCCGTATCCGGTCATCGACAAGATCCTGGACGAGAAAAAGCCCAAAACGTACCGTCTGGCCGTTCTGGAAAACGAATACATCCGGATCGAGATCATGCCGGAGCTGGGCGGACGCGTATACCGGGCGCTCGACAAGACGAACAACTACGATTTCGTGTATTACAACCGGGTGATCAAGCCGGCGCTGGTCGGCCTCGCCGGCCCGTGGATCTCGGGCGGCATCGAGTTCAACTGGCCGCAGCACCATCGGCCGAACACCTTCGGACCGGTGGAATGGCGGCTGGGCGAGAACGAGGACGGCAGCGCCACGGTGTGGGTGAGCGAGATCGACCGCATGTACGGCACGAAAATGACGGCGGGGTTCACCCTCTATCCGGGGAAGGCGTTTCTGGAAATCCACGTGCAGCTCTACAACCGCACGCCGCTGCCGCAGACGTTCCTCTGGTGGGCCAACCCGGCCGTCCACGTCCACGATCACACCCAGTCGGTGTTTCCGCCGGACGTCACCGCCGTCTTCGACCACGGCAAGCGGGACGTGTCGCGTTTTCCGATCGCCACCGGCACCTATTACAAAATGGACTATTCCGCCGGCGTCGACATTTCCCGTTACAAAAACATCCCGGTGCCGACGAGCTACATGGCCTACAAGTCCGACTACGACTTCATCGGCGGGTACGACCACAAGGCGCAGGCCGGCCTGCTGCATGTCGCCAACCACCACATCTCGCCGGGCAAGAAGCAGTGGACGTGGGGGTGCGGCGACTTCGGCCAGGCGTGGGACCGGAACCTCACGGACGAGGACGGGCCGTACATCGAGCTGATGACCGGGGTGTACACGGACAACCAGCCGGACTTCAGCTGGCTGATGCCGTATGAGGAGAAGTCGTTCAAGCAGTATTTCATGCCGTACAAGAACATCGGGGTCGTGAAAAACGCCACGGTGGACGCCGCCGTCAACCTGGAAGTGGATGAAGACGAGCGCACCGCCACCGTGCAGGCGTACGCTTCTTCGGAATTTGCGGACGCGACGGTGGAGCTGAAGGGCGCAAAGCGCGTGTACCTGAGCGAGCGGACGCTGCTGTCGCCCGTCTCCACCTTCAAGGCCGTGGTGCCGCTGGACGAGGGCGACGAACCGCACGACCTGCGGGTGACGGTGCGGGATTCGTCCGGGCGCGAGCTGGTGTCGTATCAGCCGGCCAAGCCGGACATTGAAAAGGTGCCCGACCCGGCCAAGCCGCTGCCGGCGCCGGAAGAGCTGAAGACGAACGAACAGCTGTATCTGGCCGGCTTGCACCTGGAGCAGTACCGGCACGCCACCTTCGAGCCGGAGGCGTATTATTTGGAGGGCCTCAAGCGCGATCCTTCCGACATCCGCATCAACGTTGCCTACGGCACGCTGCTCCTGCGGCGCGGGCTGTTCGCGGAAGCGGAAAGCCATTTCCGCCGGGCCGTCAAATCGCTCACCTGGCGCAACCCGAACCCGTACGACAGCGAGGCGTATTACCAGCTCGGGCTCTCCCTGCAGCTGCAGGGGCGGCTGGACGAGGCGTACGCGGCGTTCTACAAGGCGACCTGGTCCGCGGCCTGGCAGGACAGCGGCTATTTCGGGCTGGCGCAGATCGCGTGTGCGAAGGGGTCGTACGGGGAGGCGCTGGAGCTCGTCGAGCGGTCGCTGATCCGCAACGCGCGCAACTATCGGGCGCGGAACCTGAAGGCGGCGGCCCTGCGCAAGCTCGGCCGGCTGGAGGAAGCGAAGGCGGTGGCCGAAGAGACGCTTCGCCTGGATTTCGCCGATTTCGGCGCCCGCAACGAGCTGGCGCTGGTCCTCGCCGCGCAGGGCCATGCGGGGCGGGCCGCGGAAGTGCTGGACGAGCTGCGCGATCTGATGCGCGGGGAAACCCACAACGTGCTGAGCCTTGCCGCCGACTATGCTTTCATGGGCATGCACGACGAGGCCGCCGGCGTGCTGGAGCGGGTCGTGGCGGACGCGGGGGACGCGGGGGTGTCCGTATCGCCGATGGTGCACTACGCACTGGCCTACCTGCATGAACGGGCCGGACGGCAGGACCTGGCGGCGCGGCACCGCAAAGCGGGACGCGAGGCGTCGCCCGACTACTGCTTCCCGAACACGCTGTTCGATCTCATGGTGCTGGAAAGCGCGCTGGCCGCGGACGAAGGCGACGACCGGGCGCATTACTACCTCGGCAACTGGCTGTACGACAAAAAACGCTACGAGGACGCCATCCGCCACTGGGAAGCGTCGCGCCGGCTGAACGACGCGTTTCCGACGGTGCACCGCAACCTGGCGCTGGCCTACTACAACAAGCGCCGCGATCCGCAGGCGGCCCTGGCTTCCCTGGAACAAGCGTTCGAGCGGGGACCGGACGACGCGCGGGTGTTTTACGAGCTGGACCAACTGTACAAAAAGCTGGGGCGCACGCCCGCGGAACGGCTTGCCCAGCTGGAAAAACACCGGGCGCTGGTGGACGGGCGCGACGACCTGTACGTCGAGTACGTCACGCTGCTCAACTCCCTCGGCCGGCACGAGGAAGCCATCGCCGCCATGGAAGCGCGCAATTTCCATCCCTGGGAAGGCGGGGAAGGCAAGGTCACCGGCCAGCACGTATACGCCCACGTGGAGCTGGGCAAGCGGGCTCTCGCCGAGGCAAGGTATGAAGACGCCGAGCGGCTGCTGCGCAAGGCGCTGGTGTACCCGCCCAACCTGGGCGAAGGCAAGCTCGCCGGGGCGCAGGAAAACAACATCTATTATTTCCTGGGCTGCGCCTATGAGGGGATGAACCGGCCGGAGGAAGCGGCCGAGTGCTTCCGGATCGCCTCGCGGGGCATCGAAGAACCGGTGGGGGCGATGTATTACAACGACCAGCCGCCGGACATGATCTTCTACCAGGGGCTGGCCTGGCTGAAGCTCGGCGACGACAAGGAGGCGAAGCGCCGCTTCAACAAGCTGATCGATTACGGCGAAAAACACCTGTTCGACGAGGTGACCTTCGACTACTTCGCCGTGTCGCTGCCCGACTTCCTCGTGTTCGACGACGACCTGAACAAGCGCAACGAAATCCATTGCCGCTACATGATGGGGCTCGGCCACCTCGGCCTCGGCCGGACGGAGCGGGCGCGCCGGTTCCTGGACGAGGTGCTGCGCCTCGACCCGAACCATCAGGGCGCCGCGGTGCACCGCCGCATGTGCGAAGCGCCGCCGGTTGCCGCCGGGGCGCGGAACTGACCGTTGCCGCATCCGCAAGACCGCGGCGAAAAATGAAGCAAAGCCGTCCCTCCGGGCGATTCCGCCCGCGGGACGGTTTTTTTTTGCGCACTTTCGCACATCGTGACCTCTCCCGGCATTTCGGCGTGACGACCGCATCGCGGCCCATGCGAAAACCGGCGTCGTTGGCGTTTTCGGCGATTCCGTCCCATCTTGCCGGAAAAACTTTAAATCAAGTTAAAGAAATGCTAAAAAATGTTTAATGGTATAATCAGAAAACAAGCATCCCGTTTCCGGCGAGGCCGGGATCGGGCAGGGAGGTGGCGGCCATCGGGAAGCAGGACGCCTCCGATGTGGTTTTCACCGAGGTGGGTCCGTCCAACTGGCACGACCTGGAGAAGCTTTTCGAGAGCCGGGGCGGCCCGAAAAACTGCTGGTGCATGGTCTGGCGGGGAACGGCGAAGGACCGGGCGACGAAGGAAAGCCGCAAGGCGGCCATGCGGAACATCGTCGAGAACGGCGTCCCGGTGGGGCTGCTGGGTTACGCGGGGGACGAGCCGGTGGCGTGGTGCTCGGTGGCGCCGCGGCCGACGTTCCGGGATCTCGGCGGCGTCCGCGA
>Ga0207872_100259_pt1 | contig 39808 bp, 38 predicted proteins | sample Passage260B_FD_187372 | JGI IMG/M metagenome (GOLD analysis project Ga0207872, IMG submission 187372) | Cellulose adapted compost microbial communities from Newby Island Compost Facility, Milpitas, CA, USA - Passage2 60B (SPAdes) (version 2) ...
TCCCATCCCGAAACATCCGCCAATGTCACACCGAAACCCGTGATGGCTACCTGACGGCCTCATTGGGTAACAAAATTACGTGAGTGATCCTTTTTCCTCCGGTAACATTTTTAAATGAGTTGACACGGAACCCGAAATTTATTCCCGTCCGCTCGCTGAAGGGCCGAAGCCGGCGGGTAAATGGATTGTGTTGTCTGGCCGCAACGAAAAACCTTGCGGCCCTGTCCGCAAGGTTCTGTCAAAGCCCGATCCGTACCGGGTCAGTTCTTGAACTCCTTCAAACGGTAATCATGGGGATCGACCTGCCGCAACGCGGCCAGTTCCCGCGGGGTCGGGGGCGGCGTGTACACCACATCGCCGTATTTCAGGGGGAAACCGGTATTTTCCTCCACTTCTCTCAGGGAAGAAGTCGGATGAACCGATTCCAGCCGGAGCATGCCGTCCTTTACGCCGAATACGCAAAGCGGCGTGACGACCTTCCACACGTTGCCCCGTGTGGTCACGAAGTCCACCTTTTCGACAAACGTCCTGCGGTCGTGCCGGGTGCGCCAGATGATGACCTTCCTGGCGGTGGGGATCAGCACCGCGCTGCCGGCGCCGCCGGGCAGGCGTACCTTCGGATTCCGGTAGCTGCCGATCACCGAGTTGTTCACGTTGCCGTGCAAGTCAAATTGCGCGCCGCTCAAGAACGCGACGTCCAGCCCGCCCCGCATGGACAAATCGAAAATTTGGTCCAGCGGGAAGTAGGCTTCCGCTCCGGAGAGCAAATCGGCTCCCGCGGAAGAATAGGAAGCCTTCTGAACGGAAGGCGGGTTGACGCCGCCGGGAATGTTCAGGCAGACCAGGTTTGGCGCGTGCAGCTTCCTGGCCAGGGCCATGGCGATCATCGGCAGGTGGGAAGCCACGCCGTGGAACACCCGCTCGCCGTCCTGCAGGAGCCGGGCCATGACGCACACCATGAGGTCGGCGATCCGCCAGTCGGATTTTTGCGGCGTTTTGGACGGCGCGGTCGCCGGTCTTTTGGCCTGCGCGGCAAACGGCGTTTTGGACGGCGCCATCCGGGACGTTGCCGGCGTCGCTGCCGGAACCGTTTTCGGTTGCGTTTTCGGCTGGAGATACGGTTGCGCTTTCGGTTGTCCCGGGATTCGGTTCATATCCGAATCACCGCCTTCCGGCCGCTTCGGTCCGCTCTTTCATGCTGCGCCACATAGGCGGGAATGTCCTTGCGCTCCAGCTTCATGAATTTTGCCAGTGCCATGAGGTCCGCGTCGTACATCCGGTCGCAGGATCCGGGAGCCGCTCCCCGCGGCGCGTGCACCACCGCTTCCACGAGGAAGCCGGGGATGTCCACCAGCGTGGGCTGCCGCTGCCAGTGCCCCGCGCTGACGATGCGCTCCGCGGTGATGATCACCTTGCGCGCGGCGCGGCTCATGAGCACGTCTTCATACTTCGGGCCGTGGATCACCGCGTTGCCCGTCTCGTCCGCTTCCTGCACGTGGATGACCGCCCAGTCGGGCACGATCGCCCGGACCACCGTGACCGGCTCGCCGCCGAACGGATCGGGGATGACGCGGAAATCGTCGTTTTCGCGGATCAGGTCGGTGCCTCTGAAGCCGATCACCGGCATGAACGGAGCGCCGGACGCGGCGGCCCTGAGGGCGCTGATGACCGTGTAGCAGGCGTGCTCGTTCGCCCTGACCTCCCCGCTCTCCACCGCCTTCCGGTAATGCGCGGCCAGGCCGAATTCCGTCTCATAGCTCACGAAGCCGGCGTTCACCGTTTCCACGCATCCGGCCGCGCACAAAAGGTCGATGTCGTGGGCGCCGGCGGTTTTCACCACGCCGAGACGCCGTTTGCCCTGGCGGATCAGTTCGCGGACAAAGGCCATCGGCGCCCGGTGCAGCACGTTGCCTCCCAGGGCGAGCAGATCGCCGTCGCGAACCATGGCGGCCGCTTCCTCCAGCGGCATCAGTTTGGAACGCGCCCTGGTCCGGCTTGCGAATGCGGAGGTTGCCATCCCGATTCCCTCCTTGTGAGCGGATACGCCGTCCGGTCGGGATGAAGCCCCGGCCCGATCGGACGGCATGCGCCATCCCGGCTTATTTGACGGCGTTGCACGCGATGTGCACGGCGTCCCACACGCCGGAGAACGGCGGCGCATAGCACAGGTCCACCATGCCGAGCTCCCGCGCGGACATCCGGTTGTGGATGGCCACGGCAAACAGATTGATGCGCAGCACGACGCCCTTGGCCCCGACGCCCTGGGCGCCGAGCAGCGTCTTGGTTTCCTTGTCGTAGATGAGCTTGAACCGGATCGGCGTCGGATTGGGGTAATAGGCCGGATGGTCCATCGCTTCGACCACCGCCGTGCCGTAGTCGATGGCCAGCCGTTTGGCGTCCGCCTCGGACAGGCCGGTTCTCCCCAGCTCGAGGTCGAACACCTTGATCGCCGCGCTTCCCAGCGTGCCGACGAATTTGTCGTGCCGGCCGAGCATGTTGCCGCCGGCCAGGCGGCCCATCTTGTTGGCCGTCGTCCCCAGCGGAATGTACGTGTCTTCTTCCATCACCCGGTGGTACACGACGGCGCAGTCGCCGGCCGCGTACACGTCGGGGATGTTCGTGCGCATTTCCCGGTCGATGTAAATGGCTCCGTTCGGCGCCAGGCGGATGCCGCTTCCCGCAAGAAAACCGGTGGCCGGACGCACGCCGGTGGCCAGGATGACCAGGTCCGCCGGATATTCGCCCCTGTTAGTGCGGACCCGTTCCACCCGCCCCGCGCCGGCGATTTCCGTCAGCCGTTCGGCCAGGTGCAGGCTTACTCCTTGCCGTTGCAATTCTTCCGTGACAGGTTCCGTGATTTCCGGATCGAAAGGCGGAAGAATCCGGTCGGCCAGCTCGACGACGCGCACCCGCTTGCCCAGGTGCACCATCGCTTCGGCGGCCTCCAGGCCGATCGCCCCGCCGCCGATGATCACCACATCCCGCAGTGCGGAGGATGCGGCCGCTTCCTTCAGGGCCAGGCCGTCCTCCATCGTCTTCAGGAGATGAACGCCGGGCAGGCGGATTCCCGGCACGTCCGGAACGATCGGCGCGGCGCCGACCGCGATCATCAGTTTGTCGTAGGAATCCAGGAACAGGCTCCCCTGTTCCAGGTTCTTGACCATGATCTGCTTCCGGTCGGGCGCGACCTTGACTACCTCGTGGCGCAGGAAGGTCCGGATGCCCGACCTTTCGAACTCTTCCCGCGTGCGGGCGATCAGCTTGCGCCAGTCGTCGTTCACCCCGGAAACGTAGTAGGGCAGGCCGCAGGCGCCGTAGGAGAGAAAGCCGCCCTTTTCGTAAACGACAACTTCCGCGTCCGGACTGGTTCGCTTGATTTTCGCAGCGGCGGACATCCCGGCCGCGACGCCTCCGACGATGACGATTTTCACCGGTTTCCCCCCTTCCCGGCGGGTGATGGATGATCCGCGCGCGGCCGGCGCCCGGACGGAGGTGATCCCCGGTCCCGCGCCGGCGGCGGAATGTGCGGCTGCAGCATCAGTCCGCGGCTTCTCCCGGAATGTCGGGTTCCCGGTCGATGATGCCCACGACAAGGGCGTCGATGGGCGCGTCCCGATGGAGGCCGAACCGGGCGTTGGCGTCCGTCGTGACGAGGACGTTTTCGCCGATCCCGGCGCCGATGGCATCCGCGGCGACGAACGTTTCGCCGGAATTGCGCTTTTGCACCACGAGCAGCTTGTAGCCCTGCAGCCCCTCCAGCTTGCGCGTGGACACGATGTTGCCCACCACTTTGCCGATGATCATCGCTTACGACCTCATTTCTCGTCCAGGATGAGTTCGAGCCGGTCCCCGGTGGCGATGGAAAAAGCGTTCGCGTCATCCGTGTCGATATGCATCTCCAGCGCGAAATCGTCCCTGACCCGGACATACACGCGATCCATGACGCCGCCGCGGGGGCCCTCCACCTTCACGCGGACCTCCTGCCCGTCGGCGACGCCGTAAGCGGCCGCGTCGGCCGGCGTCATGTGGATGTGCCGGTCGGCGATGATGACGCCGCTGTCCAGCTCCAGGCGCCCCCGCGGCCCGACCAGCGTAATGCCTGGCGTGCCTTCCAGCCGTCCGGAAGGACGGATCGGGGGCGACAAGCCGAGACGCCTGGCGTCGCTCGGCGCCAGTTCCACCTGGGTCTGGCGGCGGTACGGACCGAGAATGCGAACCCCTTCGATCGTGCCCTTGGGCCCGATCAGCGTGACCCGTTCTTCCGCCGCGAACTGGCCGGGCTGGGAAATGTCCCGGCTGCGGGTGAGCTCGCGGTCTTCGCCGAAAAGCAGCTTGAAATGCTCCCGCGTAATGTGGAGATGCCGGGCGGACACGCCGACGGGCACGAAGCGCGGTCTTTCGCGGACGGGCACGATGCCCCGTCCGGCCAGCTCCTCCAGCACCAGTTTCGTGACCGTCTCGATCAGTTCCGTCCGCGATGGCGTCGGCATGCGATCACCCCGCTTTGCGCACGTTCGCTCACTTCAGGCGGGGCAGAATGCTTCCGATGTCGCCGTGCGGCCGCGGAATGACGTGCACGGCCACCAGTTCGCCGATGCGCTGCGCCGCCTCCGCGCCGACTTCCGTCGCCGCCTTCACGGCGCCCACTTCGCCCTTCACCAGCACCGACACGAGACCCGAACCGATTTTCTCGATTCCGGCCAGTTCCACGTTCGCCGCCTTCAGCATGGCGTCGGCCGCTTCGACCGCCGCCGTGAAGCCCCGCGTTTCGATGATGCCAAGCGATTCATTCATTGATGAGTCCTCCCTCGTTCCGGTTTCCCCGTTGTTGTGCGCTCAGGAGAGCGCCGGCAAAATCTTCGCCAGATCGGCATGCGGCCGCGGAATGACGTGCACGGCCACCAGTTCCCCGATGCGCTGCGCCGCTTCCGCGCCGACTTCGGTGGCCGCCTTGACGGCACCGACGTCTCCGTGCACGATGACAGTCACCAGCCCGGAGCCGATCTTCTCCGTGCCGACGATTTCCACGTTGGCGGCCTTCAGCATGGCGTCCGCCGCCTCGATCGCGGCCGTCAGCCCCCGCGTTTCGATGATGCCGAGCGATTCCCTCATGATGGTGCAACCTCCTTCGGACCCAGGCGGTCCTCAAAGTTTGGGCAACATTTTCGCCAGATCGCCGTGCGGCCTCGGAATGACGTGCGAAGCCACCAGCTCTCCGATCCGTTGCGCCGCTTCCGCGCCGACTTCCGTCGCCGCCTTGACGGCGCCCACGTCCCCGCGCACGATGACGGTCACCAGTCCCGAACCGATTTTCTCGGTTCCCACCAGCTCCACGTTCGCCGCTTTCAGCATGGCGTCCGCCGCCTCGATCGCGGCCGTCAGCCCCCGCGTTTCAATGATGCCGAGCGATTCTTGCATCAGGATCAACCCTCCTTGCCTCTGCGTGATTTGGCGGCAGAACGCCGCTTGGCCGGTTGTTTCGCATTTCGGTCATCCGGCGGTTCGGGAGATGTCGCCGCCGGTTCGATGAATTTCATGATTTCGTCATGCGGCCGCGTAATGACCACGCTCATCCGGAGCGGATTGCCGGGCCTGTCCCGGCACTGCTCGCGCGCCGCTTCGACGGCCGCGGTCACTTCGGAGACGCTGCCCCCGACAATGACGGTCACGAGGCGCCCGCCCAGTTCCTTTTCGACGCACAGCACCTCGACGCCAGCCGTCTTGCACATCACGTCGGTGAGTTCCACGGCGGTGGTGTAAAACAGGGTTTCCACCACGCCGATCGCTTCCCGTGCCATGATTCTCTCCCTTCCCGCCTTTTTCTCCGCTTCCGGACCGTCGAGCCCGCCGGGCCGTCGGATGCGCCGGATTGCCGGGTCCTTCGGACTTCCGCTCCCTCCGGCCAACCGCATCCGCCGGACTTGCGCGTCCGCCGCCGTCCGCGTCTGCCATGCCGCATTCGTCACGGGCGGCCGCGCGGCTTGAGCGTCACCTTGCCGACGGAAAGCAGCTTTTCCATGCCCGGCGCCGCGGAGGGGATGCAGCGGGTCAGAATCGCTTCGTCCGGCAGATACTGCCTGGCCGTTTCCCTGGCCACCTCCAGCGCGTGTTCGACGTCGGCGACCCGGCCGGTGAACTTCACCTGGACCATCAGGGGAATGATCGCCTGCACGTTCCCGTCGGGGTTGTTGCAGTCGATCCCGTGAATCCGGATATCCGCCGCCTTGCACGCCCTGTCCAAGGCCGCCAGGGCCACGCTGTATCCCTGGACTTCAAGCATTCCCAGCGCTTGCCGTTCCACCGCGCATCACCTAGCCGATGTTTCGCAGTCCGCCACCCGCGAGGACGCGGCGGATCTTGCGCGTGTACGTTCTCGCCGACGTCAGTCCTTCGCCGGTGGGACCGGCGATGGTCATCGTCGTAAAGCCTTCTCCGCCATAGCCGACGCCCGCCAGCGAGGAACCGTTCTGCACGAAAATGGTCGTGCGGATGGCGCGGGCGAATTTCGTCAGGTTGTCCACATTGCGGGAATGCATGACCGCCGTATGGCGATTGCCGTGCTCGGCCTGCACCGCCATCTCGATCGCCTCGTCCAGGCTGCGCGTCCGGACGATGGGCAGAATCGGCATCATCTGTTCGATTTGCACCAGCGGATGGTCGAAATCGACTTCGCAGATGAGCAGCTCCGGATTTTTGTCCCGAATGCCGATCCGCTCCAGGAAGAGCCGCGCGTCCTTGCCGATCCATTCCTTCGCCGGATGCCAGGAGCGCCATTCGTCGCCGCTGCAGCTGGGCCTTGCGCCCGGAATGTCCGATACCAGCGCGAACTCCATGATTTGCTCCAGTTCCCGGCGCCCGAGCATGTACGCGCCGTTGTTCAGCAGATGGAAGATGAGTTCGTCCGCGGCCTTGTCGACGACGAACACTTCCTTCTCGCCGATGCACAGGATATTGTTGTCGAAAGCGGCGCCCAGTACGATCTGTTTGGCCGCGTGCTCCAGGTCCGCCGTTTCGTCCACCACCACCGGCGGATTGCCGGCTCCCGCGCCGATGGCTTTCTTCCCCGACGCGAGAATCGTCCTCACCAGCCCGGGCCCGCCGGTGCCGACGAGCAGGGAGACCAGCGGCGATTTGACGATGACGTCGAGGGTTTCCATCGTCGGCTCTTTCACCATGGTGACGAGATCGGGCGGCCCGCCCGCGTTCATGATCGCCTTGTTGATCAGCTGCACGGTGAACATGCTGCAGCCTTTGGCGGACGGATGCACGTTGAACACCACGGAATTGCCGGCGGCCAGCATGCCGATGGCGTTGTTGATGATGGTCTCCGCCGGATTCGTGACCGGGGTGATGGCGCCGATGACGCCGTAGGGCGCAAGCTCCGTCAGCGTAAGCCCGTTGTCGCCGGTGACCGCATGGGTTTCCAGGTCCTCCGTGCCCGGCGTCTTCAGCGCGGTCAGCTCCACCTTGGCCACCTTGTGTTCCAGGCGGCCCAGCTTCGTCTCTTCCCACATCCGGCGCGCCAGACCTTCCTTGTGGTCCAGCGTCGCCTGGCGGATGGCCCGGATGATGCGTTCCCGGTCTTCCATGCCGAACTTTTGCGCATATTCCCGCTGCGCCCGATGGGCTGCTTCAATGGCGTCCTCCGGCCGCTCGAACACCCCGAGGTCTCCCGCCAGCGAAGCGGCGCCGCCGGTCACGACCCCGGGCGCGGAGGGGCGGGAAGCCGCCGCGGCCATTCCGGACGTCGCCCCGCCCGCCGCGGTGCTTGCTGTTGCGATGCCCCCGGCGATGCCAGCCGTTGCTCCGCCCGCAGCCGCACCGGCCGATGCGCCGCCGGCGGGAGCGGCCGGCCGCACGCTGCAGCCGCCCGCCGCTTCGGGCCGCGCCTTGTCCGCCTGCCCGGCGGATGCGGAAGCGAGCCGCTGGTCGATGTTGCGCAGGACGCTTTCCACGATATGCCTTACATCCGCTTCCGTCAGTCGGATTTCCAACACCGATCACCTCTTTCGGCCCGTCGTGAGGGCCCGGTCTGGCCGTTTTCGGCCCCGTTCGTCAGGACAGCCTCCGGAGCACTTCCTCCGTGACCTTCGCAATAATCTCCTCAATGACGGCCTGTTTCTCCGCTTCCGCCCGCGGAGCGGCCACGCGGCCGGCGTCTTCCCGCGCGGCGTCCGTGCGAGGCGCGTCCATCCGCAGACCGTCCGTTCGCGGGGAATCCGTTCCCGCGGTGCCGGTCCGCAAGGCTTCCGCCCAGGCCGAATCACCGCCCGCCAGCTCGTCCGGTCTGCAGGAAGGCGTCCCCCCGCCCCGGATCCCCATTCTTTCCCGGATTTCCAGCAGATTGGACACCTGGCTGCAGCTGAGCTCGTTGACCTTCTTGAGCACCTCGCCGGTGTACAGGCTCATCAGGGCGTAATGCTCCAGCGATTCCATTCGGAAATACGCCTCCTGGGGATCCCTGCCCCAGGTCAGCGCCCCGTGGTTGGCCAGAAGCACCGCGTTGTAATCCCGGCAATAGGGGGCGATGGATTCCGCCACTTCCTCCGTGCCCGGGGTGGCGTAGGGCGCCACCGGCACCTTGCCGAGCAGCACGACGGCTTCCGAGGACAGCGCCCGTTCCAGGCTGATGCCGGCGATGGCGTAGGAGGTCGCCACGACGGGATGGGCGTGCACCACGGCGCGCGCTTCGGGATTTTCCTTGTAGACCCGCAAGTGCATCTTGATTTCGGAAGAAGGCCGGTTTTTGCCGGACAGCACCTTCCCGTTTAAGTCCAGCTTCACCAGCATGTCGGGCGTCATGAACCCTTTGCTGACGCCGGTGGGCGTGGCCCAGATGGCGTTCGGACCGGTGCGGACGCTGATATTGCCGTCGTTGGCGGCCACGAAGTTCTTGGCATACATTCGTTTGCCGATCTCGATGATCCATTTCTTTGCTTCAAAATCGGACAAGTATCGTTCCCGGCGCTCCAAGACGGTTTCACCTCCCCGACATCCGTCGTTGCCCCGTTATACCCTGATTCTCTTATTTTGAACCGAAATTGTCAATAATTTATTTTGGTTTCTATTGTTTTATACAAACTTTTTTTCTGATCTTCCGCCATAATCCCAAATCTTCCTCGAAATATACGAGATTTTTGGCTTTTTCATCGGTTTTTCACGATAATAAAACGTTGCGGAAGCGTGCACAATCCAACAAAAATATGATATATTCAAATTCGAGCAACACGAAACAACGGGAGGAGCCGTGAAGCCTCGTGCTGCCCATCGCCCGAAAAGCCAAGATCAAGGAAATCATCGCGGAAAAGAAAAACGTGACCGTCGCCGAGCTGACCAAACTGTTCGGCCTGACCGAGGAAACCATCCGGAGAGACCTCAAGCAGCTGGAACAGGAAGGGTTCCTGACCCGGATCTACGGCGGCGCGTACATCAACGACGGCGTGTTGAACGACGTTGATGTCAACCTGCGCGAGCACATCTATGTGGAAGGCAAGCGCAAGATCGCGGAGAAGTGCGTGGAATTCATCCAACACGGCGTTTCCGTGTTTCTCGACGCGTCCACCACTTCGCTGTACATCGCCCGGATGCTGGAGAACCGCCGGATCACCGTTGTGACCAATTCCATCAAAATCGTCAACGCCCTGATCGACAACCCGAACGTCCACCTGATCATCACCGGCGGCAGCATCAGCCGTTCGTCCATGTCCGCCCTTGGGCGCGGCGCGCTGCAAAGCCTCGGCGGCTATTTCTTCGACCTGGCGTTCATCTCCTGCCGGTCGCTCAGCCGCCAGCACGGCATCACCGACTCCAACGAGCAACAGGCCGAGGTGAGGCGGCTGGCCGCCGAGCGCGCCAACCGCACGTATCTGGTCGCCGACATCACCAAGTTCGACCGGACCTCGTTCGCCCACATCTGCGGCTTTGACAAGATCCACACCGTGGTGGTGGACAAACCGCTGGACGCCGAATGGCGGGAATTCCTTGAACAGCAGGGCGTCGAGCTCGTCGAATGCGAAAGCTGAATGAAGGGGCACCCGGACGGCACGCCGGGTGCTCCGCTTATTGTTCAAACATCCGCGCCAGGCTTTCCGTATAGGGCGGCCGGGCGATGCCCTTTTCCGTGACGATGGCCGTGATGAGCGAATGGTCGGTCACGTCGAAGGCCGGGTTGTACACTTTCACGCCGGGAGGCGCCATCGGTTTTTCGTACCATTTGGTCGTGACTTCCTCGGCGGGCCTCAGTTCGATGTGGATGTCGTCCCCCGTCCGGCATTTCAGGTCGATGGTGGACAGCGGCGCGCACACGTAGAACGGAATGCCGTAATGCTTCGCCAGAACGGCCACGCCGGAGGTGCCGATCTTGTTGGCGGTGTCGCCGTTGGCCGCCACCCGGTCGCATCCCACCAACACGGCCTGCACTTTGCCTTCTTTCATGACGATGGACGCCATGTTGTCGCAGATGAGCGTCACGTCGACGCCGGCTTCCATCAGTTCCCACGTCGTGAGGCGCGCCCCCTGCAGGAGCGGCCGCGTTTCGTCCGCATACACCCTGAAGTTGTAGCCCCGCTCCTGGCCGAGATAGATGGGCGCCAGCGCCGTCCCGTAGCGGGCGGTAGCGATGGTGCCGGCGTTGCAATGGGTGAGCAGCCCCATGCCGGGCTCAAGCAGCGACAGCGCGTATTCGCCGATGGAGCGGCACACCTGCTCGTCCTCGGCCCAAATCGCTTCCGCTTCCTCCCGCAGGGCCGCCTTGATCTCCGCCGGGGATTTGCCCGCCGCCATCTCCCGCTGAAACCGCGCGTCCATCCGGTCCAGGGCCCAGAACAGGTTGACCGCCGTCGGCCGCGCGGATGCCAGCAGCGCCTTGACGCGCTTGAACTCCTCGTAAAGCTCTTCCGCCGTCGCCGCCTTGGACGCCTTCGTGCCAAGATAGACGCCGTAAGCGGCGGCGATGCCGATGGCCGGCGCGCCCCGCACCCTGAGTTCGTAGATGGCTTCGCGGATTTCCTCCGGTTCCGTCAGGGTCAAAAACTTTTTCTCGTTCGGCAGCAGCGTCTGGTCCAGAAGAATCAGCGCGTTCCGTGCGTCGTCGAGCACCACCGAACGGATGACTTCATGCTGCGCCATCGCGATCGCCCCCTTTGTCTGTGATGGTTGTGCCGGCCGCTTCCGGCCGCGAACCGGACCGCGCGGATCCGGCGGTTCCCGGCGGAATTACGCCGAAGCCCGTGCCTCGCTGTCCCGGATCACCTGCAGATAATCCTTGCCTTTGGCGATGGCGTCCCGTTCCAGGATGAACGTCTTGGCCGCGATCAGGCAGATGCGCTCCGCCTCGGCCCGCTTGGCCTCGTCGGCGATGGAGGTGATATCCTTCACGTGCGCGATCCCCAGGGTACGACGGGCCAGCTCGAGCCCCGTCACCGCGCTGGTGTCGCGCATGATGCCGGCCAGGTACCACTTGTCGAAACCGGGATAGCGGGCGACCCGCTCCGTCGCGCGTTCGTGGAACAGCCGCATGAATTTCTCCTGGAACAGGTCCGCCACTTCCTCGATGGTCTTCAGCACCCAGCCGATGTGGCGTTCCTTTTCCGGCCCTTCTTCCATCGTCTGTCTGGCGTTGACATAGGCGAAGATCAGGTTGGCGAGTACGTTGCCCACGTCGTAGCCGGCCGGCCCGTAGAACGCGAACTCCCCGTCGATCACCTTCGTGGAATCCTCCCGGACAAAGATCGAACCGGTGTGCAGGTCGCCGTGGATGAGCGACTGCCCGTGGGTCATGAAATCGAACTTCAGCTTGGCCGTTTCCAGCAGCACCTTCTCGTCTTCCCACAGAAGCTTCCGGGCGAAATCCCGCGTCGGCGGGAACACGTCGTTGCGGGGGCAGTCATAGAACGGTTCGGTGTAGACCAGATCTTCCGTGATCTCGCACAGGTCGGGATTGATGAACTTGCCCTGGAGGACCTTCTTTTCCTTGTGATTCATGACCACGTCCGACGTGAGCAGCAACGTGTTCGCCATGAAGGTGGTGATGTGGTCCGCAAACAGCGGGAACTGCCGGTGCTCGATCATCGCCTTGCGCATGATGACGTGGTCGGACAGGTCGTCCATGACGGTGCAGTTCATGACCGGGTCGTAATGGTACACCCTGGGCGCCAGCCCGGGAGCCAGCTCGTTGTGCACCTTCAGGATTTCGTATTCGATGCGGTTGCGGTCGGGGGAAACCTTGAACTCGTCGGAAATCCGGGCCACCGGCCCCGCCTGCTTGATGATGATCGATTGCCCCGAATCCTCGTCCACGACGCGGAACACGAAGTTCAGGTTGCCGTCGCCGATTTCCCTGCAGCTCAGGCGGGCTCCCTTCGGGAACAGGTCCAGCTTCCCTTTTGCGTACTCGATCGCATCCGCTTCGCTCATGGTGAAGTAGGTGGAAAAATCCGCCATGGTCTCGCCGCCTCCGATCTTTTGTTTTCTTTACCGTTTCCGGTAATAGGTCAGCGCCAGCGCGAACGCCAATACGCCGCCTTTCACAATGTCCATGGAATAATACGGCACGGACATCATGACCAGCCCGTTCTGCAGGATGCCGATGAGCACGGCCCCGAAAAACGTCCCGAGGGCGTTCGGTTTGCCCGCGCCGAAGACGGAGAAGCCGATGAACGTGGCCGCCACCGCGTCCATCAGGTACGGCGCGCCGGAGTTGACCTCCGCCGTCAGGATCCGGGCGCCGAGCACGATCCCGCCGATCGCCGCGAACAGCGAAGACAGAAGATACGCGGCGATCCGGTACTTGTTGACCGGAATCCCGGACAGCTTGGCCGCTTCCATGTTGCCGCCGATGACGTACATGTAGCGCCCGTGCCGGGTGTAGTTCAGGAACAGGTGGACGAGAAGCACGATGACCAGCATGATGATGATGATGCCCGGCACCTGCCCGAATTTGGCGAACAGTTTCGGAATCTGCCCCGTGGCGAAGCTGCCGTCCGGCATGACCATGTTCTGCGAAATGGTGGCGCCGCGGGAATAGGTCAGGGCGACGCCCTGGATGACGAACATGACCGCCAGGGTCAGCAGCATGTCGGGAATCTTGAACCGGATGATGAGGAACGAGTTGAGCACCCCGACCAACAGACACGCGCCGATGGCCGCCAGCACCCCGATCGCCGTGGGCTGGTGGTACCAGACGAACATGGAGATGACCACCGCGCAGGCAAGGGAAGCGGTGGAACCCACCGACAGGTCGAAACCTCCGACGGCCAGGGAAATGGTCAAGCCGATGGCGATGATGGTCACGATGGAGATGGACCGCAAAATATTGATGATGTTCTGCCCCTGCAGGAAACTGTCCGTGGCCAGGCCGAAATAGAGGATGAGCAGGACGATGGTGACAATCGTGCCGTATCGGTAGAAAAACTGGAACCAGTCAAACCGGGCGGCGGACGGTTTCCGGCCTGGCGCCGGGCCCGGGTCCGCGCCGGAAGAAGGTTGGACAGCCTTTTCGGTACGGGTATCGCTCATCGGTCACTTGCCTCCCGTCGAGTAAAACAAGAGCTCTTCTTCGTTGGTTTTCGCCGTCTCCAGTTCCTTGACGATCGTGCCGTCGTACATGACGTACACGCGTTCGGTGATGCCCATGATCTCGGACAGTTCGCACGACGCGTAGATCACGCTTTTGCCCTGTTCCACCAGTTTCGCGATCAGCTGGAAGATGTCCCGCTTGGCTCCGACGTCGACGCCCTTCGTCGGTTCGTCGAAAATGTACACCTCCGCGTCGGCGACCAGCCATTTGCCGATGGCCACCTTTTGCTGGTTGCCGCCGGACAGGTTGCGCACCAGCGCCGCTTCGCTGGGCGTCTTGATGCCCAGGTCGTAAATCATCATGCGGGAAATGGTCCTCTCCCGGCCGAAATCCAGGACCGTTCCGAACATCCGGCACAGCTTGGGGAGCACGACCGTGGTGATGTTCGTGGACACGCTCTCCTCCACCAGCACGCCTTCCTTGCGCCGTTCCTCCGGCACCAGGGCAAGACCCGCGCGGACGGCGTCGCTGGGCGTCCGGATCTTGAGCGGCCTGCCGTTCAACATGCGTTCCCCGGTCGCACGGGTGTGGCCGAACAGCGCCTTGCACAGCTCCGTCTTCCCCGCGCCGACCAGCCCCGCGATCCCGACCACTTCGCCCTTGCGGACGTAGAAGTTCACGTTCTTCACCTTGCCGGTGTCGTCGCTGAAGTTCTTCACGACGAACGCCGGCTCGCCGGGCGTCGCCTGGTGTTTCGGAAACTGCTGTTCCAGCTTCCGGCCCAGCATGTACTCGACCAGCTGGTTTTGCGTCAGGTTGCGGGCCGCTTCCCGGACGACAAACCGGCCGTCGCGCATGACGGTCATTTCGTCGCAAATCTCGAACAATTCCGGCAACCGGTGCGAAATGAAAATGATGCCGACGTTGCGCGACCTAAGATCCCGGACGACGCGGAACAGTTCCTCCGTCTCGGAGCGGCTGAGCGGCGCCGTCGGTTCGTCCAGGATGAGGAACCGGCATTCCCTGGCGATCGCGCGGGCGATGAGCGTCATCTGCTTTTCCGCCAGCGTCAGTTCGTCCACCCGCTTCCGCGGGGAGATGCGGACGTTGAGGCGGTCGAGCACCTCCTGCGCCTGCCGGTGGAGGGAAGGCCAGTTCATCCACTGCCTTTTCCCGGAGTCGTTGATCATGCGGTCCAGCATGATGTTTTCCCCGACGGTCAGGTAGGAGATCAGCGCCGTGTCCACTTCCTGGTGCACGATCTGGATGCCCAGATCCTTGGCGTCCTTCGGCGAACGGATGTCCACTTTCCGTCCGCCGATGAAAATTTCGCCCGTGTAGTGGGGGTAAGCGCCGGTCAGCACCTTCATGAGGGTGGATTTGCCGGCTCCGTTGGCGCCGATGAGGGCGTGGACGGTGCCCGTTGCCGTGGCGAACATGACATCGTCCAGGGCTTTCACGCCGGGAAATTCGATGGAGATGTTTTTCATTTCGAGCAGCAGAGGTTCGGTGGCTGTGGCTGGCATGGTTTTCACCCAGAAAGCGTTTCCAGAAATCCTTCGTGTGAAAAGCAAAGCCGCAAAAATGCGGCCTTGGAAAACGGACTGCGCAAGGGGATCATGATGCGTGCGGCAGAGCCGCGCCCTTGCCGGACGGGACTCTGCCGCAGGGCATTTTCTCGGACGGTCGTTTGTTATCTGTTCTTGAGCGCCTTCATCCATTCTTCTTCGAAGGCGTCGGTTTGGCCCCAACCCGGGATGATGTTGGCCAGCGTCACCATGTTGACGGGTTCGCTGGACTTCTTCAGGTCTTCCTGGGTGATCAGGTTCGCTTCCAGGTCGTAGGTCGCGGGCGTGTCTTCGCCGGCGATCTTCTTCGCCAGCAGCCGGACGTTGACGGCGCCGATCATCTTCGGATCGACCGCGGCGGTGGCGACCCACGGGCTGTTTTCCTCCTGCATGGCCTGCAGGTCGGCGTTCGACACGTCGATGCCGTAGATCTTCACTTCCTGGCGGCCCGCTTCGTTGAGCGCGCGGGTGGCGCCGATCGCAAAGGCGTCCCAGGTGGCGAAGATCGCGTCCAGTTCACCCTTCGGATACTTGGTCAGCATCGCGGCGACCGCGTTTTGCGTTTGCACCGGCGTATCCGCGGCGGCCACGCCGAAGCGGTCGAGTTCCTGGATGCCCGGGTTTTCCTGCAGAATTCGTTGGTACACCTGATTCCGTCTGACCATCGGCGGGAAGCCGTCGACCCACAGGTACACGATTTTCGCCTGGCCGTTGAAGTCTTTCACCAGCTGGCCGAGGGACATTTCGGCGAGGGCGAAGTCGTCCTGCGCCGTCATCGTGACGCCGGGGATGTCCTTGAGGCCGTCGATGGAGTCGAAAGTCACGACCGGGATCCCCTTGTCGACGATTTGACGGACTTCGTCGATGGTCGCTTCGTCGTCGCCGTGGGAGATGATGATCCCGTCGTAGTCCTGGTTCATCGCCTGCTGGATGGCGTCATGGAACTTGGCCGAGTCCCCGTTCGCGGAGAAGGTGTCGACCGTGAAGCCCATTTTTTCGCCTTCCTCTTTGGCGCCGGCCAGATATTGGGCGGTGTGGTCGTCGCCGCCGATCTTGCGGATGACCATGATCTTGATCGGCCATTTCTCGCGGATCTGGTCCGGCACGTTGCTCGGCAGGTCGCCGCTGCCGCTTCCGCTGCCCTGGGACGAACCTCCCCGGTTGCCGCAGCCCGCCAGGAGCAGCGCGACAGCGACAAGGATGAGAACCAGTGACTTCGCCGCATTTCGCATTTCTGTTCAACGCCCCTTTTCTATTTTTTCACAGCCATATTACCATACGGCGATACGGCTTATCAATCAAAATTCCTAGTTTTTTTATAAGATTTCAATGTTTTTTTCTTGTTGTTTTTTTTCGTGGTTCTGGTGGCATTATACCATACTTTCCGTCAAAAATACAAACACAAACCAAATCAAACAAGAGTAAATTTTTGTTGAACCCATATTTAGCCCATTTGGCCGCCGGAAGCGTCTTCCCGCGAACCTCCGTCCTCCGGCGCCGAACCCGCGAAGAGGGCGTGGACGAACTGCTCCGCGTCGAAAGATTGCAAATCGTCCGGCTTTTCCCCCAGACCGACGAGTTTGACCGGCAGTTTGAGCTCGTTGCGGATGGCGACGATGATGCCGCCCTTTGCGGTGCCGTCCAGTTTCGTCAGCACCAGGCCGGTCACGCCGCTTTTTTCGCCGAACATCCGGGCCTGCTGCAAGGCGTTCTGGCCGGTGGCCGCGTCCAGCACCAGCAGCGTTTCGTGGGGGGCGCCCGGCAGCTCCCGTTCGATGACGCGGCGGATTTTCGCCAGCTCGTCCATCAAATGGGCCTTGTTCTGCAGGCGGCCGGCCGTGTCGCACAGGAGCACTTCGACGCCGCGGCTTTTGGCTCCCTTTACCGCATCGTACATCACGGCGGCCGGATCGGCGCCCCGGGATTGCTTGACCACTTCCGTCCCCGTCCGCTGCGCCCAGACTTCCAGCTGTTCGATGGCCCCGGCCCGGAACGTGTCGCCCGCCGCCAGCAGCACCGATTTTCCTTCCTGCCGGAATTTCCACGCCAGCTTGCCGATGGTTGTCGTTTTGCCGACGCCGTTGACGCCGACGAAAAGGATGACGGTGGGGCCGTTCGGATTCAGGTTCAGCCTGGCATCGTCTCCTTCGCCTTTCAGTATTTGAACAAGTTTCTCCGCCAATATCGGCTGCAGTTCGGAAACATCTTCCAGCTTCCGTTTGGACGCTTCCTCCCGCAGTTCGTCGATCAGCTCCATGGTGGTGCGCACGCCCACGTCGGCGGCGATCAGGATCTCCTCGAGTTCTTCAAAGAACGCTTCGTCGATCTTGCTTCGCGAAAACAGGTCGCCGATCCGGCCGGCCAGCGCCGTGCGCGTCTTCGCCAGACCGTCCCGGAACTTGGCGGTCACCGATTCGGTTTTGGCCGCGATGCTTTCCCCTAGTTTTTTGAAAAAGCTCATCGTTGCATTCTTTCCTTTCTATTCTTGGATACGTCGCCGGCGGGGTTCCGGCGGTACGCGTCCGCGGCGCCGTGAACCGCGTCGCGGCGCTCCCCGGCGATTCGCTCCCCGCCCCCGCGGGCGCATTTAAAAAGCCGCGCCTCTCTGTGCACGGCCTCGGTCGGCCCGCCCGTGGAGGCAATACAGCCGTTGAATCGGCCATATTGCCTCAGCCGGCCGGCCGTGAACCCGATGTGGTTGAAGCATCCGTCCGAACGCCGGCGGGACCGGTGCGGATCAGGCCGATACTTCCACCGCTTCGCCTTCCCGTTCGTCCAGGCGGACCGATACCAGCTTGGATACGCCGCTTTCCTCCATGGTAACCCCGTACAGCACGTCGGCGGCTTCCATCGTTTCCTTTCGGTGGGTCACCACGATGAACTGGGTTTGCTCCGCCACTTCCCGCAGGTAGTTCACATACCGGACCACGTTCGCTTCGTCCAGCGCCGCTTCCACCTCGTCCAGCACGCAGAAGGGAACCGGCTTGACGTGCAGGATGGCGAACAGCAGGGCGATGGCCGTCAGCGACCGCTCGCCGCCGGACAGAAGCTGCAGGTTTTGCAGCTTCTTGCCGGGGGGCTGGGCCACGATCTCGATGCCCGTGTCGAGGAGGCGGTCCGGTTCGGCCAGGATCAGATCGGCCTGTCCGCCGCCAAACAGGCGGGCGAACACCGTCCGGAAATTCCGGCGGATTTCCTCGAAGGTAGTGTGGAACCGGCGAGCCATCTCCTCGTCCATTTCCCGGATCAGGCGGTGCAGCTTTTCCTTTGCCTCCAGCAGATCCTGCCGCTGCTCGGTCAGGAAGCGGTAACGCTCGCTGACCTGGGCGTATTCTTCGATGGCGCCCAGGTTGACTTCGCCGAGAGCCCCGATGCGCCGCCGGAGTTCGCCGGCTTCAAGCCGGGCTTTGGCGACATCCTCGGGAGGCGCGTAATGCGCCTTGGCCCATTCGAAGCTCATTTCATATTCTTCGCCCAGCTTGCGCAGCAGATTGTCCAGCTCCACGTCGGCGCGGTTCGCCCGGATTTCCGTTTCCTTCAGCTCGTCTTCCGCCAGCTTCAGCACATGCCGCGACTCCTTCGCGGCAGTTTCTTCCCGTTCGATTTCCCGCAGGCGTTCGGCCCGTTCGGCACGCTGGAGCTCGATGGCGCCGGACAGCTCTTCTTTGCGGATCAAAAGCCCGTTCAATTTCTCCCGCTGCCCGCTCCACTCCGCTTCGGTGCGCTCCGCTTCCGCCGCGTTTTGTTCGAGCGCCGCGGCAATCTGGCGCTTTTCCCCGTTCAGGCGGGCGGTCTCGCCGCGAAGGCGCGCCGCCTGTTCGTCCAGCGACTGCAACTCCTGCTCCAGACGCGCGATGGCGACTTTGCGTTCGGTGAGCGCTTCCTGGATTTTCTCCTTTTCGGACTGGTTGCGCAGCCGAAGCGCCTCGGCTTCCCGGACCGCTTCCTGAAGCCGCCGCTCCTCCCCGGACAGATCGTCCAGACGCGCCTTGAGCCTGTTTTCTTCATCGTCCAGCCGGCCGCGCTCCGCCGCAAGCGAAGCAGCTTCGGCGTCCAGCGCCGCGCCCGCCGCTTCCAGCCTTTTCTCTTCCTGGGCGAACCGTTCGCGCTCGGCCAGAAGCCGCTGTTCGTCCAGCCGTACCCGTTCGGCGAGCCCGCGCAGCTCTTCGATGCGCCGGGAGGTCTCCGCCGCTTCTTTCGCCCTGTCTTCCGCTTCTTTCCGGGCGGCGTCGCGGGACGCTTCGGCCACCGCGATCTCCCGAGCGAGCTCTTCCAGCTGCCGTCCGCGTCCGAGCAGGCTGACCGCCTGCTTCAGACGGCTGCCCCCCGTCATGGAACCGCCGGGATGCACCACGTCTCCGTCGAGGGTGACGACGCGGCAGCGGTAATGCAGCCGGGCGGCGATCCGGTTCGCCTGCTCCAGGCGTTCCGCGACGATCACCTGTCCCAGCAGGCTGCCGACGATATCCGCATAGCGCGCGTCGCATTCCACCAGTTCGGCGGCCACGCCGACGAAGCCGTCTTCCGCCTGGGCCGCGCGCCGATCCTGTTCATCCAGCCTGCGCGGCCGAATGACGTCCAGCGGCAGGAACGTCGCCCGCCCCGCCTGCCGTTTCTTCAGCATCTCGATGGCCGCGCGCGCCGCCGCCTCGTCATCGGTCACGATGTGCTGCAGGGCGCCGCCCAGCGCCGTTTCCACGGCCGTCTCATGCCGCGCGTCCGTCCGGATCAGCTCGGCCACCGCGCCGTGAACGCCGGCAAGCTCGCCGCGGCGCGCCATTTTCAGCACTTCCCGCGGCCCCTGCTGGAAGCCTTCGTAAGCGTCCATAAGCTCGCGAAGCGTATCGCGGCGCGACATCAGCGCGCTTCGCCGCTGCTCCCACCGCCGGGCTTCCGCCAGGGCTTCCTCGCGCAGCCGCTCCAGCTCCGCAAGACGCACGCCTTCCTCCGTCTGGCGTTCGCGCAAGAGAGCAAGTTCCGCCGCGGCCGCCGCCAGCCGTTCCCCGATTTCCCGCCGGCGGGCTTCCAGAGCTTCCCGCTCCCCGTTCCAGCGGGACCGTTCTTCCTCCAGGCGCGCGGCCCTTCCGGCAAGCTGTTCGCGCTGCTGCCCAAGATAGCGGAGGTCGTTGCGCGCCTGGACGATGGCCTGCATGGCGTCAAACAGCTCCGCCCGCAGCCGCGCTTCCGTCTCGGCGCCGCTTTCCGCGGCGGCCAGACGCGCTTCCTCTTCCGCGAGGAGGGCCCGGAGCAGCTGAAGTTCTTCCGCGGTCTGTTCGCGCCGCAGGCGCACGGCGTCCGCTTCCGCCGCCAGCTCCGCAAGCCGCGCTTCCACCGACGCCAGCGAATCTTGCAGCCCCTCCCGGTTGCGCTTCAGGTGGACTTCCCGCTCCTTGAGCACCTCCAGCTGGCCTTCGGTTTTCTCCGTTTCCTCCACGCACGCCATGAGTTCGCCCTGCAGGCGTCCGACGGCTTCCTCCAGCGCAAGCAGCGCCGCGCGTTTCTCCTCCAGCGCCGCGTCGCGACGGGCGGCCTCCGCCGCCAGGGAGGCGACGCGTTCCTTCAGTTCCGCGAGCCTGTCGTTCGCCTCGCTCCAGGACCGGTGCACCTGCTCGATCTGATGGACATACAGGGAAATTTCGAGCTTTTTCAATTCTTCCGCAAGGGATTTGTACGTTTCCGCCCGCCTGGCCTGTTCGGCCAGCGGTTCCAGCCGGCTCTCCAGCTCGCCGATCAGGTCGCCGATGCGGATGAGGTTCTGCTCCGTGTCTTCCAGCTTCTTTTGCGCTTCCTTCTTGCGGGTCTTGTACTTGACGATGCCGGACGCTTCCTCGAAAATCCCGCGGCGGTCTTCCGCCCGGGTGCTCAGGATCTGCTCCACCTGTCCCTGTCCGATGATCGAATACGCTTCCCTGCCGACTCCGGTGTCCATGAACAGCTCGGTGATGTCCTTCAGCCGGCAGGGCTGCCGGTTAATGTAGTATTCGCTTTCGCCGCTGCGGCTGAGCCGGCGCGTCACCGTCACCTCGGTGTAATCCAGGGGCAGGGCGCCGTCGCTGTTGTCCAGGGTGAGCGACACCTCGCCGTAGCCCACCGGCTTGCGCGTGTCGCTGCCGGCGAAGATCACGTCCTCCATTTTGCCGCCGCGCAAAGTCTTGGGGCTCTGTTCGCCCAGCACCCAGCGGATGCCGTCGGAAATGTTGCTCTTGCCGCAGCCGTTGGGGCCGACGACGGCGGTGATGCCGCGGCCGAATTCCAGTTCGGTGCGGTCGGCGAACGATTTGAATCCGATCAGTTCGATGCGTTTCAGGTGCATCCGCCCGCGTTCACCTCCACTCGCTGAGGTCCGTCGTTTCGATCATCTTCAAGGTCCGCTCCGCCGCCTGCTGCTCCGCTTCCTTCTTGGAACGCCCCGAACCGCGTCCGGCGGCGCGTCCGGCGATCAGCACCTCGACGACGAACTGCCGGTCGTGGGACGGGCCGCGTTCCTCGACCACCCGGTATTCCGGCGCGGCAAATCCCAGGGTCTGAACCTTTTCCTGCAGCCGGGTCTTGAAATCCTTGTCCGCCTGTCCCTTTTCCGGAAGATGCGCAAAAAGATTCCGATCCAAAAACGCCCGGACGGCATCCAGCCCCTGATCCAGATACAGGGCTCCCACGAACGCTTCGAACACGTCGGCGAGCAGGGACGGCCGCGTCCGCCCGCCCGTTCGCTCCTCCCCTTTGCCCAGAAGCACGGCGTCTCCGAAGCCAAGCGCCTCGGCAAAACGGACAAGCGACGGCTCGCACACGATGGCGGACCGCATCCGCGTCAGTTCCCCTTCCGCCAGTTCCGGAAACCGGCGGAACAGGTATTCCGACACGACGAGCTGCAGCACCGCGTCGCCCAGGAACTCCAGCCGTTCGTTGTCTTCGATGTTCTTCCCGCGCTGTTCGTTCACGTAAGAGGTGTGGGTAAACGCCTGATCCAGCAGGGCCGGATTGCGAAAATCGAGATCCAGGCGCATCGCAAGACGTTGGAGCGTTTCGCGCAACGGCAGCATCTCCGTGACACCTCCGTTTCAAACCACTGGCGGCAAGCAGGTCCGCGCCTCCCATAAACGGCGGACGCAGGCGGGCGTTTCCGCCTGCGTCCATCAACAACCCTGCCTACTCTTCATACCTGCGCATGACGATGGTCGCGTTGTGCCCGCCGAATCCGAACGAATTGGAAATCCCCGTGCGGATGTTCGCCGGACGCGCCTTGTTCGGCACATAGTCCAGATCGCAATCCGGATCCGGGTATTCCAGGTTGATGGTGGGAGGCAGCATCCCGTCCCGGATGGCGAGGGCAAGAATGACCGCTTCCACGCCGCCCGCCGCGCCCAGGAGATGGCCGGTCATCGATTTGGTGGAACTGACCGCCAGCTTGTAGGCGTGGTCGCCGAAGGTCCGCTTGATCGCTTCCGTTTCCGACTTGTCCCCGGCCGGCGTGGAGGTGCCGTGGGCGTTGATGTAATCGATGTCCTCCGGCGCGATGCCGGCGTCCTGGATCGCCCGCTTCATGCAACGGGCCGCGCCGTCGGGATCGGGATCGGTGATGTGGAACGCGTCGGCGCTCATGCCGTACCCGATTACTTCCGCGTAGATGCGGGCGCCGCGTTTCTTCGCGTGTTCCAGTTCCTCCAGCACGAGCACGCCGGCCCCTTCGCCCATCACGAACCCGTCGCGCTGCGCGTCAAAGGGTCGGCTGGCTTTCTCCGGCTCGTCGTTGCGGGTGCTCATGGCGCGCATCGCGCAGAAACCGGCCATGCCGATGGGGCGGATGGCCGCTTCCGCGCCGCCGCAAATCATCACGTCCGCGTCGCCCCGCTGGATGATCCGGAACGATTCGCCGATGGAGTGGGTGCCCGTCGCGCACGCCGTGACCGCCGTCGTGTTCGGCCCCTTGGCGCCGTACAGGATGGAAATCTGGCCGCTGGCCATGTTGGCGATCATCATCGGAATGAAAAAAGGACTGACGCGGCGGGGACCCTTCTCCATCAGGATCTTGTACTGCTCTTCCCAACTGCCGAGGCCGCCGATGCCGGAGCCGACGATGACGCCCGTCCGTTCGGGATCGGCGTTCTCGCCGATGCGGATGCCGGCGTCCCTGAGGGCCATCCCGCCGGCCGCCACGCCGAACTGGACGAAACGGTCCATGCGGCGGGCTTCCTTTTTGTCGATGTAGTTTTCCGGCTGCCAGTCCTTGATTTCCGCGGCGATCTGCGTGGGATATTCGGATGTGTCGAACGATTCGATCCGGCTGACCCCTGATTTTCCGTCCAGCAAATTTTTCCAGAACGTTTCCAGATCGGTGCCCAGAGACGAGACAACCCCCATCCCCGTCACCACGATGCGGCGTTTCAAAACGGAAATCACCTCGGGCTTGCAAAAGCGTTCCCCGCGCGGCAGGGTGCGCCCCGCGAAGAACGCCGCCGAATGTGGAGAAGTCCCGTCGCGCGAACGGGACTTGGAAGAAAAATCACGAGCGAGATTCTATGTATTGAACCACTTCTCCCACGGTCGTGATTTTCTCTGCATCTTCATCGGAAATTTCCAGGTCGAATTCGTCTTCCAGTTCCATGACAAGCTCGACCACGTCGAGCGAGTCGGCTCCCAGGTCGTCTTTGAAGGATGCTTCGGGGGTCACTTCCGATTCCTCGACGCCGAGGCGTTCGACGATGATGCGTTTCACGCGCTCAAATACATCGGACATCCGGTTCACCTCCCTTAAGGTATTATACGGGAAACCCGGACAAATTGCCATGCCTGCCTGCGCGTTCCGCGCGACTTTTCGCGCGCCGGGGCGGCCGCACGGCCGGTCACATGTACAGCCCGCCGTCCACATGCAGCGTCTGGCCGGTCATGTAGGACGACGCGTCGGAAGCCAGGAACACCACCGCCTGGGCGACTTCCTCCGGCTTTCCGATCCGCCCCAGGGGAATGTCCCGGAGCAGTTTTTCCTTCCACTCGGGAGCGAGTTTCTCCGTCATGTCCGTGGCAATGAAGCCGGGCGCCACCGCGTTCACCGTGATGCCGCGGGAAGCCAGTTCGCGGGCGGCGGTTTTGGTCAGGCCGATGATCCCGGCCTTGGCCGCCGCGTAATTGGCCTGGCCCGCGTTGCCCATCGTGCCGACGACGGAAGAAATGTTGATGATGCGCCCGTACCGCTGCTTCATCATCGGACGGACGACCGCCTTGATGCCGTTGAAGACGCCCTTCAGGTTGGTTTCGATCACGCTGTCGAACTCGTCTTCTTTCATGCGCATAATTAAATTGTCTCGGGTAATCCCCGCGTTATTCACCAGAATGTCCAATTTGCCAAACGCATCCAGCATCCGTTGGACCATCGCCTCGAATTCGTCCGGCTTGCCGACGTCCGCCTTGAGCAGGAGCGCCCGCCGGCCGAGCGCCGTGATCGCCCCCACCGTCTCGACCGCCGCCGCTTCGTTGCCGGCGTAGTTCACGCCGACGTCCGCGCCCGCTTCGGCCAGGGCGACGGCGATGGCGCGCCCGATGCCCCGCGAGGCGCCGGTGACCAGAGCGGTCTTGCCGGTCAGATCCCACTTGGCCAAGGTAACACCCCCTTCCGCATTCTTTTTTCGCCGAAAATGCGCCGCGATGCCGCCACCGGGCTTAAAATCCCGTCCGGCCTTCACGCCGGATCAAACGACCGCACCGCTTCCGCGTTGTTCACGGACACGACGCGCACGGACCGGTCGATCTTCCGGATGAGACCGGCCAGCACCGTGCCCGGCCCGATTTCCACGAAGGTGTCGACTCCTTCCGCAAGGAGCCGGCGCACGCAATCTTCCCACAGCACCGGAGAGACGACCTGCTCCGCCAGCAGAGCCGGCCACCGGTCGCCCCGCGTTTCCGGACGGGCGTCCACGTTGGCCACCACGGGCACGTCCGCGTCGCGGAACCGGACGGCGGCGAGTTCTGCAGCCAGCTTCTCGGCGGCGGGCTTCATGAGGGAGCAATGGAAAGGCCCGCTCACCTCCAGGGGCACGACGCGGCGCGCGCCCGCTTCCCCGCCCCGCCTGACCACTTCGCCCACGCCTTCGGAAGTGCCGGAGACGACGATTTGCCCGGGACAGTTCACGTTGGCCAGCTCCACCAGCCCGACGGTCGCCGACACGTCCCGGCAAAGCGCCTCCAGCGCCTCCCGTTCCGCGCCGAGCACCGCCGCCATCGTCCCGCGTCCCGCCGGGACCGCTTCCTCCATCAGCTCGCCGCGGCGCCGCACCAGGCGGACGGCGTCCTCAAACGCCAGCACGCCCGCGGCCACCAGGGCGCTGTATTCCCCCAGGCTGTGGCCGGCGACGAAATCCGGGCGCACGGCGCTCCGTTCGCGAAGCGCTTCCAGAAGCGCCACGCTGACGGTGAGCAGCGCCGGCTGCGTGTTCGCCGTCAGGCGCAGTTGGTCCTCCGGCCCCTCGAAGATGATCTCCGACAGGCGAAAGCCCAGCAGCTCGTCCGCCAGATCGATCACCCGGCGCGACGATTCAAACGCCTCGCAGACGTCCCGCCCCATGCCCACTTCCTGGGCTCCCTGTCCGGGAAAAACGAAAGCCGTCTTGCCCACGCGCAATCCACCCTTCGGTTATCTTTATTTAAAAGATCACCAGATGAGCACGGACGCTCCCCAGGTCAGTCCGCCTCCGAATCCGACAAGCACGAGGCGGTCGCCTTCGCGCACCCGTCCATCTTCCACCGCTTCCGCCAGCGCCACGGGAATCGAGGCCGCGGAAATGTTGCCGTAGCGGTCCACGTTGACGACGCACTTTTCTTCCGGCAGTCCCAGCCGTTCCAACGCCGACTGGATGATGCGGATGTTGGCCTGGTGCGGGATGAGGAGGTCGATGTCCTCCTTCGTCAGGCCGGCCTTGTGCAAGGCTTCCTCGGCGGCGTTGCCCATGACCCGCACGGCGAACTTGAACACTTCCCGGCCGTTCATCTTCATGAAATGCAACCTTTGGGCCACCGATTCCGCCGACGCGGGAATCCGGGAACCGCCCCCGGGAAGTTTCAGCAGTTCGCCCCCGGAACCGTCCGCCCCCAGCACGAAGGAGCGGAATCCCCTCCCCGCGGGCACGGGCCCGAGCACGGCCGCCCCCGCGCCGTCCCCGAACAGGATGCAGGTGTTGCGGTCGCTGTAGTCCGTGACGCGGGACAGGCATTCGGCGCCGATCACGAGGGCGTTTCGGTACATGCCGGCGGCGATCATGCCGGAAGCGCTGGCCAGGGCGTAAATAAAACCGGAACAGGCCGCGGACACGTCGAACGCCGCCGCGTTCCGGGCTCCCAGCCGGTCCTGGACGAGACAGGCGGTGGAGGGGAAAAACATGTCCGGCGTAATCGTGGCCACAATGATGAGGTCCACCTCTTCCGCGGCGACGCCGGCCGCGTCAAGCGCGCGGACGGCCGCCGCGCAGGCCAGGTCGGAGGTGGCCTCGTGCGGAGCGGCGATGCGCCGTTCCCGGATGCCGGTGCGGGTCACGATCCATTCGTCGCTCGTTTCCACCATCTGTTCCAGATCGCGGTTGGTGAGCCGGCGTTCCGGCGAATACCGGCCGACTCCCAGAATGCCTACGGATAATTCCTTCATTTGACGATGCTCACCCGCCCGTGCCGAATTCGCCGCCCAACGCCTCCCGCAATCCGTTCCGGATCGCGTCGCGGGCGTTGCGAATGGCGTTTTTGACCGCCCGGGCGCCGGACGACCCGTGGCTTTTGAACACCAGGCCGTTGACGCCCAGCAGCGGAGCTCCGTTGTATTCCTCGTCATTCAGTTTGTTTCTCACCTTGCGAAACGCGGGGCGCAACATCAGGGCGGCCAGCCTGTTCTTCACCGACGCGTTCAGCTCTTCCCGCAGCATGCGGATGAAAACGCTTACCGCCCCTTCCATGGCTTTGAGCAGGATATTGCCGTTGAAGCCGTCGCACACCAGCACGTCGCAGTTGCGAAGCAACACGTCGCGCGCTTCCACGTTGCCCACAAAGTGGATCGGCGCCTTCTCCAGCAGGGCGTACGCCGCCTTGGCGAGTTCGTTGCCCTTGCCCGGCTCCGTGCCGACGTTGAGCAGCCCCACCCGGGGACGGGAGATGCCGTGCACTTTTTCCCGGTAAATGGTTCCCATGATCGCGTATTGAAGGAGATGCTCGGGCTTGGCGTCCATGTTGGCGCCCAGATCGAGGGCCAGTACGCCCACGTCGTCCAGGGAAGGCAGCATGGGCGCAAGTCCCGGACGGTCGATTCCCGGCAGACGCCCGACCACCAGCAGGCCGGTGGCCATCAGCGCGCCTGTGTTGCCGGAGGAAACCATCGCGTCGGCGGCGCCTTCCTTCACGAGACGGCCGGCGACGACCATGGAGGAGTCCGGCTTGCGCCGGACCGCGCGGACCGGTTCCTCATCGGCGGCGATGATTTCCTTCGCGTCCACGATGCGCAGGTTGCCGGGCACATTGTCCCCCAGCCGGCCGCGAAGCAGATCGGCGGGACCCGTCAGGATGATCTCGGTGTCGGGCCATTCCCGCGCCGCAGCCAACGAAGCTTCCAGGTTGACATCCGGCGCATGATCGCCCCCCATGGCGTCAATGGCGATCCGCAAAGCTGTTTCCTCCTTCCCGCTTCGTTCCGCCGGCGCGATAAATGACAAATCGGCCCATAAAAACTTTCTCTTCGCCCACGTAGGTGGTGACATCCACCCGGACCCGCTGGCCGCCGCCGTTTCCGCGGGGCCGGACCACCGCCTTGGCGATGCACTTCTCCCCCAGCCGGACCGGGCGGATGAAGCGGATCACCGCCGACGCGGTCAGGGCCACCTCGGCGTCGATGACCGCCACCGCCAGCGAATTGGCCTGCGCGAAAATGTGGTGTCCGCGGGCGATGCCGGTGCGGGAAAACACGTGCTCGCCCCGGATTTCGAACAGGGAAATGCCGCTTTTGTCCAGCTGCAGGTCGACGATCTCGCCAATGACCTCGTGGAGCGGCAGCGACCGGATCTGGTCGAACGATCGCTCCGCCATCATTTTGATCCGTTCGCGGAGTTCGGGAATGGCCAGTTCCATCCGGTCGAGCCGGATCGTCTGGATGCTGACCTTCAGAAGGCGGGTCAGTTCCCGGTCGGTGTAAAACGGATTTTCGTCCAACAGTTGCAGCAGCTTCTGGTGCCGTTCCCGTTTGGATAGCCGTTCGATGCCCGCCCACCGCCTTTCGGTGCCGGCCGGCCGGCACTTCTTTGTCATGTCGATCCTAATACCTGGTACCAAAATCGAGTATAAAGAAAAACGCGCCGGTACGCAATGTCGCCGGACGCGCCGCGTCGCGCTTATGAACGGATCACTTCGCGGGATTTGTAGGTGCCGCACACCTTGCAGACATGATGGGCCAGCTTCAGCTCGCCGCAATGGTCGCACCGGATCATGCCGGGAACGGCCAGCTTGTAATGGGTGCGGCGTTTGTTCTTGCGGGCCTTGGACGTTTTCCTGAACGGTACCGCCATGTTCCCACCTCCTTATCCGATGAGGGAAGGTCAATGATCTTCTTGTTGGCCGCCGTCGAGCAGCTTGCGAAGCGCCTCGAGACGCGGATCGATCCGTTCCCTTCGGCAGCCGCACTCGCGCTCGTTCAGGTTTTGCCCGCATTCGGGACAAAGCCCCCGGCACGCCTCGTCGCACAGCGGAGCCAGCGGAAGATGAAGGAGCAGTTCGCTTTCCAGGTATGGCCGCAGCTCCAGCCGGGACCCGGAAAACGGCACGATGTCGGCGTCCTCTTCCTTGTCCTCCCGGCCTTCCGGCACCGGCTTGAATGTCTCCGCGTACGGGATGTCGTAGGTTTCCTCGAGCGGCGTCAGACAGCGGGAGCAGGCGAGGCGGATCCTGCCGGTCAGCCGGCCGCTCACCTCGATGAGGCTGCCCGCCGGACGCGCCGTGAGTTCCGCCTCCATCGGACCGACGGGTTCGGCGCCTCGCATGCCGGCAAGCAGCGGGACGACATCAAGGGATTCCCGCAAACGCACGGGCTCTCCCCTCGCCAGCAGACTCTGCACTTCCAGCTGCATCCGCGATCACTCCAAACAAACAAAGTCATTATATCGGTGCAACTTCATTTCTGTCAACCTGAAGCGCCCGCTTGCCACGATGTCCTTCCGGCGAGTCTCCCTGCCGACGCGTCCGTCCGCACCCCGCCATGCGCCCGCCGATGCGCCCGCTCCCGCCCGGGTCCCCTGCGGATGGTCTAACCTCGTCCGCATTCGCGTAAACGTGTAGTGGACACGCCGGCCGGGGCATTTCCGTGGCCTTTGCGCTCCTGTCGGCACGCGCGCACGGAGGGGATTGGCGTGGACGCATCCGAAAGCCGCCGTCGGTCGCTCATGGGCACGCTTCTGCCGGGCACGGGCGCCCTGGTCTTCGCCCTCGGCATCGTGCGTTCGCCGGACGATGCGGTACGGGCGTCCCTGGCGGGGCTGGATTTGTGGTGGAATGTGGTTTTTCCGGGACTGCTTCCGCCGCTGGTGCTGGCGGAACTGCTCGCGGCCTTCGGCGCGCTGCGCGCCCTGGGCATGCTGCTGGAATCGGTCGCCGGCCCCCTGTTCCGCCTGCCCGGAGCCGCCGGGTGGGCCGTCGCCGTCGGCTGGGCGGGAGGCATTCCGGCCGGAGCGAGAGAAACCGCGCGGCTGGCGGAAAAAGGGCTGATCGGCCGCCGCGAGGCGGAAACGGTCCTGCTGGTGGCGCACATGCCCAACCTGTTTCTGGTGGTGCTCATCGTCGGCGCCGGCTTCCTGCATTCGCCCCGGCTCGGCTGGGCGATGGCCGGAGGTCTGTGGCTGTCGGCGGTCCTGGCCGGCTGGCTCTGGAGCCGCTTCGCCGGAGAGCGCGGCCGCATCGCCGCCGCGACGGCGCAAGGAAGGCACGCCCAGCCACCGGGCGACGCCGGAACGCCCCTTTGGCGGCGCGTCTGGCGGACGATGCGGGAAGCCAGGGAAGCGGACGGACGGCCGCTGGGCAAGGTCCTGGCGGATGGCGTGGCGGACAGCGTCCTCTTGCTTTTTGCCGTCGGCGGACTGATGATCATGAGCGCCGTGGCCGTAAACCTCCTCCGGCAGACGCTGCCCGGAACCGACGCGTGGGCGCTGGTGCCCGGCGTCGTGGACATGCATCTGGGCGCTTACGAAAACAGCCGGTCCCCGCTCCTGGCCTCATCCCCGGAACGCCTGGCGGCGCTGATGGCCGCATTGCTTGCCTGGAGCGGGATGAGCGGGCTGCTGCAGGCGCGGGCCGCTTACGGGACGGCGGAGCCATTCCCCTGGGGCGCCTTCCTCGCCGGACGGCTGCTTCACGCGGCGCTGGCCTTTCTGTGCACGTATCCCCTGGCCGGCTTGCTTGCCGGACCCGATCCCGCCGTGCCGCACTCCGCATGGAAGGCCGCCGCGGCGGCCCATCCCCGGGAAGCGGGAAGCGGCTGGCTTCTGGCGGGAGAGACGGCCCTGGCCCTGCTGGGCTGCCTGGCGGCGTTTGCGCTTCTGTCCCTGCTGGCCGCGGTGATCCGTCCGAAACCGCCGGCCGCCTCGAAAAATGCGGACAAGGGACTCCGCCCGCCTTCGGGAGCCCGCCGGGCGGACGGATGACCGTCCGCGCGGGACCGCTGCCGCCGGTTTTCAGTCCGCGCACTTGGCGCCCGATTTTCTTCGGGGCGGAGCGGTCAGCTTGACGACATCTTCCCCCTGCGCATATTTTGCCCGCAAGGCGGCTTCCACCGCCGGCGGGACCAGATCCGACACATTGCCGCCGAAACTGGCGATTTCCTTGACGATGCTCGAACTTAAGTATGAATATTTCGGATTGGTCATCATGAAAATCGTTTCGATGCCCTCGTCCAGCTGCCGGTTGGTCGAGGCCAGCTGGAGTTCGTATTCGAAGTCGGTGACGGAACGGATGCCGCGGAGGATGATTTCCGCGTTTTTGGACCGCATGTAGTTGACCAGCAAATCGCGGAAACTGTCCACCTCGACGTTGGGCAGGTCGCGGGTCACCTCGCGGAGCAGGGCGGTCCGCTCCTCGACGGTGAACAGCGGTTTTTTCGAAATGTTGTTGAGCACCGCGACGATCACCCGGTCAAACTGCTTGGCCGCCCGGCGGATGATGTCCAGATGGCCGAACGTGACCGGGTCGAAGCTGCCGGGATAGACGGCGGTGCTGCTGCGGCCTTGGTTGCGCTTTCCGTTCATTCGGTCAACCCCCCGTGATCGTAAATGGAGAGCGCGGTATCCCCGTAGACGGCGCGGCGCCGCAAAGCGTAGCCCGCAAACCGGTCTCCGTAGTCCACGCCGGTCCGGTGCTCCACCACGGCCACCGCGCCCGGAGCGGCGAGGCCGCGGGCGGACAATTCCGCAAGCAGTTCGTCGCAGTCGGTCCTGTCATACGGGGGATCCAAAAAAATCAGCCCAAACGTTTCTCCCCTGCGGGAGAGGATCTCGAGCGCCCGCCGGACGTCGCCCCGAATCACTTCCGCCCGTCCGGACAGGCCCGTGTGCTCCAGGTTCCTCCGGATGACGGCGGCGCATCGCGGATCACGGTCGACAAAAACCGCGCGGCCCGCTCCCCGGCTGAGCGCCTCGATGCCCAGCGCGCCGGTTCCCGCAAAAAGGTCCAGCGCCCGTTCTCCCGAAAAATACGGGCCGATCATGCTGAACATCGCTTCCTTCACCCGGTCGGCCGTCGGCCGCGTCGAACGGCCCGGGACCGTTTGCAGCCGGAGGCCCCCGGCCTGTCCCGAAATGACCCGCAAGCCACTCTCCCCCGCCGGTCGGCGCTCGCGCCGACGCGTTTTCAGCAAGTTAATCATACCCCAAGGCGCGCATCCGGACAATTTTTTTTGGGCGGACATGTATAATTTGCGCCCATGCGGACAGAATGGATAATGCCGGCGCCGGAAAGGGCGCCGGGGACAACCGCGGAGAAGACTTACGTTTCCCCATAAGCTCTTCGTCCGGTTTCTCCTCTCCCTGATAGCGCCGCCGAAAAGGCGGCGTTATCATTATTGCCGAAAAGAAAACGACCCACCCTGCGTTTCGCTGGTGGGCCGAATGGATTCCGTCGTCAAGAGCGGGAACCGGGGCCGGAACTGAATACGAAAGAAGGGGGATGGACAGGCGGGAAAAACGGACCGGAGCCTTCTCCGGCGCGTGCGGGAAGAAGTTGCAGATTCCCGGTCATTCTTTCACCCCGCCGATCATCATGCCCTGAACGAAATACTTTTGCAGGAAGGGATACACCATGATGATCGGGACGGACGCCACAATGGTCATCGTGGCCCGGATGGCGTAAGGGGTGACCTGTCCGATGCCGCCCTGGGCCGCGGCGGCGTTGAAGTCCACCCGCTGGATGGAGGCTTGGGAGAACGACAAGATTTTTTGCAGCTCATACTGCAGCGTGCTCAAATGTTCATAGGACGAATTGTACAGGAACACGTCAAACCAGGAGTTCCACTGCCACACACCGGTAAACAGGGATACGGTCGCCAGCACCGGTGTGCAAAGCGGCAGCACGATGTGGAAAAACGTGCGATAATCGCCCGCGCCGTCGATCTTGGACGCTTCCAGAATGTTGTCGGGCAGGTTTTCAATGAACGAGCGAATGATGATCAGGTTGAACGCCCCGATCAGCCCCGGCAGGATGTAGACCCAAAAGGTGCCGATGAGATTCAGTTCGCGAATCAAGAGATAATTCGGGATCAGACCGCCGTTGACGTACAGCGTCAGGATAAACGCGATGGTGACAAATTTTCTGAGCACGTATTCCGGCCGGCTGATGGTGTAGGCCACCATCGCCGAGAAAAACACGGTCAGCACCGTGCCGATCACCGTGCGCAGAACGGAAATGAGCGTCGCGTTCAGGATGCTGGCTTCCTCAAACACAAACCGGTAGTTCTCCAGCGTCCATTTCCGCGGCCAAAGGTAAATCCCTCCGCGAATCGAATCCTGGGCATCGTTGAACGAGACGGCAAGGGTGTTCAGAAACGGGTACAGCGTGACCACCATAAGGAGGATCAGGGCCAGGTAATTGCACGTTTCAAAGATCTGGTCGCCCAGAGACATCCGGAATCGATGACGTCTTTTCCTTCGGGTTACGGTTGCCGCTTCCGCCATGCCGCGATTCCTCCCCTCAGTACAGCCTGGTTTCATTGAGCCGTCTTGCGATGCTGTTGGCGATCACCAACAGGATCACGCTGACAACCGTACGGAACATGCCGGCCGCCACGGCCAGCGAGAAATTGAACAGTTGGATGCCGTATTTCAGGACAAAGATGTCGATGTTCTCCGAATAGCGCATGTTCATGCCGTTCCCCAGCAGGAATTGCGGTTCAAAGCCGGATTCCAGCAAATACCCGATGTTGAGGATGAGCAGAACGACGATGACCGGACGTATGCCGGGCAGCGTAACGTGCCACATTTTTCGGAACCGGTTCGCTCCGTCCATCTCCGCCGCTTCATACAGGGACGGGTCGATCATTGCGATTGCGGCCAGATAAATGATGGCGTTCCATCCGACATCCTTCCAGACGATGCTTACTCCGTAAATGCCCCAGAACCACTCGCCGATGCCAAGGAACAGAAGTTCATCCTTGATGAGGCCAAGACGCAGCAACAATTCGTTGACGATGCCGTCGGGCGCAAGCGTCACCTGGATAATGCCCGCCGCCACCACCCAGGAAATGAAGTGGGGCAAATAACTGATCGTCTGCACCACGCGCTTGAACACAATTTGGCGCAATTCATTAAGAAGCAGGGCCAAGGTGATGGCAGTCGTGAATCCGAGCACCAGGTTGATGAAGCTCATGACGATCGTATTGCGCAGCGCGCGCCAAAATCTCGGTTCGTTGAACAATGCTTCGAACTGTTTGAAGCCGACCCATTCCTGATCCCAGAGTCCTTTGCCCAACTGGTAATCCTGAAACGAAATGATCCATCCCCACAGCGGCACATACCTGAACAAGAACAGCCAAAGGACAAACGGCACGGACATCAGGACGAGCGCCCGCTGTTTCCAAAGCAGCCGAAAAAATCGCTTGAGTCCCCCCGTTTTGGTATCGACGGTTGCCGCGGATGTCGGTTTGAGCATAAGCGGATGTTCCATGGCGGATCTCTCCTTGGCGCCCGACCTGCGGCCGGGCCAGCGAAGCTCGACAAACATGAACGAAAGGCCGGATCTGGCGGGAACGGATCGACAATCCGGCCTTTCGCTACGGTCAGCTGACAGCGTAAACCACGACGGTTTATTGTCCTTGCGCTTTTGCCATGACTGCCTGGACTTTTTCCGTGTACCACTTCTCGTAACCGGCGATATCCAGCCTGTTCAGCGCCGAGACATATTGATTCCAGATGCTCTCGAATTCTTCCGGTTTCGACAGCACCAGCTTCGGCAGGTATTCCCGCTGGACGTCGCCTTTGAGGGCTTCAAACAGCTGCCGCTCTTCGTCTCTCGGAATGCCCCAGGCCGGGAACCACGGACGGGGATCCGGATCGGCGAACAGTTCGGCATAAGACTTGACGCCGTACGCCGACAGGAACTTCTTGTCCGCATCCGTGAGGCTCAGCTGGAACACTTCCGGCTGCATGCCCGGTCTGACGGCGTTGCCGTCGGACAGCGTGGAGTTCGAGCCCCAATGCGGCCAGTCCCAGTCGAACACGGTGAATCCGTATTCTTCGAGGAACTTCTGATCCATCTTGTCGATCATTTCCTGCGTACGGGTCAGGCGGCCGTTGCTGTCGCGGATATACGTTTCGCCTTCGATGCCCCAGTTGAGGAGAATTTGGGTTTCTTCCTTGAGCAGGTGGTCGATGAATTCGATGATCCGTTCCGGATCCTTGGCGTTGACCGTGATCCCGAACCCGCGGTTGGCGACGTATCCGATCGGGTCCAGATATTGGTCCTTGATGTTCTCGTCAAAGACGACGGGCAGCGGGAAGTACCGGTAGCCGTCCTGCGACGGATCCGCCCGCGCGGCGTCGTTCAGTACGGCGGTCGCGTTGCCGACCTGCCATCCGTAATCGAAGAATCCGAGCACTTTGTGAGAGGTCAAATTGGCAATGTACTGGTCGTAGTTGTCGGTGAACGAAGCTTTGTAGAACAAGCCCTTGGCATTCAGCTCGTTGAGCTTCTGCCACCACCGCTTATCCCATTCGGTGCCGGCGTAAATCCTTGCTTCAAAGGTATTCATGTCCACCATGACTTCGCCGTCGTTCGGGTATCCGGCGAGGTGGTTCGGCACGTTCGTGGTGGCGAAGAACCGCCAGCCGTCCGTCAGCGTGATGAATCCGATCAGATCTTCGTTCGGATGGGCGTTGATGAAATCCTCGATGAGCTGGAAGTATTGATCGACCGTCTTGATCTTCGGAAAGTTCGCCCACTCCAGCACCCGGCGCTGGATCCAGAACGCGCCCTGGTTGATGTTCGGGTCCCCGATATAATCATTGACCACCACGGAGAACGGAAAGATATAGATTTTTCCGTCGTCCCAGGTCATCAGGTTTTTGTAGGGACCGTAGACTTTCTTGATATTCGGATACTTGTCGTTGTCGATGTAGGGCGTAAGATCAATAAAACCGCCCGCTTTGATCACGGTTTCGATCCCGTCGTCGGGAACGAGCACGTCCGGGTAGTCTTTGCCCGCGACCATCGTGCCGATCTTCGTCTGCAGATCGCCCACGAGGTGCTCGATCCGGAAATTGACCCCGGTTTGCTCTTCCAGGATTTTCCCGATGACCGTCTCGTTGGTATTGACGTCTTTTTCGCCCTGAACCGCGACAAACATCCTGAACGTGACCTTGTCCCGACTGCCCGACTGGTCGCTCGACGACGATTGTCCGCCTGTCGAAGCCGACGGCGAGGCGCTGGGCTGGCTGCTGCTTTCCTTCTTGCCCGAGCAGGCCGCCAGGACGAGGGCGAAGACCATGACCACGGCAGTCATCGCCACAAGCCATCGTCTCACCATGATGATTTACAGCCCCTTTCCGACAAAAATTTATGAAAGCACTTTCAGTATAGCCCCCGCTCCTGACTTTGTTTACCTTGTAAACTAAAGGTTATCCTTAGAAAATTTTATAGACCCGTGGGCGGAGGATGGTCATCATCCTCCGTATCCGGTTGCACCGGAAGGGAGATCCGCACGAAGGTTCCCTTCCCCGGCGCGCTGTCGAGGAACAGCCCGACCCGCTCGCCATACAGCATTTTCAGACGATAAATGACATTTTGCAGCCCGATCCGTTCGCCCAGCCCTTCGTCCTTTTCCAAATACCCGTAGATGCGGCTGACCTGTTCCGGTTTCATGCCGGCGCCGTTGTCGCGAACGGTAAATTCCAGATAATTGAAGGTCAGCCGGATGCCGATGTCGATCTCTCCGCCGTCTTTCATCGGCTCGATTCCGTGGATGCTGGCGTTTTCCACAAAGGGCAAAAACACCATCTTGGGAATGACCACCTTCAGCGCCGCGGGGTCGACGTCCAAACGGTAGGAGAGCCTGTCGCCGAAGCGGTATTGCTGGATCTCCAGAAAGCAATGGATGAACTCCAGCTCCTCCTCCACCGTGATCCGGTCCTTGTGCCAGGTGAGCGACGATCTCAGCAGCCTGGCCATGTTTTGGATGATTTTCGCCGTTTCCGTTTCGTTCTTGATCAGGCTGCGCATGCGGATCGTCTCCAGCGCGTTGAACAAAAAGTGCGGATTGATCTGGCTTTGCAGCGCGTTGAGCTGGGCCTTGCGGCGTTCAAGTTCAAGGTTTTTCCGGTGGATGTCGGCCTTGTACACGTCGTCGATCAGGCTTTTGATCTGCAGGGTCATGCGGTTGAACTCGCTTTGCAGCTGGCCGATCTCGTCATGCGTTTCCCGGTCCTCGATCGGCACAAACTGCTGGTTTTTCACTTTCTTCATGTGCCGGAGGATGCTGGCCAGCCTGACGTTCATGGAGCGCGCGATCCAATAGATGACCGCCGTCGAAAACATGAGGTTGGCGAGCGCCATCCAGACGATGAAATCCCGGGACCGGTACACTTCGCGAAAGACCTCGTCCTCCGAGATGACCCCGACCAGCTTCCAGTCTTTCAGCAGTTCGTCCCCGTCATAGGCGGCGGTATACGTGACGGATTTTTCCGGAAGCTGAACGGCATGAAAAAAAACGGCGGTTCTCCGCCAGTCGACGTTCGGGTCCGTCGTGTATTCGATTTCCTCTCTTTCGTTGAGCAGGTATACATGGCCGTCCAGGTTCAGGTTGGAAAAAACCTGTTCGACCGCCTGGGTGCGCAGCTCGATTTTCAGGATTTTCTCCCATTTGCTTTCGCCGATAAAATTGAAATAAACCATCCGCCGGACGATGGCGAACGTATCCCGCCCGCTGCCCGCGGCGTCGATCGCGTCTTCCCGCCACGTCCGGACCAGGACCGGCTCGGATCCTTCCGCCTCCTCCAGCACCCGGTACCAGTCGGAATTGCGGACCCGGTAGGACAGATAGCCGATTCCTCCGGAGTTCAGCACGGTCGGATTGTCCAGGTAGATCTTGATATTCTGCATGGAAGTGTAAGAGGGAATGTAATTGTTCAAAATCCTGCGCAAATACGACTCGTACGCGGCGATGTAATCCACGGGACTTTCGTATTCCGTTTCCAAAATGCCGTTCAGGATGTAATCCGTGCTGAAGACCGAAGATACCCGGACGGCGTCGTCGATTTCCCGGCGAAACTCGTTTTTGACCTGTTCCAGGGCCCGCGCGATGTCGCGCATGCGCTGGTTTTTCACGTTGCTCGTCGTAACCTGGTAAAACACGACATTGGTGAGCACAATCGGCAGCAGGACGCAAAGGATATAGACGATCAGCATTTTGTTGCGCAGGCGGATGTTGTCCAGGTGAAACGTCAGTCTCATATCCTGTCCCCTCTGGTTCCGTTCACAGCCATTGCTTGCGATACTCCGTCGGCGTCATGCGTTCCAGTTTCTCGAACTGGGTGACGAAATAATCGGCGTTGCTGAAACCGACCTGCTCCGCGATCTCGTAGATGCGCAGGTCCGTCTGTCTGAGCAGCCGCTTGGCCTCTTCCACCCTTAACCGCAGCACGTATTCGTTGAAATAGACGCCGTACGTTTTTTTGAACAGCTGGCCCAGGTAGACCGGATTGATGTAAAATCGGGCGGCGATGCCTTTCAGGCTGATGTTTTCCCGGAAATGCTCGTCGATGTAAGCCCGGATATGGCGGATGGTTCCGCGAAGCGACTCTTTGCGCCGATTCCCGAGCCACTCCGCGCTCTCCAGCACAAACCGGAGGAACAGCCGTTTCAGCTCCCCGGGCGTGACGTTGTAATCCGGCCAAGCCACAATCGGCTCAAAGGACGCCAGTTCCCGCTCGTCCAGCCCTTCCTCGTTCAGAAGCCGGACCGTTCCCGATACGCACCGGTGGATCGCGGCTTTGACCGCTTCCGGCACGTAACGCTTGACGGCGAATTCGCGAAACAGTTCGTCAATGGTTTCGGCGATGGCGTCCGGGCGATTTTCCTCAATCCGGTTCATGAGTCGCCGGTACAGTTCATCATCCAGGTCGATGTACTGCAGGTGCAGGTCGCGAACCTGTTCGTGCACCACCGCCCGGTGCGGTTCCACCACGAACTTGTAGAGCAGCGTATCCCGGGCCGACCGGTAGGAATCGCCGAGCCGCCGCAAATCGTCGACGGGCGCTCCGACGTACACATACACGGGAGTTTTCAGGCTGTCCGACAGTTCCCGCTCGAGTGCCCGGGCCAGCCGGTCGCAATCGCCTCCGAACCGGTCCAGGTGTTGCCGGGTAAGAAGCACCCCGAAGCGGTTGTGGTGCTTGTGCAGCAGGGTTTCCGTCTCCGTTCCGGCCACCCGGTCGATCACCCGCCGGATCCGCTCGCCGCATTCTTCTTCGTCGGCAAACCCCGGTCCCGTTTCCGCCCACGGGTGCCGGTCGTTGATTTCGACAAAGACGTAGCGGACGGCTTCGCCCGGCCGGATGCCCAGCTGTTCCGCCCACGCCTGCAGCGACGCTTTGTCGGCTTCCCCTTTTACCGCGGCCTCGACGAGAAGATCGTGAAACAGCTGCCGTTTTTTTCCGCGTATCAGCTTTTCCCGGCGCAACTTTTCGTCGAGCTGGCGCAGGGCCGCTTTCAGCTCGTTTTCGTTCACCGGTTTCAGGATGAAATCGTGAACGCCGTATCGGACCGCCTGCTGGGCGTAAGAGAATTCGTTGTATCCGCTGATGATGATAAATCCTGGGTGTTCGGGTTCGTTCTCCGTCGTTTTGCGAATCAGCTCCAGTCCGTCCATGACCGGCATGCGGACGTCCGTAATGACCAAATCCGGTTTCAGCCGGCGGATGATGTGGTAGGCGTCTTCCCCGTTGTCCGCCTCCCCGATCACGCGATAGCCGCAGCTTGCCCAATCGATCAGCCGACGCAGCCCTTTCCGCGCAAACACCTCGTCATCCACCAACAGGACGCTATGCATGGACCCGCCCCCTCGATTGGCAACGCTTTCAATACGTGATAACATATATTATGTAAAAGAATGGGTGAATCGACAACTGTTTTTTTCCCGCTCGTCTGAGTCAAGCTAGTGTGGGCACCTTTTTTGGATTCTGGATGCGAACTTGAAAAGAACCTTTCCCTTGTAAGCGCTTTTGGTGTTCTTCCTTAT
>Ga0207872_100261_pt1 | contig 39510 bp, 59 predicted proteins | sample Passage260B_FD_187372 | JGI IMG/M metagenome (GOLD analysis project Ga0207872, IMG submission 187372) | Cellulose adapted compost microbial communities from Newby Island Compost Facility, Milpitas, CA, USA - Passage2 60B (SPAdes) (version 2) ...
CTTCGGCGTGGGCGTGGTCGCGTCCCCGCTACCGGCTCCGTCCTGGGCCGGGTTCGTCTCCTGCGGGTCGGGCTGCTGCTTGTCGTCCTGCGGCATGATGCCTCCTCCCGGTACTTGCTAAGGCGCCCCGGTTGGCGCCAGGGGTTAGCGGGCGGCGTAGACGGCGCTGCGGGTCGGCGGCCGGTAGACGACGCCGACGCCGCGCCGCGTACGCTCCAGGTCTTCCTCGGTCACGTCCCGGTGGTAGGCCAGCGCGTGACCGCAGTTCAGCCACTCGCCCGGGTCGGGCACGGCGTCCCAGTCGCGGGGGCCGTACACCTGCGCGCCTGCGTTGGCGCCGCCGGGGAGCGTGAAGTGGTCCTCCTCGGGGATGACCACGCCCTCCAGGGCGTCGTGATGGTCACGGTGCTCAGTGCGGGGCCACGCGCGAACCCACTCCTTCCACGCGGCCTCCGCCAGCGTCGCCACGTGCTCGCCGGCGTCGTCCTGGCCCGTCCAGACCGACGACTCGCCCGCCTTGACGATGTGCTGCCGTAGCTCGGCCACCGTCGGCTCACGCTCCGCGATCACGCGCACGCGGTTGGCGATCAGGTGCCCGTGCCGCATGGCGCGGTCCCGCCACGCGCGCACCTCACGCGGCGACATGTTCAGGGGGGCGCCGAGTATGGCGCCGTGCACCAGCCACCCGACCTGCACGCCGGTCACGTACGCGCCGGCGAACACTTGCAGGAGGGTGGTCATGGCGACCGCGTGCAGGTTGTCGGTGAGGGCGTCGAGCACGCGGGTCTGTATGTCGCGGCGGACGCGTGGCAGCACGCGGTCTAGGGCGCGGCCAAGCGCGGGGAACTCACCGCGCCGCGCCACCGGCTACCCCTCCGCCCCGGCCGCGGCCGTGTCGTCCAGGGGGGCGCCGAGGATGCCGCCGAGGTCGGCGACGGTCACGCGCCGCTCCTGCCCCGCGATCCACTCCTCAACTTCCTTGTCGGACATGTGCGGGTAGTACGGGGCGACGGCCAGCACGGCGGCGCGGAGTGGGATGAGGCCCGCCTGGTAGTCCGCGCGCGCCTGCTCGGACACCACGCGCCTCATCTGCTCACGGTTCACGATCACCGCGACCTGCGGCGCCTCATCCTCCGCGATACCCAACAGGGTCGCGTAGTCGCGCACGCCGCCGGTCAGGAGGCGACTGAGGAGCCGCGCGTACGTGGACGCGTTGGCTAGCGCCGCGGCGTTCGCCTGGTCCAGCGCCTCACCGGACGGGAACGTGCCGGTCGTGATGCTGGACACGGGCATCTGAAGGTCGCCCCGTATGCGCTCCAACAGTCGGTCGTGCAGGGCGAACAGGCCGTCGAGCGTCGGCGGCTCCAGGCGCCCGATCTGCGCGGCCGGGTCGGTCGTGACTAGCACCGTGTCCGGCCCGACGCCATCCGACGGCAAGTCCCACTCGCCCCGCATCCACTTGAGGGGCGAGGCGTTACTGTCCGCCGCGCGGAGTTCGCGCAACTGCTGCGCGACCTCCGCCAGCAGCAGGGGCAGCGCCGCCTCAAGCTCCCCGATCGGCAGGCCGGACTGGTCGCGGCGCAGCATGACGATGCGCGGCATTAGCTGGTCGTGGAACGTGCTGGTGGGCGGCACGCCGATCGCGGCCGGGTCGCGCTGGTTCCGCCACTCGTGGATCACGCCCCTGCGCGGGTCGTCCGGGTCCGGCTCGTACACGCGCATCCGGTACCGGTCGCCGTTCGCCTCGCTCAACGCCTGGAAGATCGCGGCCGGCTCCCCGCCGACGTCGAACTCCTCGTACAGCGGCTCCAGGTACCCGCCGAGCTTCTGCAGGCGCGGTGCCGCGCCTTCCGGCTGGTACGCCCACACGCCGGCGATGCCGACGGCGCACAGGTGCTTGAGGGCGTCCGCGGCCATGCCGTCGAGGTCCAGGTCGTTGAGGCGGTCGTCGATATCACCCGGGTTGCGACCGCCCCAGTTCACCGCGCCGATCGCGGCGGTGGTCTTGTGCGCGACGATGCGGGGGCCGAGGGACTGCACCTGCTTCACCAGGCGGCTCCACACCTTGCGCGCGTGCGGGTCGGTGACCGCCGGCGCCAGGTCCGTCTCGTCAAGCACCTGCTTACCGTCCGCCCAATCGAGCAGCTTGGCGGCGGTGCTGATGCGGGCCCGCACGCCCTCAAGGGCGGCGCGTACCCACTCTGCTCTCATGTCGAACACGTCGCCCTCCTATGCGAGCGCCCGTACCGCGGCGCGCGCCCTGTCCGTGGGCGGCTTCGCGCGGACGATCAGGTGGTGGTGGAGCGCGGCTAGGGCGTCCACGATGTCGTCGTGCTGGTCGCCTAGGCCGGTGAAGCCAAGCACCTCGTCGAGGAGCACCTGCACCCAGGGGCCGTAGAGGGGGCTGCCCTCCTTCGGCACCGCGACCTTGCCAGCGTTCCAGTCCGCCGCGACGTGCTGCGCGCGGGCGTGCTTGTCGCCGGACATGGGCATCGGGTCAACGGCGATGCCGCGGGACCGGAAGAACGCCTCCAGTCCCTTCTCCGTCGTGGACCGCGCCCACGCGACCCTGCGAACGCCGCGCCGCACGAGGCCGTCGAGGAACACGTCGGCCTCCACCTGGTCGCGGATCATGCCGGTGATGTACAGCTTGTCGCCGTAGGCGCGGCCGGTGACGAGCACGGAGTAGTCGGCGTGCGTCTTCGCGGTGTACGCGGCGTCGAACCCGTGCGCCTCGCGGAACGGCCCCTCGGGTAGCTGCTCGAACGTGTGAACGTCCGAGAACACCTTGCCGCCCTTGGGGATCGGGTTCCCCTGGTACAGGCTCGCCCACGTGTACTCGCCGACCTGCTTCTTGATTCGCAACAGGCGCTCGACCGGGTAACGTTGCGGCCACAACGCCTCGCCCGTCACCGGGTCCAGAGCGGGCAGGTTGATGACCTCCCACCCGTCCTCGATCAACCGGCCGGCGAGGTCGTCCTGGTGCCAACGGGTCATGAGGACGATGACGGACGCGCCCGGCTCCAGGCGGGTGAAGAACACGTCGGTGAACCACTCCCACACCTGCTCGCGACGCAGGGCGCTCTCGGCCTCCATGCGGTTCTTCACGGGGTCGTCGATGATCCCGAGGCCCGTGATGCCCTCACCCGTCAGCGGACCGCCTACGCCGGTCGCCAGCAGGCCACCGTCTGACGTTGTGCGCCAGTCGGCAGCCTTGCGGGTCGCCAGGCGCACGCCGGCCGCCTCCGCGAACCGCTGCGCCCTGCGGCTCTTGCTGTCCGCGAGCCGCTGCGCGTACGTCGCATAAGCGCTCAACCGGTCAGGGTGCAAGCTCAACAGGTACGCGACCAGGCGCAGCAGCGTGTCCGTCTTGCCATGACGCGGCGGCACGGACACGACCGCCCGCACCTCCTCACCCGCCACGATCCGATCCGCGAGCGCCGCGAGGGCGCGCACGGGTCGCGTGGGGACCATGCCGTGCTGCTGCACGAAGTCGAGGAAGGGGGGCGGCTTGCGCGCGGCCCTGCGCCGGCGCAACTCCAACATCGCCGCGGCGCGCAGCCGCAGGTCAACCATCGAGGGGCTTCCCCGCCGCCAGCGCCTCCAGTTGCTCGTCCGTCAGTCGCGTCAGGTCCAGGCTGCCGCTGATGCGCTGCTCACGCGCGTCAACGTACCCGCGGCTCTTGCCGAGGGTCCGCAGGAGGAACATGACCGCCTTGAGGTTGCCGTTGGCGACGTGCATGAACAACTGGCCCTCGGCGGTGTCGATCACCGTCTCGCGCGCCTCGTCCAGCGCCTCCGCAACAACCTTGTGACGCTCGATCGCGTTGTACACGGCGCGGCGGCTGACGCCTAGCCTGCGCGCGGCTACGCTGATGAGTCCGCGCGCCGCCCGTAGCGCCTCCGCGTAGTCGGCGGCGGTGTATCGCCGCTTCCTCGCGGGGCGAGTTTCGCGTGATTGTGCCATTGTGAACCGTCCAGCCCGCCCGCGGGGGGCGGTTCGCTCGTCCAGGTCGCGTGTCTCATGTGCGGGTCTCACTTATCGGTTAGCTCCGGGGTGAGGCCCATGTCCGCGAGGCGCTCGAGCGTTACGGCGGCGTATTTCGGCTCAATCTCTATCGCGTAGCACCTGCGTTCGAGCCGCTCTGATGCAACGATGGTCGTACCGGTCCCACAGAACGGTTCGAGGATGATGTCGCCTTTGTTGGAGTAGATGCTGATGGCTCGGCGGGCAATCGCGAGTGGCATGCCGGCGCCGTGTACGTCCTTGCCGACGTCAACGCCTTCGTCGCTGCTGGTGTCCCACACTCCGAGCGCGCTGCCTTCCCGTCGTTCGTTGATGTAGTCACCCGCTCGCTTCCATGTCCAGACGTGCTCCCAATCGCTCGCGGCTCGGTTGCTGTTGGCGCACCACGGCGCGGTGACGCGAGCGTGTGGTTTCGCCCAGATACGACGGGTGTGAAGGTACCAACCGGCGTCACGGAAGGCGGGCCAGTATTCGATCGCCATTGGGTACTCGCAGACTTCGTCGGTGCCGAGCTGTTGGCGTGCTGGGATTACGTCTCCGAAGTTGGTGATAGCGTAACCGCCGGGGCGTGTGTGCTTGTGGAGCAGCGGCGCGACTGCTCTTAGTAGCGCTCGTACATTGTTGATGGTGTCGGGTGGTTGGTTCTCGCCGTAGTCAATGCCGACGCCGTACGGGAAACTGGTGAGTGTCGCGGCGGCTAGTTGGCCGTCTAGGAGAACGGTCCACGTTTTCTCGTTCGTCGCGTCGCCTATCATGAGCCGGTGTGGGCCGATTTGCCAAAGTTGCCCCACCTCAGTGGCCCACTTCTCGCGCAGTTCTTCCGCGCGGTCTACTTGCGCTTCGGGCGCAGGGCCAGGGTCGGGTGCTTTCCCGAGGTCCGCGAGTAGTTGGTCGAGGTCGTCGCCATCGTAGCCGGTACCGAGGAGGTTCCCGTGCGCCTCGTGAATCTCCTTGAGCAACTCCGCGAGCGCATTGTCGTCATAGCTCGCGAGGTCGTTCGTGCGGTTGTCCGCGAGGAGGATTCGCAGCGCGTGGTCGTCGTCTACGTCCAGCCAGATCACGGGCACCTCGGTGGCGCCCGCGTCCTTGGCGGCTAGCCACCGGTGGTTACCCGCCAGGATGTACCCCGTGGACTTCTGCGCTAGGACCGCGCCATAGAAGCCGTTGGCGGCGATGCTGTCCACGATCGCCTGCACGTCGCCCTTGCGGGGGTTGCGGGGGTGCTGCCGCAGGGCGTCCACCGGGACAAGCTCGTGCCCCGCGTTGACTATCTGCATGGCTTATGCCAGTCCGAGCGCCCGCTGCGCGCGGAACACCGCCTTAGCGCCGGCGCTGATCTTCCCGTACCGGGCCTCGTACTTCTCCAGACGCATGATCGCGCCGGAGTCCAGCACGACGAAGAACCGGCCGGGGTCGTGTCGCTTGAATCGGAACAGGGTGCCGGCCGGCAGCCGTGACGGTTCGTAGAGCCGGACCGGGTTCGGCTGGTTGTTCCAGGGGCGTCCCTTGCCCCGCTTACGTGCTGCCACTCTCCACCTCCTGGAATGGGCACGGCCGCTCCCGCAGGAACACGGCCTCTAGCTGTGTCGTGGTGCGCTCAGTCGCCGTCTCCCACGCGATCGGGGGCGCCTGCCCTCCGGTCTGCTCGGCGGCGAACTTGTACAGGTCGAACTCGGCGAGGACGATGTGCACGACCTCGTGCGCGGTGTTCGCCCACACCTCCGCGTAGCTGTTGTGCTGCGCGGGGTCGAGCGTGATGGTGGCGCGTCGGTACGCGGGCAGCTTGTGGCACAGGCCGGCGGCGTCCTCGATCGTCGCCAACTCAAGCTCGATGCTCCAGCCCTGGTCGATGCGCCAGAAGTCGCGCGCCTCGGCGATGCACGCCTCGGCCACGCGCCGGACCGCGCTCGCGTCTAGCACGTCAGTCACCTCGCCTGGTATGTGTCAGGGGTCGGCAGCCCCGGCCGTCCGTGGGGAGAGCGGCGGGTCGCGGGAGGTGAGCGCGACCGGGCGCGGTGTGTGGCGCCCCGGCCGGGGTCCTGCCGTGGGTGCGGGGGCCGGAGTCGAACCGGCCAAGGTCCAGGTAATGAGCCTGTCGCCCCACCTCGGGGCATCCCCGCAGCGATTCACCTCCGGTGCTACTTGCTGGACTTGCGGGCGTACCGCTCGCGGTGAACGCGCGGCCCGTACTGTGCAACTTTTTGCACACGGCCTCCCAAACGGTTGCCGCCCCGTGCGGGGGGCGCACGGGGCGGCAACCGGTCATCTTGGACTCCACGGAGGAGCTTACAGGATTCTACACCACCCGAGTTACACTTTGCAAGCCCCTTACGACGCTTGTAGTGCGAGGTACTCGTCTATGTCGTCGCCCGTCAGTACGACAAGCTCGCAAAGGCGCAACGCGCCGCACATCGCCACGATGATCTCGCGTGTCACGCCCCGGCCGCTGTTGCGGCGGTAGTGCATGCCGCGGGGCGTGCGCTGCCGCACGTACAGGGCGCGCACCCGCCGCGCCGCCTTCTTCATGTCCGCGGCCACCTGCGCCGGCAGGCGCGACCGGTACGCCTCCCACGCCGCCCCGTCCAGGTGGAAGGCGAAGGCGCGCGTCACGCCCATGACCGGATCGGGCAGCGTGAAGCTGGACAGTCCCCGCCCCGCGATCAGCGTGGACGGCTGCGCGCTAGGGACGCTGCCGCCGCCGAGGGCGCGGAAGGGGGGCGGTGGACGCAGCGCCGACCGGTACACGACCCACTCGTTACGGGACATTGCCTCCCACAGTTCATTCAGGACGTGGCACCGCTCCACCTCTGTCAGTTCACCGACTGTGACCCGCTCCCGACCCACAGCAGGATCGCCCCCTCCCCTCCCCATCGCTTCTCGACCTCAAGCTTCCACACGGCAGCGTCACCGCCGGCGGCGTGGGGCATGGCGGCGTCGAGGAGCGCTTTAGCCAGGTTGTCGGCGTCCGGCCGGCCCGTGTGCGGTCTGCCGCTCATCTGCGCCCGCTTCCGCTTCGACCACGAGCGCGGCATGGGCAGGATGAACATGGCGCGGAGCCGCCCGCCCGGGGCGACCTCCTCGATCCCGTGGCGGGCAAGCTCCTCGCGCAGACGGTCGGCGAACTCGCGGTATCGGACGACGCTCGGGCGCCGCTTCCACCTGTCCGCGCGGGTCATGCGCGGCTTCGCCACCGGCGCGACCGGCAGCAGCGCCACGCTCTCCCCGTGATGCTCCAGGATCACGCGACCCTCGCGTGCTCGGCCACCACGGCGCGGTACAGCTTGCGGCCCTGCTCGTCCCGCTCCGGAAGCTCCTCGACCAGCCCGAGGCCGGTCAGGACGCGCAGGCCGGCACGCAGGCTGTCGTCGCCCACGCGCAACTCCTCCTTCATGTCGGCGAAGGTGAGCGGGATGCCGTCGTACTCGCGCAGCAGGCGCAGGGCGCGGCGGCGGGCGCTGTCGAAGGTGGCCTTGCTCCGGTTCGCGCCGGACAGCTTGCAGGCGCAGTAGGCGCTGCACGTCTTACGCCGGCGGTACTGGTCCACGCGCTCGCCGTCGCGGATGGTGAACGTGTCGCCGCAGAACTCGCACTCCTTCGGCGCGACAAGCTCCGCGCGGATGCGCGCCTTGGTCGCGCGGCTGGTGCGGGCCCGGGACTCGGCCGCGCACTCGGGCCGGCCGCACGTCTTGACGCGCTCGTACTGCGACCGTGCAAGTCCCCGCTTCGGGATCGGTTCGCCGCACACGGTGCAGGGGCGGGATGGGTACGGCACGGGTGGCTTCGGCCGCCTGAGCAGCGCCAGCCAGCACTCGCGCCTCATGCACGTCTTGCGGGCGAGGAAGTTGTTGCGGCGCTCCCCCTTGCGGCGCTCAAACGGCTCCCCGCACACCTGGCAGTGCCGGACGGTCGGCGTGGTCATGCCGCCCCCCACAGCGTCGGCTGCGTCACGGGCGGCGGCGCGGTGTGGGCCGCGGGCGGCGGGGCGGGGATGCGCGCCCACCTGTCACCAGGCTCTACCCACTGCCAGGGCGCCTCACCCTGGTACGGCGAGGCGACATGCCACCTGTCGCGCGTGTACACGTCGCCCTGCGTGTTCGGGTCGCCGGGTTGCAGGACGGCCAGCACGGGGCGGCGCGCGGCGGCGCGGTACAGCAGCACCACCTCGCCCGCTGCCGGCAACCGCTCGCCGGCGGCGATCCAGTCCAACCTCATGCGGCAGCGACCCCCCGTCCGTGCGCGTACACGTCGAGCCAGTCGGTGCCGGGCGCCTCGGGCGCGACCACCTCGGCGACGATGCCTAGGCGCGCCAACCGGGCCGCGAGGGTGAAGGCCGCCTCGTGCCCCGCCAGGTTCCGCACCTGCCGCCCGTCCCGCTCCACGTGCCCGTCGTCGTGGTCGGCGGCGATGATGACGTGCCGCACCTCGACGCCCTCCGGCGGCTCCCACGCCGCCAACCCGCCGGCGGTCAGGCACGCCCAGGCGGGCGCGGCGAAGATCTCGGCGGCGGCCAGGGCCGTCTCGATGCCCTCGGCCAGCACCAGTCGGCCCTGGGCGCGTTCGTTCACCGGGTAGAGGCGCACGGCGCCACCCAGCCACGTCGGCCGCGCCTTGGTCTTGATCACGGGCATGAGTTGCTTGGCCTCGACGCCGGCCAACTTGCGGGCCGTCTTGCGGTCGAGGAAGGTGCGGTGGAGGGTCTGGACGTGCCCCTCGGGGCTGTGCACCTTGGCGACCATCGCGGGCGCGCCCTTGACGCCCTGCCCGCTCAGGTTGTCGTGCAGGTACAGGTTCTGCCACGCGCGGACGGGCAGGCCGCGGCCGACCAGGTACCGGTGCACCAGGTCGCCGCGCGCCACCTCCCTAGCGCCCGCCAGCACCGCCCGGATGCGCTCGCGGGCGCGGCGGGACGCCTTGCCGTCGTCCTCCCCCTCCACGCGGCGCGCCGGGGCGCGCTTCACGGCGTCCACGCCCAGGAGACGCGCGACGATGCGGAGCGCGTCGGCGCGGCTGACGTGCAACACCCGCTCGATCAACTGGAACCCATCGCCAGGGCCGCAGCGGGCGCAGTAGAACCGGCCGTCGCCGTCCTTGTCGTCGAAGCGGTAGCGGTCACGCCCGCCGCACGCGGGGCACGGCTGGTGCACGTTCAGGCGCAGGTACTTGGGGTCTATGCCGGCCTGCTGGAGTATGACGGGCCAGCGCCCGCGGGCGGCGTCCTTCACCTGGTCGAACGTCACGGCCGCACCTCCAGCGCCACGCCGCACAGCCCCTCCAGGCCGTGCTCGGCGACGGCCGCGGCCACCTCGTCGCCCTGGCCGGTGAGGACGCGAACGTTCGCGTCCCCCTCGGGGGCGACCAGGAGGCCGCGGCGCTCCAGGCCGCGGACCGCTGGACCGTTGACCTTCTCGCGGCGCCCGTCGCGCTCCAGCCACCATCCGAACTCGCGGTGGTCGCCGTCGATGTCCACGGGGACGTGCCGCAGGGTGGCGGCGGGGTCGCGGAGGGCGGTCAGGATGCGGACCTGCGCGCGTGACAGCATCACGCGACCCTCACGGCGGCGAGGGCGGCGCGCACGTCGTTCAGCGCATCCTGCCACTCGTCCTGCGTCGGGCGCTCGACGCCCTCCAGGGCGACGATGCCGGCGAACACCTCGTCGGCGATCAGGCGCTCGGCCTTCTCCAGCGCGGCGACCATCTGCGCGCGCACGGTGTCCGCGGGTACCTCACGCTCGGTAGCGATCCGGCGGGCGCGGCGGGCCATCACGCGGCCCTCCGCATCTTGCGGGCGGCGATCGCGGCGCCGTCGAAGACGCGCCGGTACGCCTCCTGCCAGTCGGCGGCTTCCTCCACCGCCTCCTGACGCTCGCGGCGCGCCCGGTCGAGTTCGCGGGCCATCAGGTCAGCCTCGCTCTTGGCGACGGCGTGCCGCCGGCGCAGGTCAGCGACCTCGTGGCACAGGTCCGCGGTGCGGGCGGCGATCAGCCGCTCGACCACGGGCACCAGCGCGTCCGCCACCGACTCCAAGTCGGCCAGTTGTGGCATCGTCGCAACCTTCCCCGCCGCGACAGCCCTAAGCCCGTTGACGATCTCCCGCCTAACGTCGTTCTGCCAGGTGGTTACGCCCTGCGTTGACTCCATCCGTTGTAACCTCCACATCCGTTGTACGACACTTGTAGTACGACCGTCAAGCGGCAGCGGCGCGGTGCGGGGCGCGGCTCTGGAGGTACGCCTTGATCTTGGCCTGCGCGAACGCCTGCACCTCAGGCGACGGCGGCGCCGGCCGGATGCCCTGCTTCTTGTGCCTCCAGACACCGAACTTCTCGCGGTACGCGTGGTCCGCCCAGCCGCGGCTGTACCCGCGCGCCTGGGCGATGTACAGGAGGCCGGCGTACCAGGCGCGTTTCTCCTCCTCCGTGTAGGAGCGCCGCTTCACGCGCCCGTCGCGGGTGATCTCCGCCAGGTCGTCGTCCGTCGCCACCGTGTCGTCCTTGCGCGGCTGCGGGTCGGGCAGCTTGTGGCCGCACGACGGGCAGTACCGGCTTCCGGAGAACACGGTGGCGCACTCAGGGCAGGTGACCGGCTTCCGCTCCGCCGGCCGCGCCTCCCGGTCGCGCCGCGTCCGCTCGTTCACGTCCTCGTCGCCGTCCAGCGACCACTCCACCGGGTCGTCCACGAACCCGTGCATGGCGACGTTCCCGCCGTGGTCGATGATTCGGCACTCCTCCTTGCCCGGGTGAACCCTCAGCACGCGGCCGACCATCTGCAAGTAGGTCGTGATCTGGCGGACCTTGCGCGCCAGGATGCACACCGACACGATCGGGGCGTCGAAGCCGCGGTCGAGGATGCCGTAGTTGGACAGGCCACGGATGCGGCCCTCCTCGATGTCACGGAACGCTTGCTCGCGGTCCTCAGTCGGCGTGTTCGCGTCGATATGCACGCACGGCAGCCCTAGCTCCGTGAACGCCGCGGCCAGGTTGCGGCTGTGCGCGACGCTGTTGGCGAACACGACGAAGGGCTTGCCGTCGCCGAGCCGGACATACTGCTCGACCACGTTCCCGATCAACTCGCGCCGGTTCACCACCCGGTCGGCGTCGGCCTCGACGTACTCGCCATTCCGTCCGACCCTCACGCCCGTGTAGTCGTAGACCTCGGGGCCGAAGTAGCGCACGCGCCGCACCAGGTACCCGTTCTGCATGAGCCACGCCACCGTCGGCCCCTCCACAATCGCCGTGTACCCGTACCGCCCGAGGCCACGCCCGTCCGCCGCGGCGGGCGTGGCGGTCAGGCCGATGACGAAGGCGTCCGGGTACGCGTCGAAGAACCGCGCGGCCTTCTCCGGGTGCGTGTGCGCCTCGTCGTAGACGATCAACTTGAAGTCGGGCAGCGCGGACACGTCGCCGGTCGCGTCGTCGCGGAAGTAGCGCGCGTCGAGCGTGTCGATGCTCGCCACCTGGAGCGGCTCCCACAGCGCGTAGGGCACGCCGGCCATGAGGACGCCGTGGCGCAAGCCGTACTTGTCCAGGCGCTTGCTGAACTGCTCCACCAGGGTGCGGCGGTGCACGGTGAACACTGACGGCTTGCCCCCGTCGAGGCTGGTGAGCTTGTGCATCATCGCCGCCGTCTCCGACTTGCCGGCGCCGGTCGGCATGACCAGCAGCACGCGGCGGTGGCCCTGGCGGAAGGCCGACCTCACCCTCTCCAGCACCTCCTCCTGGTGCGGGTACAGGGCAAGCTCGCGGACCTTCGGGCGGTCAGGAATGAGGATGGGCGCCGCGGCGATCATGCCCACGCGCTCCCGATGAAGGCACCTGTGATGATGGACCGCCACCGCCTACCACACTTGTCGTACTCGCCGGTGGGGGTTTCCTTCTCCCCTGGCTGTAGGTGTTCTTCGAGTTGGTTAACTTCATGGGGTGCCACGCACCGGGAGGGTGCCACGCACCCCCAATCCTCATGAGTCCGCGTCACTGGTTGCCACCTCCCCGCCCGGGCAGAATCGCGAGTCGGCCGTAGGCGCGGGCGTCCTCGGGGCGCCACTCGCGGCGGGACGTGAGGCGGTAGACGTTGCTCGCACTCGTCCCGTCCTCGCGCTGCCGCTTCTCGATCCGCACCAGGCCGACCGCCTCAAGCTCCTTCACGGCCTCGATCGCCCGCCGCTTGAGCGTGTCGTCAGTGGCCCGCGGGAAGTCGCGCCGGAAGCAATGCCGGCCGATGCTCTTGTATGACGGCCACGCGCGGTTGTCACGGCCGGCGCGTCGCACCAGGTGGACGTAGACCCGGAACGCGCCGGCGCTCAGGGGCAAGTCGTCCAACTCGTAGTGCAACTGAAGCGGCAGGTCGTCGCGGCCGTCTAGCAATTCCGCGTCAGTTGTGCTAAGGTCGTCTTGGTTACGTTCGTGCATGACTCCTCCTGTGGGTCATGACGCCCCCGGCCTTCCCCGCCGGGGGCGGAACATTTGGTACCGCCGGTGCTTACGACAGGTGACCAGCAGGTGAGACGAGCGTACGACACTTGTACTACGGGGTCAAGGGGGCGGCAGGCTGGCGATGTACTGCGCCAGCGACCGCGCCACCGCCCACGCCACCTCGGCGTCGGTCAAGCCGTGACGCTCCAGCCACTCCTCGTACCCCAGCCGGTGCAGCGCCGCCGGGTCGCTCGACGTCGGCCGGTGCAGGTCGGGATGCACCGGCACGGCGACCAGGCCCAGCCAGCCGTTGTGCGACGGGCCGGCGCGGTCCAGGGTCCGCAGGGCGGCGGGCAGGTCGGCGGGGCCGCGCCGCACCAGGGGCGCGACGTGCGCCGCGTCCACGCCCACGCGGCCCGTGACGATGCACGGCTGCCGCTTCACATGCTCCATGACCCGCGCGAAGTGCGCCGCCCGGCCCATCAGAACGGCGCCCCTTCGTCGTCCGCCGGGTCGCCCAGGTCGTCGCCCCACGCCTGCCGGTACAGCGCCTTCCTCGACGGCGGCGCGTACGCCGCCAGCGCCCGCAAGTGCTCCACTTGCCGTTTCGGCATCATCACGCGGTCTATCTCGGGGTCGCGCAACTGCGCCGCGACCGTCTGCGCCCTGGCCGCCTTGTGCCGCTGCTGCCGCTCGTACGTCTCCGCGTCCAGGTTCGCCATGAGGTACGCCCGGCGCTCGTCCGGCGTCATGTCGAGCCAAGCCTTCTGCTCGCCGTCCTGCGTGTCGAGGGCGCCGGTGACCATGATCCCGTGCGCGATCGCGGCCAGGGACCGCACCACGGACGGGGACGGCCGGCCGTTCGACACCTCGCGCACAAGCTCGACCGCCAGGTTCACGAACTCGGGTTCGGTCTGCAACAGGGACACCAGCGCCTCGACGCTCTCCTCGGGCGCGTCCGCCAACGCCTGTAGGGCGGGGGCGGTGACGCGGCCGAGCTTGGCGACGGCGCGGTACGCCGCCTCCCGCTGGTCAGGTGGCAGCGCGGCCAGCGCGCGGGCGTGCGACTCCACCGCCGGCGGTTGTGCAAAATCCTGCACAGCCTCGGCGGCCTCGATCAGTTGGTAGCCGCGGCGGCGGCTGATGCCCCACCGCCGCTCCAGGTAGTCCTCAAACGTGTCGTGGTCGGCGCGGTACAGGCGGGCGTCCCGCACCTCGGCCAACGCCAGCCCGACCTCAACGAAGGTGTCCATGCCGCGCTCGATCGTCGCCTCTAGCTGCGCCAGTCGCGCCGCCTCGGCGTGCGTCAGGGCGGGGCCGGTCACGGTCGCCGCCCCTTCATCACCTCAACCGCGAGCGCAGCCGCGACCCTGCCGCCGAGCCACTCGGCGACGTTCACGGTCACCGCGTTGCCGAGCATCCGGTAGCGGTGCGTGTCCGCGATCTTGCGGACGATGGCCTCGGCTTCCTCGCCCTTCGGGCGGGTGCGCGTCTTGGCGTTCCACAGGCGTTCGCGGTCGAAGCCCTCGTAGTAGTGGCCGAGCTCAGTCCATCCGTCGGGGAAGCCCTGTAGGCGTTCACACTCGAGGGGCGTCAATCTGCGGACGGCGTAGGTGGTGGCGATTGGGTCGCGGAGTGTGTGCGTGGCAGAGCCGGTGGTCTGGTTGTACGTATCCACGGCGATGGGTTCGGCTAGGTATTGCTCTTGGACGGTGCTGATGGTGAGGGCTTTGTCTTCGCTGCCGAGGTAGCCTTTGCCGCCACCCGGCTTGCCGCCGCGCACCTTGAACGCTACGGGACGTTCAAGGTCAGCAGTGGGCACGGGTATGAGGGTGGTGGTGGCGTCACTGTCCGGGCCCTTGCCCTCACGCGCCGTTAGGGCGCTGGCGACGGGCACGATGGGGTCGGTGCCGTCACCCCTGGGACTCGAGTGGCCGTGATGCCCCCAGGAAGCCGTGACGGTCGGGGCGACGGCCACCATCGGTCTGGACCCGCCGCCGGTCGGCGAGTCGCGCTTGAGGGTGCCGATCAGTTCCGCTTCCGCGTCGAGCTCCTGGCTGATGCCGAGCACCGGCACGACGAACCCGGCTTGCGCCCTGTTGTCGTCTACGTTTCCCGCGCTGCTGCTACTAGCGCCTCCCGTAAGGGCTCCGGTAATGCCCTGCCCCGGCGCTCGGCCCTGCGGAGGATGCCCTGGCACGCCTTCGCGCTCAAAAAGTATTTCGGCGGCACCGTGGCCTCCAAAATCTGTGACAACGAACACGCGACGGCGTCGTTGGGCGACTCCGAAATGTTGGCTGTCGAGGACGCGTCAGGCCACCTCGCGGCCGTTCCCTCTGACCACTCCGGCGTTGGCCCACTTGCCAGATCGAGGCATTGGAACCTCGGCCTCGAGGAACGCTTCGAGGACGGCTCGGAAGTCGCGGCCAGCATTGGACGAGAAAGCGCCCGGAACGTTCTCCCAGACGGAGAAGCGGGGGTACTCACCGTTCGTAGCCTCCCTTAGCTCTCGGATGAAGCGGATTCCCTCGGTGAACAGGCCCGAGCGCTCGTCCTTGAGGCCAGCCCTGCGGCCAGCCAGAGACAGGCCTTGGCATGGGCTTCCCCACACCACGACCTCGGCGGGGCCGAAAGCGTCGCCTTCCAGGGTGCTGATGTCGTCATGCAACGGCACGTCGGGCCAGTGGCGCTTGAGCACGGCCTGCGCGTGCGGGTCGATCTCGCATTGGCCGACGGTCGTGAACCCGGCTCTCTCGAAACCCAGGTCGAAGCCGCCGATGCCGGCGAACAGGCTGATGTGTCTCATGCCGCCTCCCGCAGCTGGCACTCGGCCAGCGGCTGAATCGGCACCGCCAGCTGGTCGCTTGTCAGGGTGGCGACCGTCACGCCGTCCGCCTCCGCTCCGCCCGCTGGTACGCGTACAGGTCGCGCAGCATGTCCACGATCTCCAACTGCACGCGGCGCCACAGCCGCGCCTCGCGCACGGTGACGACGACGGCGTAGATGAGGAACGCTAGGGCAGCCAGGGCAAGCTCGCGCCGCCCGCTGGCGACGCCGCCGACCAGGGCGCCGATCGAGGCGCCGGCCAGGGCGCCGGTCAGCCACGCGCCGCGGTAGCTGAGGGCGGCGATCATGCCGCCGCCCCCCGCCGGTTCGCCAGGATGGCGCGCCGCTCGATCACCAGCGACGCCCTGCCCTTCGCCACGGCGACCGACGCGGCGAGAATCGCCATAGACCGCGCCGCGCCGCGCAGCGCCGCCTCGCGCGTGTCGTGCCACGAGGTCAGTTCGACGCCGTGAAAGGCGATGCGGCGCAGCCACCGGCCGTTCGCCATGCGACGCACCCGCACCTTCACGCCGCCGCCTCCGTGAACGTCGCCGCGATCTCGTCCGCCTCCGTCGTGCCGTCGCCGCGGGCAACGGCCACCTCCTGCGCCAGCGCCCGCAGGTTGGGCGCGCCAGCGTCAACGGTCTGTTCGGTCGTCGTCATACTCACTACCTCGGTCGTGCGCGGGGCCGACGTGGTGCCGGCCCCGCGGTCGTGCTTTTGGTCAGGCAGCCTCGGCCTGCTCGCGCAGGCGGGCGCGGACGCGCTCAATCTCCGTAACGGTCAGGTCGTCGAGGCTGTTGAGGGTCCGCTTGACGGTGGTCATGGCGAAGATGCGTGCGTCGCGGATGCCCGCCGCGGCAAGCTCCTGCTCCAGCGCCTCCACCGTCTCCGGCGCGGGCGGCTCCCCGGCCGACTCCGCCCGCTGCGACTGCTGGCGGGCGGGCTGCTGCTGCGTGGCGGGTCGGCCGTTGCCGTTGCGCGCCTGCGCGGGACGCTGCTGCTGGCGCTGGCCGTTGCCGTTGCGGGGCGGGTAGCGGGTCGCGGCGGCGCCGTCGTCGTCCTCGGTGGCGATGTTCAGCATCGCCAGGATGGAGTAGCGGCGCATGTACGTGATCGCGCTGCCGACGGCCTGCGCGTCGGCGCCCTGCGCGACCGGCAGGAGGACCGCGGACCGCAGCCACTCGCCGGACTCGGCGTGCATCAGCATGGTCACGAGCAAGTCGCCGCGGTCGGTGCTGGTGATCAGCTGGCTGATCGCCAGCCCGTTCTTCGCCAGCGGCTCCCGGATGGTGTCGTTCACGTCCGCCAGGGACGCGTACGTGTAGCTGTAGCTGGCGCCGTCGCCGCGCTTTGAGCGCACCTGCGCGGTGTGCTGCTTCGTGATGTTGGCAAGCTCCGCCTGCGCCTTGGACAGCGCGCCGGCGATCGCGCCGATGGTGGGGCTGTGCGCGGCCCCTAGCATCCCCATGTTGTCGGTGGTTACGTCCATGCTTCTCTCCTCTCGGGGTCAGGCTTCCGCCCGCGTCTCGCGCAGGGCCGCCTGTAGGTCGGCGGCGCTGATGAGCCACTTGCCGCGGCCGTTCGCCCGCACGCCGTGAGCGCGGAGGATTCGGTAGGCCTCGTGCTGCGGAATGCCCATGTTCCGTAGGGACTTGGCATCGTGCACGGGGCGCGCGGCGACCTGCTCGACGCGCTTCTCCAGCGCCCGCACCGCGGCCGCTAGGTCGGCGATCGCTGCGGCCACCTGGTCGCTCATGCCTCCGTCAGCTCCCACATGACCTCAGACGCTTCGCGGTTCAGCGCTTCGCCGAGGGCGTCCGCTAGCTTCCGCGCGGTCTGGATGGTGACCTTCCTCCGGATGCCCCGCTCGATCGCGTGGATCGCGCTGGCGGTCACGTCTGCGCGCTCTCCCAATTCGCGGGCGCTCAGTCCCGCCTGCATCCGAAGTCGCCTCAACGCCTGCTGCACGCACACCTCCTCGTACGTCACTTGTCGTATCCGCGTCCACGACGCTCGGCGCACTTCGCGCCTGCTGGGCGTCGGAACGGGGTACGACAAGTGTAGTAAAGCGGCGCATTGTTTGTCAACACTTGGCAGGGGATGTATGATGCACCTTCTAAGCGTATTCGGGTCTTTCACAGCGCTTGTCAAGGCTTGACGCCCGCCTGTCTAGGCGGGCGTTTCCATGCCGTCGCGCCACGTCCTGACACGACCGTTCGCGCCCCATAGGTGGTACTCGGGGTGGTACGCGCCCCGAGCGTGCGGGCAGTGGCACTCTGACCAGCGCATCAAGCACAGCGTCATGCGCCGCCGTGTAGTCGCTCGCGGGTCGCAGCCAATGGGGGAGGCGATTCTGGTATGCTCTTGACAGGGGGAGGCGATTCTGGTACGCTTTTGACACCGCGCTTATCACTCCCTTTGGGGAGGCCGTTGCCCCGGTTGCCGCCGGGGCTTCTTCTTTCGCCTCCCAAGTGGGCACTCGGGACCTGTGTCGCCCTTCCTCGTTGACTGCGTAACACAAGTGTCGTATCCTCAGCCTTGGAGGTACGACAGATGCACGAACGTAACCAGTCGGCATCGTTTACCCGCGACTACTCAATCTTCGAGCGCCCATACGTGCCCGCGCCGGGCGACGAGCCGCACGACCGGCCCATACTGGCGCCGCTGACCGTGGGCGGCACGGATGAGGAGATCAACCTGCGGGTGACCATCAAGCTATCCGCCCGCAAGCGCGACCTTCTCGGGAAGCCGATGCGCCCCCATGCCACCGTGCGAATCGTCGATGAGGAGGGCGCGCCCAACATCGTGCAGGTCGGCTGGTGCGCCGAGAGCGTCAAGGACTTGGGCGACCTCGTGCACGGCCTGCTCCGCGAAGCCCTGGACAACATGCGCGAGGAGCGCCGCTGGGCGCCCTGCTGGAACTGCGACGGCGGCGGCTGCCGCGTCTGCGACGGTCACGGCGCCGTAAAGGCCGAGCGGGTCTGGTGAGCGGTCGTGAGCGCGGACCTGCCGCGATGCTGCAGGACGGCCACGGGCGAGCGCCGCGCCCGGTACAGCAGCCGGGAGCGGGCGGAGGCGGCGGCGCGCCGCTACGAGACGCTGTACGGCGACCGGCTGGAGCCGTACCCGTGCCAGGAGTCGGGCCTGTGGCACGTCCGGCGGGCGCTGGCGCGGGCGGCGCGACCTTCGACGGCATGACGCTCACCGTCACCGACCGGCCCAACCGGTTCACGCAGCGCTGTGGCCGCTGCAACTGGCGGGTCTTACCCGGCGAAGGCGTGCTGGTGCGCGTGAAGGTCGGCGAGCACCAGTGGTGGCAGGTCGAGCACGCGGAGTGCGCCGAGCAGACGCGGCGCGAGTGGCAGACCGAGGGAGGGGGAAACGATGAGCGAGGAATCCAGGCGCATCGCCGAGACGCTCGCTGACCAGAGGCCGTTCCGCAAGGACGTCTTGGAGCGCGCTGAGCGGCGTGAGCGCATCGCCACGGCCATCTATGCCGCTGTACTGGGCGGGAGCGAGTTCCCCTGGGTCGCGCATGAGGAGAACGCTAGGGGCGCCGTGCTCGCCGCTGACGCGCTCATGGCGGAGCTTGATCGTCGCCGCGACGCCGAACTTGAGGGGGCCCGCGATGCCTGAGCGGCCCTGGTATCAACACCCGTTCTGGCAGGGGTTCATGAGGGCTGCCGTCAGTCGCTTCGTGGCGTTCACCTACTTGTTTGGCATGGGTGTCTACGTCGGCATCGCCCTCGCCCGGGATCAGACTGTGGCCGCGGGGCTGATGTCTTTCGGTGCGCTCGCTTATGGCGTCTGGTACGCACGTTGGCAGCGGCACATGTTCAGGGACGCCATGAACGAGGTGATGAGGTACGCACGGGAGGAGGCCCGCGATGGCTGACACGCGCAACCTCGGACCCAAGCAGCGCGCCGTGCTCCTCGCGCTCGAACGAGGCGAACACGCCCTCGCCTGGACCGCGGCCGAGCCTGGCCGCGGCCCGCAGTTCGTCTGGTCGGACGGGCGCGTCGAGGACTCGCGCGTCGTCAACAGCCTCGAAGACAGAGGATTGATCCGGTGCGAGGCTGACCACGGCATGTGGCTGTCGCGGGCCGGCCTCGAATGGGTCGCGGCGTATCACCGCGCCGAGGTCGAAGTGCTCCGGTCGCGTGTTGAGGAGCTGATCGAGGAAGTGCGACGGCTCCGCGCCGAGCTGGGGGCCCGGTCGTGACCCGCCTGGCTTGGCATTTCCTTCGCCCTGGCGGTCGACTCCGCACCGGAGAAGCGGCCCCGCCTGACGGCGAATGGCTCAAGCACGACGGGCCGATCGTCCCGTGCGAATCCGGGCTGCACGCAAGCGAGCGCGCCATCGACGCTCTGATGTACGCGCCGCACGAGCGCGAGATCGTGTTGTGCCGCGTGGAGTTGGCCGGAACCGTCGTCGAGCACGGTGACCCCGTGGATAAGCTCGCCGCGTCCGAGCGGCGCATCCTGTGGCGTCTCGACGGCGAGGCCACCGATCGCGTGCTGCGCGAGTTCGCGCGTTGGTCGGCGTCGCAGGTGCTGCACCTGTGGGACGCCCCGCAGGCTGTGCGCGATTACCTCGACGCCGGGGATGAAATGCTCCGGGAAGCCGCTAGGACCGCCGCAGCTGACGCCGCCGCTAGGGCCGCGGTTGGCACCGCCGCTAGGGCCGCGGCTGGCGCCGCCGCCTGGGCCGCGGCTGGTGCCGCCGCCGGGGTCGCGGCTGTGGCCGCGGCTTGGGCCTCTAGGGCCGCGGCTGGCGCCGCCGCTTGGGTTGCCGCTGGCGCCGCTGAGGTCGTCGCCTGGGCCGCCGCCTGGGAAGCCGATAGGGCCGCGCAGAACACCGAGCTTGAGCGGTTGCTCAGCGAAGCATGTGGGGCCCGGTCGTGACCCGCCTCCAGCAGAACGACTGGGAGCGCCTGGTGGACCGGGTTCAGAGGGGCGAACTGACCGTCGATCAGGCGAACGTGGAGAAGGTTCGCATGATGCGGGTCCAACTCGTCACCAACCGGTTGCCGGCTTCGGTCAGGCGCGCCCTCCGGGAGGCCGTGAAGCGGGGCGAGTTGGCCCACATGAGGAAAGACGGGCACAAGCCTGAGGCGTTCTACCACCCAGACTTCGAGCACCTGGCGCACGCAGACCGTGCGGCTTACGAGCGCAGCGTAATCAGGGCGCTGGTGAGCGCGTCGGGCGTGTTCGTGCGCCCGTTCGAGGACGAGTGATGGGCACGGTCAAGGCGATGGGACTTGACAGTGTGTGGCCACGCGGTGTATGGTGTTGTCAACGCGGGAGGGGGAGTCAGACCCCAAGCCAAGCCCGCGACCGACAGGAGAGCAAGATGCTTCAGATCGCCACGCTCGACCCGCACACCAAGGGCCTCGTCTACGAGAACGGCGAAGAGATCGACGAGGTGCACTTCGACTTCTGGGCCGAGGACCGCGCCGAGTGGGAGCGCCTCGCGGACGAACGCCTCCAGGAAGCCGGCTACCGCCGCGTCAGCGCCTGGACCGACACGGACCTCGGCAACACCGCGACCATCGTCCGCGCCTGAGCCGGACACACGACGAGCGGCCCGCCGCTTCATCGATGAAGTGGCGGGCCGCGCTCTCGCCCCAATGGTCAGACGGGCGAGACTCCCGACAGGAGCACACCCATCATGCCAGACGACACCAGGCGCGACAGGCTCGGGCGCGTCAGGCGCCCCGAACAGGACGTGTTCAAACCGCTCGACCCCGACAGCCCCACCATCGTCATGAAGGTCCGCGTGCCACGGGCGCTCCTCGACCGCGTGGACGCCGCCGCTCACGACGAGGGCGTCACGAGGAGCGAACTCGTCAGGCGCGCCCTGGAGGCCGTCACGAGGTGACGAGCGAGCCGGACGTCGTCACCCTCTACGACCTCGACTGGTCCAAGGACGACGAAGAACTCGCGCGGCTGATCGGTCGCCCCGCGGCGATCGTGGCCGAGTTCCGCCGGCGCATGATCAGCGGCGGTGACGGTCGCCGCCGCAAGTGGATGAAGCCACCACCGGAGGTGATCGCACTGTGGCGCGACGAGGCCAGGGACCACACCGTCGGCGAGCTAACGCGCGTGTGGCGACTCACCCTGCAGGGCGTGCAGCGCCGGCTCAAGCGGCACGGCCTCACAGCGGCACCGCCCAAGTCGCGCAAGGGCCACAAGCGCGTCGCGACGACCGAGACGGTCGAACGGTGGCGGCGCGAAGCGGCACTGCACACGGCCGACGAACTCGCGCGCATGTGGGGCGTCACCGAGAGGACGGTCTTCACGCGCGCCTGGCGGCACGGGTTCACCGTCCGCGCCCGCGGGCGTCGCACGCCGGAGCGTGTCGTCGAACAGTGGCGGCGGCAGGCGCGCGGCCGCACGATCGCGGAACTCGCCGCGTTGTGGGGCGTGCCGCGCAGCACCGCGCGGGGCCGCGTGCGGCGCCACGGCCTGCCTGTGAAGAGGCGCGAAGCCGAACCCCAACCGTGGACGAAGCTGCGCCGTGACGTCAAGGAGATGCGCCGCGACGCGGAGGGGCGCACGATCAGCGAGTTGGCCGAACTGTGGGGCGTCTCGAAACAGCGTGCGCACCAGCTCGTGAAGAAGCACGACCTGCCCGCCAGGGTGAGGCGCCGCAAGAGGCGCACCCCTTCTGAGTGAACGTACTCGCGACACTGAGCAAACGGGACCGGGGTCACTCCCGGCCCTTACGCTTCTCTTACATCGGCAGGGTGTAAGCCAAACCCTCGGCAGATCGTCAGGCGGGCCGCCCCACGAGCATGGCTTCCAGGCCCTCACGCGACCACACGTAAGCCTCCGCCGCCCTCAAGTTCCCCACGTGTCCCTTGGATGCGTGCCACGCGTCGGGCGGGCACAGGGCGGGCAGGATGCGGACGGCGACGCCGCGGTGCTCCCGCAACTCGTCCACGTCGTAGACCCTGCGGCGCGTGCGGCGATGGTGCAGGTGCCCCGTGTGCCACTCCCGCACCCGCGTACGGCCCCACGCCTCCCTGGCCTCCGCCGCCATGATCGCCGGCAGGTCGTCCAACGCCTCGTTATGCCCGTGAGTGAAGCCCAGCAGCACGTCGCCCCACACCCTGTACTTGCGGGGCGCGGCGGTCGCGTCCACGGTCACGCGCGGGTCGTCGCGGTACAGTGCAGCCAGCGCCTCGCCCAGCACATGCTCCAGAGCGGACGCGTGGTTCCCGGGGATGGTCACGACCTCCACCGGCGCGACCCGCGCGACGCTCTCGATCGCCGTCTGCATGAGGTCCAGGGCGCGGCGGAACGCCTGCTGCCACATGCCAGCCACGTCCTGCGGCGTGCCGCGCGTCGTCGTGTTCGCGGGCCCGTCCACGTGGAGGAGGTCGTTGCCGATCACGAGGAGGGCGCGTTCAGGGCCGAACGGCGACGCCTTCCGGAGCAGCGTTCCGAGGGCGCGACGGAACGCCGCCTCCGCCGCGTCCAGGTTCCAGTCCACGTCGCCCGTCGCCTCCGCCCACGCCAGCTTCCCGATGTGCAGGTCCGGCACGCTGACCTCGAGGAGGAGGCCGGTGGCCGGCGGCGTGCCCGTCCTGGCGCCGGTGGGTCCGCCGATCGGCCGCGGCGGCGCGGATCGCATGGCGTCGATCACCGCGGCGGCGACCGCCTGCATCCTGCCCTCGTCCGTGAGCGTGACGGGGCGCAGGTGGGCGGTGACCTGGTACAGCGTCTCCACCACTAGGCGCCCGTCGGCGTCCTTCCCGGCCGCCTCCCAGCTGTTGGCCTTCCAGGTGGCGACCTCCCAGCGGGACGTGTCCACCTGGGCGGTGGCGAGTAGGTCGTCCAGGGTGCGGATGCGGCCCGTGCTGGTCACGGTCAGGCCGTCGCGGGTGCCGGTGACCTCGACACCGCGCCGCGCCGGCGCCGGCTGTGCAATGTGTTGCACACTCTGCCGGTACTCGCGGAGGGCGTCGCCCGCCCGCTTACTCCCCCAGCGGAACGTGCGCTTGACCTCCTCCTTGCCCGGCACGCGCCCCAACTCGGCCACCAGGGTGGCCAGCCGTTCGACGTCGGCCGCTACGCCCTGGTGACCGCCCACAGGATCAGGCCGACCGCGAGGCTACTGGCGAGCGCCCATAGTCGGGCGTTCACCCTGTCCGCGCCGCGGTTCTCGTCCACCTCCTGCTTCACCTGGCCTATCTGCCCCTCAAGGCGCCGCACCTCGGCTGTGATCCGTTCATCGACCGCGCGCTTGTCGTCGAACATGCGTTGCTCCAGGTCGCGGATGTCGTCTCGTAGTTGCTGGAAACCGTCGCGCACGTCCTTGCGCACCTCACGCAGCAACTCGGCGACGGCCTGCGGGTGCAGCTCGCCGGCATTCATGGCACGTCGGGTTCCTCGGGCAGAGTGGCGAACACGAGGTAGACGGCGCTACTACCGGCGCGGCGCCAGGTGGCGTTAGCGACCACGCTCCGCCCGGAGAGGCCGATGAACGCCGGCTCGGTCACGTCGCCGAGGCGGCAGTCGAGCCGGTCGGCGGCGACGGTGCAGGTGGCGCCGTCGGGCACGGTGAGTAGATGCAGGTCGTCGCCCTCTGCGCGGACGATCACGCCCAGCGCCGGGGCGCTGCCCGGGTCGAACTCCAGGCCGCGCGGCTGCCGGTCGAGAACGTAGGTGAGGGCGGCGTCGTCGTTGCGCTCGATCGCCGGCACGACCGCCGGGATGAGCACGGAGCACCCGGTGAGGGTGACGGCCGCGACGACGGTCAGGAGGAGTGCTGGGCGGCGGAGCCACGGCCAGTGGAGCCAGGAGCGGGGACGGGTCGGGATCACAGGTCTACCCCCAGGAGGCCGGCGCGGCGGAGGAGCGTGAGCATCCTCGCCTGCACGTCGGCGCGCACGTCGTCGGTGAGCAGGGCGGGTGACTGGGCGAACTCCATGAGGAGCGGCATGACGGCGGTAACTGCCGCTGGCAGCTTCTCCGTGGGCACAAGCTGGCGGAGTTGGGCGAGGAGCCAGTCGGCGACGGTCGGCTGCTCCTTGGGCCTGAGCTTGCCGGCGCCGTACACGAACAGGCTCACGCCCGTAACTGCGGTGAAGGCGAGCGCGAGGCCGTAGAGAACACCGCCCCACGGCGCGGCGTGCGTCGCGTACGGGGCGACGGCGAGGAACCCGGAGAGCTGGAGGGCCGCCCCGCCGACGGCGCCGACCAGGCCAGTGGCGACGGCGACGCGCACGGGGCCGTCAATGCCGGCGCCGAAGCGCGTCTGCCGGAGCCACGCGACGGCGCCGGCGAGGGCGACAAGCGCTACCTTGGGGTCGCTGCCCCAGGCGGCCGGGTCGAAGGTGAGGGTGTCCTGGGCGGCGGCGATGCCGGCGAAGGCCAGGACGACGAGTAGGACGACCGCCAGCTTGCGCCGGATGGTCTTGCGGACAAGTCGCATGGAATCCCCCTATGTGTTGTCAATTGATGCCCAGCGCCGCCTTGGCCCTGGCGAGCCAGCGGCGCCGGTGATCGAGGCCGTTCAGGCCGCCGTTCACCAGGCGCGTGACCGCCTCCAGGTCGTCGCGCCTGGCGGCCTCACCGATGCCGCGCCGGTGCCAGTACCAGGCGGCGATCAGCGCGGCGACGTCCGGGTCCGCTGCCCTGTCCGGCAGCGCCTCCAGCGGCAGGCCGAGGGCGGCGCCGGCGGCGCGGTAGTTGGCGCGGCCGGTCAACTGGATCAAGCCGCGCCCGCGGTACCGGTACCCGTCGCCGCGCTCGACGTTGCCCAGGTCCTGGCGGCCCTCGTAGCGCTCCTGCGCCGGCGTCGGCCCCCACACCTCAACCAGGTGCCGCAGGCCAGCCGTCTCATGCATGACCTGTGCCAGCAGGTGCGCGACCTCCAGCGGGTCCGTGATGCCGAACCGCGTGAGGGCGTCGCGCATGGGCTGGTGCCACAGCCGCGCCCGCTCCTCGCCCACGAGGGCCGCGAGCGCGTCCAGGGGCACGGGGTCGGGCGGGGGCGGCGGGAACAGGCGCACGAGCGGCGCCGCGTCCGCGGGCCGCACGGGCAGGCCCTTGGCGTTGCGGATAGCCTGGTCGAGCGCGTAGTCGAGGCGGGTCACCTGGTCGAGCGGCGCGGCGCGCACCAGGCGCGTAAGCTCCGCCAGCGCCGCCTCGCGGTAGTGCTGCTGATCGGTCGTCATGCCCTCCTTCCCACAAGGGGACGCCCCCGGCGCGGTGGCCGGGGGCGTGGGTCGTCAGGCTGTCGCGGCGCCTACCGGTCCCTGTCCGGGTCCGGGGCGCGCCGCTCAGGTAGGCGGGGCGGGCGCGGCGGGATCACCTCGCGCGGGTCACTCGGGGACCCCTGCTTGACGAGGCGCACCTGCATCACTGCCACCTGCCGACCGCGACCGCGAAGATGCGCGTGTCGCCAGCGCTGCCGCTCGCCCGGGTGTCCCTGATGCTCCAGTGGATTTGCGCGTTGGCGCCCTCCGGCACGAGGGTGCTGTTGTAGCTGCTCGTGACGACACGATGCCCCCAGATATCGGTGCGGCTGCTGTTACTGGTGGGCACCAGCAGGGCCACGGGCACACCCAAGAACGGCTGCGGGAAAGTCCACACGCCCGACGTCGTAGCCCCGCTCGCGAGATCGCCGACAGCGAGCGTGTGCCAGCACACCTGCAGGCCGTTTCCGAACCTCACCCAGAACCCGTTCTCGTTCGACCCGATCGCCCCGACGACCCGCTGCCCACCCTCCTTCACCTCGCCGGCGTCGATCGCGGCGAGGACGAGGGAGGCCAGCGGGTCCACGTCGAGGCGGATTCCCCCGCTCTCTACCTCGGACCACTTGACATTCCCCTGATTCGTCAGTTCGTTGTAGTTCATGCGTCCTCCTTAGTTCGTGCTGGCCCGTTAGCTCTCCGGTATGAGCATGAGCATCACGAGGCCATCCACGGCTATGCTCATGTACCCGCCGGATAGCGCCTTGTACGCGGTGCCCCTGACGATCGTGCTCAACCTCACCGCGTCGAACACTGTCCCGGCTGGGTAGATGTACGGCGCGCTCGTCCATGTGGAACCAGTCCGCACATCGACAATCACCCGCAAGCTCTCGATGAACCCAGCCGCGTACGTCCACGAGGGCGGGTCGATGACGCGGTAACCGATGCTCTGGGACTGGATCAAGTACGCGGCGTGCAGGCGGTACCCGGGCGGGACCGTGATAGGCGTGATGGCGCTGACGATGCCAAGCCCGTCACCGGTCTGCGACTGCCCCGCCGACCAGTTCCCAGCGATGTCCGCCGCGGCGCCGCTCTGCGCGAGGTACACGATGCGTGGCACGCCCTCCACGAAGACGCCGCTGCCGAGGATTCCCCACAGGCCGTAGTTCACGCTGGCGGGCACCCCCGGTTTCCCCGTGATGTTCCCGAGGCGCAGCACCTCCGCGCCGGCGGTCGTCTTGACGGACAACGCCGCCTGTGGCCGCTCGGCGTTCGTCAGTTCGATCGTGCCAGCGACAAGCTCAGGACCGCCGACGCCGCGCGGTACCGCGCTCACCTGCTGCGTGAACGGCGAGAAGTTCCCGCGGTCGTCGTACGCGCGGACGCGCACGAACTGCCGCACGCCTATGGGCAGGCCATCGATCACGAACCGAGTCCCAGGACCGCGGGCGGCGCGCGTGCTCGCGTCCGGGGTAAACCCGTTGACGGTTGAGACGTGCACCTCAAGCCCCACCGCGCGAGACGCGACGCCGGCGCGGGCGGACACGATGATGCCCGTGGGCGTCGGCTGCACGTCCACCTGGTCGGGCGCGGGCAGGCCGAGGGCGACCTGGCGCCGCTCCTCCTCCTCGCGCCGGTTCACAACGTCGAGGAGGTTGGCGGGCACGCCGCCTAGCGTGATAGTGGCCGCGTCCTCGGTCACGTCTAGAGACGTGATGGTGCCGGTGGTCGTGAACCCTAGCTCCCCGTCACTGACGCGGACGCGCTGCCCGATGCGCAGGGGCCGGTCGTGGCCGGACACGCGCACGGTCAACTCTTGGAAGTTGGCGGGGTCGCTGACGCGGGCCAGGTGCTCCTCGGCAAGCTGCCGCAGGTGGTCGGCGTCGAGGGCGTTGGGGAAGTCCACGACCGCCTCCCGCAGCCCGTGCTCCGCCGCGGCCGCTTCGTTGACGAGCCGCACCTGCCACCGGTTGATCCCGGTCCCGGGTCCGCGAGCGATGATCGCGGTCGCGAAGCCGTCTGTCGTCTCGGTCAGCGTCAGCAGCTCCGCCTTCACGGTCACACTGCCCTCGGGATCGCTAAGTAGCGACCCTGCGCGTCGCGCAACGGCACGCCGTTGACGGTGACGAGCGACCACACGGCGTCCGCCGCGAACGTCACTGAAACTTCCGCGACGCCAGACTCATTGAAGGTGACGGACAGGTCCGAGACGAACCCTGTGTAGACCCAGTCCTTCTTTGTGGTCCCGTCGAGGGCCGTGGCCTCAATCTTGAGCCAGGCCCGGGCATCGTTGCGGTGGAGGGTCTCGAGCTTCTTGAAACCAGGGTCGTCGACAACCAGATTGGCTGTCCAGGTCACGGAGACGGTGCGACCTTCTGTGATCTGCTCGTTGATCCCCGAGGCGGCCGTCTCAAAGTCCGTGATCTGCTGCGTGCCGCGGCTGTCGCTGATTCGGATCTGGTTCTTGGGTCGGCCGATGTTCACGAGCGACTCGGGAGCGCCGGGGGTCGATTTGCCGGCGATGAACAGCTTCACTCCGCTGCGACGAATCAGCTTCTGCACATTCACGAGTTCCTCCGAACCACGAAGTAACGGCCCTGAGCGTCATGCAGGGGCACGCCGTTCACGGTGACAATCGCGTACTCGTCCGGTTCGGCGACCAGGACGCGCGTCCCTTCGCTCGTGACGAGGTGCAGGCCGTCCTCCCCGCCGAACGACTCGGCGACGTGCAGGGCGCCCCCGTGCACTTGGAAGTCCAGGTTGGCCTGCTCGCACGCATCGCGGATCACGTCGAACGCGGTAGCGCTGTCGGCGTTGATCGCCTGCACCGTGACGCCCGTCTCGGCGGGGATGTCGCCGGCGATGATCTCGCCCTGCGTGCGCGCCACGACCTCCAGGGCGTAGAAGCGTGGCGACGACCCACTCGTGCCCTCCTCCCCCTCCTCCTGACTGGTCTGGTCGTCGGTGTAGAGGCGACAGATGACGTGCAGGTAGCGGTTGCTCGCGCCGCCGAGGTCGATCCCAATCTCGTCGGGCAGCACGCCGCGCTCACCCCTGAGCGTCTGAGGGTTCGTCGAGGGCGACTGCCACGAGACGTTAGGCAGCCAGGACGTTGACGACTCGCCCGGCAGGGTGGCGCTGTTGCTGAGGGCATACTGGAGGGTGGTGTACACGAGGCCGTCGGGCGGCCAGTCCGACGCCCACCTGATGCGCTCCCAGCCGGTGAACCCCGGGATCGTGGCGGCGTCGAACGTGAGGCGCACGTGCCCGTTGCGGACGTAGCGGCCCTGCGCGTCGCGGGTGAGCCACAGGGTGCCGCCGCCGGCGTCGAGCGCCTGCACGTTCGTCATGACGAGGTTGACGACGCTTCCGTCCACCCGCCAGTCGGCCGCCGACTTGAGGCGGATGGTGTGCCACCTGTCGAGGCAGGCCCGGATGACGTCGGCCGCGTCCCTGCCGGACAACGCCGCGCCGTACGCGGCGGGCGTGCGATAGTCCTTCAAGCGAATCTCTTCGGTGTAGGCGGTCAAGGTCACGGTGCCGCCGGACACGTCCCGCAATTCCAGCCGCCCGGACGCCTCCAGGTTGTCGCCGCGCCACACCTCCAGCAGCCGGCCGCGGGTCGCGTGCGCCAGCCCGGGCGCGTCACGCGGCACGCTCACCGTGATCTCCGTGGCGGACCTGGGCCGGCGGCTGTACCGCGGGTCGGTCGCCTCCGGCAGCACGGCCAGGACGCCGCGCGTGCCGGGGTCAAGGATGCGGACTGTGAGCATGGTCAGTAGTACCGGGCGGTGTAGGCGAGGCGGAACCGGACGCCGGGTAACGCCACGGTGACCCGCAGGTTGTTCTCGCCGGGGGCCAGGTGCAGCCCGCCGACGAGGAAGGCGTTGCTCATGAGGTCGGTCACGACGGTCTGCTGCGCCCCTTCCTCGACCACCGCCGCGTGCGCCCGCCCGTCCACGACAAGCTCCTGCCCGGAGAGCAGGGCGGCGTTGTACCGGGCGGACTGGCCGGTGGTCAGGTTCTCGATTATCGGCAGGTGCGCCACGCCGCCGCTCGCCGGCGGTCGCATGTAGACGGTGAGGGGCACGGGCGCGGTCCCAACGTTCGTGATCGCGAAGGCGTACGTGTCCCCGGTCACGTCCTGGTAGTTGGCGCCGCCGGGGTAGCCCTGCGGGTCGCCGACGCGCAGCGGGTCGGGCGCGATCAGCGGCACGCGCACCTGCGCCGCCTTCCCTACCGTCGTGCCGCTGTCGTCCAGCCCCTCCGTCCACACCACCAGGTACGGGTCGGTCGGGGCGTGCCGGCGGAACCGCAGCGGCTGGTGGTGCAGGAAGGCGAGCAGGGCGTCCAGCTTGGCCTGCGCCTCCGCGTACGTGGCGCCTACCAGGGCGCCCTCCAGTACGCCGCGGGCGGGATCGAGGGTGCGCCGGACCACCTCGTGCCCGAGTCCGCCCCGGGCGAGGGTCACGACGGCGGGACGATCGAACCCGGAGACGCGCAGCCCGCGGGGAAGCACGATCACCTCCCCGCGGGCGTTCTCGAAGGATTGCGGCATGGTCAGACTCCTCGCGCGCGGCGCTGCGCGATCCGCGACAGTTCGTCGAACAGGGCGCGGGCGTCGAACCGGTCGGTTGCCGGGGTGATGGTGATGGGGCCGGTGATGGTCACGCCGCCAGCCGCGGTCGCGCCGGCTGGCGCGACGGCTGGCAGGCGGGCGTCGAGGATGCGGCGTATGTCCTGCAACGTCGCCAGTTGCGCCCCGAGGTGCTGGAGGGGGGCGAGCAGGTCGGCGAAGAAGTCGCGGGACGGCCCGGTAAGGTCCGTGATCCGGCTGCCTGTGCTGCGCGGTCTCGCGGCCTCCTCCTCCAGCAGGCCCAGTTCCTCTAGTTGCTCGCGCGCCGCCTTGCCCGCGGCGAGCAGTTCGGCTCGCATCCGCTCCCACTCGGCAAGTTCCTCGGCGGACAGTTGCCCGTCCTCCCAGGCGCGGTTCCAGAACTCGACCATCTGCTGGATCAACGCCTGGATCTCGGGGGACAGGATGAACGCCTCGATCAACTGGTCGCGGATGAGGCGGTCGAAGCCGAGGTCCAGCGCCTCCTGCCAGTTGTCCGCGGCCAGCGCGGACGCGATGGCGCTACCGAACGTCTCGGCCAGTTGCACGGCGGCGTCGAACGCTTCCTGGTCGAGTTCGGCTTTCGTGGCGCCGAAGCTGCCGGCGATGCCGCCGCGGGACACGCGGCGGGTGTACTCGGCCGCGAACTGGTCGAGCATGGCGCGGCCGACGTACGTGGTGCGCTTGGCGGTCTCCTCGACCTGCTCGCGCACCTCCGCCAGCCCGTCGCTCAGGTCGCCGATGACGGACTTGACCAGCTCGAAGGAGGCGGCGACCACCTGGCCCAGGCCGGGGATGCCGGTCAGGGTGCCGATCGCCTCCGCCGCGACGGACCCGATGCCGCCGATCAGGTCCATGATCTCGTTGCCGTCGAGCCCGCCTTCCTCGGCGGCGTCGGACAGCCCCTCGATCGCCTCGGTCACGCCGCGGATGATGCTGGCGACGCCCTCCAGCCGCTTACCCTCGTCGGCGATGAGGCTCAGCCCCTCGGCGACGTCGGCGCTGCCGCGGGCGAACCGGGACGCTAGGCCGGTCGTGACGTTCGACAGGCTGCCGAAGTTGTCGGAGAGCTTACGGAGGTCGGAGTCTTGGATGGCCTGCAACCGCTCCAGGGCGGCTATCAGCCGCTCAAGCTCCTCCGCCAGTTCCTCGGCGCCCTCCTCGCTCATGTCGAGGCTGTCGCGGTACTCGCGCAACGCGGCGATGTTCTCCTCGATCGGGCCGGGCAGCTCGCCGAGCATCCCCTTGGCCGTCTCGACGGCATCGCGGAAGCGCTGCAGGCGCTCCTCCTGGTCCTCCGCCTCCTGCACGACCGCCTGCCAGCGCTCAAGGTCCGCGACCAGCTGCTGGATCGTGGCGCTGGACGGGGCGAGGCCGAGGCTGATGAGGGTGGTGATCGCCGCCTGCACCAGCCGCACCTTCTCCTCGGCGCCGCCTAGCGCGTCGCCGAACGCTTCGGCGTTCATGTCGGCCAGCGCCAGGTCGCGCGCTAGTTGCTGCAACACCTCGCGCCGCGCAGGCGCGTTGGCGGTGAAGTCGTTGAAGGTGATGCGGTCGGTGCGCTGCGCCGCCTGCTCGCTCGCCTCGATCACGCGGCGCAGGTACCGCTCGTGCACGGCGAACGTCTCGGCCCACGCCGCGCCGAAGTCGGCGCGGAACCGGTCGATCTCGGCCAGGGCGCGGCGGGCGTCCTCGACGCTACCGGTGCCGCGGGCGGTGTCGATCAGGGACGCGACGCGCGCCATGCGTCCCTCGCGGCGGGTGCGCTCCTGGTCCACCTCCGCCTGCCGCAGCCGCGCCGCCTCCACGTCCGCCCGGATCGCGTCGTCCAGCGCGGCGGCGCGCGCCATGCGCGCCTCGAACGCGGCGATCTCCCGCTCCAGTTGCGCGCGTTGGCTGGCGAACAGCGCCTCGGCCCACGCCTGCCCGAAGCGGGTGGCGAACTGGTCCAGGTCGGCCAGCGCCTCGCGCATGAGGGCGGTGTTTCCGCTCTCCAGCGCCGCCTGTAGCGCGGCGCCCACTTCGGCCGCGTGCCGCTCCCGCACCTGCCGCTCCTGGTCCGCCCGCGCCTGTCTCGCGCGGGCGGCTTCCACGTCCGCCCGTATCGCGTCGTCAAGCTCCTGCGCGCGGATCGCGGCGGCGGCGCGCGCCGCCTCCTGCCGCTCCAGGCGCTCCAGTTCTTGCCGCAGGCCGCGGGCGCGGACCTCAAGCTCTCGGTAGTACGCCTGGTGCTCGGGGGCGAGGCTGGTGTAGACGCGGCTGAGGTCGTCCAGCGCGTCCTCGACCGCCTCAAGCTCCTCGCGCAGCGCGTCCGCGGACGTGACCGCGCCCGCCTGCACGCGCGACGCGATCTCCGCCTGCCGCCGCTCCACCTCCCGCATCGAGTCGAGCGCGGCGATGGTGGCGGCGTCCACCTCCGCGACCGGCTCAACCGCCAGCTTGCGGGGCGTGGTCGCGTTGCGCAGCCTGTCCGCCTCCGCGCCCAACGCGCGCAGGTCGGCGACCAGCTGCTGCACCAGCGGGTGCGCGCTGTCCAGGCCGACCTCGCTGATGAGGGCGGTCAGCGCGGAGGTGGTCGCGGCGATGTTCGTCTGCGTCTCCTGCGCCAGCGCCTCCAGCGTGTCCCCGTGCGCCGCCGCGATCTCGCGGGCGTCACGCCGGGCCTTCTCCAGGTCCGCCAGCACCTCCTCGGCCGTGCGGACCTTCTTACCCGCCTCGGTCGCGGCGGGGGTCGAGGTGGTCGCGGCGGGGATCGTGGCCGTCCGTGTGGCGCCGCCCTGGGCCGTGTCGGGCGTCGCGCCGGTGAGCGCGTCAAGGCGCGCCTCTATGTCGGCTATCTGCGCGTCAACGGCGGCTATCTGCGCGTCGATGTTCGCCAGGCTCTCCTCGCTCTGGCGGCGCGTGCGCTCCCACTCGGCCTCGCTCATGTGCAAGGCGGTCTCTAGGGAGCGGATGCGCTCGGCGACCGCCGCCGCCTCGGCTTCGCGGCCCGCGTCGAGGAGGGCGTTACCCTCGGCACGCAGGCGCTCTATCTCCGCCTCGGTCGCGGCGGGGTCGAACGCCTCGGGCGTGGCGATCATGGCGCGCCGCTCCAGCAGGCTCTCGCGCTGCACCTGCAGGGCGGCAAGCTGCGCCCTCAGGGGAGCGGCTTGCGCCTCTCTGACCGACGCCGTGATCTCCGCGGCGGTCTCCTTGCTAGCCTCTCCTGTGCGGCGTATCTCCTCCTGGAGGCCCTGCAGCGTCTCGCGCATATCGCGGTCGGCGAACCGCTCAAGGTCCTGCAAGGCGGAGAGGAGGCTATCCTGGTCGCCACTGGCGAGCGCTTCGCTGGCGCGCTCAGCGGCGGCGTCCAGGCTGTCCCTCTTGCCGGACAGCGCGAGCGCTAGGCCAGCACCGGCGGTGACGGCCAGCGCGACCCAACCGGCGGGGCCGAAGGTGAGCATCCCGGCGGCGCGGAGCGCGATGAGGGCGGTGCGTAGGCGCTGCACCGCCGTCACCATCTGCCCCACCACGACCAGGGCGGGACCGGCCGCGGCCACGAAGATCCCGGTGTTGACGATGAGCTTCTGCGTCTCCTCGTCAAGGTTCACGAACCACTCGACGGCGGAGCGGGCGCGCTGCACCATCGCGTCCAGCGTCGGCAGCAACGCCTCGCCCACCAGGTCCGTGACCTGCTCGAACTCCTTGCGGAGCGCCATGAGCTTGCCGGCGCTGGTGTCGGTCTGCGCGGCCATGAGGCCGAAGAACCGCCCACCCTCGCTGGTCAGGCTGATGAACGCCTGCTCGATGTGCTCGAACCCGACCCTGCCCTCGGCCACCAGGTCGCGCACCGCGTCCTCGGTCACGCCGAACTGCTTGGCAAGCTCCTGGATCACGGGGATGCCGCGGCCCTGCAGCTGGTGAATGTCCTGCGCGAACAGGCGCCCCTGCACCCGCGCCTTGCCGTAAAGCTCGGCCAGTTCGTCGATCGACATGTTCACGCCGGACGCGATGTCGCCAAGCATCCCGAGGGTCGGAATCAGTTCGTGCGCCTCGAAGTTGAACGCGGCGAGCAGGGTGGTGGCCTTGGTCAAGTTGGGCCACGCGAAGGGCGTGCTGGTGTCGAACTCGTAAAGCTCCTCGAACACGTCCCGCGCGGCCTCGGCGTCCCCGATCAGCGTCTCCAGGGTCCGGCCGAACACCTCAAGCTGCTGCGCGGACCTGACGCCGGTGGCGCCGAGGACGGCGAGGGGGGCGGTGACACCGACCGACAGGACGCCGCCGAAGCGGGTCATGCCGCCGCCGATGCGGTCCCACAGCGTCTCCTGCGTCCTCAGTTCGGTCGTGACGACCGCAAGCTCCCGCTTCACGCGGGTCAGTTCATCGACGGTGCGGCGGTACTCGGCGCTGTTCTTGTCCTGCGCCCGCGCCGTCCGTTCAAGCTGCTCCGCCTGCCGGCGTAGCTCCTGGCGGTAGTCGGTCAGGGGTCGCAGGCCGGCGCGCGCCTCCGCCGCGATCCGCTGAAGGCTGGACGAGAACGGCTTTAGCGCCCGCTCCGACTCCCTGCCGGTGCGCTGACTCTCGCGCAGCAGCCGGTTCAGTTCGGTGCGAAGCTGCCCCCCGTCCGCGCGGAGGGCGATGATGAGTTCCTCAACTACGGTCGCCACGTCTGCGCCCTCCTATGGCTGCTATGGCTGGAAGCCGACCTCGGTGAGCAGGTCAAACACGTCTTGGGACACGAGGCCGAGGTCCAGCGCAGCGCGGATGCTGCGGTCCACGCCGGGACTGACCAGCGGCCGGCGGTCCTCAACCGGCCTGCCCCACGGAGGCAGGAACACGGTCACGTCGTTGCCCTTGTGACCGCCCATCGTCCGGGCGATCAGGAGCGCCACCTGCGCGTCAGGCCACGCCGACTGCATGTGCACGGTCGGCAGGTGCCGCAGCAGGCTCCGCATAGTGCTCAGGGGTAGGCGCGCGAACCCGTCGGGCGTCAACCCCGGGTAAGCGCTGCACAACAGCGCCTGCGCTAGTCCCCAATCGAAAGGTTCTTGATCGCCGTCATGAGCCTGCCCCTGCGGGCGATTACCGCCGCCAACAGGCTCTTCGTGAAAGGGGCGAGGAGTTCGTTCACCGCCTCCTCGAACGCGGCCAGGTCACCGATCGGCTCGCGCATGAGAGCGTCCACGTCCACCGCCTCGCCCAACCGGTGCCGGATGAGGACGGCGACGCACGCGACGTTCTGCTCGACCGCCGACTGTGGCGGGTCGTGCAGGATGCGCTCCAACTCGATCGTCTCCCCCACGGTGAAGTCAGATACGGGGATGTCCCGCCCGAGGACGCGCACCGTCTTGCGGGGCGGGAGCGGCACGGCGTCGGCGCCGGTGGTCCGCGTCATGCGATCACCTCCAGGGTCACGTTCGTGTAGGCGCCCACGTCCAGGCGGGGCCAGTTGACGCGCACGGGCTGGCGGTCGCCCGTGGGGGCGACCAGGTGCCCGCGCAGGGTGCGGGCGCGGGTGCGGCGGGTCACGACAAGGAGGGGCACCCGTAGCTGGCACCCCTCCCCGTCGCTCACGTCGAAACCGACGACTCCCGGCTTAGACCTGCGGCCCGCGCGTGGGAGTCGCAGGGCCAGGATCACGACCAGTCGTACGTCTCGCTGGCCGTGAACACGCAGGACACCTCGGCCACGCCCGACTCCTGGAACGTGTGCGAGAAGTCCGACAGGAAGCCCTTGTAGCCCCACGTCTTCTTCGTGGTGCCGTCGATCGCGGTGGCCTCGACCTTGAGGAACGCGATCTCGTCCGCGTTGTAAAGCTCCTCAGCCTTGAGGTACCCGGGGTCGTCCACGACCAGGTTCGCGGTCCACGAGATCGACACGGTGCGGCCGTCCGTGATCTGCTGGTTGATCGCTTCCGCGGCCGTCTCGAAGTCCGTGATCTGCTGCGTGCCGCGGCTGTCGCTGATCTGAATCTGGTTCTTCGGCCGGCCGAAGTTCACCGGGGACTCGGGAGCGCCGCCGACGCCGGCGCCGGCGATGGACAGCTTCACTCCGCTGCGACGAATCAGCTTCTCAATCGACATGCTGCGCCTCCAAAGGCGACCGCCCCGGCCACGCGCCGGGGCGGGGGGTGGCTATGAGTTGTGTGGTCGGTCAGTACAGGGCGGTGAAGTCCGCCGTGACGCCGCGGATGCCGTGCTCGTCCGTCTGCGTGCCGTTGACGCGCACGACCTCCCACGCCGGCGCGCTGGACTCAAGGGCGATGCGTGCCGCCTCCAAGTCCTCAAGCGCCTGCGCGATGGTCGGCGCCCAACACCCGACCTGTAGGTTCACGACGCTGTACACGCTCGTGAAGTCGCGGACCTTTGAGTCCACGATCAGGTCGAGGATGATGCACCGGTCGGGCAGCACCGGGTTCCCGTCGCCGTCCACTGGCACCGTGTCGCGCAGGTACGTGGGCGCGATCGGCAGCAGCGCCGCGCGCGCGGCGTCGAGGAGGTCAAGGAGCGTCACTGGGGCGGCCTCCCTCGCTGATGGCTCTCTTGAACCGGTCTGCGGCGCGCCGCATGAAGGGCCGGGGCGCGATCGTGCGGGTGCCGAACTCCAGCAGGAACGGGTAGTACGGCTGCCCCCGAAACGCCTGCGGGTCCGGCCCGACGTGCGCGACCAGGTTATCGAGGTCGAGCAGCGTGACCTTGACGCTCTCCATGAGTCGCCCGGTGAGACGCGCGGGCGGGTCACCCGGCCGGGACGCCGTGTGCTTCCGCTTCACGCCGCGGACCGTCACGACGTACGTGCGTCCACGCCCGACCCTGGCCTCCTCCAGCACGCCGTACACCTCAGCGCGTAGCGCGTTGGCGCGGGCGCGGAGGACGCGACCGGCGCGGGCGCGAATCACCTGCTCAACCTTCGGGTTCACGGGTCGCCTCCAACTCCACCAGCACGCCGCGCGGCGTGTCCGTGACGGCGACGACCCGGTACAGGGCGCGGTCCGGCCCGCGCAGGCGCGTGGCGTAGGGGTCCAGGCTGGTGCCGGCGGGTAGCAGCGCGACGTGCGTGGCTGCGGTGCCGCGCAGCGCCGCCTGCGTCCGCATGTGCGCGCTGGCGGGCGCCAGGGTCACGTCCACGTCGCCGGCCGGCGCCCACTCCCGCACCGTCTCGCCCAGGCGGTTCTCGCGCGTCTCGGCGCGCTCCAGGGTCAGCCGGACGCGTGGCCCTACCACAGCGTGGGCACCACCCGGGACCGGCCGGGCCGGGGCGGCACGCCGCCCGCCTCCGCGATCATCGCGTCTATGACCATGCCGTTGCGGATGATCGCCGCGGCCACCTCACGCGCGTTCGGCAGGGTGCCGGTCAGCCCGGCCATGCCGAAGGACGCGACCCTGCGGGGGTCGGACTCGATCATGGCGGCGGCGGCGACGTGCGGGGCGTACAGGCGGGCACCGTCGGGCGCGGTGGCGGAATGCAGGGCGAGCGCCCCGAGGATCTCCTCGTCCTCATAGCTGCCCTCCGGGTACACACCCGCGTCGTTCGGCACGTCACGCAGCGTGGCGCGAACCCATGCCAGCGCCCACGCCTCGCTCCGCACGTCCGCGTTCGGCAGGATGCTCGGGTCATAGGTCCGCGCCACGGGTCACTCTCCCTTCCGCTCGCCGTCGTCGCCGGCCGGGGGCTGGTCCCCCTTGCCGGCGCCCTTGCCTCCGCCCCCCTCGACGCGGAACGCGCCGGGGCGGGCGCGGAACCAGGCGAGCGCCTTACGGTCGCTCGTCTCCCCCACGCCCACGTACACGCCGTCCACGACCTCCTCGTGGAACTTGACGCCGGCGAACTCACCGGCGGTGTAGGCAAGGCAGACAACCCGCGCCACGGTCAGGCCGTCGCGAGGTCGGTGATCTTGCCGTGCAGCCACTCAGGGCCGTGGTCCAAGCCAAGCTCACCGTAAATCTGGTACCGCTCCGCGGCTCCCGTCCTGGCGAGCGGTTCGCGGAACAGCAGCCCCTTGCCGGGAATCTCCATGCCCACCACGCCGATCGCGTCGAAGTTGGCGATGACGATCTGGTCCTGCGGCATGTCGTGCTCCAGCACGAAGTTCACGACGCCGAACGCCGTGTACGCCGTGCGGACGCGGACACCGCCAACGAAGCGGTCGCTGTCAACCTTGGTCTTGTCCGCGGCGAACAGGGCGTTGAGCTTGCGAAGCTGCGCCGTGTTCGCCAGCGCGATCACGTTCTCACCGTCCACGATCGCGCCCGCGGCGACCATCTTCTCCATGAGGTCCTCGATCAGGTCGAGCGTGAGGTCGCGGGGAGTGCCGCCGTTATCCTCCACGTTCGACGTGATCGCGGACAGGAGGCCGCGGGTGCGGCGGGCCTGCGTGTTGTCCGCGGGCTTCTGGTAGGAGTTGTTGAGGAACGCCCAGTTGAGGTTGCGGGCGATCAACTCCAGCTTCACGCCGGTCTGGAAGGCAAGCTCCGACTCGACCGGGTTCACCTCCCCGCCCACGTTCAGGCCGGCAAGCTGCTGCGACGCGCCCTCAGCCGTGTAGGACACCACGACGGACTCCTGCACGATCTGAGTCACGTTCGTGATCTGCGAGCGCTGCACGCCGTCGTGGTCGGGCGCGTCCGCCCCCTCAAGGCGTGACCGGTCGGACGTGTGCGGCGGCACCTGGTACTGCTGCCCCACGGCGAACTCGGTTGAGCGCACGGGGCGGTAGGCGTTGATGCCCCCGATCAGTTGCAGGAAGGTGTTTGGTCGCTGCCCCTTCTGGAACAGTTCGCCGATGAAGTTGGGCAGGTCGTACGTCAGCCAGTTGGTATCGGGCATGGGTCACCCCTTCTTTCGCAGTTCGTTGATCCGCGACTGGATGTGCACGCGCTCCGCGCGGGTGCGCGCGCTGGCAAGCTGCCTCTCCAGGTCGGCCAGGGCCGTGGCCCTGGAGGTCAGCGAGCCGGCGGCGCCGGACGCGGGCGGCGTGCCCGTCTGCGACTTCTGCTGCTCCGTGGCGAGGATGGGATGGTCAGCGATCAGGGCGTCCACGTCCACGGTGCCGTCCTCGCCCACGTACCGATCGGGGTTCTGCTCGATCTTGTACAGGGCGTAGTCGATGTCGGTGACGCGGCCGGCGATCGCCGCCTTCCGCTCGGCCAGGGCGCGCGCCTTCTCAGCCGCCTCCGCCTTGGCCCTCCACTCTTCCGCTTCGCGCTTGGCGCGCTCCGCGGCGTCCAACTTCGCCTTCTCCGCCTCGGCCGCGATCTCCTGCTCCACTTCCCTGCGGATGCTGTCGCGCAGCTTGGCGAGTCGGCGGGCGACCATCGCGTTCACCTCGTCCGGCGTGTACAACTTCGGCGGCTTCGGCGTGGGCGTGGTCGCGTCCCCGCTACCGGCTCCGTCCTGGGCCGGGTTCGTCTCCTGCGGGTCGGGCTGCTGCTTGTCGTCCTGCGGCATGAT
>Ga0207872_100264_pt1 | contig 39086 bp, 30 predicted proteins | sample Passage260B_FD_187372 | JGI IMG/M metagenome (GOLD analysis project Ga0207872, IMG submission 187372) | Cellulose adapted compost microbial communities from Newby Island Compost Facility, Milpitas, CA, USA - Passage2 60B (SPAdes) (version 2) ...
CCCCGCCGCTTTCGCCGGCGGCTTCGCCCCGCAGCAGCGCGTACACCGCTTCGCAGCCGGCTTCCAGCGTTTTCCAGGGCACCGCCCGGCGGCCCGCCTCTTCCGTCCAGGCGCGCAGGGCGTCCATGGCGCGGGGGACGTCAAGGGCATCGACGGCGGGCCAAAATTCCCGGTCCAGCAGGAAAAAAGGATGCGCCGCCGGCCCCGCGGATTCCCGGACGGTTCCGTAGTCGACGCACACCGCCCCTCCTTCGGAATACCACGCCTGCTGCAACGCCGCTTCCGCCTCGGCGAAGGCGCCGGCCAGCCGGTCGGGACCGCGGAACGCGCCGCTCAGGCCGACGCGCACCCGGACGTTCGCCGGCATCCGCGCCAGCAGCGCCGCCGCAAGTTTGTCCATCGAGCCGGCGCTGGCGCGTTCCCCGAGGGAAACGACCAGGGCGGTGCCCCAAGGCAGCCCGACCGCGCAGTGCGGGTGCGGCCAGTCCCTCGCCAGCGCCTCCAGCCGCTCCCCGCCCAGGGCGGGTTCCGCCAGCACCAGCGCGGCCGCGGCATAACCGGCGAAAAGCTTATACTTCCGCAGTTCCTCCAGCACCTCGTTGCGCCAGCGCTGCGGAAGCCGGTCCGCCTCCCCGCCGGCGGCGAGGGCTACGTAATACTCCAGCGATACGGCGCGGCGGCTGCGCTCCGCTTCCACGTGCGCCTTCACCCGGTGCAGCAGGTTCCGCAGCTCGTCTTCGTCGACCGGCTTCAGCAGGTACTCGAGGACGCCGTTTCGCAGGGCCCGCCGCGCGTAGGCGAAATCGTCAAAGCCGCTCACCACCGCCAGCTGTACCTCCGGCCTGGCCTGGCGAATCCGCTCGATAAGCTCCAGGCCGTCCACATTGGGCATCTTGACATCCGTAATGACAAGGTCCGCCTCCAGCTCACCCAGCCGTTCGAGCAGCTCCGCCCCGCTGGCGAAGGCGCCCGCCACCCGGAAGCCCTCCCCCGCCCGCTGGATCAGCTTGGCCAAACCCAGCCGGATTTTCGCTTCGTCGTCGACGATTGCCACGTTCAGCATGCGCCGCACCTCCCCGCAAGCCTTGCCATTTTCGGTAGAATTGCCGCCTTCTCAGGCATGGCCGTCTTCGCCCTCTCTCTCCTCTCCGTGATCCTCGCCGTCTTCATGCGGGAATCCGGACGGTGACGGCCGTCCCTAGACCCGGATCGCTTTCGATGTGCAGGCCGTACGCCGCTCCGTACCGGAGCTTGAGCCGCTCGTGAACGTTGCGCAGTCCGATGCCCTTTCCGTCCGTTTCCCCGTCCGGCCGGTCCAGCTTCTCCCTTTGCCGCCGCAGCGCCTCGGGCGTCATGCCGGCGCCGTTGTCGCGCAGGATGAACTGGTGATCCCGCCCAACCCGGCGGTAGTCGATGGCAATTTCCATCCGGCCGTTTTTCTTGAGGCCGTGGTAGACGGCGTTTTCCACGATGGGCTGGAAGAGCAGCTTCATCACGGGCATCTCCGGATCGGCGCCGCCTTCGGGAAGCCGCAGCGTGAAGCGGTCGCCGTACCGGTAGTTGAGCAGCCGGACGTACATCTGCAAATGCTCGAACTCCTTGCGCAGCGTCACCGTCTCGGTGGCGGAGCTGATGCTGTAGCGGATCAGCCCGCCGAGCAGCCTGGCCATGTCGGCCACTTCCATGTCGTCGTTGAGCACCGCGGTCATGCGGATCGTCTCCAGGGTGTTGTAGATGAAATGCGGGTTGATCTGGTTTTGCAGCGCCTTCAGCTGCGCTTCCTTCTTGCGCTGCTCCGCCTGGCGGATGTCTTCGATCAGCTGCTTGATGCGGACGATCATCCGGTTGAAGGCGCTGCCGACCAGGCCGATCTCATCCGGACCGCGCACCGGAAAAACAACGTCCATGTTGCCGCCCTGCACTTCGCGCATGACGCGGACGAGATTCCGCAGCGGACGGGTCAGCGCGTAGATGAGGATGAGTGAAATCAGCAGAGCAAATCCGAGAATCGCCGCCGCCGCCACCAGGGTGAAATTGCGGGTCCGGACCGCGCCGGCGATGAGCTCGCTGCGCGGGATGGCAATGAGCATTTTCCAGCCCGTTTTCTCCGACGTCTTGTAGATGACCAGCACCTCGCGGCCGTCCGCGACGGCGTGGAAGCTTCCCGCCGGACCGGCGGCGCGGGTGAACAACTCCCCGTCCGGCAACGGCTCGCCCAGATACCGCCGGCCGCTGTCATAGATGACCCGCCCGTTCCGGTCAAGGATGTAGGTGAAGCCGCGGGTGGTGCTGTCCAGATCCCGCACGACGTTTTCGATCACCCGGATGTTGGCGTCGATGGCGATCATGCCGATGGGCTGGTAGGCATCGAGAATGTCCCGCACGACGGTGAACACGTACCGCGTATCCCGCGGCAGGCTGCTGACGGGCTGCGTGCTGACCAGCACCGGGAAGCCGCTGGCTTCCGAGGCCAGCTGCTTCCAGCGTACATACGCCTCGGACAGGTCGGTGCGCATGCTGCTGTTTTTCACGGCCATGTAGGGGGTGCCGTGCTGGTCGAACAGGTAGACGGTGTTTGTGCCGACCTTGATGTTGTTGAGGAAATGGATGCTGTTGTTTAGCCGCATCTGGATTTCCAGACGGCGAAGCGCCTCTTCGGACAGCACCCCGCGGGACGCGCCTTCCTCCGCCGCCGGGATTCCGGCCGTTTCGCGCAGCTCACCGTCACCGACGGCGGCATCGGCCAGGCCGAACCGGTTGGAGGCTTTCAGGCCGGCTTTGATTTCCTCAAGGTAATAGGGAATGACGGAGATTTTTTCGAGGTCGGTGATGTAGTCGTCCAGCTTGCTCATCATGTTTTCCGCCAGCTGGGCCATGTAGTTCACCGTGTTTTGTTCGATGGAAGACGAATAACGGTCGGCGGACACGTAGCCGAGCGCGCCGATCGGCAGGACGAGCAGCAGCAGAAACACGACGAACAGCTTCGTCTCCATCCGTTGCGCCGTCCAGAGCCGCGTCCGCCATCTTGCGAGCGCTTCCATATCCATCGCCGCCTCCTCGGTTGCGCATATCGGGAACATGGGATGTACGTTGTGCGCTTTTATTTTTGTTTTAATAATTTTTGTCTATTTATTCTAACATACAACCGTTTGTCTCGCCGATCATCCGCAATTCGCTGTCCAAATGATGCAAAAACTGTGCCGTTGTAGCCAGATCCATGGATCCCATGGATTGACCGTTCGCAAAAATTCGTATTATTGTTATTATGATCTTAGTTTTTTCCAGGAAACTTTGGGGAGGAAAAACCGGTGGGAAACCGAAACGCGGTCCCGGCGGATGTCCGGACGGCGCTGGCGCGGGAGTGGCTGCCGGACATCGAAAACGAACTGCTGCAAAACATTTTGCCGTTCTGGCTGAAGCACGCGCCCGACGAAGCGCACGGCGGGTTTCACGGCGAAATCCGTCCCGACCTGTCCGTGGTGCCCGGCGCGCCCAAAAGCCTGGTGCTTTGCGCCCGCATCCTGTGGACGTTCGCCGCGGCGTTCCGGATCTACCGGGACGAGGCGTATCTGCGCCTGGCGGACCGGGCGTGGGACGAACTGACCCGGCGTTTCGCCGACGACCGGCATGGCGGATATTACTGGATGCTCGACGGCGAGGGACACCCCCTGCAGGCCAAAAAGCAGGTTTACGGCCAGGCGTTCGCCATCTACGCCTTTTCCGAGTACCGGCGGGCGACCGGAAGCCGTGAGGCGCTGGAGCGGGCGGTGGACCTGTTCCGGCTGCTGGAGCGGCACGTAAACGATCCGGTCCACGGTGGCTATGTGGAAGCCGCGGCGCGGGACTGGTCGCCGACGGACGACATGGGGCTGAGCGGCCGGGATTGGAACGAAAAAAAATCGATGAACACGCACCTGCATCTGCTCGAGGCTTATACCAACCTGCTCCGGGTTTGGCCGGACGCAACGCTGCGCGTAAGACTCCGCGAACTGATCGGCGTGATGGCGGATCGTATGTTCGATCCGCGCACGGGGCATTTCGGGCAATATTTCGACGAGGCGTGGAACCCGAAAACGGACCTGGTTTCTTACGGTCACGACATCGAGGGGAGCTGGCTGCTCACGGAAGCGGCGGAAGTTCTGGGCGAAGGAGCGCTGCTTGAACGGGTGCGGCCGGTCGCCCTCCGCCTGGCGGAAACGACGCTGCGGGAAGGCGTCGACCCGCGGGACGGCGGTCTGTGGAACGAGGGGAATCCGTCCGGGCCGACCGACCTGGGCAAGGACTGGTGGCCGCAGGCGGAAGCCGTGGTCGGCTTTTACAACGCGTACGAAATGACCGGGGACGAACGCCATCTGCGGGCGGCCCGCGACGCCTGGGCGTTCGCCGTGCGGCATCTGGCCGACCGGGAGCGCGGCGAATGGCACTGGGGCGTCGGGCACGACGGCACGCCCGTGCCGGACAAACCCAAGCTGGGCGCCTGGAAATGCCCCTATCACAACGCGAGGGCGTGCTTCGAGATGAAGGAGCGGCTCGCGCGGTAAAGAGGGCGGGCCGGATTATGGCCGTGCCGCTTCCGCCGACTCTTCCGCCCGCCCAGCCGTGCGCTTTTTCTCTCCGCGCTCTCCGCGGCCGTTCCCGCGGGACGCCGCGGCCCGCCGTCCGGACACCTCCGCGATCGATTCGCGGTAGATGATCTCGCCTGCGACCAGCAGTTTCTCGTAAGGTTCGTTTTTGCGCCCAAGCCGGGCGAGCAGCATTTCCACCGCCCGGGCGCCCAGCTTTTCCTTCGGCACGTTGACCGTGGTCAGGGCCGGCTGGTTCCGCCAGGCGTCCTCGATGTTGTCGAAGCCGGTGACGGACACGTCGTCCGGAACGCGGAGGCCCAATTCCTGCAGCGCGCGCAGCGCGTCCAGCGCGATGCTGTCGTTGGCGCACACCAGGGCCGTCGGCATCGCCCCCGACCGCTTGCGCTTGGCCAGCCAGCTCTTGATCTGTTCCTGGAAGCGGTCGATGCCTTCCAGGGCGATTTGCCGCTCTTCCCGCGACACCGGGGCGAACCCGTTCTCCTCCAGCGCCGCACGGAACCCCAGCCAGCGGTCCCGGAAGCTGCGCGAAAACGACTCGCTCCCGACAAAGACCAGATTCCGGTGGCCGATGCCCAGCAGATGGTTGGTGAGGCGGAACATGCAGTCGAAGTTGTTCGCGAACACCGTGTCGGAAGGAATGAGCGGGTCCTCGTGGTCCACCAGCACCATCGGCAGCCCGACGCGGTGCACTTCCAAAAGCAACGGGGTGGAAATTTCCCCGACGCCGATCAGGCCGAGGATGCCTCCCGGGTTGAACACGCCCAGGAAATGGTCGACGCTGCTTTCGGAAATGATCATCATGCCGAGGTTCTCTTCTTCCAGCCGGACCGAAATGCCGTCGAGGATCCGGCCCCAGTAGGCGTTCTCCTTCGTCTGGAACCGGATGTTCGGCATGAGGGCGAGCACGGACTGTTTTCCCTTCCCGCCGGCTGCCGGCGCCGGCGCGTCGGAGCGGATCGTTTTCACGTAAGCGTTTTTCTGGTTGAAATAGCCCAGCTGGGACGCGGCCTGGATGACCCGCTCCCGCGTTGTTTCGCTGACGCCTCCCTTGCCGGACAGCGCCTTGGAAACGACGAATTTGGACACGCCCAGATAGTCGGCGATCTGCTGCATCGTCACTTTCTTGGCCATCGGCGGAAACACCAACCCGCTTTTGTATCGCTTGAATTCATTTCATTATATCACGATTTGACAAAATCGATCAGCGAGCGCACCTCCACCCTGCCCGGGCGTCCCGGCGCAAAGGCGTCCGGTCCGCCCCGGGCGAGGAACGCCACCGTTTTCGGGATGCCCGGCACGAGATCGAAAAAGTTGTCCGTAAACACGCCTTCCGCCTCCGCGCTGAGCCAAACGTACCGGGCCAGCGACCGGGCATGCAGCGTGAGCAGGGTACCCCCGTCCGTTTCCTCCGCGGTCACCCGAATGTCCGGCACCTCCAGCATTAGCTCCCTGCCCGGCGCGAAATAATGCGTCCGGCTGTCCTCGAGGCTTCCGTCCGCCCGCAAGAGTTCGCCCGCGAGCACGATCCGCCGCGGATCCCTTCCGGCGGTCCATGCCGAGGCCGGTACGGCCAGCACCTTCACCGCTGCGCCCGCCGGCAGCGCCACGGGTACGGCGCGCTCCTCCAGCAGCCGGCCTTCGAAATCCACAAGCCGCAGGCGCAGCGTCCCCTCGAACGGAACCGGCTCATCCGTCACCACGCAAAATTCCACGTCGCCCGCATCGCTGTCCGCCACGGACAGCATCACGTCCCGGAAGCTTCTCCGCACGGTGTACTGCGCCGCTTTCCACCGCCCGAAGTAGTCCATGCCCGACCAGGACGGCGCCGGCCAGCAGTCGTTCATCTGCCAGTAGAGCGAGCCCATGCAGCGCCCCCTGCTCCTGCGGTGCGCCTCGATCGCTTCTTTCATCGCCTCCGCCTGGAGCAGCTGGCTCAGGTACAGGAACGCGGCGAAATCGCGGGGCTCGCGGAAATATGCCTCCATGCAGCGCCGGATGCGCCGGTTGCCGCCTTCGTTTTTCTGGTGCAGCCGCATCACTTCCGACTCGAGTTCCATGTCCTCCGGCTCCGCGAACGAACGCACCGTTTTCCACTCCGGAAACGACTGGAACCCGTATTCGCTCACGAAACGGCCCACGTGGTCCCGGTATTTCGCAAACGGTGCCTCCGCGTGCCACACGTCCCAGTAGTGGATGTCCCCTTCGCGCAGGGAATCGGCGGAAGCGTGCTGATCAGCCCTGCCGGTAAGAGCGCGCATCGGGGAGGACGGCCAGTAACTGGCGCCGGGCGCGTGCTCGGCCACCGCCTCCGGCAAAATCCGGTGGAACAACGCTTCATAGGCCTCCCAGATGTTCCGCCGCTCCCCTTCGGTGTAAAGCTCCTTCCAGCCCCAGCCGGCGTTTGCGTCGTGCTGCGCCCACGCGATGTCGATTTCGTTGTTGCCGCACCAAAGGGCGATGCAGGGGTGGTTGCGCAGCCGCCGGATCTGGTCCGCGGCCTCGGCCCGGACGCTGTCGAGAAAGGCGGCGTCGCCGGGGTACATGCTGCAGGCGAACATGAAATCCTGCCATACCAAAATGCCGTACTCGTCGCACAAATCATAGAAAGCGTCGTCCTCGTACACGCCGCCGCCCCACACCCGCAGCATGTTGAAATGGGACAGCGCGGCGCTGGCGATCTCGTGCCGGTAGCGCTCCCGCGTCATTTCCGTGACGAAGCTGTCGCCGGGGATATGGTTGGCTCCCTTGGCGAAAACGGGCACCCCGTTGAGTTCAAAATAAAAAGACGTTCCGTGTTCGTCCGGCTCGCGGACCAGGCGCAGCGAACGCAGCCCCGTCCGCGCCCGGGCCGCGTCGTACGCGCCGCCGCTTTCCACCGTCGCGACAAACGCGTACAGATGCGGCTCGCCAAGCCCGCGGCACCACCAAAGCCTTGGGTTGGGGATGGCCGCCGCAATCTCCACCGTCTGCAGCCCGGACCGCAGCATGACGCGCTTCTCCCACGCATGCCCTTCCGTTTCCAGCCGGACCCCGGCCTCCCCTGCGCGTTCCGCCTCCACCTCGATGACCGCCGTGATCCGCGCCTCATCCGCCGTCACCCGGTCCTGGCGAAGGAACAGATCGCGGATGCGCAGGCCGCTCCACCCTTCCAGGCGGACGTCCCGCCATACGCCGCAGGTGACAAAGCGCGGCCCCCAGTCCCAGCCGTAATGGTATGGCGCCTTGCGGGCAAAAACACTCACCTTCCTTTCCCCGAGGCCGCCGTCTTCGGAATGGTCATTTACCGCCGGCAGGCCGAATCCCTGCCGCTCAAGCCGTTCCAGCCCTGCGGCGACGGGCGAACGGAACAACACCCGCAGCTCGTTGCCGCGATCTTTCAAAAAGGGCCGAACGTCCGCCCGCCACCGGCGGAACATATTGTCGGCCCGCAGCACGAAGGCGCCGTTCAGCGACACCTCCGCGAAGGTATCCAGCCCGTCAAACACCAGCTCCACCTTCGATTGCGCCATGAGTTCCGCCGGCACATCGAAGGCGGCGGCGTATTCCCAGTCATGCTTGTCGATCCATTGCAGCGACAACTCGTTGGCGCCGTAAAAGGGATCGGGAATCCGCCCGTTGGCCTTGAGGTCGGTGTGCACGCATCCGGGCACCCGGGCCGGCAGCCACTCCGCTTCGTCCGACCGCCTGAACGTCCATTGTCCGATTCCCTGCGTGGCGAGGCTCACGCTGATCGTCACGGTTTTCCTCCAGCATTATTTTTATTATCTATTTTTATTCACCATAAATATAACAAAAATAATTTTTTTTACAAGACAAAAAAATAGCAAGCCCCGGACACCCGCAGTTTCCGGCAAACAAAAAAGCCCATCCCCCTTTGGGGGGCCCGCCAAGGGGATGGGCAGCATATATTCACAGCTCGATGCGCTTCCGCTCCTTGGCGGAACGCAGGGCCGCTTCCAGCACCCGCATGTTTTTCACCGCGTCTTCCGGCGGGAACAGCGGCGGCGTTTCTCCGAACACGACGCGGGCGAAATCGTCCGCCTCCGCGGCGTAAATGTCCACGCCTTCGGCCGGCTCGAACCGCTCGCGGCCGTCCGTCACCACGCGGAAACCGGCGTCGTCCGGGCCGGAGACGAAGGCCACCGGCACCTGGATCATGCCCCGGGAACCGATGATCTCCAGCGTCTGCTGGGGCTCCGCCCACATGCCGCAAAAAAACGTGAGCGCGACGCCCCCCTCGTATTCCACCAGGCCGGATGCCGCCATGTCGACATTGTCGTGTTCCGGCGAGAAAAACGCGTGCGCCGTGACGGCCACCGGCTCCCGCCCCGTGATCCAGCGGGACGCGCTGATCGGATAGCATCCGACGTCGTAGATCGAACCTCCGCCGTAGTCGGCGACGAAGCGGACGTTGCCCTTGTCTTCCGGCCGGTTGAAGGTAAACACGCCGCGGATGGCGCGCAGCTCGCCGATTTCCCCGGAGGCCAGGATCTGCCGGATGCGCGCGATCCGGGGATGGTGGCGGTACATGAACGCTTCCGCCAGATGCACCCCCGCGTCGGCGCACACCCGCACCATTTCCTCCGCCTCCGCCGCGGTCAGCGCCAGAGGTTTCTCGCACAGGACGTGCTTGCCCGCCCGCGCCGCACGGATCGTCCATTCCCGGTGCAGATGGTTCGGCAGCGGTATGTAGACGGCGTCGATGTCCGAGTCTTCCAGCAGCGCTTCATAGCTGCCGTACGCCTTCGGGATGCCCAAACGCCCGGCCGTCTCCCGCGCCTTTTCCTCCCCGCGGCTCGCCACGGCCACCAGTTCGCCGCGCTGCGAGTTCAGGATGGCGGGAATGACCCTGGTCACCGCGATTCTCGCGCAGCCAAGGACGCCCCACCGCAATTTTTGGGCCATCAGGCCTCACACTCCTTCCCCGCAAGGGTCATCCTGCAGTTTATCGAGAATGATCGAAGCCGTTTCTTCAATGGCCCGTTCCGACACGTCGATGACGGGACATTTCAGCCGGTCCATCACTTCCCGCGCAAACGCGAGTTCCTGCTGGATCCTTTCCGGGGAAGCGTAGTTGGCCCTTCCGGGCAGCCCGAGGGAGCGAAGACGTTCTTTCCGGATGCGCAGCAGCCGGTCGGGTTCCATCATCAGACCGACCACGAGACGGCCCTGTTTTTTGCGGAACAGCTCTTCGGGCGGCTTCACTTCGGGGATGAGCGGGTAATTGGCGGTTTTGATCCCCTTGTGCGCCAGATAGATGCTGAGCGGCGTCTTGGACGTGCGGGACACGCCGACGAGCACCACCCGGGCCAGCATCAGCCCCCGCACGTCCTTGCCGTCATCGTATTTGACCGCGAATTCGATGGCGTCGATTTTGCGGAAATAATGGTCGTCCATCGCGTGCAAAAGGCCCGGCTCGTACCTGGGCGAGCTGCCAAAGGTGTCGATGAACGCCTGCATCATCGGCCCCATCACGTCCACCGCGCGGACGCCGTGCCGGATCGACTCCGCGCGCATCACCTCGCGCAGCTCGGGCTGGACGAGCGTGTAGGCGATGAAGCCGCCGCTTTCCTTCGCTTCGCGGATGATCGCCAGCACTTCCTCTTCGCCTTTGATCTGTCCGTAGCGCTTGACGCGCACCCGCTCGGAAGCAAACTGCCGCATGGTCGCCCGGGCCACCGCCTCGGCGGTTTCGCCGACGGCGTCCGAACAGGCGTAGATCGTTTTGATTTTCTCCTCAGCCATCCGTTATCCTCCTGCCCTCACAGTTCGGAAGCGACATCCACGAGAAGCTGCACGACGTTGGTTTTGGAAATCTTGCCGATCAGTTCCGGAGGCTTGTGATCGTCCTCTCCTTCGCGGCGCCGGACCACCGGAAGCGCGCTCACCTGGTGCTCGATCATCTTCGCCGCCGCTTCCAAAACCGTGTCTTCGGGAGAGACGGTCACCACTCTGGGCAACCGGGTCATGACCATTTGCACCGGAATGGACGAGGCGTTGGGGTTGCCGAACGCCACCTTGAGCAAATCCTTCACGGTGACGACGCCGGCCAGCCCGCCCTCGTCGTCGGTAACCGTCAGCATGCTCGACTGCTCGAGGAACATGGTGAAGACCGCGTCGTGAACCGTGGCGTTCTCGCGGACCACCGCGGGGCGGCTCATTGCTTCCTTCACCTTGACTTCCTTCAGCCTGAGGTTCAGCTTTCCTTCGGGCGAGAACGCCTTGCCCAGAAAATAGCCGACCTTCGGCTTGGCGTCGATCAGTCCGAGCATCATCAAAACAGACAAATCCGACCGGATGGTCGGACGGCTGAGCCCCAAACTTTCCGCGATCTGCTCGCCGGTGATGGGAGCGTGCTGTTTGACGATGGAGATGATTTCCCGCTGTCTGCCGGTCAGTTCGATGGCCGTTCCCTCCTTCCCGGCACGATCCCGCCCCCGCCGGACGATGCCAGACGCCTTTGCTGCCGAATGTGCCATATCCGACATTTTCTGTATACCACATCGTCCGGCGGGGCACAATCACGAATTTGTCCGGGCCAGCCTGGCTTCCACATCGCGCAGCACCGCCTTGTTGGGCAGGTAGTGCAGCGAGCGGACGTAGCGAATGGTGCGCGTCTTGGCGCGCATGACGATGGAATGGGTCTCCGCCCGGTGGTCGGCGAAATACCGGACGCCGCCGAGGAACTCGCCGGGCGTCACCCCGGTGGCGGCAAAAATGACGTCGTCCTTGCCGACCATGTCGTCCATGTTCAACACCTTCAGCGGGTCGTCGATGCCCATTTGCAGGCAGCGGTCGTATTCCCGGCTGTCCCCCGGCATCAGCCGCCCCTGCAGCTCGCCGCCCAGGCACTTCAGCCCGGCCGCGGCCAGCACGCCTTCCGGCGCGCCTCCCGAGCCGACGTACATGTCGATGCCCGCCTCGGGAAACGCCGGCGCCAGCGCCCCCGCCACGTCGCCGGCGAACAGGAACTTGATGCGCACGCCGACCTTGCGCAGCGCCTCCACCAACTTCTGGTGGCGCGGCCGGTCCAGGATCATGACGGTGAGGTCGGAGACGTTTTTGTTCAAAATCTCCGCCGCCTTGCGCACCGTGATTTCGATCGGGTCGTTCAGCGAGAGCTTGCCCGCCAGGGCGGGGCCGACGGCCAGCTTTTCCATGTACATGTCCGGCGCGTGCAGGAGATTCCCCTTGCCCGCCACGGCAATGACCGACATGGCGTTGTTCAGCCCTTTGGCCACGATTTCCGTGCCTTCCAGCGGATCGACCGCCACGTCCACTTCCGGGCCGTTCATGTTGCCCACCTGCTCGCCGATGTAGAGCATGGGCGCCTCGTCCATTTCGCCTTCGCCGATGACCACCGTGCCGCGGATGGACACGGAGTCGAACATCGCCCGCATCGCCGTCGTAGCCGCTTCATCGGCGCGGTATTGGTTGCCCCGGCCCATCCACGGCGCCGACGCGAGGGCGGCAACTTCGGTCACCCGCACCAGTTCCAGCGCCAGTTCCCTTTCCATGCCGTCCAACTCCTTCCCGTGATCGGGTTCTTCGTCATGGTACCGGTAAAATCCGCTAAATGATGCATATTTAATACTTATCATATCGACATTAACTACGCAATAATCAATCCTATTCTTTATTTATGTCACACAATATGATTTTTTCTTAGGTTTTATTTAAGCCAATCGGACATATAAATAGGCATCGCTGTCAAAAAGAAAAGGCATCCGGACCGCAGGAATCCGTGGAATTCGTTTCCCGGCCTGTCCTGCGGACCGGATGCCCGTGGCATCCTTCCCGTATCCATTAAGCGGTCACAATCCGTAATGCCGTTTCAGCAGATCGATCAGCCCCAGCGGATTCCGCCGCAGGTCCTTGGCGCTGAAATACAGGTCGCCGGCCACTTCCGGATGCCTCTCGTTGTACTTCAGCTGGTTCACGATTTCTTCCGCCGTGTCCCAGCCGGTTTCCTTCGTGCCGAGCTTGTAGGGCGCGTGGCCGATGTAGAGCATGACCCCCGTGCCCCGCACTTCGTTCACCCACCAGTCCACCAGCGTTTCGTACCTGGCGGCGGAGAACGAGCGGCTCCAGTAGATTTGCGGCGCCACGTAATCGACCCAACCCCGGCGGATCCACGTGCGCACGTCGGCAAAGGTGGAGTCGTAGGCGGTCACGCCGGCCCGCGTATCGGAGCCGGTGGGGTCGTCCGCCTTGTTCCGCCATACGCCGACGGGGCTCACGCCGAAGGACACCTGCGGCTTTTCCTTCCGGATCGCCTCGCCGAGCATGCGGATGAATTCGTTGATGTTGTCGCGGCGCCAGTCGCCCTTGTTCCTGATGTTTTTCGCATTGTATTTCTTGAACGTGTCATCGTCCGGAAGCCCGCCGGAAGGATAAAAGTAGTCGTCCAGATGCACCCCGTCGATGTCGTACCGCCGCACCACTTCCATGATGTCGTCGATGATGTGCTGCCGCGCCTCCGGGATGCCCGGGTTGATGTACAGCGTGCTTCCCGACCGGAGGATCCACTCCGGATGGCGGACGGCCACGTGGCGCGGGTCCAGTCCCTCGGTGGAAGTAGAGGTGTTGGCGCGGAACGGGTTGAACCAGGCGTGGAACTCCATGCCCCGCCTGTGCGTCTCCGCGATCATGAAGGCGAGGGGATCGTAGCCCGGGTCCTGTCCCTGCACGCCCGTGAGCGCCCGGGACCAGGGCACCCGTTCCGAAGGATACAGGGCGTCGGCGGCCGGCCGGACCTGGACGAACACCGCGTTCATGCCCATCGCCTGCAGCTCGTCCAGGAGCTGCACATACTCCTGCTTCTGTTTTTCCGCGTCGCCGTAGGACTTGTCGCTCGGCCAGTCGAGGTTGTAGACCGACGCTACCCAGACGCCCCGGAGCTCCGTGCCGCCCGGCGTGGAAATCATAATCGTCCGCGACGACTGCCTCCACTCCACGCCGAGGCCGAGCTGTTCCGACACGAAGCGGATCGGTACCATCGTCCGGTCTTTCACCAGCTGCGGCGGATACAGGAGCTCGACGGGATTGCCGTTCACCAGCGCCGTCTTCTGCCCGATGGTCATGACAATGGTGCGGCCCTTCTGGATGACGGTGACGGCTTTCGCCGCCGGGTCCCAGCCGACCGTAGCCCCGATGCCTTCGCCGATGAGGCGCAGCGGCACCAGGGTGACGTTATGTTTGGGCACCAGGTACGGCGCCACGTCGGAGACGAGCGGCCGGTGGTCCAGAAAGATGCGAATGTCCGGTTCCTGCGCGGCCTCGGCGGTCTGCGGCCCGAACCCCGCCGAACCCAGACCAAGCAGGACGCACAACGCCCAAAACAGCCATAACGCCCTGCCCGCCGTGCGCTTCCGTTTCCCCATGTTCCCGTCCCCCCATTTCCGAATCGGGCCATCCGGCTTGTCTCAAAAAAACGTCTGCCCTAACAGACGCCAAAAAACGAAAATGGTTGCTGTCATCGCCGGGGTGTCCGAAATTTTTTTCCCGGTTGGCCGCAAAAAAACGGATTTAGGGGCACTCCCCGCGGCAGCAGGAACTCAGGTTGTACGTACAATTTGGTGTTTTTTTCTCTTCTGATGCAAAAGTTGTACGATCAAATTTTGCGAATTTTTAACGTTTTCCCGAAGAAATCCCGTTCCCGCGCGTCCACAGGCTTTCATCCATGGGCATCCGGCTTGCGACAATCGTTTCCGATCCTTGCAAGATGTGATAAATTATTGGCACCATCAGTTTGGATCAAAGGAGCGGGTTCCGTTGTCGCATCAAGCCGCAATGATTGTCGACAGGGATTTCGTCATCGGCCGGACCGACGACCGGCTGTTCGGCTCGTTCATCGAGCATCTCGGACGGGCGGTGTACGGAGGCATCTACGAACCGGGGCATCCGGCGGCCGACGAACGCGGCTTCCGCCGGGACGTGCTGGAACTGGTGAAAGCCCTTCGCGTGCCGATCATTCGCTACCCCGGGGGCAACTTCGTCTCCGGCTACGACTGGCGGGACGGCATCGGCCCGAAGGAGGAGCGCAAGCGCCGCCTGGAGCTGGCCTGGCGGACCATCGAGACGAACCAGTTCGGCATGAACGAGTTCGTCGAGTGGTGCCGGGAAGCGGGCGCCCAGGTCATGTGGGCGGTCAACCTTGGCACGCAGGGCATCGACGAGGCGCGCGCCGCGGTCGAATATGCCAACCATCCGTCCGGTACATATTGGAGCGATTTGCGAGTCAAACACGGGTACGCCAAGCCGCACAACATCAAGGTGTGGTGCCTCGGCAACGAAATGGACGGCCACTGGCAAATCGGCCATAAGACGGCGGAAGAATACGGCCGTCTGGCTTGCGAAACGGCCAAGGCGATGAAATGGGTCGATCCCACCATCGAGCTGGTGGCGTGCGGCAGTTCCTACCTGCACATGCCGACCTTCGGCGACTGGGAAGCGACCGTGCTGAACCACACCTATGACCACGTGGACTATCTGTCGCTGCACACCTATTACGGCAACCCTGACAACGACACGCCGCTGTTTCTGGCGCGTTCCGTGCAGATGGACGAATTCATCCGCAGCGTCGTCGCCATCTGCGATTTCGTCAAGGCCAAGAAGCACAGCAAAAAAACGATCCACCTGTCTTTTGACGAATGGAACGTCTGGTTCCATTCCCACGAACAGGACAAAAAGCTCGAGCCGTGGCAAATCGCGCCGCCGCAGCTGGAGGACATCTACACGATGGAAGACGCCTTGGTCGTCGGCTGCATGCTGATCACCCTCTTGAAGCACGCCGACCGGGTCAAAATCGCGTGCCAGGCGCAGCTGGTCAACGTCATCGCCCCGATCATGACGGAAAACGGCGGCAAGGCGTGGGCGCAGACGATTTACTATCCGTACCTGCACGCCTCGCTGCACGGCCGCGGCCGGGTGCTCGTGCCGCTCATCCGTTCGCCGAAATACGATACGAAGGAAGTGACGGACGTCCCCTACCTGGAGGCGGTGGCCGTGCACAACGAGGAAGCGGGCGAAGTCACCGTCTTCGCCGTCAACCGCGACCTGGAGAACCCGTTGCCGCTTACCGTGGACCTGCGCGGTTTTGGCTCCTGTCGGGTGATCGAACACCTGGTGCTGGAGCACGACGACCTGAAAGCGGTCAACGACGCCCGGAATCCGGACCGGGTCAAGCCCCATGGCCGCGGCGGTGCCAGGGCCGACGGCTCCCGGCTGGAAGCCGTGCTGGGCAAGGCGTCCTGGAACGTGATCCGGGTCAAAACCGGGTGAACCTGCAAAAAGCAGCGAGGCTTGGCATCCGCCAAGCCTCGTTTTTTTCCGCGCCTGTCAGCGCGATTCGTCGTAGTAGAGTAGCACCTTGCCGCCGGCTTTCCGCTCGCACAGGTCAAAGGCGTCCTTCCAGCGGCTGAGCGGCACCTTGTGGGTGATGACCGGCTTCACGTCCACCTTCCCCTGCTCCCAGATGCGCATCACGCGGTCGAAGGTTTCGATGCTGTGGGCATAGGAAGCCACCACTTCCAGCTGCTTGTACAGGATGGTGTCGAATTCGACCGTGATCTCCTTGCCGATGATGCCCACCTGGATGTATTTGCCCCGCTTTTTCACCGCTTTCAGGCAATTGGCCACGGAAGGCCCGGCCCCCGCGCATTCGATCGCCACGTCCACGCCGCGCCCGTCCGTCTCGGCGGCGATCGTCCCGTGAAGGTCCTGCCCGTCGACGTTGACGATCACGTCCGCCCCCATGCCGGCGGCGATGTTCAGCCGGTCGGCATCCCGTCCGGTTCCCGCCACGATCACCTTGCATCCTTTCGCCCTGAGCAGCGCGAGGCAGAGAAGTCCGATCGGCCCCGGGCCGGACAAGAGGACGGTGTCGCCGACCCGGATGGGCGTCAGCTCCTCGAGGGCTTTCACCGCGCACGCCAGCGGTTCCGTCAGGGCCGCTTCTTCCAGCGACAGGCGGTCGGGAATCCGGTACGCCATGTCCTCCCGCACCGCCACGTATTTCGTAAACCCGCCGTTGATGCCGGATCCGAGGGATTTCCGCTCCCGGCAGAACATGTAGTTTCCCGTCCGGCAATGCTCGCAGGCTCCGCAGGTCACTCCCGTGGAAGGGAGCACCGTCACGCGGTCGCCCGGTCGGAAGCGGCTGACCCCTTCCCCGACCTCCGCGACGACGCCGGAAAACTCGTGGCCGAGAATGACCGGCGGATTGCAGCGGTATGTGCCATGGTAAATGTGCTGGTCCGTACCGCAAATCCCGGCGTATTTGACTTCGATCAGGATCATGCCCGGCCCAAGCTCCGGCTCTTTCACGTCCAGCAGCTCGACGTTCCCGTGCCCTTCCTTCACCTTGACCAAAGCTTTCATGTCCCGTTCCCCATCTCCATCGTCCGTTTTTCCGGCAAAGATTCTCTTCTCCAAAAATATATCAAAAAAAAGTTCCAACCGGACGTTTACTGCATTTTTGCATTATAATTGGACGTTTTGCGCGATATGGGATGGATTTAATGCAAAAATGCATGAAATGGAGCATTTTTCTCGTAGTTGATCTTATTTTAATGCTTTTTTGCATTATATCAAAGATGGTGCGATAACGCATGCCCCGGTTTTGAAAAGCGGGGATCTGCTTGCGGGCACGCCATACTCCCTGGACGGCAAGGATTTGGAAGAGATCACGGGCATGATCTACGGCGAATGGCGGGAAGCATGGAAGACGCGTTAAACAATATTCCTGCTGATTCCTTGACGCTGCCTGCCCTGGGCGCGATCTACCTCCTTTTGGCCGTTATTTTCTTTGTCAGGGGGAGACAAAAAACCCTTCCCGTTCCGCGCGGGGGCGGATCGGGAAGGGTCTTTCGCTTCGTGCCGTTTTTACCGGAAATCGGGCGGCGTCCGGCGCGCCACGCCGGTCAGGATGGCCGCTTCAATGACCGCCCGGCGCACTTTGGCCACCACGTTTTCGTTGAAAATGCTGGGAATGATGTAGCTCTCGTTGAGCTCGTGCTCCGTCACCACCGACGCGATGGCGCGTGCCGCGGCCAGCTTGATCGGTTCGTTCACGCAGCGCGCCCGGCAGTCCAGAACTCCGCGGAAAATGCCGGGGAAGGCGAGCACGTTGTTGATCTGGTTCGGATAATCGCTCCGCCCCGTCGCAAACACCCGGACGTGCGGCATTGCGATGTCGGGATCGATTTCGGGGTCGGGATTGGCCATGGCGAACACGATGGGATCGGGCGCCATGTTACGGATGTCTTCCAGGGTCAGCACCCCGGGCCGCGACACGCCGATGAACACGTCGGCGCCCTTGATCACATCCCGCAGGGTTCCCGGTTTGTCTTCCACCTGGGGCTGATTGGCGAGCCACTGCCACATCGGATTGGAATAAGTGCCGTTTCGGACGATGGCGCCGTCCTTGTCCACCGGAACGAGATGCCGGACCCCCGCGCCAAGCAGCATTTTGCAGATGGAAACGCCCGCGGCGCCGACGCCGTTGACGACGACGCGGATGCGGTCCATGCGCTTGCCGACGACCTTCAGGGCGTTGATGAGCCCAGCGGTCACCACGATGGCGGTGCCGTGCTGGTCGTCGTGGAACACGGGAATATCCAGCTCTTCCGACAGCCGCTGCTCGATCTCGAAGCAGCGCGGCGCGGCGATGTCTTCCAGGTTGATGCCGCCGAAAATGGGGCTGATGGCCTTGACGATCCGGATGATTTCCTCCGTGTCGGTGGTGTCCAGACAAATCGGAAACGCGTCCACGCCGGCAAGCTGCTTGAAAAGCATCGCCTTCCCTTCCATTACGGGTGCGGCGGCGTGCGGGCCGACGTTGCCGAGGCCGAGCACCGCCGTGCCGTCCGTCACCACCGCGATGGTGTTGCGCTTGATCGTCAGAGAATACGCCTTGTTCCGGTCCTCGTGGATGGCCTTGGAGACCTTGGCCACGCCCGGCGTGTAGACCCGCGACAGGTCTTCCCGGTTTTTGATCGGCACCGTCGGCTGGATGGAAATTTTCCCTCCGAGATGGACGAGGAACGTCCGGTCGGACACATTGATGAGCTTGATGCCGTCCCGGTTCTGCAGCGATTCCACCACCCGGGACGAGGCGGATTCGCTCACCTCGACGGTGATGTCCCGCACGGACTCCTTCGGGCCGGAGCGGATGACGTCGATGGACACGATGTCCCCCCCGGCGTTGCTGACGGCGGAGGCGACGTCGCCAAACGTGACTTTTTCATGGTTCAGCTCCACTCTGACAATGATGCTGGTTTTGGCCAAACTCGTTCCCCTGCCTGTTTCCTGTGGTCTGTCACGGCGGCTGAGCCGTGTCCATGAATATCATCATAACACAAATCCCCGCTGCTGTGAGCGGGGAGGGCAGGGTTCGCCGTATTTTCAACCCGGTGCCGGTTCAGCCGTCCACGATCAGCGCGTAGACGATGCCCGGGCCGTGCACGCCGATGGTCAGGTCGTTTTCGATGTCCGCGGACCGGCTCGGTCCGGAAATGAAATGGATGCCCGCCGGCAGCCTTTCGCGGCCCATCCCGTCGATGCGGGCCAGCACTTCGCCCAGCCGCGTGTAAAGCCGGCTTGCCGGCACGATCACCGCCAAGGCCGGCGGCAGCAGGCTCACCGAACGCCCTTTGTTCGGCGCGGACAGCGTCACGATGGACGCGGTGTGAGCGACGGCGTAATCCGCCACGATGACGCCCAGGCCGGCGTTCGCCGCGCGGGCGGTCCAGTTGTCCTCCGGCCGGTCGTTCCAGACCTGCACATCGATGCCGGTGAGCAGCGATTCCAGGCCGAGACCGGCCAGCAGCGGTTCGTCCTGGCGGATCACGGCGGAGGCGCCAAGTTCCCGGGCCTTGTCCGCGATGAAGCGCGCCGCTTCCTCCAGGCTGGCGAGCCTGAAGGCGTGGCCGCCGACGGCCTGGAAATTGGCGATGAAGCGCTCGATCCGCTCTTCGGGTGTCAGTTCATAAGCGTTCCAGAAATCCGGCGCGCCGCGGAAGGGATGCGGCGGACGCTCCGTCACCCGCGGGCGCCCCAGTTTTGCCGCGAGGCCATCCAGGACCGCCTGCTGCTTCCGGCGCGACTCGGCGTCCAGTTCGGCCAGCCATTGCCGGTGTTTTTCATCCGCCATGCCGCTCCACGCCCCCTTCCCGCTTTTCCGCCCGCCGTCGCAGCGCTTCTTCCAGCCGTTCCGATACGCCGGGGGCGGCGGGCGCCAGTTCCCGTTCCAGCTCCCGCTCCAGGTGCGCCCAGCGCTCGCGGAACGACTGCCCGGCCAAAACCGGAAACACGCGGTGTCGGGTCCAGCCCGCCAGCGGCCCGATCCGGGCCCGGATGAATCCGTCCCGCGCCAGGGGCTTCATGCCCAGCCGGCCCAGTTTCAGTGCGCGGCGGAAGCGCCCGGCGTCGCCCATGACGGCGGCATACGCCTTCATGCCGAGCGCCTCCGGCGGCTTCGCGCGGCCGGCTTCCACCTTGCGCCGGCGCAGGTAGACCAGCATGTCGTGCAGCGGAATCTTCACCGGGCACGCTTCGGCGCAGGCGCCGCACAGGCTGGACGCGTCGGCGACGTCGTCCCATTCGAGGATATTCTTTTTGAACGCCGGCTTGAGCACCGCGCCGATGGGTCCGCTGTAGGTGCTGCCGTAGGCGTGGCCGCCGATGTGGCGGTACACCGGGCAGACGTTGAGGCAGGCGCCGCAACGGATGCAGTTGAGCAGCTCCTGGAACTCGGGGTCGCCGAGCTGCAGGGAGCGGCCGTTGTCCACGATGACGATATGCAGTTCCTCCGGTCCGTCCCCGTCCCCTTCGCGCCTCGGGCCCGAAATGCCGGACATGTACACGGTGAGCCGCTGTCCGGTGGCGGAACGCGGAAGCAGCGTCGCCATCACCTCGAGATCGGCCCAGGTGGGAATGATCCGCTCCATGCCCATCAGCGTGATCTGCGTCTTCGGCACGGTGCTGACCATCCGCGCGTTCCCTTCGTTTTCGAACACCACGATGGAACCGGTTTCGGCGATGGCAAAGTTGCACCCGGTCATGCCGATATCCGCGGTGAGGAACACTTCCCGCAGCCTTCGCCGGGCAAACCCGGCCAGCGAAGGCGTGTCCGTCGGCAGCTCCTCCCCGGCTTCCCGGGAGAGCAGATCGGCGACCTGGCGGCGGGTTTTGTGGATGGAAGGAATGATGATGTGCGAAGGCGTTTCGCCGGCCAGCTGGATGATGTATTCGCCCAGGTCCGTTTCGATGGGCTGCACCCCGATGTCTTCCAGGGCCTTGTTCAAATGCAGCTCTTCCGTGACCATCGACTTCGACTTGGCGACGGTGCGGGCCCCTTTCCGCTGCGCGATGGCCTGCACGATCCGCACCGCTTCCTCCGCCGTCTCCGCGAAATGGACGTGGGCCCCGTTCGCCCGGGCGTTCTCGGCAAATTGATTCAGATAGTAGTCCAGATGGGCGATGGTGTGGGACCGGATCTGCCTTCCCCGCTCCCGCCACGCTTCCCAGTTCCCCTGATCCCGCGCCGCCTGCAGCCTGGCGCTGCGAAGCCGGTCCGTGGTGTAGCGGACCGACTGGCGCAGGAAGTCGTCGCGCAGGGCTTCCTCCGCCCGTTCCTTCACCGTTTTGGCCGTCGTTTCCGCCGCGCTCACGCCCCGCTCACCCCTTCATACAACAGTTCCGCCAGGTGCATGACCCGCAGCGGCCGGCCGCGGTGCCTCAGGTGCCCGCCAATGTTCATGAGGCACCCCATGTCCGATCCGGTCAGCACCTCGGCCTCGGTTTCCAGCACGTGGTCCGCCTTTTCGCCGACCATCGCGCCGGAGATCTCGGACATTTTGACGGAAAACGTGCCGCCGAAGCCGCAGCAATCTTCCGCGTACGGCAGCGGCACGAGCTCCAGGCCTTCGACGCGCTTCAAAAGCTCCATCGGCTCGTCGCGGACGCCCAGCAGTCGGCTGCCGTGGCAGGACGGGTGGTACGTCACCCTGTGCGGGAACTTCGCCCCCAGGTCGGCAATTCCCAGCACCTCCACGAAAAACCGGGCGAACTCGTAGGTTTTTTCGCAAAGCCGTTCGGCTTTGGACAGAGCCGCCGGGTCGTCGCGGAACAGCTCCCGGTAGCGGTGCAGCATGTGGACGCAGGAGCCGGACGGGGACACGACGAAATCGCTGTCCTCGAAGGCGTCGAGCAATGTCCGAGCGGCGGCGCGGGCTTCTTCCCAGTAGCCGCTGTTGAAGGCGGGCTGGCCGCAGCACGTCTGGGCGGACGGGAAATCCGTCCGGATGCCGTGGCGGGCCAGCAGGCGGACCATCGCCTCCCCGACCCGCGGGTAAAAAGCGTCGCACAGACAGGTGATAAACAGCGAAACTTTCATGATGCAAGCCCTCCCGTTGGCGCCCATGCGAACGCCGTCTCTTCGCAGCCTTCTCCCGCCGGTCAGACGGCGATGATCCGGATGCCCCGGCTGGCGAAGGGCGCGCGCGCCTCTTCCGGCAGCCGGCTGTCGGTGATGATCAGGCGCACGCGGTCCAGCGTGGCGAACCTCGCGAACGCCTGCACGCCGAATTTGCTGGCGTCGGCCAGCAGGACGATGTCGTCGGCGATGTCGGCCATTTTCTGCTTGACCCGCGCCTGCAGCTCGTTCGACTCGCTGAGGCCGTTGTCCGGATGCACCCCTTTGCAGGACAAAAACGCCTTGTCCACGTGATAGGTCTCCAGCGAACGCTCGGCCAGCGGCCCGACATAGGAAAGCGAACGGTACGCCAGAAGACCGCCGGTGGAAATGACCTGGACGCGCTCCTTGCCGGCGAGTTCCACCGCCACCTTGACCGAGTTGGTCAGCACCGTGAGCGGCACGTCCGGCAAAATCCGCGCCATGTACCAGGCGGTCGTGCTGGCGTCCAGCAGGATCCGGTCGTTCGGCCGGATGTGCTTGACCGCTTCCTCCGCGATGCGCTTTTTCTCTTCCGCGTGGGTGATTTCCCGCTCGCTGAAGGGAATCTCGGGCTGGGACTGGTCCCTGACACTGACGGCGCCGCCGTGGGAACGGCGCAGCCGTCCGTCTTCCTCCAGCCGGTCCAGGTCGCGCCGGATCGTTTCCTCGGTCACCCCGAGCAGTCCGCTCAGTTCGGAGACCCGGATCCCGCCGCGCTCGTTGACCAGTTCCACGATTTTTTCCTGGCGTTCCGCCGCCAGCATGGGCCTCCGGCCGCGGCGCGCCGGCGTCAGCGTCCGGCCCGCCGGTCCCCGCTTCATCGATGGCTTCCTCCCGTCAGACGCTGCGTTTTCCGTTTAATGCGATCTCTTCCGGAATCCCGTAGGCGATCCCGTCCGGAATCCCGATGGCAAACCCTTCCGGAAACCCGTTGGCGATCCCCGCCGGAACGCCCTTCGGGGTCCCGGACGGGATACCTTCCATGATGCCTATTATATTTCTTTCCTTGTTCCATCGCACGTCTTTTTTTGCGCCTCATTGCGCCGCCAGCCCGGCAATCCGGCAAAAACTCCCGTATGCGTCCTCCCATCGGGACTTTTCGACCGGTTCATACACGGCGACAGGGAACGATGCCGCGATGACGCGGCGCGCCTCCCAGATGTCGGCCAGCTCGCCGGACGCGATCCACTGGACGGCCAGATTGCCGATGCCGCTGCCTTCCTCCGGCCCGGCCCACACGGGGCGGCCGATGGCGTTCGCCGTCCACCGGCAGAGCAGCGGATTGCGGATGCCGCCGCCCACCATGTGCAGTCCCGGGAACGCCTTCCCCGACAGCCGTTCGGTCATCTCCAGCACATACCGGTACTTGAGGGCCAGGCTTTCCAGGATGCAGCGGACGTACGCGCCCGTGTCCTCCGGCGGCCGCTGCCCCGTGCGCAGGGCGTACTGGCGGATGCGTTCCGGCATGTCGCCCGGCGGCAGGAACAGCCCGTCGTCCGGATCGATGAAGCAGGCGAAGGCCGGCGCTTTCCCCGCCAGCTCCACCAGCTCTTCGTAGGAATGCGACAGGCCCCGCCGCTCCCATTCCCGCTTGCATTCCTGCAGGATCCACAAACCCATGATGTTTTTGAGCAGCCGGTACGTGCCGGCCACGCCGCCTTCGTTCGTGAAGTTGAGTTTCAGCGCCGTTTCGTTGATGACGGGCTGCTCCACTTCCGTCCCCATCAGCGACCAGGTGCCGCAGCTGAGGTAGGCGAAGGTGCGGCTCGCCGTCGGAATCGCGGCTACCGCCGAGCCGGTGTCGTGCTCCGCCACCGCCACCACCGGCACGGGATCGATGCCCAGCTCCTCGCACACGGAGGGGCGGACTATCCCGGCGGCGCTTCCCGGCTGCAGCACGCGGCCGAACAGCGTCTCCGGCAACCCGAGCCTGCGGATCAGGTCGACATCCCAGCCGCCAAGGGCCGGGTTGAACAGCTGCGTCGTCGTCGCGTTGGTAAACTCGTGGGCCGTCTCGCCGGTCAGGAAGTAGCGCAAAAGATCCGGAATCATCAGCATCCGTTGCGCTTCCCGCAACGCCGGGGAATCCGCGTGTTTCAGGGCAGCCAGCTGGAAAATCGTATTGAAGGGCAGAAACTGGATGCCGGTGCGCCGGAAGATCTCTTCCGCCGGAATTTCCCGAAGCACCCGCGCCATGGCCGGCTCGTTGCGCGCGTCCCGGTAATGGTAAGGGTTGCCGAGCAGCTCGCCGTCCGGACCGATCAGGCCGAAATCCACCGCCCACGAGTCGATGCCCAGGCTTTGCAGCTGTATGCCCCGGTGTTTCGCCTTGAGCAGCGCCTGTTTCATCTCGTGGTACAGCCGCAGGATGTCCCAGTGCAGCCGGTCGCCGACGCGCACCGGGTCGTTGGGAAACCGGTGCAGTTCTTCCGCTTCGATTTTGCCGTCCCCGAGGCGCCCGAGCAGGGCCCGGCCGCTGCTTGCGCCCAGGTCGAAGGCCAGCACCGCCATGGGATTACCCCCGTTTCCGCTGGACGTCCCGCTCGTACCGTTTCACTTCGTCCAGCCACGTCTCGCGTACCGGCACGTTCTGCTTCAGGCAGTAATAGTCCCACACCGCTCCGAACGGGTACGACTTGAACTCTTCCGTGAGCGCCAGGCGCGTCGTGTAATCGCCCGCAAGTTCCGCCCGCTTCAGCGCTTCCACCGGCTCCAGCATGGCGCGCAGCAGGGCTTTCAGGGTGTTGCGCGTGCCGATGACCCAGGCGGCCACCCGGTTGATGCTGGCGTCGAAGAAGTCAAGGCCGATGTACGTCTTGCCGAGCAGATCGCCGCGCACCAGCTCCCGCGCGATTTCCAGCAGCTCGTCGTCCAGCGTCACCACGTGGTCGCTGTCCCAGCGCACCGGCCGGCTGACGTGGAGCAGGATGCCGCGGGCGAAAATGGCCAGGGCGGACAGCTTGTTCGAAATCGTCTCCGTCGGATGGAAATGCCCGCTGTCCAGGCAGATCAGCTTGCCTTTCTGCAGCGCGTAGCCCATGTAGAATTCGTGGGAACCGACCACGTAGGCCTCCGAACCGATGCCGAACAGCTTGCTTTCCACCGCGTCCAGCAGATGGCGTTCGTCAAAGGGCTCGGCGAACACCTCGTCCAGCGCCTCCTTCAGGCGCAGCCGCGGCGTCAGCCGGTCCGCCGGCAGGTCCTTGTAACCGTCGGGAATCCACACGTTGGTCACGCAGGGCTGCCCCAGCTGCCGCCCGAATTCGGCGCCGATCCGGCGCGACGCCTGGCAGTGGCGGATCCAGAATTCGCGGATCGCCTTGTCGGGATGGCTCAGCGTGAAGCCGTCCGCCGCCTTCGGGTGGGAAAAGCAGGTGGGGTTGAAATCGAGGCCGAGCCCGTGTTCCTTCGCCCAATCGATCCACGACTGGTAATGCCGCGGCTCCAGCTCGTCCAGGTCGACATTTTCCCGGGTGTCGGCGTAGATGGCGTGCAGGTTCAGCTTGTGTTTTCCCGGGATCATGGAAAACGCTTTCTCCAGATCCGAACGGAGTTCGTCCGGCGTGCGGGCCGCCCCGGGATGGTTGCCGGTGGCGGCGATGCCGCCGCCCAGCTCCTCTTCGGGGAACAGGAAGCCGCGCACGTCGTCGCCCTGCCAGCAGTGCATGGACACCTTGATGGATGCGAGCTTCTCCAAGGCCGCGTCGGTGTCGATGCCGTGTTCGGCGTACATTTCCTTTGCCAGCTCGTAGTTCCGCTCGATGCGTTCCAGTCCGCTCATTTCCCCACTTCCTCCCTGATCGGATAGGCCACCACCGACATCAGCGCGTTTTCCGCCTGGGTGCTGTCCAGCCGGCTGTATTGCACAACCACGGGGATGTCGCTTTCCACTTCGATGGCGTACGGCACCCCGGCCGGAATGGTCCTCCCTCCGCCGTCGCGAAGGGAAGACGTCCGGATGTGCTTCGTCCGCCGCGCGGGCACGACGTACGCGATGTTTTCCAGCGGCTCCCGGTCTTCGAAGTAGATGGTGAACCGAAGGTGCGCGTCCCGCTCCGCCGTGTTGAGCACGCAGACGGACTCGTGGCTTTCCAGCGCTCCCGAACTGGCCGGCGGAATGTAGCCGTCCGGGATGATCCACCGCTTTTCGCCGATCGCCTTCATGGGCCCTCGTCCCTCCCAAAAAAATTTTTATATCCATCTTTCAGAACAACTGCCCATTATCGGGCAAACGCCGCCGGCACGCCGCCGTCGATGGTCAGCATGCAGCCGGTCGTTTTCGCCGCCCGGGAGGATGCGAAAAACGCCACGCCTTCCGCAATGTCCTCGGGGAAGACGTTGACGAGCAGCGTGGTCCGCTTGCGGTAATACTCTTCCAGCTCTTCCGGCTTGATGCCGTAGGCGGCCGCCCGTTCTTCGCGCCACCGGGAATTCCAGATCTGCGAACCCTGCAGCACCGCATCGGGCAGGATCGTGTTGACGCGGATGCCGTACGGTCCGCCTTCCGTGGCGATGCAGCGCGCCAGATGGGCTTCCAGCGCCTTCGCCGCGCTGTAGGCGGAGGCGTTTTTGCCGGCGTACACCGCGTTCTTGGAGGCGATGAACACCATGCTGCCGCCGATGCCCTGCTCCTTCATCAGGATGAACGCTTCCCGCGCCGCCAGGAAATAGCCGGTGCCCAGCACGTTCATGTTCAGGTTCCATTCCTGCAGCGTCGTTTCCTCGATCGGGCTGGAGGTGGCCAGCCCCGCGTTGTTGACGAGGATGTCGACGCCTCCGTAGTACAGGGCCGCCTCGCGGAACGCCGCCCGGACCGCCTCTTCGTCCGTCACGTCCATGCGCACCGCCAGCGCGCGCCCTTCGCCGTATTTCCCATTGATTTCGTCGGCGACCTTCCGCGCTCCTTCCAGATTGAGGTCGGCCAGCACCACATGGGCGCCTTCGGCGGCCAGCCGCCGCGCCGTGGCGCTGCCGATGCCCCCCGCGCCGCCCGTGATCAGGGCGACCTGCCGGGAAAATTCCGCTTCCGGCGGCGCCAGCGTCAGCTTGTACAGCTCCAGGGGCCAGTATTCGACGTTGTAGGCTTCGTTTTCGCTTAAGGACACGAAATTGCCGAGGGCCGTCGCTCCCCGCATGACGGCGATGGCGCGGTGGTACAGGGCGCCGCTCACGCGGGCCATCGCCAGGCTTTTGCCGGTGTTGATCATGCCCAGCCCCGGAACGAGGATGACCCGCGGCGCCGGCTCGAACATGACGTCGCCTTCGTTTTTGTTGCGTTCGAAATAGGCCTTGTACTGTTCCTTGTACGCCGCGATGCCTTCGCGCAGCTTCCGCTTCAGCCCCTCGGCGTCGCCTTCGTCCGGTGTCCAGTCGACGAACAGCGGCTTCACCTTCGTGTGCACCAGATGGTCCGGACAGGCGGCGCCGATTTGCGACAGCCGCTCCGAATCGCGCCCGCAGACGAAGCGGAGCACATCCTCCCCGTCGTCAAAGGACAGGATCATGCGCCTGCCTTCCGCGGACACCGCGCCGCGCACGAGGGGCATCACCTCGGCCGCCAGACGCCGGCGGACGTCCGCGGGAAGCGGCTCGAACTTGCGGCCGCCAAACAACTTCGCCTCGTCCACGCGGGCTTCAATGTAAGCCTCCGCCTCCTGGATGACGCGGATCGTCCGTGCGTAGCATTCCTCCGCCGTGTCGCCCCACGTCACGAGGCCGTGTTTTTCCATCAGCACCAGTTCCGCCTTCGGATTGGCGAGCACGCCCTGCGCGATCATCTTCGACAGCCGGAAGCCCGGCCGGATGTACGGCACCCAGACGAACCGGTCGCCGAAAATCTCCCGCGCCACCTCCCGGCCGTTGTCGGCGCAGCAGATGCTGATGATGGCGTCGGGATGCGTATGGTCCACGTGCCGGAACGGCAGGAACGCGTGCAGCAGCGTTTCGATGGAAGCGCGGGGATGCTTGGCGTCGATCATGCAGTGCGCCAGATACGCCACCATTTCCTCGTCCGTCATGTCTTCCCGCTCGAACAGCGGCCGGATGTCCTCCATCCGGAGACCGGTGAAACTGGACGCCCTGGCCGTGGCCAGGTCGGACCCGCTGCCCTTGACGAACATCACTTCGATTTCGCGCCCGCGGAAATCCCGCACGGTCATTTTCGCCGACGTGTTGCCGCCGCCCCAGTTGCAGACGCGGCGGTCCGCGCCGATCAGGTTGGACCGGTACACCAGCTCGTCGAGCCCGGAGAGACCGGCCGCTTTCGCTTTGTCCCAAAGGTTCTGGACCATGGCTCACCCTCCGCCTTTGGATTTTTGAATATCTTTGTTTATTTTTGTTTGTAGCCAGTTTAACACGTCAGGTTCCGTTTGAATAGACTTTTTTTCTCCGATTTGTCCCGCTTTTTTCCGTTTTCTGCCGCTCTTCCGCCAACTTTTCACCGCCTTTTCACCGCCTATTCACCGCCTTTTCGCCGCCATCTATTGGTTGACAGCGTTTACAGCTTTTTGCCATAATGACAACACCCAAAGCCCGCGCCCCCAACCCGAGGTGAGGCCCGTGAAAACGTGGTTGGACCGTTACCGGCATCTCAAAATCCGGCACAAGCTGTCCCTTCTCATCTCGCTCATCGTCGCCGTGTCATTCGTATTCACGGCGCTCACGCAACAGTACGCGTTTTCCGTCTACGACCGGCAGCTGCACGAAAAATCGTCGCAGGTGCTGAACCTGTCCTCCTCCGCCATCGAGTCGGAATTGAAACGCCTCGCCCACATCTCGTTCAACATCGTCACCGATCCGCAAATCCAGGAACTGATGCTCTCCATCCGGATGAGCAATTCCGGCTACGAACGCTACATGTGGGGCCAGCGGCTGATCGACCGGCTGATCGGCTTCGCCGGAACCGAATCGTACATCCGTTCCATCCAGCTGCTCGACGCGCACGGCGGCGAACACCGGGCGGGACTTTCCGTGACCATTCCGGAGGAAAAATGGGACCGGATCCGGGCGCTGACCCTGGATGCCAAGGGAGATTACCGCTGGGTGTTCCCCGATGGCGGGGACCCGTCGCTCATTCTGGCGAGGGACATCCGCTCGTTCCGCAACACCAATTTCGATCTGCAGGTGCTGGGCACGCTGGCGATCCGCCTTGACATCGGCGGCATCGTGGGCACCTTCGCCCGGGAAGGAAGGGACGGGCTGGTGCTCATGGCGGGCGCGGAAACGATCTATCCGGCCGCCCCGCCCTTCGACCCGGCGGACATCCTGCCCCTGCTGCAGAATCGATCCGGTTATTTCATCCGTTCCATCGGCGGCCAGGCGCACTTTTTCTCGTATATCCATTCCGCCGACACCGGTTGGACCTACATCAACCTGACCCCGTACAACGTCATCTTCCAGCGCGTGGTGCTGGTCAAGCAGCTGGCCGTGGCGGTGTTCGCCCTCCTGTTCGTGTTCCTCATCCTGTGGGGTATCCGTTTCTCCCGCAGCCTGACCCGCCCCATCGAAGACCTCATCGGACGCATGAAGCTGGTGGAGAAAGGGAATTTCTCGGAAGCCCATCTGCTCACGGACGCGGCGCCGCCGATGGACGAAATCGGGCTTTTGCACCGGACGTTCCGCCGCATGGTGGAACGGATCAACACGCTGATCACGGAAAACTACGCCAACCGGCTTTTGCTCAAGGAAACGGAATTCAAGGCGCTGCAGGCGCAGATCAATCCCCATTTTCTGTACAACACGCTGGAGTCGATCAACTGGCTGGCCCGCGTAAACGGCCAGGCGGAAATCTCCCGCATGGTGGAAGCGCTCGGATACCTGTTGCGCAACGCCGTCAGCATGAAGCAGCCCCTCATCCCGCTGGCCGACGAGCTGGAGATCGTGCGCCACTACGTCACGATCCAGAAATACCGGTACGAGGAACGGCTCGAGTTCACGCTGGATGTGCCCAAGGAGTATCTGAGCCGGCGGATTCCGAAGCTTTCGCTGCAGCCCTTGCTGGAAAACGCCTTCAAGCACGCCCTCGAGCCGGGTCTGGACGGCTGCCGCATCGCGATCCGGGCGTACGAGACGGAGGACGCCTTCTGCGTGGCGGTGGAAGACGACGGCCCGGGCATGCCCCCGGACATCCTCGAAAAGCTGCGCGCGGGCACACTGCGCACCCGGGGCCAGGGCATCGGGCTGCGCAACATCGACGAACGGATCCGGATCGCCTTTGGCGAGACCTGGGGGCTTCAAGTGGAAGGCGGAGCCGGGCGCGGCACGCGGGTCGTCCTCAGGATGCCGAAAGAAGCGAAGGAGGTCGGCGAACTTGTACAAAGTGCTGCTCGTTGACGACGAACGCCTCATCCTGGACGGCATTTCGCGCATGGTGGACTGGCCGGCCCTCCGCACGGAGCTTGCCGGCACCGCCCGCAACGGCGTGGAGGCGTACGAGCTGATCCGGGATCGCACGCCGGACATCGTCATCAGCGACATCCGCATGCCCGGCATGGACGGTCTGGAGCTGGTCGCCCGGGCGCGCGCGTCCCATCCGCATATCCGCTTCATCATCCTGTCCGGCTTCGGCGAGTTCAAGTACGCCAGCAAGGCGATGCGGTACGGCGTCCGCCATTACCTGCTGAAGCCGACCAGCGAGAAGAAAATCGCCGACGCGCTCCGCGAAGTGGTGGCGGAACTGGACCGGAGCGAGAAGCGGGAAGCGTTCGTCCGGCAGATGAAACTGCGCCTCGAAAAAGTGATGCCGCAGGTCAAGGAACAGGTGCTCCGGGAATTCGTGGTGAACAAGACCTACGGCAGCCGCGACTGGGACGATTACCGGCGCCTGTTCGGTTTCGGGGACGACGGTCCCGTGCGCCTGGTCCTGCTCCAGCCGGACGGGAAAGCCGAATACGAGCACCTTTTCGCGCTGAAAAACATCGCCGAAGAAACGCTGGGATCGGTGCTGCTCGGCACGATCATCGACGACCACGCCCTGCTGCTCATCCGGGATCCCGGCGACGTGCGCGAACTGCACCGGAACATCGGCCTCGTCCTGCGGACGTTCCGCGACTACTACAAGACGGACGTCACCGCCGCGCTGAGCGACGCCGGCGACATCGCCCGCGCGCGCATCCTGTACCAGCAGACGCTGCGCTGCCTCCACCATCGCTTTTACCTCGACGAAGGCGGCCTCATCACCTGGCAGGACGCGCAGGCCGTGCCGGCGGACCCGGACGGCGCCTTCGAGTTCGACGAGGAGCGGCTGTTGCTTCCGGTGCGGTCGGGCAACCTCGCGGAAGCGGAGCGGGCCGTCGCGGCGTTTTTCGCCGATCTCCGGAAAGCGCAGCTGGACATCGAGCTCACCCGCTCCTACGTCATCCAGCTGTACGTCTCACTGCTCCGGCTCATGCCGAAGCGGATGACCGACGGGTACCGGAACATCGCGGCCATCGCCGGCATGCAGTCGCTGCAGGCGATGCGGTCGCTGCTGGAGGAAGAAGTGCGGAACATCGCCCGGCACCATTACGAGCAAAAAACCGTCCGGCATACCGCCATCGTCCGCAAGGTGCTGGACATCATCGAAGCGAACCTGGCCAACGCCAACCTGTCCCTCGGTCTGGTCGCCGGCGAGATGCTGTACATGAACGCGGATTATCTCGGCAAGCTGTTCAAGAAGGAAACGGGATGCAAGTTTTCCCAATACGTCATGAAGCGGCGCATCCAGAGGGCCGCGGAACTGATGGCGGAGAGGCCGGATATCAAGATTTTCGAGCTGGCCGAACTGGTCGGCTTCGGCGACAACCCCCAGTACTTCAGCCAGGTGTTCAAAAAACAGATGGGCTGCACCCCGTCGGAGTACATGCAGGCGTTCGACAACTCTGCTTTTTGAACAATCCGGTCTGATTTTTGCATTCCCCTCGCTTCCCGCGGCACGGATAATTACTGGTAAAAAAAGATCAATCCAAAAGGGAAGGGAAGCGACATGCGAAAAACGCTGTTTATGACGCTGGTCCTGCTGCTCGCCCTCGGCCTTGCGGCCTGCGCATCGGGCGGCCGCAGCAGCGACTCGGGACCATCGCCGTCTCCCTCGTCGTCCAGCCCGGGCGCATCACAGGCACCGTCCTCCTCCGGGCCGGAACCGGTTACGCTGCGCATCGCCTGGTGGGGCAGCCAGCCGCGGCACGATTACACGCTGCAGGTCATCGAAATGTACCAGCAGGCCAATCCGCACGTCAAGATCGAGCCGGAGTACGCGTCGTGGGACGACTATTGGAAACGGCTCGCGCCGCAGGCGGCCGCGGGCAACCTGCCGGACATCCTGCAGATGGACCTGTCGTACATCACGCAGTACGCCGGCAACGGCCAGCTGGAAGACCTCACGCCGTACCTGAACAAGGAAATCGACGTCAGCGACGTGAGCGAAAGCGCCCTCTCGGGCGGCCGGCTGGGCGACAAGCTGTACGGGTTCAACCTGGGCGTCAACGCGCTGCAGGTGCACTACGATCCCGCCCTGCTCCAGAAAATCGGGCTTGACAAGCTCCCCGACGACTGGACGTGGGACACGTACCTGGAACTCGGGCAGAAGGCCAAGGACGCCGGACTCTATTTCGAAACCGGGCTGCGGCCGGAAGTCTTCTTCGCCTACTACCTGCGGCAGAACGGCCAGCGCCTGTACAGCCCGGACGGCACCTCGCTCGGCTATGACAACGACCAGCTGTTCGTCGACTACTTCACGAGGACCCGCGACATGGTGCGGATGGGCGCCTCCCCGACGCCGGATGTGGCCGCACAGATCAAGGGCATCGAAGACGATCCGCTGGTGAAGGGCCAGGCGATTTCCGTCTGGCAATGGTCGAACCAGTATGTCGGCCTGCAGACGGCGGCGGGACGGCAGCTGGAAATGCATCCGCTGCCGGGACCGAACGTGAAGCAGGGCATGTTCCTGAAGCCGAGCATGTTCTTCTCCATCGCCTCGAACTCCAGGCACAAGGAAGAAGCGGCGAAGTTCATCAACTTCTTCATCAACGACATCGAGGCGAACAAGCTGATCAAGGGCGACCGCGGCGTGCCGGTGGCCGGCAAGGTGAAAGAAGCCCTGAAACCGTTGCTCCCGCCCGAACTCCAGAAGGTATTCGAATACATTCAGTGGGCCGAACAAAACAGCAGCCCCGCCGACCCGCCCGATCCGATCGGCGCCGCCGAAGTGATGGCCCTGTTCAAGGACCTGGACGATATGATGAAGTTCGAGCAGATCACGCCCGAAGAAGCGGCCAAACGCTTCCGGGAAGAAGCCAACGCAATTCTGGCGAGAAACAAATGAGGCGGGGTGTCCGCCCCTTCCACCGGCAGCCGGCTGCGTTTCGGCTGCCGGTTTTTAGGCCCCGCGACGGGAGTTGGAAATCATGAAGGCGCGCCAATTGCGCAATCACCTGACCGGATATGTGTTCATCAGCCCCTTCATCATCGGATTTTTGGCGTTCACCTTCATTCCGATATGCGCCTCGCTCGTGCTGTCGTTCACCAATTACAATCTGTTCAGCCCGCCGCGGTGGGTCGGCCTGGACAACTTCCACAACCTCTTTTTCCGGGACACCAAGTATTGGAAATCGGTATGGGTGACCTTGACCTACGTGCTGTTTGCCGTCCCGCTGCGGCTGATCTTCGCCCTGCTCATCGCCATGCTCCTCAACGTCCCGTTCAGGGGCATCTTCGTGTACCGGACGCTGATCTACCTGCCGTCCATCATCGGCGGCAGCGTGGCCGTCGCCATCATGTGGCGCAACCTGTTCGGCGACCAGGGCATCATCAACCTGGGACTCATCTTCCTGGGATTCGATCCGGTCCGCTGGTTCGGCAATCCGGCCGCCGCGCTGTGGATGCTCATCCTGCTGGCCGTCTGGCAATTTGGCTCGTCCATGCTCATCTTTCTGGCCGGCCTCAAAAACATCCCGGTCACCTATTACGAGGCGGCCAGCGTCGACGGCGCCGGCCCGCTGCGGCGGTTTTTCCGCATCACCCTGCCGCTGCTCAGCCCGGTCATCCTGTTCAACCTGATCATGCAGACGATCGCGGCGTTCATCACGTTCATTCCGGCCTACATCATCACCAAGGGCGAAGGCGGCCCGCTGGACGGAACGCTGCTGTATCCGCTCTATCTGTTCCGGAAAGGTTTCGTCTTCTATCACATGGGCGAAGCCTCCGCGATGGCCTGGATCCTGCTCGTGGTGGTCGCCCTCCTGACCGCCCTGCTGTTTGCGACTTCGAAATTCTGGGTCTACTACGAGTCGAAGGGAGGGGCATGACCGATGCTGAGCAAGACGGCGAGAAAAGCGATGCTCTACCACCCGCTGGTCACCGTTTTCACCATTCTCATGCTGTATCCCGTCATCTGGCTGATCATGAGCTCGTTCAAGCCGAGCAACCTGATCTTCGTCACGGCGGATTCGCTCATTCCCGAGCCGTGGATCTGGGACAACTACGCCATCGGGTGGGAAGGCATCGGAGGATACACCTTTGGCACCTTCATCCAGAACACCTTCGTGATCGTCGCCCTGGCCACCGTCGGCGCGGTGCTCTCCTCGGCGTTCATCGCCTTCGGCTTTGCGCGGCTGCAGTTTTTCGGGCGGTCTTTCTGGTTCGCGGTCATGATGGCCACGCTGATGCTGCCGTTTGAAGTGGTCATGGTGCCGCAATATATCCTGTTTTCCCAGCTGGGATGGATCAACACGATCCTGCCGATCGTCGTGCCCGCCTGGTTCGGACAGGCGTTCTTCATCTTTCTGATCATGCAGTTCATCCGCACGATCCCGACCGAACTGGACGAGGCGGCCATCATCGACGGATGCGGCCGGTTCCAGCTGTTCGCCCGGATCATCCTGCCGCTCACCATGCCGGCGCTGGCCACGGCGACCATCTTCTCGTTCTACTGGCGGTGGGAAGACCTGCTCGGGCCCCTGCTCTACCTGAACCGGCCGAAGCAGTACACGGTGTCCCTTGCGCTCAAAATGTTTCTGGACAACGAAACGATTTCCAACTGGGGCGCGATGTTCGCCATGTCGGTGGTCAGCCTCGTGCCCGTCGTGATCGTGTTCTTTCTCGCGCAGAAATATATCGTGGAAGGCATCAGCACCAGCGGCCTGAAAGCCTGAACCGGAGAAAATGGAGGGAAACCGCAATGCCGCCATGGGTCATCGACGAAGAGCGCGTGCGCGCGGCGATCGACCGCGTCGTCGAGCGCACGTTCCGCATGGATTTCGAATGGGACTGGCCGGCGGGCGTCGCTTTCTACGGGGTGTGCGAAGCGTATGCCGCGACCGGCAAGGCCGAATATCTGGAACGGGTCAAAAACTGGGTGGACGAAAATCTCGAGGAAGGCCTGCCCAAGCTGTCGGTCAACGGCGTGTCCATCGGGCACACGCTGCTCACGCTCCATCGGGAAACCGGCGAAGAACGGTATCTGGAAACGGCGGTGCAGATGGCGGACTTTCTGCACAAGGAGGCACCGCGGTTTGGCGACGGTGTTCTCCAGCACACCGTCAATTCCGAGACGTACATTTTCCCGGAGCAGGCGTGGGTCGATACGCTGTTCATGGCCGGCTACTTCCTGCTGCGCATCGGCGCCCAGACGGGCCGGACCGAATATTTCGAGGACGGGCTGCGGCAATACCACGGCCACGAAGAATTGCTGCAGGACCCCGTGACCAATCTGTACTATCACGGCTGGGACAACGTGAACCGCAACCACATGTCCGGCATCTTCTGGGCGCGGGGCAACGCCTGGGCGGCCCTGACGATGGCCCGGGCGCTGGCCATCGTGCCGGTCACGCACCCGTCGTTCATGATCATCGACGGTTCGCTTCGCGACCAGCTGAGCGCCCTCGCCCGGCTGCAGGACGAATCGGGCCTGTGGCACACGGTGCTCGACGATCCGACCTCGCCGCTGGAGACGTCGGGCTCCGCCGGCATCGCCGCGGCGCTGCTGACGAGGGGCCGCCTGTACCGCAAACACGCCCGGCGCGCCCTCGACGGCATCCTCGCCCGCATCGCCGACGACGGTTCGGTCACCGGCGTGTCGGCCGGCACGGCAGTCATGAAAGATGCGGAAGGGTACAAAAACGTGCCCGCCAAGCGCGTCCAGGGCTGGGGCCAGGGGCTGGCGCTCACGTTTCTGGCGGAAGCGCTGCGCGCGAAGGACAACCCGTACTGAAACCGGATTCGCCCATCGAAGGAAAGCCGCAACACGGGGACGCGGAAGCGTCCCCTTTTCCTTGAAGCGCACCCGATTTCCATGATATAAACATAGATGAACGAAAATAAACCCAAATGAACGAGGAGGTTTCCCCATGGACATCCGTCACGCCTCGCATCCGGCGGAAGTCAAGACGTTCGACACCCGGCGCCTGCGCCAGGAGTTTCTGATCGAGACCCTGTTTGTCCCGGACCGGCTCGTCCTGACCTATTCCCACGTGGACCGGTTCATCGTGGGCGGCGCCGTGCCGGTGAACGGCCCGGTCAAGCTGGAAGCCGATCCGAAGACCATCGGCGCGGCCACGTTCCTGGAACGCCGGGAGGCCGGCATCATCAACGTCGGCGGCAAAGGCACCATCACCGTGGACGGCACCGTGTACGAAATGGAGAACAAGGACTGCCTCTACGTCGGACTTGGCGTCAAGGACGTGACCTTTGCCAGCGCCGATCCGAAGAATCCGGCGAAGTTCTACCTGAACTCCGTTCCCGCCCATCAGACCTATCCGACCGTCAAAGCCGCCATCAGCGAAGCGATGCCGCAGCATCTGGGCAGCATCACCAATTCCAACGAACGGACCATCTACCGGTACATCCACACCGGCGGCATCCGCAGCTGCCAGCTCGTCATGGGCATGACGCTGCTGAAACCCGGCAACATGTGGAACACGATGCCCTGCCATACCCACGTGCGCCGTTCGGAAGTGTATTTCTACTTCGACATGCCGGAAGACGGCGTGGTGTTCCATTTCATGGGCGAACCGCGGGAGACGCGCCATCTGGTGGTCCGCAACGAGCAGGCCGTCATCTCCCCCAGCTGGTCGATCCACAGCGGCGTCGGCACCTGCAACTACACGTTCATCTGGGGCATGGCCGGTGAGAACCAGACTTTCGAAGACATGGACCCGGTCGCCATGAAAGACCTGCTCTGATGCGGACGGCCGTCAAAGCCAAAGGATGAAGCAAATGAACGCCTTGCGCCGCTTCGAAAAAATCATGGAAGCGCTCCTGACGCACGGGGAAGTCACCGTGGCCCAGCTCAGCGAAAGCCTCGGCGTCACCGGCAAGACGATCCGCGCCGACCTGGCGCTGCTGGAGGAGAAAGGCCTGCTCGTCCGCGTCCACGGCGGCGCCGTGCTGGCGCAAAAGGACCAGTTCGGGATCCTTTCGTCCCGCGAGCCGCTCAGGCGGAACCAGAAGGAAAAAGCCGAAATCGGCGAACTGGCGGTCCGCCTGATCGAACCGAACGACATCATCGGGCTGGACGGCGGCAGCACCACGCTGGAAATCGCCCGCCGGCTCGAAAACATGCCGCTGACCGTCATCACCAACGACCTGAACATCATCGGCGAACTGGCCCGCAGGGATGAAATCCGGCTGGTCGTGCCGGGCGGATACCGGGTGCGCAACCTGCTCGCCGGTCCGGAAGCGGTGTCTTTCATCAAAAAGCTGAACATCCGCAAAACGTTTCTTTCCGCCACGGGCGTCCATCCCGAGTACGGGCTTACGGTCTATACCAGCGATCTCGTCCCGCTGAAACGTGCGCTGATCGAAGCGTCCCAGACCGTCTACGCGGCGGTCGACCATACCAAGTTCGGACGGTACGCCCTGCTGACCTTCGCCCGGCTGTCGGAACTGGAAGCGATGATCACCGACAGCGGCATATCGCCCGAAACGGCCTCGCAATACCGCGAGGCGGGCGTCCGCATCCTGTGCGGGAACGAACCGAACGAACCGCAATCCCCCGAACCGGAAAAAGGAGGATCCGCATGAAACTGTTCGATTTGACGGGAAAGGCGGCGATGGTCACCGGCACGTCGGGCGGGATCGGCCAGACGCTGGCCGTCGGGCTGGCCGAAGCCGGCGCTTCCGTCGTGTGCGTGACGGCCACGAGCAGCGATGAAACGGTTGAAGCCATCCGCAGGCTGGGCGGCAAGGCCGAACAAATCTCCGCCGACCTGGGCAAAGCGGAAATTTTGGAGGACGTCGTCCGCCAGGCGATGGGCTTTTTCGGCCGGATCGACATCCTTGTGAACAACGCCGGCATCATCCGCCGCGCTCCTGCGGCCCAGCACAACTGGCAGGACTGGCGGGACGTCCTTGACGTGAACCTAAGCAGCGTCTTCTACCTTTGCCAGCTCGTCGGCCGCCACATGCTGGAGCGCGGCAGCGGCAAGATCATCAACATCGCCTCCATGCTCTCCTTCCAGGGCGGCATCAACGTGCCGGGCTACACGGCCAGCAAGCACGGCGTGGCGGGCATCACGAAGGCGCTGGCCAACGAATGGGCGGGCAAGGGCATTCAGGTGAACGCCATCGCCCCCGGGTACATCCGCACGCGCAACACCGCTCCCCTCATCGCCGACGAAAACCGGTACCGTTCCATCACGGAGCGGATTCCCGCAGGCCGCTGGGGAGAGCCGGAGGATCTGAAAGGCGCGGTCATTTTCCTCGCTTCCGCGGCTTCCGATTACGTAAACGGACACGTGCTTTGCGTTGACGGAGGATGGATGGCGCGATGAGCGGCACGGCTCTCTACGGCGAAAACGAAGGCCAAAGCGGCATGAAAAGCTTCGATGTGGTGACATTCGGCGAAACGATGGGGCTGTTCTTCCCGCAGGGTTCGCGCGGTCTCGGCGAAGGCGGGCTCCTCATGCAGTCGTTCGGGGGCGCGGAAAGCAACGTCGCCATCGGCCTGGCGCGGCTCGGCCGCCGCTCCGCCTGGTTCAGCCGGCTCGGCAACGATCCGATCGGTCGGCGGATCCTGCGGGAGCTGCGCGGGGAAGGCGTCGACGTCTCCCGGGGGAAGTTCACGGACG
>Ga0207872_100268_pt1 | contig 38798 bp, 37 predicted proteins | sample Passage260B_FD_187372 | JGI IMG/M metagenome (GOLD analysis project Ga0207872, IMG submission 187372) | Cellulose adapted compost microbial communities from Newby Island Compost Facility, Milpitas, CA, USA - Passage2 60B (SPAdes) (version 2) ...
CAAAGAGCAAGCTGGAAATTTTGAAGGTGGCCTCCAGTCCCCGAGGAGACTGGAAATCGGCCAGGCAACTGCCTTCAAAAACTACTATACGAGGGAGGGTGCGCGGTGGCAGAGTGGGAGGGCGTCCTGTTGCCGTTTCTGGGCGTGGTGGCTCTCGGAGCCGCCGCCGTGCTTCTTCTGATCGCCTCGTCGCCCGGGCGCTGGCGGGATCGCGGACGTCCGGTCGTGTCCGTGCGCGCCCGCGTCGTCGGCAAGCGCCCGGACGTGTCGTCCAGGCCGTTCTACCAGGAAAACGGACCGATCCAGGTGCAGACGGACACCGCCTACTACGTCACGTTCCAGACGGAAGACGGCCGGCGGCTTGAATTCCGCACGGACGGCGCCAGATACGGCCTGCTCGCGGAAATGGACGAAGGGGTGCTGATGTACCGGGGGACCACGTTCCTGCATTTCGAACGGGACGCGGAGCCGGCCAGAAGCCTGGCGCACTGACGATCGGGAAGGCGTTGCCGGAACGCATGAGAGAAAGCCCGCACAATTCCAATCGGTGCGGGCTTTTGTTCATGGCTGACGGGACATTGCGAATTTTCCGGCGTTCGCTTTTTTCCGGTCAGGAGCGGCCTTCGGCTTCGGCGGCGATGGCGGCGCCGAGTTCGCCGGCCCGCTCCGCGGCCCGCTCCATGGCCCGGATGACCGCTTCCCGGAAGCCCATCCGCTCCAGCGTTTCGATGGCTGCCTGGGTGGTGCCGCCGGGGGAGGTGACGCGCCGGCGGAGTTCGGCCGGCTCTTCGCCGGTAAGCCGCACCGTTTCCGCCGCTCCCCGCACGGTCTGCACGACAAGCTCCCGGGCCGCATCCGGCGAAAGGCCCAGCCGTCCGGCGGCTTCCATCATCGCTTCCATCATGTAATAGATGTACGCGGGTCCGCTGCCGGACACGGCGGTCACGGCGTCGAGAAGTTCTTCTTCGACCACGGCGGCAAGCCCCACGGCCCGAAAAAGGGCCAGGACTCTCTCGCGGTCTTCGCCGCCCACCTCGGGAGAAAAAGCGATGCCGGCGGCGCCCAGGCCGATCTGGCTGGACGTGTTGGGCATCGTTCTGGCCACGGGCTGCCTGCGCCCGAGCAGGTTCTGGATGACGCCGGTGGACAGGCCGGCGATGACCGACACGACCAGTTGCCGCGGCGCAAGATGCGGCCTCAGGGACACGATCGCCTCCGCCGCGTCCTTCGGCTTCATGCCGAGCACCACCACTTCCGCGCGGACCAGGGCTTCGATTTTTTCTTCTTCGCTGAAAGCCGCCCGGATTCCGTACTTCGCGGACAGCTCGCGCAGCCGTTCGGCGTTTGAGCGGTTGGCGGCCGTGACCCGTTCCGGCGGCAGCAGTCCCGAGCCCGTGATGCCGCGGATCAGCGCCTCGGCCATGGACCCGGCGCCGAGAAAGAAGATGTCGTAATGCGATCCGCCCATCGGGTGCCGCCCCTTTCTACCGGCGGATTTGGCCGTTGCCCCGCACGATGTACTTGTACGACGTCAGCTCCGGAAGTCCCATCGGTCCGCGGGCGTGCAGCTTCTGGGTGCTGATGCCGATTTCCGCGCCGAACCCGAACTCGAAACCGTCGGTGAAACGGGTGGACGCGTTGTGGTAGACGGCGGCGGCGTCCACTTCCCGCAGAAACCGTTCCGCGTTTTCCGCGGATTCGGTGACGATGCATTCGGAATGCATCGTGCCGAAGCGGCGGATGTGGTCCAGCGCCTCGTCGAGACCGTCCACCACCCTGACGTTCAGGATCAGGTCGTTGTATTCCGTCGCGTAGTCTTCGTCCGCGGCCGGCTTCGCCCACGGCGCGAAACGCCGCGTACGATCGCAACCGCGCAGCTCGACGCCGGCGTCGCGGAACTTGCCGAGCAGGCCGGCCAGATGGCCTTCGGCGAACTCGCGGTGCACGAGCAGCGTCTCCATGGCGTTGCACACGGAAGGCCGTGACAGCTTCGCGTTCAGGGCGATCGCTTCCGCCATGTCCGGCCGGGCCGAAGCGTCGAGATAGGTGTGGCACACGCCGGCGCCCGTCTCGATGACGGGGACGGTGGCGTTTTCCACCACGGTGCGGATCAGGGAAGCGCCTCCGCGGGGGATGAGGACATCCAGCAGGCCGTTGGCCTTGAGCATGTCATCCACCGCGCCGCGTCCCGGATCCTCCACCAGTTGGATGGCGTCGGCCGGAACCGCGGTGCCCGCCAGCGCATCGCGCAGGACCGCGACGATGCTCCGGTTGGACTCGAGAGCCGAGGAGCTGCCGCGCAGCAAGACGGCGTTGCCGGTTTTCAGGCACAGCCCGGAGGCGTCCGCGGTGACGTTGGGCCGCGCCTCGAAGATGATGCCGATCACCCCGAGGGGCACGCGCACTTTGGCGATTTCGAGCCCGTTCGGCCGCCGGAAGATTTCCAGCACGTCGCCGACGGGATCGGGAAGGGCGGCGACCTCCCGCAGGCCTTCCGCCATGCCGGCGATGCGGGACGGATTCAGCATGAGGCGGTCGAGCAGCCCGTTCGGCATGCCCTGCCTCCGTCCGCGTTCCAGATCCCGTTCGTTGGCGGCGAGGATTTCGTCCTGGCGGCGGACCAGGACGTCCGCCATGCGGAGCAGGGCTTCGTTTTTCCGTTCGGTGGCAAGACGGGCCAAAACCGCCGCCGCCTTGCGGGCAAGAAGCGCCTTGGCGCGGACTTCGCTTTCGGTTCGAACTTCGTTTTTGGTTTGGATCTCACTCACGGGAATGTACCTCCTTCGGTTGTTCCGGCAACGCGACCCATTCGTCGCGATGGATGATTTCCGGCCGGGGGATGTCCGCGGCCCGAAAGGCCTCTTCGCTGGACAGCCCGCGGATGCGGTTCACCTGGCGGGCGGAGTGCCGGACGATCCCGCGTCCGATGACGCGGCCGTCTTCGGCGGCCACTTCCGCGACGTCGCCGGGGCGAAAATCGCCGACGACCCCGACGACGCCGGCGGGGAGCAGGCTTTTGCCCCCGTACACCAGCGCCCGTTCCGCGCCGGGGTCGACGATGATCCGGCCGCGCGGCTCGGACAGGTAGCCGATCCACAGTTTCTTGACGGGCAGGGTGTGTTCGCCGGCGGCGAAATAGGTGCCTTTGCCTTCGCCGCGCAGGGCGGCGGCGAGATCGCCGGGCTCCGCCACGCGGCCGACGAACACCGGCACGCCTCCCGCCTGGGCGATGCGGGCGGCCTCCATCTTGGAACGCATGCCGCCGGTGCCGACCGTCGTGCCCGCCCCGCCGGCCATCCGCATCAGCTCATCGGTGATGACGCCGACCCGGCCGATCCGGCGGGCATTCGGATCCTTGCGGGGGTCCGCGGTATACAGGCCGTCGGTGTCGGTCAGCATATACAGGCCGTCCGCCTTTACCAGGGCGGCGGTCAACGCCGAAAGGGTATCGTTGTCGCCGAAGCGGATTTCGTCGACGGCGACGGTGTCGTTTTCGTTGATGACGGGCACCGCTCCCTGGCGGAGCAGTTCCTCCAGGGTGGACAGGGCGTTGCGGGCTCGCGTCCGGTCGCCGAAATCCGGCCGGGTAAGCAGGATTTGCGCCACCGGAAGGCCGTATTCCGAGAACGCCTCCTCGTAGGCCTGCATGAGCAGGGCCTGGCCGACGGCGGCCGCCGCCTGTTTTTCGTGCAGGAGACGCGGCCTCGTCTTGTATCCGAGAAGGCGGTATCCGGCCGCGATCGCCCCCGAGGAGACGACGAGCACCTGCCGTCCTTCCCGCAGGACGGACGCGATTTCCGCCGCGAGAAACCGGACGCGCTCGCGGATAAGGCCGCCTTCCGGCGAGGCGAGGGAACTGCTGCCGATTTTGATCACGATCCGCTGGTTCATCGCATGCCACCCCAAAACAAAACGCTTCCGCCCTCCAAAGGACGGAAGCGAGCTTCCGCGGTACCACCTTTGTTGACGGGGTCGCAATACCGGCGTCCATCGCGCCGCAGGTACCGGACTCCGTCCCCTCAGGTCCCGTTAACGGCGGGCGCCGTCCGGCTCGTCGCCGGCCGCTCGGGGATGGGGGAAGCGAAAGACCCGGCGGGCCCTTGCAGCCTCGGAGCCCGCTCTCTGGGACGGGCCTTGCCTTCGCTTCGGTTCCCGTCATCGCATTTTCATTTGAGACTTTATTAAAAAGATACCACGGCCCCGGGAGAATGTAAAGAAATCGAACGCCCCGCCTTACGAAGGCTGCCTTTCCCGGCGCTCGATCTGTCGGGGATAGCTGATCTGGATGCCTGCTTCCTTCAGCTCGCGAAGGATCGCTTTCCGGATTTCCTTGCAGGCCGTCCAGTAATGCTGGTCGCTGACCAGGCTGATGACGGTGTATTTCGCGCCAAGAGCCTGGTTTTCCACGTCGGTGATGCCATACAGCTGCGGAGGTTCGAGGATTCGCCCCGACGCGTCGCGCAAAAACAGCCCGGGCATTTCCCTGACCAGCCGCTCGGACATGCGGCCGACCGCCGCCTCGACGTCGGCCGGGTCCGTTTCGTACGGCACGGTGAAGTTCACGATGGCCCGCATGCGTTCCCGGTTGTAGTTTTCGCTGATGCGGATCTCCGAGTTCTGGATGACGACCACGTGCTGCGCCCAGGTGCGGATCTTGGTGGCGCGCAGGCCGACGCTGACCACCGTTCCCGATATCTGGCCGTTGTTGATCGACACGTAGTCGCCGACGGAAAACTGGTCTTCGAACAGGATGAAAAACCCGGAAATGAGGTCCTTCACCAGCGTTTGCGCCCCGAATCCGACGGCGAGCCCGACGACCCCGGCGCCGGCGATGATCGGCCCGATGTTGATGCCGAGGTGGCTCAGGGCCGTCAGGGTCGCGATGATCACCAGGGCGTAACGGGTAAGGGACAAAAGCAGCGTCAGCAGCGTATCCCGCTGTTTGGCGTCCAGGCGCGTCAGGCGAAAGACCCGTTTGATCATGACCTTCCGGACGCGAAGGGCCAGCCAGGTCAAGAGGACGATGAGCAGAACGATCCCCAGCCGCTTCGCCGCTTCCAGGGAAAGGGGCTGCCAGTATTCCCAATCCAACAGGTGCCCAAGGTTCGTCTGAAACCAGGATTCCATCCGCGATCTCTCCCGCCGCGCGCCGTTGCCGTGCTGTTTTCGTCCCGAAGGAACCGGCCGTCCGGCGTCAGATCAGGCCTTTTTCCGCGAGGAATTCGCGGGCCACGTCCTCGGCTTTCAGCCCTTCCTCGTCCACTTTCGCGTTGAGGGCCTGCATTTCCGCTTCGGTGATCGCTCCTCCCAGCGCGTTCAGGACGCTCTCCAGTTCCGGATACTTGTCCAGCACCTCCTTGCGGATCAGCGGACCTGCGTCGTAGGGAGGGAAAAATTCCTTGTCGTCCTCCAGGATGACCAGATTGTGGACGACGATCTGGCCGTCGGTGGCAAAGGCGTCGATGACGTCCACCTTGCCTTCGACCAGGGACCGGTACATGATGCCGTGGTCCATGCCGAGAGCATCCTTGAACTTCATGCCGTAGGTTTCCTGCAGGCCGGGATAGCCGTCCGGGCGGTCGAGAAATTCAAATTCGCATCCCAGGACCAGTTCCCCGGCCACTTCGGCCAGGTCGCTGAACGTTTTCAGCCCGTATTTCGCCGCCGTTTCCTGCGAGACCGCCAGGGTGTAGGTGTTGTTGAACCCGAACGGCGCGAGAAACGCCAAATTGTCCTGTGCAAGAAGTTCCCGAGTTTTTTCCAGCGTTTCCTGCGAGGTTCCCGTTTCTTCCTGGTAATAGTTGGCGACGATGGTTCCCGTGTAATCCGGATACAGCTGGATGTCGTTGTTCAGCAGCGCCTTCCAGGCAACGTTGGATCCGCCGAGATTGACTTTGCGGTCCACCCTGAGGCCGGTTTTCGCTTCGATGAGCTCGGCCATCATGTGGGCCAAAATGATGTTTTCCGTGAAGTTTTTGGACCCGACCGTAATCCGTCCGCCGTCGCCGCCGGACCCGGACCGCCCGCCGCAGGCGGAAACGAGCGCGGCGGTGGCGAGTACGACGGCCGCGATAAGCAAAATGCGAATGCGTTTCATGGTATCAACCCCCAAAAATTTTTGTGCCAACCTCTAAATTTTCAGCCCCTTCGGAACCGTCCACTTTTCAAGCAGTCCCAACACGAAGTCGAACAAAAGCGCCAGCAGGGCGGCGGGAATCGCGCCGAGCAGCACCAGGGCGTCGATGCTGCGGGCGATGCCCATGAAGATGAAGTCCCCGAGGCCGCCGGCGCCAATGAATGCCGCCAGCGTCGCCGTGCCCACGTTGATGACGGTGGCGGTGCGGATGCCGGCCATGATGACGGACAGGGCGAGGGGAAACTGCACGCGGATCAGGATTTGCAAATCCGTCATGCCCATGCCCCTCGCGGCCTCGATGACCGATTTGTCCACATCCCGGATGCCGGTGTAGGTGTTCCGGATGATGGGGAGGAGCGAGTAGAGAAAGAGCGCCGCAACGGCGGTCGGCATGCCGATTCCGAGCAGCGGGATCATGAACCCGAGCAGGGCGAGGCTCGGAATCGTCTGCAGCACGCCGGCGGTTCCCAGCACGCCGCCGCGAAGAGACGCCACGCGGGTGATCAGCACGCCCAGGGGGACGCCGACGGCGATGGCGATGGCCATGGACACGCAAACCAGCTGGATATGCTGGAAGAAGGCGGCGATGAGATCTTCCCATCGCATGTTGAGCTGTCGGATCAGCTGTTCCCACAACGTGGCTCTCATGACGGCGTGTCACCTCCGTTTTGTCCATTTTGCACCCACAGCCGGGAAAACATGGTCAGCAGGCTTCCCTTGGTCACGACGCCCGCGACCCGGCCTTCCGCCCCGACAACGGGAACGATGCCGAATTTCGCCTGATCGATGGCGATGAGGGCGTCCTTCGCCGTGGCCGAAAGATCCAGGACCGGCTCGGCGGGAACCGTGATCTCGGCCACCGTTTCGATTTCTTCCATCCTGGCCTGCAGGTCATACGCGGAAACAATGCCGGTCAGGCGGCCGTTCTCGTCGGTGACCAGCAGCGTGTCCGCCCGGCGCTGGCGCATGACGGTGAGCGCCCGGGCGGGGGAACGGGTGGACAACACGGTGGCGGGATTGTCCCGCATGACGTCGGTGACGGGAATGTAGGCGGGATTCTGGTAGATTCTCTTTTTGCCGATGAATTGCTCCACGAAACCGTGGGCCGGCTCCTTCAGCAGTCTGTCGGGCGTATCAAACTGCAGGAGCGATCCGTCCTTCATGACGGCGATGCGGTCTCCCATCTTCAGCGCCTCGTCCATGTCGTGGGTGACGAAGACAATGGTTTTGTGCATTTTCCGCTGGAGCGACAAAAGTTCATCCTGCAGCTGTTCGCGGGTGATCGGGTCCAGCGCGCCGAACGGCTCGTCCATCAGCACGATTTCCGGGTCCGTCGCCAGGGCCCGCGCCACGCCCACCCGCTGTTGCTGGCCGCCGGACAGCTCTTTGGGATAGCGCTTCGCGAACTGGACCGGATCGAGTCCGATCATGTTCAAGAGTTCTTCCACCCGCTGTCTTTTTTTCTCGCGGCTCCAGCCTTTCAGGGTGGGAATCAGGGCAATGTTTTCCTCGACGGTGTAATGCGGAAAAAGCCCGATCTGCTGGATGACGTACCCGATGTTGCGGCGAAGGGCGACCGGATCTTCCTTCGAGATGTCCCGGCCGTCGATGGTGATGGTCCCTTCCGTGTGAGGGATCAGCCGGTTGATCATCTTCATTGTGGTCGTCTTGCCGCAACCGCTCGGACCGATGAGGACGACAATTTCCCCCTTTTTGATTTCAAAGGAGAGATTTTTGACCGCCTGCGTTCCGTCCGGATAGGTCTTGCTCACGTTGTCAAACTTTACCATGGACGACCTCCTTTGCCTGGCGGGAATCTCAGGGGGACGGGGCGGACGTTTCGACGACAACAGATGATGGGCGAAGGAGAGGAAAGCCGTGGCAGAAACAAAGCATGATGACGTGCGGGGATGTTTCGCGGATGAAAAAAGGACCCTCGACGGGTCCCTGGATGAATGGAATTCCAAAGCTTGCGCTATGGAGTAGCGTGAAGTTGACCCATCCATTGCCGACGAGGTTAGCTGACGGGCTCGGAAGAGATGGTTTCCTACGGGACAAAAGGACAACGGTTCCTTGCGTCCCGATTCGCCCCAATATGTGGTTCCCCCGTTTCCCGGTGCGCATACCGGGAATTAAGCATTTTAAACTATACCAGAGTTTTTGTTTCCATGTCAAACCGGGATCGAAAACGGGACGGCCCGTCCGGGCTTCTTCAGCCGACCAGGCGCAATCCGATCACGCAGCCCACGATGCCCGCCATGCAGACGATCTTGAAAAGCCCCAGCCTTTCCTTGTAGAGAAGCCGTCCCGCGAGAACGGCGCCGAACGTGCCGATGCCGGTCCAGACGGCGTAGGCCGTCGCCAGCGAGATTTCCTCCATGGCGCGGATGAGCAGCAGGAAGCTGGCGCCGAATCCGCCGATCAGGATGAGATAGTTGGGCCAGCTTTTTCTGAGGGCCGTACGCTTGAGGCCGATGGCGCCGACGACCTCGAGCAGGCCGGCCAGGATCAGCATGAGCCACGCCATCAGCCGGTCCGCTCCTCTCCGGAAATTTTAAGGCCGATGATGCATGCGAGCAGAAGAAGGATGAGCAGCAGTTTGCCGATGCCGAAACCGCCGGACACGACCGCCTCGACCGCCGTCGTGCCAAGGGTGCCGATGCCGGTGAAAACCGCGTACACGGTGCCGACGGGCAGGAATTTGGCGGCGCGGATGAGGAGATCGAAGCTCAGCAAAAGGGCGGCGATCACCAGGATCGACGGGACTTGCGGATATTTGAACCCGGAAGCCCACACGATTTCCATGGCGCCGCCGGCCGTCACCATCCACCAGGCCCTGGCGGGATTTGCGGGAGGTTGCGCTAAAATGACCTTGTGCTCCGGAACGCGAAGTCGGTCCGCATCCCCGCGGGAAGCCGGGACCGTTTTTTCTTTTTTGTATTTGCCGCCTGCGAAAAACGCGGCAAAAAACGGGGATAAGGCGAAAAGGGCATGGACGGCAAGGCCCGCCGTCCAGAACGCGTGCGCGAACAGGCTGCTCGGTTCGTGATAGTAGAGGATTCTTCCTTCAAGGATCGATTCGCGCAGAAACAGAAGCGGTTCGGGTACTTCCGGGCCGCGCAGCAAACAGGCGTTCACGAAAAAGTGCGCCGCCAAAAACACCTGCAGGTGAAAGAGAAAGGACAAGCGCAAGCCGTTCACGGGCAGCCTCCTTCGGACCGGACAATCCGGCTCTGTTATCCGCTATGATCCATCATGGGAAATCAACTGCGCATTGTCAACGGATGCAAGAAAATCGATTGACGGGGGACTTGGAGGGAAGGTAAAATGGCATTGTGTATGATGTTGGACATCTGTTGTATGTCAGGTTCAGGAGGGTACTTCATTGGCGGGTGAAAGGGGTGAACGGCGGACACCATCGGTTGGCTGGATGTCCGTTGATGACAATCAGGCCGTAATGGAGGATGGGGTGATAAGTTCGACATGAAAAAAATCATGAACGCCCCGGAGCATTTTGTGGATGAAATGCTCCAGGGAATCGTGAAGGCGTTTCCGGACCGGCTACGTTTCACCGAGGGGGACCCGCGCGGCATCATCCGGGCCGACGCGCCCGTACAGGGCAAGGTGGCGATCGCCACCGGCGGAGGTTCCGGGCATCTGCCGGTATTCCTCGGATATGTCGGCAAAGGGCTGGTCGACGGATGCTCCGTCGGCAACGTGTTTTCGTCGCCCAGCGCGGACACGATGGCGCAGGTGGCCAGGCAGATCCACGGGGGCAGGGGCGTCCTGTTTCTCTACGGTAACTATTTCGGCGACAAGATGAACTTCGACCTTGCGGCCGAAATACTGGAGGACGAAGACGGCATCCGAACGCTGTCCGTGCGGGTTGCGGACGATGTGGCCTCGGCTCCCCGCGACCGCTGGGAATCGCGTCGCGGCGTGGCGGGCATCTTCTTCGCTTACAAGACGGCGGGCGCCAGCGCGGAACGCGGCGACGATCTGGAACAGGTGGCGGAAATCGCGCGCAGGGCGACTTCCCGCACGGCCACCATGGGCGTCGCGCTCAGCTCGTGCACCATCCCGGCGTCCGGCAAACCTACCTTCGAGATCGGAGACGACGAAATGGAGATCGGCATGGGCATCCACGGCGAGCCCGGCATCACGCGCACGAAGCTGATGAGCGCCGGGGAAATCGCGGAACGCGTCGTGCCAGAGCTCATACGGGATTTGTCGCTTGCGGCGGGCGACGAAGTGGCGGTGCTCGTCAACGGTTCCGGTGCCACGCCTCCCGAAGAACTGTTCATCATGAACCGGGAAGTGCATGCGCTGCTCGAGAAGGAAAAAATCCGCATTTACCGCACGTTCGTAGGGGAATACGCAACCTCCCTGGAGATGGCCGGCTGTTCCGTCAGCCTGTTCAAGCTTGACGACGAGCTGAAAATGCTTCTCGACGCTCCGGCGGACACGCCGTTCCTCAACACGTTCGGGGGGGTCTGAGCCATGGATTGGCGTCAGATTGCGGAATCGCTCCCGGAGTTTGCGGAAAAAAACCGCGCCGTCTGGAACGAGTTGGACGCTGCGCAGGGCGACGGCGATCTCGGCGTAACCCTTCAGCTCGCGGCCAACGCCCTGGCCGACGCCGCCGCGGTGGCCGGCACGGTAAGGGACTGGCTGTTGGAAGGAGGCAGGGCGGTGCGCAAAGCGGCCCCGTCCACCATGGGGATCCTGCTTGCATCCGCCCTGATCGCCGCCGGCAAGGCGCTTCCCCCGGAAACCGGAGAGCTGTCGAGTCGCGACTGGCTGCTGGTGCAAAAGACGATGGCGGAGGAAATCATGCGGCGGGGAGGCGCCCAAAGGGGCGACAAGACGGTGCTCGACGCGTTTCTTCCGGCCATCGAGGCCTACGAGGAAGGTCTGGAGCAAAATCTCGCGGCTGAGGAACTTATGGCCAAGGCCGCAGAGGCGGCGAATCGATCGGCCGAAGCGACGGCGGACATGGCGTCCAAAACCGGCCGTTCCAGCTGGCTGGGTGAACGCGCCAGCGGCCGGATCGACGGCGGGGCCTGGTTTTGCTACCAGCTGTACGAATGGCTGGCGCACAAGCTTTCTGGAAAAGCCTGAGACGTCAAAGGCAGGCGAAAATTTCGCGACGACTGGGAGGGAAAGACATGAAAAGCCATAACGGACATCAACTGAATCTCAAGGGAATCATTCCTCCCATGGTGACCGCCTTCACGCCGGATACGGAGGAACTGGACCTGGACCTGATCCGCGCAGAGGCGGAGTTCCAGGTGCAATCAGGTGTGCAGGGGATATGCGTCGGCGGCAGCACGGGGGAAGGCCAGGGCCTTTCCGAAGAAGAAATCTTCACGCTCTGCAAAACGGTTGTTGACCAAGTCGCCGGGCGCGTGCAAGTCATCGGAGGGGTCATCGCCGATTCCACGGCGGACGCGATCCGCAAGGCACAGGCTGCCAAGGAGGCGGGCGTCGATTCGATCCAACTTACGCCGCCTCACTATCTGTGGGTTCCGACCTCCGAAGGTTTGGTCCAACACTTTATGCGCGTGGGGGAAGCGGTCAAGCTGCCCATCCTGATCTACAATGTCATTCCATGGGTAGACATTGACGTCAGGGTCATGAAAACCATCATCGAACAGGTTCCCTGGGTACTCGGCATCAAGCAGAGCGGCGGTGACATGCACAAGGTGGCGGACATGCTGCACGAACTGCATCATTTGGTGCCGATCACGACGGGGATCGACGACCTGCTTTACCCGACGTTCTGCCTGGGCGTGGATGGCGCCATTTCGTGCCTGACCGCGGTGTTTCCGAAGGAGACGCTGGAACTGTACCGGAAGACGTTGGCGGGGGACCACCGGGGAGCGAAAGCCATCCACGACCGCCTGCTTCCGGTGTGGCGCGCCATTGAAGGACCGAAAATGCCGTACATGGCAAAGGTGGCCATGGCCATGCTCGGGCGTCCCGCCGGAGTGGCCCGCAGCCCGATCATGCCGCCGACGCCGGAAGAGAAGGAACGGCTTCGCCAACGCCTCATGGAAGCTGGGTTTAAAATTGTCGGAGAACCGTGATACTTGATTTATTGTCGAATTTGATAAAATTTGAATTGAACTTATTTGAATTGCCGGCTTTATCGGGAGGCGTTCGTCATGACCTATTTACGGCCGTTGTCCCGGCAGACGGTGACCGAGGAGGCGCTGGAACGGGTCAAAGCCTATATTCTGTCCGGCAAGCTGAAAGAGGGCGACCAGCTGCCGACCGAAATCCAGCTCAGCAAAATGCTCGGCATCAGCCGCAACACGGTACGCGAGGTGTTCATCAGGCTCCAGGCGCAGGGTTTCGTTGAAATCCGCAGAGGCAAAGGCGTTTTTCTTGCGGACCGGTCGAAATTTTACCAAAAGGTGTTCATCGACTGGTTCCACGCCAACAACGTGAAGATCCAGCAGCTGTTGGAAGTGCGCCTTGCACTGGAACCGGTGACGGCCCAGATCGCCGCCGGGAACATCACGGATGAGGAAATCCGGGAACTTGAAGAGATTCATGAACGCTTCAAGCAGGCGATTGAGAAGGGCGACGCGGAGGAGGCCGTGGCCAACGACGAACGTTTTCATCTCAAGATCTTCGAGGCCAGCCGGAACGAAATGCTCCTTTTCTTCTACAACAGCCTGACGCCGTCGCTGAGGGAGTACCGCATGAAAGTGTTTTCGCCGCCGGCCCAGCCGTACATCGCAATTCCCGCTCACGAAAAAATTCTGGACGCGCTGCGCGCCCGCGACGCCGCCCGCGCCCATCAGGCGATGCTGGCCCATATCGAGGAAACGAAGGCGGATGTCATCGGGATCGCCCGGTCCATTGAATCGCAGCAGCGGAGCGACTGAGGCCGGACGGCCCGTCCCGCGATTGACGAAGCGGATGCGGAATGTTTATACTTACAAGTAAGATGTCCAACAACAAACATCATACATTGTAATTTCTTCAAATGCCCGCCAATCGAATGGACCAGCTCAAAAAAGCAAAGATAGTTGGCAATGATGAAATCGCTTTCACTCCAGTTTCAAGATCTATACCTTTAAAGAGGTCCAAGGAGGGGGCTATTTATGCGCAAACCGTTGTCGGTCTTGTTGGTCCTGCTCGTTTCCGTTGCCATGGTGCTGGCCGCTTGCGGCCAGGGAAACTCGGGTTCCGGTTCGGGCTCCTCTTCGCCCGCCGCATCGCCGTCCCCGTCGCCGTCCGGTTCGTCTGCGCCATCGCCTTCGCCTTCCGAATCGCCCAAGATCGACTATCCGACGAAAGCGATCGAATTGATCGTTCCCTTTGCCGCCGGCGGCGGCACGGACGCCGTAGGCCGCGCCACGGCGGAAGCGCTGAAAAAGGTGCTTGGCGTGGACGTGGTCGTCGTCAACAAGACGGGGGCGGCGGCGCCGTCGGGATGCAAGACGGTCTGTCGGCCAAGCCGGACGGTTACACGATCACGGTGGTCACCCGCGAAGTTGTATCGCTGCCGCTTCTGGGGCAGGCGCCGTTCCAGACGATGGATTTCCGGTTTATCGGCAACGTCAACCGCGACCCGGCCGTTCTCGTGGTCCCGACGGATTCGCCCTACCAAACGGCCGAAGCGCTGATCGAAGCCATCAAAAACAAACCGGGCAGCCTGAAATTCGCGGCTTCCGTCGTGCCTAACTATTACGGCATCCAGTTTGCGGAAGCGGCCGGGCTGGACTTCATCACCATTCCGTTCAACGGTACCGCGCCGGCCATCGTGGAACTGCTCGGGAAACGCGCCGACTTCGGCATCTACAATCCGGGCGAGGTGAAAGCGCAGGTCGACGGCGGCAACCTCAAGCCGCTGGCCGTCATGGCTGAAGAACGCTTCCCGGGTTTCCCGGATGTGCCGACGTTCCGCGAAATCGGATACGACATCGTTTCCGGCACATACCGCGGTCTCGCCGTGCCGAAGGAAACGCCGGAAGAAATCGTCAAGATTCTCGAAGACGCGCTGGCCAAGGCGGTGGAGGATCCGGACCTGATCGCGTTCATGGAAAACTCCTTCCTCGGACGCCAATACATGGACTCCGAAACCTACACGAAATTCATCGAAGAAGACATCAAGATTCTGACGCCGATCATCGAAATCGCGAAGCAGCAAATGTGATCGTCGATTCCCGCAACGGATGCGGGCCGGGCGCGCGGGGACCGCGTCGCGGACGCTCCGGTCCCCGGCACCGGCCTGTCATCCCGGAAAGATACGAAACCTGTGAGTGAGGGAGCCGGAAACGTGAAGAATGCCGGTGCGTGGATGGCATGCGCGCTCATGGCTTTCGCCCTTGTCATGGGATGGCAGGCCTTGACTTTGCGATATTACACGAAATTCGGGCCGGGTCCCGGCTTCATGCCGGTCTGGTCCAGCGTTTTGCTGTTTCTTTTGTCGGCGGCGTATTTGTGGGAATCCCTCCGCAGGGATGTGATCCGCTTCAGGGACATTTTGCCCGAAGGCAAAACGCTTTGGCGCAACGTGACCATCCTTCTGGCCGTTTTGGTGTTCATCCTGATCGTTCCTTACACCGGCTTTGTGGCGGCCGGCATCGTGCTGCTTCTGGCCGTGTTTCTGTTCGATTTCAAATGGTACGCGGGCCTGGCTCTGTCCGTCACGATCATCCTGATTTTCTTCTATCTTTTCAGGACGCTGCTTAAGGTGCCGTTGCCGGTCAACGCGCTCGGGTGGTGAAAGGGTAGCCTGTCATGGATTCGTTTGTTCAATTGCTGCAGGGATTTGCGACCGCCGGTACATGGGAAAATCTGTTGTATTGCACCATCGGCGTGACGATCGGCATGCTGGTGGGCGTGCTGCCGGGACTTGGACCGACGACGGTGACGGCGCTGTTGCTTCCGCTCACGTTCGGGCTGGATCCGATTCCGGCCATCATCATGCTGGCCGGCATCTACTACGGTTCGATGTACGGCGGCACGATTACCACGGTGCTGATCAACACGCCCGGCGAGGCGGCCTCCGTCATTACGGCGCTGGACGGCTATCCGATGGCCAAACAGGGTCGCGCAGGCACCGCCCTGGGCGTGGCCGCCATCGGTTCTTTCGTCGGCGGAACGTTGTCGGTCGTCGGCCTTGCCTTCGTGGCGCCGCCACTGGCCAGACTGGCGCTGGAATTCGGACCGGCCGAATTTTTTGCCCTGATCGTGCTTGGCCTGTCACTGATCGTCGGCCTCATGGGAAAATCCCTCATCCGCGGGCTCATCGCCGCGCTGTTCGGTTTCATCCTTTCCCTGATCGGGCAGGACCCGATCACCGGGTCCCTGCGTTGGACGTTCGGCCAGCCGCACCTTATGGGCGGGCTGGATTTCGTCACCATTGCCATCGGCATGTTCGGCCTGTCGGAAATTTTGATCGCTTTTGAACAGAAAACCGAAGCGGGCGCGAAGATTGCCGCCAAGATCAAAGGGCTGCTTCCCCGACGGGAAGAGTGGCGTCCGACGATCATGTCCATCCTGCGCGGAACGGGAATCGGATTCTTGATCGGCCTGATTCCGGGATCCAATACGGTCATTCCGAACATTTTGTCGTATACGGTCGAAAAACGGCTGGCAAAGGATCCTTCCCGCTTCGGCAAGGGAGCCATCGAAGGAGTGGCCGGGCCCGAAACGGCAAACAACGCCTACTGCGGATCCGCGCTCATTCCGCTGTTTACCCTGGGGATTCCGAGTTCCCCCACCATCGCCATCCTGTTTGGCGCTTTCATCATGCACGGCCTGACGCCGGGCCCGACGCTGATGCAGACCGACGCCGATCTAGTGTGGGCCATTATCGCCAGCATGTTCATCGGCAACCTCATTCTACTCATTATGAACCTGCCGCTGGCGGGCATGTGGGCGAGAATCGCCCTGATCCCGCCCCGGTACCTATATCCGGTCGTGTTGATCATCTGCATCATCGGCGCCTACACGGTCAGCAACAGCCTGTGGGATGTCGGCGTCATGCTGGTGTTCGGGATCATCGGCTATCTGTTCCGCAAGCTGGACATCCCGCTGGCGCCGGTGGTGCTGACCTTCATTCTCGGCAACCTGATGGAAACGTCGATGATGCAGGCCCTGATCGGCTTCCAGGGCAATTTCCTCGGTTTCTTCCAGCGCCCGATTTCCGGCACGTTGCTCGCCGTTTCCATTCTCATCATCGCGCTCAGCGTGTATTCCAACATCCGGAACAGACGCAATCTGCTGGGCGGAGACGCGGAAGAGTAAGCGGAACTTAACGGGCATCCAAATCGGAGGTGTTCAATGAGACACGTCAATCTCGAGGGCGTGATCGCCACGGCGATCACCCCCTTTCAGTCGAATGAAGACATTGATGAACAGGCGTTCGTGGAACAGATTCGGTATTTTCTCAAAGCGGGAGTGGACGGCATCAGCGTCGGCGGATCCACGGGCGAAGGAGCTGTGCTGACAGACGATGAATTGTTTCGGCTGTGCGAACTGGCGGTGCGGGAAGCCGGCGGCCGCGTACCTGTCGTTGCGGGAGTCATTCGAAATTCGACCCGTGCCGCCGTGCAAAGCGCCCTGAGAGCGAAAGAGGCGGGCGTGGACGCCCTGATGGTCACACCGGTCCATTATCCGGTGAACAAGCCATCCGATGCCGGAAACGCGGAATTTTACCGGCGCATCGCGGAAGCCACGAACATGCCCGTCATTGTTTACAACGTCGTGGCGCACAACATGATTACCCCTAACACGATGGAACTCCTGCGGGACGTGCCGCAGATCGTCGCCATCAAGCAGAGCGCCGGAGGAGCGGGCATGGTGGCGCGGATGCTGGCGGCGTGCGGCGACCGCATCCTGGTCAGCAGCGCGGTGGATGACCTGTTGCTTCCGACATATTTGATCGGCGCAAGGGGTTCCATCGTGGCGCCTTCCGCCGTCATTCCGGAACTGCTCGTCGAGCAGTGGCGGGCTTTCAAAAGCGGGGACCTGGAAACGGCCAAAAAGCTGCACGACCGCATTCATCACGTGTTTTTGGCCCTCCAGGGCGACAATTTCCAGGGCCGGATCAAGGAAGCGATCCGCTTGCTCGGACGAAATCCCGGCCTGCCCCGCAGCCCGGTCCAAATGCCGACGGAAGCGGAAAAGGCGTTTATCCGCCGTCAGTTGGTGAAAGCGGAATTGCTCAAGGAATAGGGGATCGAAATGCCGCTTTGGAACAGCGAAGAAGAAATGCTGGAACGAATCCGCGCGGAGTTGTACACTCCGGTGCTGGGCGACATCCTCGACCAGTTGGGCCTTTACCATCAGTTTCTGCCGCCGGCCATCCAGCCGCTGCGGCTCGGGGACAAGCTGGCCGGCCGGGCGATGCCGGTGCTGATCGCGGATGTGTACGGACCCCAGGAACAGCCCTTCGGCAAGCTGACCGAAGCGCTGGACCAGCTCAGGCCCGGCGAGGTATACGTGGCCACCGGCGGCAGCATGAACTGCGCCGCCTGGGGAGAACTGCTGACGGCGACCGCCCGGGTGCGGGGCGCCGCAGGCGCGGTCATCAACGGATATCACCGTGATACGCCGAAGGTGTTGGAGCAAAACTGGCCGGTGTTCAGCCGCGGACGTTTCGCGCAGGATGCCTCGGTAAGGTCGCGGGTCATCGATTACCGCTGCGCCGTCGAGATCGAAGGCGTGCGGGTGGAACCCGGCGACCTGATCGTGGGCGATCTGGACGGCGTTCTTGTCATTCCGAAAAAGGCCGAGACGGAAGCGGTCAGCCTGGCCCTCGAGAAAGCAAGAAAGGAAAAAGTGGTCCGCAAGGCCATCGAAAGCGGCATGTCCGCCACTGAAGCCTTCCGGAAATACGGCGTGCTGTGACCGCGCGGCGCTGCTTTCAGGGCGAAATGGGCCGCGTCCGGCCGGAATCCGGTCCGGACCGGAACCGAACGCCTGCGGCGGTGCGCGACTCCCGCATGACGCTCCCCTTCATGCATACACCCGGAATAACATCATTGCGGGCTGCGTGTCGGGGAGCTTTTCTATAGGAGAAGATTCCGGAAAGCAACGGACGACTGCGGCAACCGGTGACGCCGGAAATGACGAGGACGGCTTGCCGTGCGGCCGGGCGTGCGATAGGATAGGGGCAAAGCGGGAGGGAAACGGGATGAGCGCGGGAAATTTGCGCGTGGCGCTGCTGCAAATGAACATCAGAATGGGCGATCCCGACGCCAATTTCGCGGAAATGGAGCGATGGCTGGAACGGGCGGCGGAAGGACCGGAAAAACCGGACATCATCGTCGTCCCGGAGATGTGGAATACCGGATACGCAATGGACCGCATCCGGGAGCTGGCCGATCATGAGGGGCGGCGCACCCGGGAGTTGATCGCCGATTTTTGCCGCAAGCATCGCATCCATGTGCTGGCCGGTTCCATCGCCGAACGGGGCGAAGACGGGGTGCGCAACGTGTCGTACCTGTTCGGCCGCGACGGGCGCGTCCTGTGCCGATACGCGAAAATTCACCTGTTCCCGCTCATGGACGAATCCGACCATCTGCGCGCGGGAGACGGGATTGGCCTGGCGGAACTGGAAGGATTCAAAGCCGGAATCATGATCTGCTTCGACCTCCGCTTTCCCGAATTGGCACGGCGCCTGGCCGCGGAAGGAGTACGGGTGCTTTTCGTTCCCGCCCAATGGCCGCATCCCCGCATGCACCACTGGCGCACGCTGCTCATGGCGCGGGCGATCGAAAACCAGATCTGGACGGTCGGCTGCAACCGGGTGGGAGAAAGCGGCGGCACGCGGTTTTTCGGCCATTCGATGGTGGTGGATCCCTGGGGCGAAATCGCCGCGGAGGCGGGAGACGACGAGACCATCCTGACCGTCCGAATCGATCTGGGGGCAGCGGAAGAAGCGCGAAGGCGCCTGCCGGTATGGGAATGCCGGAGGCCGGAACTGTACGGTCCTTGACGGTTCGCGGCCGGCCGGGCGGCCGAAGCGGGGAGGGACAGCTTGCGGGAATGCCCGGCGGGTCGGGAAGGGAACATGCGCGGACGCCGGCGGCTCCGGCCGGGACCGTCAGCGGACGGATGAGGACGTGCCATGATCTCCCGCATGTTCCCGCGATGGATCGGGCGGCGGAAAGACGCTGCGGAATGTGCGAATGAACGCTTCGGCGGCTTTGGACAGGTAACGGCCCTTCCGGTAGGCGATGACGAGGGTCCGGGTGGGCCGCTCCGCCAGCGGGAGGTAGACCGGGACGGGCTCCGCCGGGTCCGGCGCTTGGCGGATGACCATGCGGGGCACAAAGCCGATGCCCATCCCGGCGGCGATCAGCGACTGGACCGTCTCGATGTTGGCGCTCTCGAACACGACGTTCGGCGAGAAACCGGCCGACTGGCAAAGCTCGTGCACCATCGCCCGGAAGCCCTGGCCCTTTTTCAGCGTCACGAAGGGTTCGCCCTTGAGCGCCGCCAGAGGCACCGGTTTTCCGGCGGCGGCCAGCGGGTGGCCGGCGGGAACCGCGAGCAGGATGTCTTCCTCATACACCGGTTCGCCGACCAGCGTCGGTTCCGTCAGCGGCAGCGTCAGCAGGCTCACGTCCGTGCCCCCTTCGGCCGTCAGCTTCTCCAGCTGGCGCGTCGTCTCTTCCACCAGCACCAGCTCGATCTCCGGATAGGCGGCGCGGAAGGCGGGAATGACCCGCGGCAACAGATGCGCCCCGGTAATCGGGAGGCTTCCGATGACCAGACGTCCGCGGCGCAGTTCGGCGATGTCTTCCATCTCCCGGCGCAGCTGCTCCACCTGGTCCAGGATGCGCGTCGCTTTTTCGACAAACACCGCCCCGGCGTGGGTGAGTTCCACCGAACTGGTGTTGCGTTTGAAGAGGAGCACGCCCAGCTCCTTCTCCAGCTTGGACAGCTGCTGGCTCAGGGAAGGCTGGGTGATGTGAAGTTTTTCCGCGGCCCGCGAAAAGCTCCGTTCCTCCGCGATTTGCACCACGTATGCGAGCTGGCGAAGTTCCACGGCGATTCCTCCGGAGCCGGCCCGCCCGGGCGGACGTGCCGGAAAGTTCGTTTATAGGCGTCATCTATGAATTTTATAGAAATTATATGTTGGAACAATCGCATGAAAAATGTTATCATGGATAAAAAAATCAGGGAAGACGGAGGATCACCGGACATGGGTCAAAAGCGGACGATGTACGAAAAGATTTGGGACAACCACGTGGTAGTCCGCGGCGAAGGCGGCAAGCCGGACATCCTGTACATTGACCTGCACCTTGTCCACGAGGTCACGTCGCCCCAGGCGTTCGAAGGGCTGCGCCTGAGCGGGCGCAAGGTGCGGCGCCCGGATCTGACCTTTGCCACGATGGACCACAACGTGCCGACCAAGGACCGGCACAACATCGAAGACCCGATTTCCCGGCAGCAGATCGAAACGCTCCGGCGCAACTGCAAGGAATTCGGAATCAAGCTGTTCGACCTGTTTTCCCCCGAGCAGGGGATCGTGCACGTGCTCGGCCCGGAACTCGGGCTCACCCAGCCCGGCAAAACCATCGTGTGCGGCGACAGCCACACGTCGACGCACGGGGCCTTCGGAGCGCTGGCGTTCGGCATCGGCACCAGCGAAGTGGAACACGTGCTGGCCACGCAATGCCTGCAGCAGTACAAGTCGAAGACGATGGAAGTGCGCTTCGTCGGCAAGCGGCCGCCGGGCGTCACGGCGAAGGACATGATTCTCGGCCTGATCGCCAAATACGGTACCGATTTCGCCACGGGCTATGTCATCGAGTATACGGGTGAGCCGATCCGCGAGCTGTCGATGGAAGAACGGATGACCATCTGTAACATGTCCATCGAGGCGGGCGCGCGGGCCGGCATGGTGGCGCCGGACGAAAAGACCTTCGAATGGCTGCGCGGCCGTCCCTACGCGCCGAAGGGCGCCGATTTCGACCGCGCCGTGGAATATTGGAAATCCATCGTGACGGACGAAGGGGCGGTGTTCGACCGCGTTGTGGAGCTGGACGTCTCCACCCTCAAGCCCCAGGTCACGTGGGGCACCAGCCCGGGCATGGGCGCCGACATCGATTCCGTCGTGCCCGATCCGGACAGCTTCCCGACGGAAAACGAGCGCAAGGCGGCAAGGCGCGCCCTTGAGTACATGGGTCTGAAACCGGGCACGCCCATGAGCGAGATCGAGATCGATTACGTGTTCATCGGTTCCTGCACGAACGGCCGCCTGAACGATCTGCGCGCCGCGGCGAGGGTCGTCAAGGGGTACAAGGTGCATCCGCGGGTCACCGCCATCGTCGTTCCCGGTTCCCGCACCGTGAAGGAGCAGGCGGAGAAGGAAGGCCTGGACAAAATCTTCATCGAGGCCGGCTTCGAATGGCGCGATGCGGGCTGCTCCATGTGCCTAGGGATGAACCCCGACATCCTGAAGCCGGGCCAACGCTGCGCGTCCACCTCGAACCGCAATTTCGAGGGACGCCAGGGACGCGGCGGCAGAACGCACCTGGTGTCGCCGGAAATGGCGGCGGCCGCGGCGATCATGGGACGTTTCTACGACGTGCGCAAGTGGGAATTCAAGACCGAAGTGACGGCGTAAGCCCGTTCGGACGGGCCGGACGCCTTTGGGAGGTAAACCGCCATGCAACCGTTTGTGAGAGAAACGGGCATCGTCGCGCCCATGGACCGCGTGAACGTCGACACGGACGCGATTGTGCCGAAGCAGTTTCTGAAGCGCATCGAGCGCAGCGGTTTCGGACAGTTTCTGTTCTATGACTTGCGGTTCGACGAAAACGGCAACCCCAATCCGGATTTCGTGCTGAACCAGCCGCGCTACAAGGGAGCGACCATTCTGCTGGCGCGGGCCAACTTCGGCTGCGGTTCGTCCCGCGAGCACGCGCCGTGGGCCATCCTCGACTACGGCTTCCGGTGCGTGATCGCCCCGTCGTTCGCCGACATTTTCTACAACAACTGTTTCAAGAACGGCATCCTGCCGGTCACGCTGAGCGAGGAGCAGGTGGATGAGCTGTTCCGGCGCACCTTCGCCAGGGAAGGCTACAGGCTGACCGTCGACCTGGAAGCGAAAACGGTCACCGACGACGACGGCTTGCGGTTCGAGTTCGAAGTGGACGATTTCCGCCGCGAGTGCCTGCTCAAGGGGCTGGACGACATCGGGCTCACCCTGCAGCATGAAGCAGCCATCGCCGCCTTCGAGGCGAGACGCGTCGCCTGGTGATCCGCCTTCGGAATCGCCGCCAAAGGCGGGAACGAGGGCCTTTCGTCCCGATTTCGCCATCGTTCGGGACGAAAGGCCTTTTTTCTTTTTTAGCGACGAAACTTTTGCCGTCAAGTTCCGTCTATAGTGGTGGTTGGACGAACCTGGCGCTCCGCCGCCATCGGACATGCGGCAAATCGCACTTTTTCGGGGTGGATCATGAAAAAGCGGATTTGGCTGTTTTCTTTGCTGCTTTTCGCCGTGTTCTGCTTTGCGGGAAGCGCTTCCGCCATGCCGGCGCCGGTCACGCCGCGGCTGGTGCTGAACGGGGAAACGCTCGAGCCGCCGCATCCGCCCAGTCTGATCGATTCGATTTCCATGGTGCCGCTTCGCGTCATTTCCGAACATCTGGGGTACAGGGTGGACTACCTCCAGGCCGAACGCGAAGTGGTCATCCAAAGCGCCGTCAAGGAAATCCGCATGAACATAGGAAACCCTACCGCCTCCGTCGACGGAGAAAACCGGACGATGTCGGCGGCTCCCGTGATCCTCAACGACACGACCCTCGTGCCGCTCCGTTTCGTGGGCGAGACGATGGGGCTGGAAGTCTATTGGGACAATTCGACAAAATCGGCCTTTCTTTACACGACCTACCGCACCGATCCTCCCTGGGGATACGTCCCGTCCGACGCTCCCGGAGCCGGCGGGCTGGTGGGTTCCGTCGGCGGAAGCGACTCGCCGTCCGGAGGCGGAGAGGAAGACGGCTCGGCGCCGGCCGGAGAGCCGGAATACGCGGAAGGGGAACTGCTCGACCTCCGCTATGAAAATAACGCGGTCATTGTCAAATTTGCAGGAATGATCGCGCCCAAAAGCGAAGTATTATCAGGACCGCATCGCATTGCCATCGATTTCCCCGGGGCGAGATACGGGGGAGCCTTCCTCGACGGAACCCTCGGGATGGCGGCGCCAAACGGCGGAAACGGGACGGAAGGCGCCGGCGTAAACGTCTCGGCGATGCCTTCCGGCGATGCCGCGACCGGCGGTTCCGCGTCCGCCGGCACGGCGCTCTCCGGTGACTTGTCTTCGGGTACGGGCGCGGCGGAAGGGGAAGCGTCGCAAGCCTTCCCGCCGGGACCCATGGTCTCCGGCTCTCAGGATGTGACGGGCCACGAGGCGCTGTACCGGATCCGGTACGCCGTCCACGAAGGAAAGCCGCGCATCGTCCTCGACCTGAACGCCCGCTGGAACTTCCAGCTGGTGCGGGACGATGCTTCCGGGGAACTGCGCATCGAGCTGACAGGCCCGCGCCCCTATGTGGTGGTGCTGGATGCGGGACACGGAGGCTCCGACCCCGGAGCCAAAAGCGTCAACGGCCGTTGGGAAAAGGACTTCAATCTGGCCATCGTGCGCAAGGTGCGGGAGCTGCTTCCCGACAGCCAGGAGCTCAAGTTGGTGCTGACCCGCGACGACGATACATATCCCACGCTGGACGAGCGGATCGAGCTGGCCAACTTCCTCGGCGCGGACCTGTTCATTTCCGTGCACGCCAACAGCCACAAGAGCAGCAGCGTGAACGGCACGGAGACCTATTACAAGCACGGCTACAGCCTGCCGCTGGCGCAGATCATGCACCGGCACATCCTGCAGGCGACCGGATTCAAGGACAACGGCGTGCGCACCGCGGAATTCAAGGTGATCAAGTACACGACGATGCCCGCCGTGCTCCTGGAAGTCGGCTACCTGTCCAACTCGCAAAACGCCTCCAGGCTGTTCAACGCGACCGTGCAGAAAAGGGTGGCCGAGGCCATCGTCATGGGCATCAAGGAATACCTGCAGCTGCCGTGAACGGACCTTTGCACCGGGCGCCGGGCGAGAAGCAACAAGGAAAGGGGCAAGGAAATGACGGGTGCGTTTCGATGGTTCAAAAAGGCCGCCTGCGCGGCGCTGGCGACGTTGCTCCTGGCGGGTTTTTTCCCGCCCGGCGCGCAACGGGCGGAGGCCGCGACGCCGTTTTCCGACGTGAAGGACGGGCACTGGGCGGAAAAGCACATCAACCGTCTCTATCTCCAAGGCCTCATCACGGGGTACGACGACGGCACCTACAGGCCTTCCCAGCCCGTTTCGCGAGAAGAGGCGGTTTTGATTGCGCTGCGATTTCTGGGCAAGGCGGAAGACGTCGAGGACATCGAAGTCGAGTTTCCTTCCTACTTCGAAGTGAGCCGCTTCTTCCGGAAATATGTCAATGAGGCGCTCATGCAGGGCCTTCTTTCAAGGGAGGAAGAATTCGGCCTCGCGCAAAGCGAATCCGGAAGGCCGTGGGGCACGATCCCGGCCACGCGGGAATGGCTGGCGCGCCTCCTGATCCGCGCCATCGGCCTGGACGCGGAAGCGAAGGCGGCGTCGGGAGTCACCGGCTTTGCCGACAATGCCCTCATTGATCCGCAGTATGCCGGATATGTGCAGGTGGCGGCGGAGAAGGGACTCATCCGCGGCGTGACGCCCACGGAATTCCGTCCCAAGGCGGTCGTGGACCGGGCGACCGTCGCCACGCTGTTCAGCCGCGCGCAGGCGATTTTCCCGGTGGCGTTTTCCGGGCAGACGGCGGGCATCATCATGGAGCTGGCGCCGGATCGGCTTACCGTTCTCCACGCGGACGGGACCTCCACCGATTACGAACTTGCCCCGGATACGCTCTATTATCTGGCCGATGCGGAAACGGCGGCTTCATACGCCGATCTTGTGCAATACGGTTCCGTGACGGTCATCAGCCGTGACGGCAGAAAGGCGGACTTCGTGGAGCTGACCGACGCCCGGCCCCGGCTGACGACCGTTGAAGGCACGATCCTCGGGATTGATGAAACCGCAAGGAAAATTTCCCTGCTGGTGAACGGCGCCGCGCAGGAATTCGCCTACGATCCCCAGCGTCCGCCGAATATCACCGACCTGGAAGACCAGACCCTCCAAATCGGGGCCCTGAAGAAGGACATGCCCGTGAAGGCTTCCGTGGAAACCTTCCGCACGCCGGGTAACATCATTTCCATCCAGGTCCTGCAATCGACGGTCAACAAGACGGACAAGGGAACCGTCGTGTCCGTCGATACCGCGGAAAAATCCGTCACGGTGCGGCTGGCGGACGGGAAACAGGAGACCCGGGTGCTGCGCGAAGGCGCCACGGTCCGGATGAACCGGCTGCTTTTGGAACTGGAAGAATTGCAGGCGGGCGACGAAATCGCCTACCGGGTCGAAGAGGGCCGGATCGCGGAAATCAACGTCGAACGCCGGGTTGTCAGCACGGTGACCGGAACCTTCTCGGGCGTTGTCGAAGCCGACGGCATCATCCTGTTTGTCGAAAACGGAGAAAATAAATTCCTGAATTACACCGCAGACGTCAAAGTCCTTATCCAGGGGCTGGAGAACCCGGGCGTGGCGGACCTCGTAAAAGGCGACGAGATCACGATGACGCTGGACGACGAAGGCCGCGTGACATCCATCCAGGTGCACCGGCGCTCCGTCGAAACGCTACGCGGGGCCGTCGTGTGGACCTACGACGTGGAACGGAAATACCTGACCGTGGATGTGAACGGGAGCTTGCGTTCCTTCACGCTGGCCCCGAATGTCCGCTTCGACGCGGACGGAACTTCCCTGAATACCAACGACGGGATCAGCCGGCTTGCCCGGGGCGCCGCCGTGAGCATCGGCCACACCGGGGAGAACACCGCCTATTACATCTCGTTCATCACCAAATACACCGGCGTCATCACGGAGCTCGACACCGCCGCGAAAACCTTGTGGCTCCGGTTGGATGACGGATCGATCGTCAGGCTTGAATACAACTCGCCGGCGGTGGACATCTATGGTCGCGTGGGTGAAACCATCAGCGACGTGCAAGCCGGCGATCGGGTGACGGCACACCTTGCCCTCGGCTCGCCCAATACGGTCATCCGCATCCAGGTGCAGCGGACCGTGCAGTTCGAACTCACCGCGGTCGACGCAACCGCGAACCGGCTCACGGGCCGCCGCGGCGACGGCGGCACCCACACGTGGACGGTGAGTTCATCCTCGCCGCTGTACGATGCACGCGGGGCTTCGATCCAGACGGGGGCGCTCGCGGTTGGCACGATGGTCAACGTCACCTTCATGGGCGACACCGTGATCCGCACCGATGTCGCGCCCGTGACCTTCGGCCGCGTCGTTTCCGTGGACGCGGCGGCCGGCGTCCTCGAGCTTGCCTTGAGGGACGGCACCGTCAGCCGGCTGACGCCGGCATCCCCGGTTGTCCAGAAAGGCACCGCGTTTTACGCATCGCTTTCGATGGTGAAGCCGAACGACCGGGTGGAAATCCGCACGGACGAACAGGGACGGACCATCATCGCCGTGGCGGATGCGGTGGAGAAAAAGTTCCTGCTGTATGACGCGAACACGAAACGCTTGTACTGGCAAAAGTCTTCGCTCTCCGAGAACAACAGCGTGACGCTCCATCCGGACGCGTACATCCACGACGCCCAGCGGACGCTGCAGCCGACGGAGCTGAAGCGGGACAACAGCCTCGTCATCTACACCTTGCGGGGCATGGCCGTGGAAATCGTGAAGCAATGACCGTGCCGCCCCGCCGGAGGGATCCATGAACGCAGCCACCATGCGGCGCGTGCTGGACACCATCGCGGAGATGTTTCCGGACGCCCGTTGCGAACTGAATCACAGCAATCCTTTCGAATTGCTGATCGCCGTCATCCTGTCCGCCCAATGCACGGATGAGACGGTGAACAAGGTGACGGCGACGCTGTTCAAAAAATACCGGACCCCGGAAGATTACCTCAGCGTGACCCAGGAGGAACTGGAAAACGACATCCGGCGGATCGGCCTGTACCGAAACAAGGCGGCCAACATCCGCAAGATGTGCGCCATCCTGCTGGAGAAGCACGGCGGAAAGGTTCCCGAAGATTGGGAAGAGCTGGTCCGCCTGCCCGGCGTCGGACGCAAGACGGCCAACGTGGTGGTGTCCAACGCCTTCGGCGTGCCCGCCATCGCGGTGGACACCCACGTGGAACGGGTGGCCAAGCGGCTGGGCATCGCGGGGCCGGACGCTTCGCCGCTGGACGTGGAGCGCCGGCTCATGAAGCTGGTGCCCCGCGGCGAGTGGACGATGACGCACCACCGGCTCATCTTTTTCGGCCGTTACCACTGCAAGGCGAAAAATCCCGCCTGCGACGTCTGCCCCTTGATCGATTTGTGCAAGGAAGGGAAGGCGCGCATGAAGGGAACGGTTCGGGGGAAAAAGGACGAAAAGGCGCGCAAAGAGGCTCATTTGACCAAATGAGCCTTTTTGCTTGCCCGGACCGGCTTTCGGAACGGCGGCGGATCGCCGTCGACACCGGTCTTCTTTACGCGGCGGGTTCTTTTCCCTTAAAATGACCAAAGATGAAGCCAAAAGGGAGGAGCGTTCGTGGCCGAACAACTGGAACTGTTCGCAAGTTCCGCGGCGTCCGCCGCGCCGGAGGCGGCGAAGTACGACGCCGATGACATCCAGGTGCTGGAAGGGCTCACCGCCGTGCGCCGGCGGCCGGGCATGTATATCGGCAGCACTTCATCCTCCGGCCTGCACCATCTGCTGTGGGAAATCGTGGACAACGCGGTGGACGAGCACCTGGCAAAGGCGTGCACGCGCATCGACGTCACGGTGCACGCGGACAACTCCGTCACCGTGGCCGACAACGGCCGGGGCATTCCGACGGCGATGCACAAGCTGGGCGTGCCGACGCCGCAGGTCGTCTTCACCGTGCTCCATGCCGGCGGCAAGTTCGGCGGCGGAGGAGGGTACAAAAAAACCGGCGGCCTGCACGGGGTGGGCGCGTCGGTGACCAATGCCCTGTCGGAATGGCTGGAAGTGGAAATCTACCGGGACGGCAAGATCCACCGCATGCGCTTTGAATCGTGGGTGGACGAGGACGGAAAGGAACACGTCGGCGAGCCGGTCACCGGTCTGGAAGTGATCGGCGCCACCCGCCGGACGGGCACGAAGGTGACCTTCAAGCCGGACGCGAAGGTGTTCCACGGCAACATCGGCATGAACTACGACGTGATCGCCGAACGCCTGCAGGAAATCGCCTTTCTGAACTCCGGCCTGACCGTGACCCTCACCGACGAACGGACGGGCAGAAGGGACGAATTCCGCTATGAAGGCGGCGCGAAGCAGTTCGTGCAGTTTCTGAACGAAAACAAGACGGTGCTGCACGACGTCATCCACTTCGCGGCGGAAAAGGACGACATCGAAGTCGAGGTGGCCCTGCAGTACAACGACGGCTACACCGAGACCATCCTGTCCTTCGTGAACACCATCCCCACGCGGGGCGGCGGCACCCACGAGACCGGTTTCAAGACCGCCTACACCCGCGTCATGAACGACTACGCCCGCAAGACGGGCCTGCTCAAGGAGAAAGACAAGAACCTGGAAGGTTCCGACCTTCGGGAAGGCATGATGGCCGTCATCAACATCAAGATGGCGGACGTGGAATTCGTCGGCCAGACGAAGGACCAGCTGGGCAGCGCGGCGGCGCGGAGCGCGGTGGACGCGGTGGTCTCCGAGAAGATGTCCTCATACCTGGAGGAAAATCCCCAGGTCGCGCAAATGCTGGTGAAGAAGGCGATCCAGGCGGCCAAGGCGCGGGAGGCGGCCCGGAAAGTCCGGGACGAGATCCGCAGCGGCAAAAAGCGCAGCGACAGCCCGTCCCTGGGCGGCAAGCTCGCCCCGGCCCAGTCGAAGGATTACCTCCGGAACGAGCTGTTCATCGTGGAAGGGGACAGCGCCGGCGGCTCGGCCAAGCAGGGGCGCGATTCCCGCTTCCAGGCGATCCTGCCCCTGAAGGGCAAGCCGATGAATCCGGAAAAAGCAAAGCTCGCCGACGTGCTGAAAAACGACGAGTACCAGGCCATCATCGCCGCCATAGGGGCGGGAATCGGCTCCGAGTTCGACGTGGACGCCGTCAACTACGGGAAAATCATCATCATGACCGACGCGGACTCGGACGGCGCGCACATCCAGGTGCTTTTGCTGACGTTTTTCTACCGGTACATGAAGCCGCTGATCGAATCCGGCCGGGTGTTCATCGCCCAGCCGCCCCTGTACAAGATTACGAAAAAATCCGGCAAACAGGAGACGGTGCGATACGCCTGGACGGAAGAGCAGCTGGAGGAGCAGCTGAAAGAACTGGGCAAAAACGTCGAATTGCAGCGCTACAAAGGTCTCGGGGAAATGAACCCCGAGCAATTGTGGGAGACGACCATGAACCCGGCCACGCGGACGCTGCTGCAGGTGACCATCGAGGACGCGGCCAAGGCGGAACGCCGGGTGTCCACGCTGATGGGAGACAAGGTCGAACCGCGCAAACAATGGATTCTCGACCATGTCGACTTCACCGAGTTTGAGGAATGAACGACGAAAGGTCGGAGGACGGGAGGTAAAGACGCTTGAGCGTGCTGGAGCAATTTTTGCCCGCCTTCCTGGAAGAGGTGGTGGGCGACCGGTTCGGCCGCTATTCGAAGTACATCATCCAGGACCGGGCCATCCCCGACGTCCGCGACGGCCTGAAGCCCGTGCAGCGGCGCATCCTGTACGCCATGTACGACGCCGGCAACACGCCGGACAAGCCGTACCGAAAATCGGCCAAGACCGTCGGGGACGTCATGGGCAACTTCCATCCCCACGGCGACGCCTCCATCTACGACGGCATGGTGCGGATGGCCCAGCCGTGGAAAATGGCCCATCCGCTCATCGACGGCCACGGCAACTGGGGCTCCCTGGATGACGATCCGCCGGCGGCGATGCGCTACACCGAGGCGCGGCTGTCGCCCATCGCCATGGAACTCCTCCGGGACATCGAAAAGCGGACGGTGCCCTTCAAGGACAACTTCGACAACACGGCGAAGGAACCGGTGGTGCTGCCGTGCCGTTTCCCGAATCTCCTGGTGAACGGCGTCAGCGGCATTTCTTCCGGCTTCGCCACGGAAATTCCGCCCCATAACCTGAGGGAAGCCATCGACGCCGCGATCGCGATCCTGGAGAAGCCGGACATCACCACGGAAGAGCTGATGGCCATCGTCAAGGGTCCCGATTTCCCGACCGGCGGCATCGTCATGGGCGCGGACGGCCTCCGGGAAGCCTATGCCACGGGCAAAGGCCGCATTTTCATCCGGGCGAAGACGGCCATCGAGGAATTGCGCGGCGGACGAAAGCAGATCGTGATCACGGAAATTCCCTATCAGGTGGTCAAATCCCGCCTGGTGGCCGCCATCGAGCAGATCCGCGCGGACCGGAAAGTGGAAGGCATCGCCGAAGTCCGCGACGAAAGCGGCCGGGACGGCCTGCGCATCGTCATCGAGCTGAAGCGGGATGCGGACGCGGAAGGGGTCCTTGCCTACCTGCTGAAGAAAACCGATCTGCAAATCGCCTACAACTTCAACATGGTGGCCATTGTCAACCGGGCGCCCAGGCAGCTGGGCCTGAAAGAACTGCTGGAGGCCTATGTGGCCTGGCAGCGGGAAGTGGTCACGCACCGGACGCAGTACGAGCTGGAGAAGGCGGAGGATCGGGCCCACGTGCTGGAAGGCCTGGCAAAGGCCCTCGGGCTGCTGGACGAGGTCATCGCCGTCATCAAAGCCTCCAAAAACCGGGAAGACGCGCAAAACAACCTGATGGAACGGTTCGGCTTCTCCGGGCGCCAGGCGGACGCGATTTTGACGCTGCAGCTGTACCGGCTCACCAATCTGGAAATTTCGCAGGTGGAGAAAGAGCTGGCCGAAACGTTGAGGCGCATCGCCCGTCTGCGAGGGATTCTGGAAGACCCGAAGAAGCTCACCGCCGTCATCCGCGAGGAACTCCTCGAAATCCGCGAGAAATACGGGGTGGACCGGCGCACGGAGATCCGGGAGGAAGTCGAGGAACTCAAAGTGAATCTCGAAGTCACCGTGCCGTCGGAGGACGTGCTGGTGACGATCAGCCGCGAAGGCTACATCAAGCGGACAAGCCAGTTGTCGTTCACCCGTTCCGGCGGCGAATGGGAAAGCGCCGGCGTGAAGGAAGGCGACGCGGTCCGCTGGATCCTGCCGGTGAACACGCTGGATTCGCTGCTCATCTTCACGCAGTCCGGCCAGTATTTCCTCTTGCCCGTCCACGTCATTCCGGAATTCAGGTGGAAGGAAAACGGCACCGCCCTGGTCAATGTGATCCCGCTGGGCAAGGAAGACCGGATCGTCGGCGTGGTGCCGGTGAAGCCTCAGGAGTGGGAAGAACGGGACAACGGCCCGCATCTGGTGTTCGCCACCCGCCTCGGACAGGTCAAGCGCTCGAAGCTGTCCGAGTACGCCACCACCCGGAGCATGGCCATCGCCGCCTGCAAGCTGGCGGAAGGCGACGAGGTGACGGACGTGTTCCGCAGCGACGAACCGGCGGATATTCTGCTCATTACCCGCAAGGGCATGTGCATCCGTTTCCGCGAGGAGGAAGTGAGCGTGCAGGGGCGCGTGGCCGGCGGCGTGCGGGGCATCGCCCTGAAGGACGGGGACGCCGTCGTGCGGGCGCTGCCGATCGTCGGCGAGGAAGGCGAAATTCTCGTGGTGACGGACTACGGTTTCGCCAAGCGGTCGCTCATTTTTGACTATCCCTTGCAGGGTCGCGGCGGCCGGGGCGTGCAGACGATCGAATTCCGGGGAGGCAGGCGCCCGAGCGGCACCGCGCTGGTCGCCGCCGCCCACGTGAAAGAGGAGGCGGCGTTCGTCGGCGTGACGGCCCGGGGCGCCGCGCACCGCTTTTCGTCGGAGGATGCGCCCCTTGAAGACCGCCGCAGCCCGGGCAAATCCGTCGCCGCCGTCGGACGGCACGATCCGCTGCTGGAGGCGTTCGCCCTGCCGGCGGCCATCCGCTGACGCGGCGGCGGCCCGGGATGCCGAAATTTGCCGGGGATTTTTGTTGGGGCGGGCCGGCTTTCGTCCGGTTTTGTTGATTAACGTCATAAAATTTTAATGTTGCAAAACTCGAATTCGACATCTCCCCCGCGTATAATGAAAGTACAGGCAGTTTTTGGGGAAACCGGGGGGATTCCATGGAGTCCGCGGCGGAATTCGTGAAAAGCTGGATGAAGCTGACGAAGGAATGGAACGCGGAGCTGGACCAGGCCCTGGCGCCCGGGCTGACGAGCGGGCAGCTCCATGTGCTGGAGATCCTGCGGGAACGCGGGCCGATGAAGCCGTCGGACTTCCTGCCGCTCCTCGAAACGACGCCCGCGGCGGTGACCACGCTGCTGGACCGGATGGAGCGTGGCGGGCTGGTGGAACGCCGGCGCGATGAAAAGGACCGGCGGATCGTCTGGGTGCACATGACGGAACTCGGCCGGCGGGAAGCGGAGCGCGGCGTGGCCCTGCGCAACGCCATCGTCGCCCGTTCCCTCGAGCGGCTTTCCCTGCACAACCGGAAGCTTCTCGCGTATCTTCTCGGGAAAATCGCCGGCGAACCGGTTTCCGGCGCGAAGCGGGAAGGAGCCGGACGGGAAGAGGACGGGCGGGAAGGCGCGGAAAGAAAAGACGATCGGGATCGTGCGGAAAGAAAACATGCCGAACGGGAAGGCGCGGACCAAAAGTCCGAACAAGACAGCGCGGGAAGAAGGGCCGATCAAGAAGGCGCGGACCGGAAAGAGGGGGCGGAAATGCGCCCGGCCGTCGAACCCGCGGCGGAGAGATCCGCGGCGGATGTGCCCGCGGCGGGCGAACCCGCGGCGGAAGCCACCGCGTGATCCGCGGAAAACGGCCACCGGCCTTGCGTTTCAAGAGCGGCCGGCTGTCGGTTCGCCGCCGGATGCTCATGACGGGCCGGAAACGTCGCCGCCGCCGGACGCTTCAAAGGACCGGACGTGGGCTTCGGTTTCCCGCAAGATTTTTTCCATACGCGCGTATTCATCCGGCGTGAAGCGGTCGCGCCGGTCGTCGTTCAGAATGACGGGAAGCGGCAGGATGCGGTAATGCCGCTTCCCGTTTTGTCTTTGGATATGGACCCAGGTGGGGATGAACTCGGGAGGGTTCCACGCCAGTGAAACGCGGCCGTCCGCGAATTCCGCGCGGGTGAGGCGGACCTTGACGATGAGGCCGGTGTCCGTGCCGTTGCCGGTCTGGTTGGAGATGAAGTTGCCGAGGGAATAGAAGATGAGCCCGCGGCGCCCGCCTTCCCCGCCGCCGGCTCCGGAAACGCTCCAGATTTCATAGGGCTGGACGACATGCGGGTGCGAGCCGAGGATGAGATCCGCTCCGGCTTCCACCGCTCCGCGGGCGATGTCCCGCTGGAAGTCGTTCGGCCATTTTGCGTATTCGTTGCCGAAATGGAGAAACACCGCGACAAAATCGGCACCCGCTTCCCGGGTGCGGGCGATGTCTTCCCGGATGCGGTCCGAATCGATGAGGTTCACGGCGAAGGGTTTGTCCTTCGGGATTGGAAGCCCGTTCGTGCCGTAGGTGTAGGAAAGAAAGCCGAGCCGGATGCCGTTGCGCTCCACGATGACGGGACGGCGCGCCGCTTCTTCGTCATCCGCCGTTCCCACCGGCACGATGCCGGCTTCGCGCAGGCGCTCCAGGGTACGGACAACGCCTGTCCAGCCGCGGTCCAGGCTGTGGTTGTTGGCGGTGGACAGCACGTGAAAGCCCGCCTCCCGCAGATTGCCGGCCAGTTCGGGCGGCGAATTGAAACGGGGAAAACCGGAATATTTCAGGTCGGCTCCCGCCAGCACGGTTTCCAGATTGCCGGCCACCCAGCCGCCTTCCGCGAAAAGGGGGCGCACGTCCTCGAACCAGGGCGAAAAGTCGTATTTGCCCGTCGCTTCCTCATAGTAGGCGGGCAGCTGCGGCATGTGCACCATGATGTCGCCGACCGCGTACAGGACCGCTTCGCGCACGACGGGGCCCGGATCGGGTTCCGGCGAAGGAAGGGGAGGCTTCCGCGTTTCGGGGGCCGGAGGAGGGGAAAACGAAGCCGACGGACCGGCCGGTTCCTTCCGTTCCTGCCACGCCTCGCCCAGGAAGGCGGCGAAAACGGCGACAAGGGACACCGCCGCGGCAAACGCGGCCCAGAGCAGCCATTTCCGGGCGGAAGCCCGCATGCGGGATCCCTCCTTCCGCAGGCATTGGATGAAGGACGGCGGCCCGGTGTCCGGTCAGCGGTGTCCGGTCAGCGGTGTCCGGTCAGCCGCCGCAAGTCCAGCGCCCGCTGACGCCGCAGGGCAGGATCAGGCCGGTGCGGCCGACGGGCAGGCCGATCTCTCCGCATTCGCAATCGCCTCCCCAATGGCGCCAGAAGGAAAGGTGAAGCAGATTGGCAAGCGCCGTCGGGGACAGCCCGGCGGTGTACGTGTTGACCAGCACGAACAGCGGCTTGTCGGACAGCACCCGGGCGCACAGCTCGAGAAACGGTCCGAGATGCTGCTCCAGCTTCCACATTTCGCCTTCCGGCCCCCGTCCGTAGGCGGGCGGATCCATGATGATGGCGTCGTAGCGCCGGCCGCGGCGTTCCTCGCGCCGCACGAATTTGAACACGTCGTCGGTGATCCAGCGGATGGGGGCGTTCGACAGCCCGGACAGCGCCGCGTTGTCCCTGGCCCACTGCACCATCCCTTTGGCGGCGTCCACGTGGCACACTTCCGCCCCGGCCGCCGCCGCGGCCAGGGTGGCGCCTCCCGTGTAGGCGAACAGATTGAGCACCCGCACCGGACGGCCGGCTCCCGCGATGCGGTCCATGATCCAGCGCCAGTTGGCCGCCTGTTCGGGAAACAGGCCGGTGTGCTTGAAGCCGGTCGGACGGATGTAAAAGCGCAAACCGCCGTAACCGATCTGCCATCGTTCGGGAAGCGGCCGGCGAAATTCCCACTTGCCGCCGCCGGAAGAGCTTCTGTGATAATGGCCGTCCGGATCGTTCCAGCGGGGGTCGCCGGTCACGGGCGGCCAGATGGCCTGAGGATCGGGACGCCTGAGGACATAGGGTCCCCAGCGTTCCAGTTTTTCCCCGTCCCCCGCGTCGATCAATTCAAAATCCCGCCAATCGTCCGCCACCGCGATCAAAAGGCAACCCTTCCCCGAATTCCTCGAAAATTGCCGGATCCGTCCGGCGCGTCTGACCCATTATACCGAAATTCGAAAATCTTTCACAAGCTTTTCACCGTGTTGAACCAGATCTTGTGACCGCCGTCACAGTGTATCGGGGACCCGGTTTCTAGAATGGAGGCATGAAGGCAAAAAAATGCCCCGATGGAGGTTGGCTTGATGAAAGCGAAAAACGGACGGATTCTTACGGCAATCGTTCTGGCGGCGGGGGTCGCGCTGCTGTCCGGATGCGGAGGCGGAAACGGCGGGGATGCCGCGGCTCCGCAGGGAGAAGGAACAAAGATCGAAATCAAGGCGACCAACTGGGATTTCGAGCCGAAGGAAATCCGCGTCAAGCAGGGCGAAACGGTGACGATTTCCCTGGTGAACGAAGAAGGGCTGCACAACGTCCTGATCAAGGGTTACAACAAGACGGTCGAGGCGGGCAAGCCCGTCACCTTCGTGGCCAACAAGACGGGCGAATTCGAATTCGTCTGCGACATCATGTGCGGCGCCGGCCACGCGGACATGATCGGCAAGCTGATCGTGGAGTGAGGCAGGGCATCGAAAACCCTTGGCAAAGGGGGGAACGGAGATGGCCAACGACGTGCAACGCCAGCCGGCGGGCGGCAACGGAAACGGACAGGAGCCGGCTTTGTGGGGAACGTTCGTGGCGGTACTCATCATCGGCGCGCTGTTTGTCGCAGGCTGGTTCGGCGCTTTCGCCCTGTTCCTGGAACGAAACTGACGCCCAGTGCGGGAGGGAAAAACGAGGATGCACATTCATCGTTTGGAAAAAATCTGGATGGTTTTCGGCGTGGTCATGCTGGCGGTTTTTCTGGCCGTCCTGGGCGTTTACGCCTTCTCCATGGGCCTGCAGACCCCGCACAGCCACGCGTACGGAAAAGTCGATCCGGAGAAGCTGGCGGAGACGCCGCCGTTTGACCAGCCCGGGGTCTACCAGGTCGGCGAAAACGAATACGAAGCGGTCATCATCATGTACGCCTTCGGCTTCACGCCGAACGAAATCACCGTGCCGGCGGGGGCCAAGGTGAATTTTGTCATCACCAGTTCGGACGTGGTGCACGGCTTTGAAATCGTGGGCACCACCGTCAACCTGATGGCGATCCCCGGAGAAGTGAACGTGGTTTCCTATACTTTCGACAAACCGGGCGAATACCTGATCCTCTGCAACGAGTATTGCGGCATCGGCCACCAGGCGATGTACACGAAGCTGGTCGTGACCTGACCTGTGGCAAGACGAGTCTTTTGCGGAAAGGGGTAAACCCATGGCGCAGACGCAAACGTTTGATCGAGACGACGCCAAATTGGTGCTGACGCATGTCATCTTCGCGTTTGTTGCCCTGATGATCGGGGGAATCGCGGGGATGCTGCAGGGCATGGTGCGCGGCGGCATGTTCGAAATGCCGGGGGGCATCAGCTACTATCAGTTGCTTACCGCGCACGGCGTGCTGATGGCGCTCATCTTCACCACGTTTTTCATCGTCGGCTTCATGTTTTCGGGCGTGTCCAAGGTGACGGGAGGGAAACTCACCTCCACGGCGCGCGGCCTCGGCTGGGCCGGATTTTGGCTCATGGCCGTCGGCACCGCCATCGGCACCGTCATGATTCTGGCCAACGAGGCCACGGTGCTGTACACGTTCTACGCGCCGATGAAAGCGTCGCCCTGGTTCTACGTCGCCCTGGCCCTGGTGGTCGTGGGCAGCTGGCTGAGCGGCGCCGGCATGATCGCGCAGTACCGTTCATGGCGCGAGAACAACAAAGGAAAAATCTCGCCGCTGTTCGCCTACATGGCGGTGGCCACGATGGTGCTGTGGTACGTCGCCACGCTGGGCGTCGCGGCCACGGTGCTGTTCCAGTTCATTCCCTGGTCCTTCGGCTGGGTGGATAAAATCAACGTGCTGCTGAGCCGGACGCTGTTCTGGTACTTCGGCCATCCGCTGGTGTACTTCTGGCTCATGCCGGTGTACATCTGCTGGTACGTGGTCGTGCCGAAGGTCATCGGCGGCAAGATGTTCAGCGACGCGCTGGCCCGGCTGGCATTCATCATGTTCATCGTCTTCTCCGTGCCGGTCGGCTTCCACCACCAGCTCATGGAACCCGGCATCACGCCGTTCTGGAAGTTCCTGCAGGTCATCCTGACCTTCGCGGTCGTCGTGCCGTCGCTCATTACGGCGTTCGCGCTGTTTGCCACCTTCGAGACGACGGGCCGCGCCAAAGGGTACAAGGGGCTGTTCGGCTGGTTCAGAGCCCTGCCCTGGAAAGACGTGCGGTTCCTCGGGCCGTTCCTCGGCATGGTCGCCTTCGTGCCCGGCGGCATCGGCGGCATGATCAATGCCAGCCACCAGATGAACGCCCTCGTCCACAACACCATCTGGGTGACGGGGCACTTCCACCTGACGGTGGCGACGGCGGTGGCCATCACCTTCTTTGGCATCGCGTACTGGCTCATTCCGGCGATTACCGGCCGCCGGTTGACGGAAGCGGTCAACCGTCTGGGCGTCTGGCAGGTCTCTCTGTGGGCCTTCGGCATCCTGGTGATGTCGGGCGCGATGCACATCTCCGGCCTCATGGGCGCGCCGCGTCGCACGTCCGATACGACTTACAACGGCAACGAAATCGCGGCGCAATGGGATCCGTACAACCTGCTCGTGGCCATCGGCGGCGTCATCCTGTTCATCAGCCTGATCGTCCTGGCCGTCGCCCTGGTCAAGATGTTCCAAATGCCGAAGGGCGAGACGGAATATCCGGTGGCGGAGCCCCTGCAGCCGGTGGAAGCGACGCCGCGCTGGCTGGAACGCTGGGGCGTGTGGATCGGCGTGACCGCGGTGCTCATCGTGATCGCCTACGCGTTCCCGATCGCGGACCAGCTGTTCCTCGATCCGGCGCCCGGCGCCAAAGGCTATGTCCTGTGGTGAGGAGGGGGCGTCGATGCAGGTCAACGTCGGAAAAACCGACAAAACGATCCGCATTATCGCCGGCATCGCGCTATTGTCCCTGATCCTGATCCTGGAGGGCGGCTGGAGGTGGATCGGCCTCCTCGGGCTGGTGCCCCTGGCCACCGCCCTGGCGAACCGGTGCCCGCTGTACGTGCCATTCGGAATCAACACCGCGAACAACAAGCGAAGCGGAGAGGGATAAGGAACAAGGGAATCCGGAGACAGCGTTCCGACTCCCCCGCGAAAGCCCGAAGGCTTCGGCCTTTGGGCTTTGTTTTGGTACGCCCAGCATGGGCGTCATCTCTACGGTGAAAGTCCGGAATGGGGGCTGGCGAGCGCCTACCATTAGCCAAAGGCAAGGGTGCCTGCCGCG
>Ga0207872_100285_pt1 | contig 37085 bp, 36 predicted proteins | sample Passage260B_FD_187372 | JGI IMG/M metagenome (GOLD analysis project Ga0207872, IMG submission 187372) | Cellulose adapted compost microbial communities from Newby Island Compost Facility, Milpitas, CA, USA - Passage2 60B (SPAdes) (version 2) ...
ATAAGGAAGAACACCAAAAGCGCTTACAAGGGAAAGGTTCTTTTCAAGTTCGCATCCAGAATCCAAAAAAGGTGCCCACACTAGCTTGACTCAGACCCCCCGCGGATGCAGGTTGTTCCATGCGGCGTCGCCGGGTACAATGGGAACAACGGAAAGAAAATGCGGAGACGGAAGGCGTGGTCGGAAAATGGGCCGTTTGTTCGTGCGCGGGGGACGGGTGGTGCTGCCCGGCGGAGTGGCGGAAGCGGATCTCGCGGCCGAAGACGGGCGCATCGTGGCCGTCGGCGCCGGCGTTGCCCGGGACGCGGGAAGCCGGCCGGACGACCGGATCGTGGACGCCGCCGGCAAATGGGTGCTGCCCGGCCTGGTCGATCTCCATTGCGACGCCATCGAAAAGGAAGCGGAACCGCGGCCGAACACGCTGTTTCCGCTGGAGCTGGCGTTTTTGGAATTCGAAAAAAAACTGGCCGGCCACGGCATCACGACGATGCTGCATTCGCTGTCGCTGGGCGTGGGCCTCAGCCTGCGCGGCGAGCATCTGGTCGCGGAGATGATCGGGCGCATCCACGCGCTGCGCCAGGAACGGGCGATGATCCGGCACGGCGTGCACCTGCGCTACGAGGTGTCGCACCTTTCGGGCCTGCCCCTGGCCCGGAGGCTGATCGAAGAAGGCGCCGTCGACCTGTTCTCCCTGATGGACCACGCGCCCGGCATCGGACAGTACAAAAAACCGGGTTCCTTTGAACGCTATGTAATGAAAAACCAGGGCGTGACCATCGACGAGGCGGCCAAAATCGTGGAGGAACTCCAGGAGCGGAGGCGGCAGGTGGATTTGGCGCGGCTGCGGGAGCTGACCGACGCCGCCGCGGCGCGGGGCGTGACCGTCGCTTCCCATGACGACGATTCCCAGGCGGCGGTGGAAAAATCGCTGACTTTCCGCGCACGCATTTGCGAGTTTCCCCTCGATCTGGAGACGGCGGCGTACGCCCGGCGGCGCGGCATGGATGTCGCCGTCGGGGCTCCCAACGTGGTGCGCGGCGGTTCCCACGACGGCAATCTGCGCGCCATCGACGCGGTGATGGGGGGCGCGGCCAACATCCTTTGCTCCGACTATCATCCCGCTTCGCTGCTGCACGCGCTGTTCATCCTGCACCGGAACGGGATGCCCCTTCACGAGGCGGCGGCCCTGGCCAGCCTCCATCCCGCCCGGGCGATCGGGCGGGATGACGAGATCGGGTCCCTCGAACCCGGCAAACGGGCCGATCTCATCGTCGTCCGGGAAGTGCGCGGCTGGCCCCTCGTCGTCTGCACCGCGGTGAACGGCACTGTCGTCCACCAGAGCCGGGACATGTCGGGCTACGACGGCAATTTCTGACGGGCGAGGCTTTGGTGGAGGACGGAAACCATTTTTTCCCGTTCCTCTTCCCCGCTGTCCCGCCAAATCATCTCAAAAAGCACGCCCAGCCCGGGCAGCGTCATTTCGGTATTGCCGACGGAATCCTCGATGATCTCGCGAAGCTCCGCTTCGCTCTTGTTTTTGACGCGGGTCATGATCGCCTGTCGAAGGTTCAGGTTCAAGGCATCGTCCTCCCTGGCGACAAGTTCCTGCCTTAGGATGCGCCGGCGCGGCGGGACATATCCCGGGCGGACAGGGGCTTGTGATATAATGGGAGCAAGTTTGCATTGGAGGTTTTTTCCGCGTGTCCAAAAAACAGTTCGCGATCATCGGGCTCGGACGGTTCGGGTCGAGCGTGGCCCGCTACCTGTCCGAGATGAGATACGAAGTGCTGGCCATCGACAATAACCCCGAACGCGTGCAAAGCCTGGCCCCGATCGTCACCCAGGCCGTCACCGCGGATTCCACCGACGAGGAGGCGATGCGGGCGCTCGGCCTGCGCAACTTCGATGTGGTCGTCGTCGCCATCGGCAGCGACATCCAGGCGAGCATCCTGACGACGCTGATCTTGAAGGAGCTCGGGGTTCCCCGGCTGGTGGCCAAGGCGCAAAACGACCATCACGGCAAGGTGCTGGCCAAGATCGGCGCCGACAGGGTCATCTATCCCGAGCGGGACATGGGCCTGCGCGTCGCGCACCAGCTGATCTCGCCCAATATTCTGGAACACATCGAGCTGTCCCCCGACTACGGCATCGTGGAAATGGCCGCCGCGCCCGGCATGATCGGCAAAAATCTGCGCCAGCTGGGCATCCGCGCGGAATTCGGCTGCAGCGTGCTGGCCATCAAGACCGGCAACCGGATGAACATTTCCCCCGGCGCGGAGGATCTGATCCGGGAAGGAGACGTGCTGGTCATCGTCGGCCGCAACAGCGATCTGAACCGGCTGGAAAGAAGTTACGGAGAAAGCTGAGGTCGCCCGGGCGTGAGCACCGTCCGCGAAACGATCGTCACTTCGCCGCAAAATGACAAAGCGAAGCGCTGGGCTTCGCTGCAGCACAGGAAATACCGCGACCGCCACGGCGCGTTTCTGGCCGAGGGCGCGCATCTGGTGCAGGAGGCGCTGGCGGCCGGGGAGACGGTGGAAGCCGTCGTCTTTGACGAGGGGCGCGGCTGGCCGGCGGATCTGGACCGCGGTCTCGCCGCGGCGGCGGGGGAAATCGTGCGGGCGTCCGGAGAGGTCATGGCCAAATGCACCGCCACCGACTCGCCGCCTCCCGTTTTCGCCGTCGTGCGCAAGCGCCCTCCCGATCCGGCCGTGCTGTTCCGCCCCGGCGCCCTGATCGTCGCCCTCGACGGGCTGCGCGACCCCGGCAACGTCGGCACCATCATCCGCAGCGCCGACGCCGCCGGCGCCGATGCGGTCGTCGTGGGGCGGGGCAGCGCCGATCCTTTCAGCCCGAAGGCGGTGCGCTCCACGATGGGGTCGCTGTTTCACCTGCCAATTGTGGAAGGGGATTTGGCGCGGCTTCTTCCCGAGGCGAAGGCCCGGGGATTCCGCCTGATCGGCTCCGGTCCGCGCGCGGAGCGGTCGTGCTACGAGTGCGACTGGAGCGGCGGCGTCTGGCTCCTTCTGGGCAACGAATCGGAAGGGCTGTCCCCGGATGCCGCCGCGCTGCTGGACGAATGCGTCCGGATCCCCATGCGCGGCCGTGCGGAGTCGCTGAACGCGGCGATGGCCGCCACGGTGCTGCTGTTCGAGGCGATGCGGGTGCGGGGGATTTAAGAAACCGCGGCATATTGGCCCGGGAAGCGCGGCCCGGGAGCGAATATGTGCGGTTTTTCGCACATATTGGCTCGGGGAGCGCCACGCGGGAACGAATATGTGCGGTTTTTCGCATATGTTGGCCCCGGATTCGTCGCGCGGGAACGAATATGTGTGGTTTTTCGTACATATTGGCCCGGGAAGCGCCGCGCGGGAACGAATATGTGTGGTTTTTCGCACATATTGGACCGGAAGGCATCGCGCGGGAACGAATATGTGTGGTTTTTCGCACATATTGCCTCGGAAAATGCGGCGCGGAAGTGAATATATACGGTTTTTCGCACATGTTGGTCTGAGAAGTGCGGCGCGGAATGGCCTGTGAGGTGCCGAGCAACCGGCAAATGACCCGAAGTGACGGGTCATTTTTTTGTGTTGTCAACGGAAAATTTCGATTGACAAAATGCCGTTCTCCTGTCATATTGAAGTCAGGTCAAGGAAAGCGCTTAATCTCCAATATTCAAATGAAAGAAAAGGTTTTCTTTTCAAACATTATAATTAATCGCTTTCCTCCTCCCCGCGCAAACATCCACACAGCAACAAGAGGTGCACCAAACGGCGATGAATCCGAAGCTTTACGCGCTGAACGCGGGAATGGGCGATTCGTTCTTCCTCGAGATCGACTCCGGCGCTTCCCGCGCCGTGGTCCTGATCGACGGCGGCGAGAAATTCTGGCACGAGCGGGCGTCTCCCGTCCGGTTCGCGGAAGAAAAAGGCTGGCGGCGGATCGATTTGCTCATCCTGACGCACCTGCATCCCGACCACATCGTCGGGCTTCTGCCCGTGGCGGAAACACTGCACGTGGCCGCGGCGGTCCTTCCCTACCCGCCGCATCGCTTGCATCTTCCGCCCATGCGGCACCCCAAGGCGGAGCAGGCGGCGGAAGTGTTCCGGATGTATCAGCGGCTTTGGGAACTGCTCAAGTCGCAGCGGACGGCGATTTCGCTGCGCCCGCCCTTCGGCGAGGTGTGCGTCTGGCGGTTCGGGGAGACGCGGCTGCGCCATCTCGATCCGACGAAGGAGATCCATCTGCGGGCTTACGAACGGATGAAAGCGCTGGCCGCGGACGACCGCATGCCGGACGAAGACCGGGAAAGGCTGCTTCGGGAATTCGACGCGCTGTCCAACGGCGACAGCAGCGTCTGGGTCCTCGAGCACGGGGACGAGGCCGAACCGCTCGTGGCGTTCGGCGCCGACGCGCTGCTGGCCAATTGGGACCGCATTCTCGAAAAAGAGCCGCTCCGTCCCCGCGGGCTGAAAGCTTCCCACCACGGCCACCCTGACGCGTTGGACGCGTCCCTCCTCGCGCGGCTGTCCCCGGAGTGGACCATCGTCACCTGCGACGCCGAGCGGTACGCGCAGCATCGGGACGAATGGGACCGGCTCGCCCGGGCGTCGGGCAGCGCGTTCGTCGTCACCGGAGCGCGGCCGAACACGCTATATCTCCAATGCGAGCTTCCGCAAAAGCCCGAGGCCGTGGAGCTTGAATCCTGAAATCCGACAAGAGACCAGGGAGAGAAGGAACATGCAACAAAAACTCGTGATCGGCATTGTCGGCGCCGGAAGAATCGGCAGGCTTCACGCGGAAAATCTGGTGCGCAACCCGCGCGTCGCCGTCAAGACCGTTTCCGACCTCTATCTTGACGCGGTCCGGGATTGGGCGGGCAATTACGGTTTCCGCCTGACCCAGGATTACAAAGAAATTCTCCGCGATCCGGAAATCCAGGCCGTCTTCATCTGTTCCTCGACAGACACCCACATCCCGATCATCACCGAAGCGGCGCAGGCCGGCAAACACATTTTCTGCGAGAAACCGATCAGCTTCGACCTGGAAAAAACCGCGCAAACCCATGAGCTTGTCCGGCGTGCCGGCGTCAAATTCCAGGTGGGCTTCAACCGCCGCTTCGACTTCAACTTCGCCCGCGTGCGGGAGCTGGTGGAACAGGGGAGGATCGGCGATCCCCACATCGTCCGCATCACCTCCCGCGACCCGGCGCCGCCGTCCTACGACTACGTGAAGGTATCCGGCGGGCTGTTCATGGACATGGCGATCCACGATTTCGACATGGCCCGGTTTCTTTCCGGAAGCGAAGTGGAGGAGGTGTTCGCACAGGGCGCCGTGCTGGTCGACCCCGTGATCGGCGAGCTGGGCGACATTGACACGGCCGTCACCACGCTCAGGTTCAAGAACGGCGCCATCGGCGTGATCGACAACAGCCGGAAGGCTGTGTACGGGTACGACCAGCGGGTGGAGGTGTTCGGCTCGAAGGGCGGTGTGACGGTGCAAAACGATTTTCCGAATTCCGCCGAGATCAGCACGGAAGACGGGGTGTACCGGGACAAGCCGAAATATTTCTTCCTGGACCGGTACCGGGAAGCCTACGTGAAGGAAACGGAAGCCTTCGTGAGCGCCGTGCTGGACGGCAGGGATGTGCCGGTAAGCTACTACGACGGGCTGCAGGCCGAGCGGATCGCCCATGCGGCGAAACGGTCCCTGCAGGAAAAACGGCCCGTGCGGCTGGACGAAATCGGCTGATCCAAACGAGGGGAGGAACGCAAGGATGAAACGCGTACGTTTGACCATGGCCCAGGCTCTGCTCCGTTTTCTCGACAACCAGTATGTCTCGATTGACGGCGTGGAGCACAAATTCGTGACCGGCATCATGGGCATTTTCGGACACGGCAATGTGCTTGGCATCGGGGAGGCGCTGGAACGGGACCCGGGCAATCTCACCTTCATCCAGGGCAAAAACGAACAGGGCATGGCCCACGCGGCCATCGCCTACGCCAAGCAGAACAACCGGCTCAAAATCTACGCCTGCACGTCTTCCATCGGCCCCGGCGCCCTCAACATGGTGACCGCCGCCGCGGTCGCCACGGTGAACCGGATTCCCGCGCTGTTTTTGCCGGGGGACATTTTCGCCTGCCGCCAGCCGGATCCGGTGCTGCAGCAGATCGAGCATCCGATGGATTACACGGTCTCGGCCAACGACGCCTTCCGGCCGGTGAGCAAGTACTGGGACCGCATCACCCGTCCGGAGCAGCTCATGGCGGCGGCGATGAACGCGATGCGGGTGCTTACGGACCCGGCGGAAACGGGCGCGGTCACCCTGTGCCTGCCGCAGGACGTGCAGACGGAATCCTACGACTATCCCGAGGAATTTTTCGCGAAACGCGTGCACCGCATCGAACGGCGTCTCCCGACGCGGGAGGCGCTGGCCGAAGCCGCGGAACTGATCGCCTCCAGGCGGAAGCCGCTGATCATCGCGGGCGGTGGCGTCCACTATTCGCTGGCGACGAAGGAACTCGCGGCGTTCGCCGAAGCCTTCAACATTCCCGTGGGCGAGACGCAGGCGGGCAAAAGCGCGCTGACCTGGGATCATCCGCTCAACATGGGCGCGGTCGGCGTGACGGGGTCCCTCGCCGCCAACCGCCTGGCGAAGGAAGCGGACCTGATCATCGCCGTGGGCACGCGGCTGGCGGACTTCCCCACCATGTCCAAGACGGCGTTCCAGAATCCCGAAGCGGCGTTCCTGAACATCAACGTCAACTCCCTGGACGCCATGAAGCTGAACGGACAGCTGCTCGTCGCCGACGCGCGGGAGGCGCTCACCGCCCTGGCGGAGGCGCTGAAGCAGAAAGGTTACAAATCCGGCCACGACCCGCAGGCCCTCGCTGCGCTCAAGGCGGAATGGAACGCGGAAGTCGACAGGCTGTACGGATGGGAGCATGAGCAGGGACTCACCCAGACGCGGGCGATTGGCGTAATCAACGAAACCATCGAAGACGACGCCGTCATCGTCAACGCCTCGGGCGGGCTGCCGGGCGACCTCCATCGCCTGTGGCGGTGCCGGAGGGAAAAAACGTACCACATGGAATACGGCTTTTCCTGCATGGGGTACGAGGTGCCCGGCGCTTTCGGCGTGAAGCTCGCCGGCCCGGACCGGCCGGTGTATGCCCTCGTCGGCGACGGCGGGTTCCTCATGCTGCATTCCGAACTCGTCACCAGCATCCAGGAAGGGCAAAAAATCATTGTCGTCCTGTTTGACAACCACGGCTACCAGTGCATCTACGGGCTGCAGACGTCCCACGGCAGCGACGGGTTCGGCAACGAGTTCCGCCTGCGCAGCGCGGAGACGGGCCGTCTGACGGGGGATTACATGAACTTCGATTTCTGCGCCGTCGCCCGCGGGCTGGGGGCCAAGGCGTACCGTGCCGAGACCGCCGACGAGCTGCGCGAAGCCTTGAGCAAGGCGAAGGAGGAGACGGTTTCGACGCTGATCGAAGTGAAGGTGCTGCCCCAGACGGGCACGGCAGGGTATGAATCCTGGTGGCGCGTCGACGTGCCGGAAGTGTCCGTCAGCGACAAGGTACGGGCGGCGCGAGGGGAAATGGAACGGCACCTGCAGGCGGCAAGGCTGCTTTGAGGCTGCGGAGAGAAAAACGGGAGAGGAGAAAACATGGACGTGTCGGGGCTGAAAGAGCTGAAGCTGGGCATTTCCCCGATCGGCTGGGTGAACGAAGATTTGCCCGAGCTGGGGGACCATTACACGTTTGAGGATCTGATGAACGATTTTACGGCGCTGGGCCTCAAGGGCACGGAAAATTCCCGCAAGTTCCCGAAAGACCCGGCCGAGCTCAAGGCGAAACTGGCGGAAAGAGGCATCCAGCTCACCTCCCAGTGGAAAGGGGTGCTGTTCAGCGATCCCGGCGTGCGGGAGCGGGAGCTGGAGGCGTACCGGAAGCACGTGGAGTTTCTGCATTTCATGGGCGCCAAGGTAGTCGTCACCTGCGAGCTCGGCGGCTCCATCATCGGCGATCCGCGCCGCGCGCCCGGCGAGCGGCAGGTCATTCCGCTGACCGACGAGGAATGGAAGCACATGGCGGAAGGCCTCGAACAGGCCGGACGGATCTGCCGCGAATACGGGATGAAGCTGGTGTACCACTACCACGTCGGCACGAACGTGGAGCGTCCGGAGGAAATCGACCGGCTGATGGCGTCCACCGATCCGGAGCTCGTCCATCTGCTCTACGACACCGGCCACGCCTATTACGGCGGTGCGGATCCGCTGGAACTCTTGAAAAAACACGGACACCGGGTCGCCTACGTCCACCTGAAGGACGTCCGCCAGGACGTGCTGGACACGGTCCGGAGGGAAGGCATTCCGTTCCAGCAGGCGGTGGTGCGGGGCGTGTTCACCGTTCCCGGCGACGGATGCATCGACTTCGCTCCGATCCTGCGGGAACTCGGACGCCTCGGGTACGGCGACTGGATGATCATCGAAGCGGAGCAGGACCCGTCCGTGGCCAATCCCGTGGAATACACGAAAAAAGCGCTGGAATACCTGCGGCGGATCGCGGCGGCGCCGCAGCCGTGACGCGCGAGGGGAGGTTCATCGCATGTCACGATTGCTGGTGAAGGGAAAGGCGGTGCCGGACGCGGACGGACTGGTGGTGGACATCAGCCCGGAGTCGGCCGGTTGGAAATACGTCGGGTTCCAGGTGTACCGGCTTTCCCCGGGCGGCACCCTGGTCCGGTCGACGGGCGACCGGGAAGCGTGTCTCGTGCTGCTCTCGGGGCGGGCGGATGTGAGGACGGCCAAAGCGGAATGGCGGAATATCGGCGAGCGCATGAGCGTCTTTGAAGGCAAGCCGCCCTATTCGGTCTATGTGCCTTCCGGCGACGGGTTCGAGGTGACGGCGCTCACCGATCTGGAACTGGCCGTGTGCCTGGCGCCGGGCAAGGGCATCTATCCCGCCCGGCTTATCGAACCCGGCGACGTGGGCGTGGAAACGCGGGGCTACGGAAACATGGAGCGGCGGATCCACAACATTTTGCCGGAATCGCAGCCGGCGGACAGCCTGCTGGTGGTCGAGGTGTTCACGCCGGACGGACACTGGTCGAGCTACCCGCCGCACAAGCACGACGTGGACGATCCACCCCGCGAGACCTATCTGGAGGAAACGTATTTCCACAAGGTCAGGCCGGAACACGGCTTCGCCGTGCAGCGGGTATACACGGACGACCGGAGCCTGGACGAAACGCTGGTCGTGCGCAACAACGAGGCGGTGCTCGTGCCCGCGGGGTACCACCCCGTGGCGGCCCCACCCGGCTACGAGGTGTACTATCTGAACGTGATGGCCGGACCCGTGCGGATGTGGCGGTTCCACAACGATCCGGACCATGAATGGCTTCTGAAAAAGTGAGGGTGGAATGTGATGAGTCTTCTGAGCTTCAATCCGGACAGGCCGCTCGACGTGATCGGGCTCGGCCGGCTGTGCATCGACCTGAACGCCAACGAAATGAACCGGCCCATGGAGGAAACGCGCACATTCACGAAATATGTGGGCGGCTCACCGGCCAACATCACCATCGCCCTCGCCCGGCTCGGCGCGAAGACGGGCTTCATCGGCCGGGTGGCGGACGACGCCCACGGGCGGTTCATCGTCCGGTATCTGAAGGAGAACGGCATCAACACGGACAACGTGGTCACGGACCGTTCGGGCAGCGTGACGGGACTGGCCTTTACGGAGATCAAATCGCCCACCGACTGCAGCATTCTGCTGTACCGGGACAACGTGGCGGACCTGAAACTCGAACCGGGCGACGTGCGCGAGGAGTACGTGGCGAGCGCCAAGGGGATCATGATCTCGGGCACCGCGCTGGCCAAATCCCCGTCGCGGGAAGCCGTCTTCGTGGCCCTGGAACTGGCTCGCAAGCACGGCGTCGTGACGATGTTTGACGTCGACTACCGGATCCATCCGTGGCTCGCCAAAGAGGAATTCGCCGTGTACGCCCGGCTGGCCGCGGAGAAATGCGATGTGCTCTTCGGCGGGCGGGAAGAGTTCGACCTTTTGGAAATCCATCGCGGAAAATCTTCGGACGACGCGGACACGGCCGAATCGTTCCTCAAGGGCCAGGCGAAAATCGTCGTCATCAAGCGGGGCAAAGACGGCTCCACGGTGTACACGCGGGACGGCGACATCTATCACGGCCGCACGTTCCCGGCGCAGATGGTCAAAACCTTCGGCGCGGGCGACGCCTTTGCCGGTTCGTTCATCTACGGCCTGCTCCAGGGCTGGAGCATCGACAAGTGCCAGGATTACGGCGCCGCCGCGGCGGCCATCGTCGTGTCCAGCCACAGCTGCTCCGATGCGATGCCCACGCTGGCCCAGGTCGAAGAGTACGTCCGAAAGCATACGGGCTGACCGCCCCGGAGACCCGGCGCATCCCAAATTATAAAGGTAGAGGGGAGAATCATGGGGGACAATCAACAGGTATTGCATAACTTTATTGGCGGCCAGTGGGTGCCGGCGTCCACGGACGTGACGGATCCGGTGCCGAATCCCGCCACGGGGGAAATTCTGGCCCGGGTGCCCATTTCCACGAAGGACGACGTGGACCGGGCGGTGGAAGCTGCCGCCGAGGCGTTCAAGGAGTGGAGCAAAGTTCCCGTGCCGAGACGGGCGCGCATCCTGTTCAAATTCCACCAGCTCCTGGTCGAACACTGGGACGAACTGGCGGAACTGGTGACGAAGGAAAATGGGAAAAACCTGAAAGAAGCCCATGGCGAAGTGCAGCGCGGCATCGAATGTGTGGAGTTTGCCGCCGGCGCGCCGACCCTGATGATGGGGAATGTGCTGCCGGACATCGCCACGGGGCTCGAATCGGGCATGTACCGTTATCCGCTCGGCGTCGTCGGGGGCATCACGCCGTTCAATTTTCCGATGATGGTGCCCTGCTGGATGTTTCCGCTGGCCATCGCCTGCGGCAACACCGTGGTGCTGAAACCCTCGGAACGGACGCCGATCACGGCGAACCGCCTGGCGGAGCTGTTCAGGGAAGCCGGTCTGCCGGACGGCGTGCTCAACATCGTACACGGGGCGAAGGACGTGGTGAACCGCCTGCTGGAGCATCCGGGCGTGAAAGCCATTTCGTTCGTCGGGTCCCAGCCCGTGGCGGAGTACGTCTACAAGACGGCGGCCGCCCACGGCAAGCGGGTGCAGGCCCTGGCCGGCGCGAAGAACCATTCCATCGTGCTGCCGGATGCGGATCTGGATCTGGCGGCGCGGGAAATCGTCAACGCCGCGTTCGGTTCCGCCGGGGAACGCTGCATGGCCTGTTCCGTGGTCGTTCCCGTGGGCGACATTGCCGACGAGCTGGTTGACCGGCTGGTGCAGCAGGCGCAGGCCCTCGTCGTCGGCAGCGGTCTCGACGAGCGGGTGTTCCTCGGGCCCGTCATCCGCGATTCGCACAAGGAGCGGACCGTCGGCTACATCGAAGCCGGCATCCGGGAAGGCGCGGTGCTGAAGCTGGACGGCCGCGAACATCCCGCGGCGCAGGGCGCCGGCTATTTCCTCGGCCCCACCATTTTCGACTTTGTCAAGCCCGGCATGAAAATCTGGACGGACGAGATTTTCGCTCCCGTGCTGCAGATCGTGCGCGCGGAAAGCCTGCAGGAAGCGATCGAGATCGCGAACCGCTCGGAATTTGCCAACGGCGCCTGCCTCTATACCAACAGCGCCAAGGCGATCCGGGAGTTTCGGGATTCCATCGACGCGGGCATGCTCGGGATCAACGTGGGCGTTCCCGCACCCATGGCGTTTTTCCCGTTCTCCGGCTACAAAAAATCGTTCTACGGCGATCTGCATGCGAACGGCCGGGACGGGGTGGAGTTCTACACCCGCAAAAAAATGGTGACCGCGCGGTATTGATCGGTTGCCACCGGAGAACGTGCACATGCTGCTGGATGTCGAAGGAAAGGGGCCATTGTGGGGATGGCCCATCCGTTTCGTCCGGGCAGTCCGCTGTGCACGGGTTGCTTCTGGGAATTCGAAATCGCCGACTTTCGCGACATCGATTACATCGAAGTGTGGTCGGAAACGTTCCCTTCCGTCCGACCACAAAACGCGCGGGCGTTCCGTTTCTGGTCGGAAAGACTGAACGAGGGATTCCGCATCGCCGCGACGTCCGGGCGCGACTGGCACCGGCAGGAAAAGACGGAGGTGCCCGTATCCGTCACCTATCTGGGTATCGACGGGGCCTCGCCGGGGAATATGGCGGAAAAAGCGGTGCGGGCGATCGCCGCGGGGCGGGCCAGCGTGACCATGAGGCCTCTTTTGCTTTGCGGGGTGGAATGCTACGGCCGCACGTACTCCATCGGCGACGAAGTGCCCGCGGGCCCTCCGGCGGAGCGCGTCACCGTCCGCATCACCGTGGACGAGTCCGTACGCCGCGGCCTGTGGGCGCTTTCCGGAGACGGGCTGAAAGTGAAGATTACGGGCAATGAAGGAACGCTGGCGGAAATCGCCCTGGACGACGGAAGGCGGTCGGTCGCCGTGGAAGTGTCCCGCGGGCGCCTGCGCTGGCTGCGGGCGGAACTGGCGGGCACGATCCAAGGGATGAGGACGATGATCGCTTTTTACCAATCCGGTGTATTTCGCCTGACCGCACATTAAAGGATCGGGTGGATGTTCCAATTCCGTCCGCATTGGGTTAGAATGGTTTCCGGTATGCCGGTGCGGCGTTACGCCCGGTTTCGCCATTCTTCGAAAGCAGGGATGGGGCATTGAAGGTAACCATCTACGATGTGGCAAAAGTCGCCAAAGTGTCCATCGCTACCGTATCCAAGGTGATCAACCAGACGGGCAGCATCAGCGAGAAGACGCGAAACCGCGTGCTCAAGGTGATGGAGGACCTGAACTACAAGCCCAGCGTGGTGGCTTCCGCCCTGACGGGGAAACGGACGAACACCGTCGGGCTGCTCATTCCCGATCTGGCCAATCCGTTCTTTGCGGAGATCGCCCGCAGCGTGGAAGACCGGGGGCACGAAGCCGGCTTCAACCTGATGATCTGCAGCACCGACAACGATCCCGACAAGGAAAGCGAATATATCTCCCTCATGCGCCGGAAAAGCGTGGACGGGATTATCCTGGCCTCGGGTCTCATCAGCGACACCGCCGTCAAACAGTTGATCGACCACCAAATTCCGGTGGCCGTCATTGCGCGGGATTTGCCGGTGCTGGCGGTGAACGCGGTGCTGGTGGACGACTTCGCCGGCGGATACATGGCGGCTTCCCATCTGCTTTCGCTGGGTCACCGCCGCATCGGGGTCGTGGCCGAAGATTTGCGGCTCCTGAGCAGCCAGGAACGGGTGCGCGGCTACCGGCACGCCCTGGAGGAAGCCGGGGTGGCGATTGACGACGGCCTGGTGCGGGTCAGCGATTTCACCATCGAAGGCGGCCGGAGGGCGGCCCTGGAGTTGCTGCAATTGCCGGACAGGCCGACGGCGCTGTTCGCCTGCAACGATTTGCTCGCCATCGGCGCGATGCGGGCGGCGAAGGAACTCGGCCTCGCCATACCGGAGGATCTGTCCGTGGTGGGCTTTGACAACACCATCCTCGCGGAGATCGTCGACCCCGGGCTGACCACGGTGGCGCAGCCGATTGTCAACATGGGCCGCCAGGTGGTGGATCTGCTGATCGAGGAGATGCAGGGGGAAGAAAAGCCCGCCCGGCGCGTGGTGCTGCTGCCCCGGCTGGTGGAGCGGAATTCGACCGCTCCGGCCCGGTCCTGACGCAATCGAGGCCGTGGACGAGGAGGAATGGTCATGGCGAAGATCGGGGAGTGGGAAAACGCCGAACCCGGCATCAGGCGCAAGATCCATCCGCCGGGAAAGGCGCTGATGATCATGCAGGTGGAGTTCCGGGAAGGCGCCGAATCCGCCGAACACGCGCACCCGCACGAGCAGATTTCCTACTGTCTTCGCGGCGAGTTTGAGTTTCGCCTCGACGGCCGGACCGTGCGCCTGTGCGCCGGCGAGTCGCTGATCATTCCGGGCGGCACCCGGCACGCGGCGAAGGCGCTGGTTGAGGGCGCCCTGCTGGATTCCTTTGCGCCGGTGCGCGAAGATTTGGTGGGAAACTGAACGGCCGACGGGAATAGGCCGGGACAGGCGCGGACAGCCCATGCGCGGACTGCCCGCGCCTTCTTATTTGTCCGCGACTCGCATAAAGATGAAGCAGAACAAGGGATCGGGCTTGTCGCGGGAGGGGGACGCATGCGGCGCAGATGGGGAAAGCCGGTACCGGCCTTGCAGTGGCCGCCAAGGCCGCGGTTTGTCGCGCGGCCGCGCCCCGCATGGCCGGCGCACCGCCTGTGGCCGGCGCGGCGGCCGGCGCTGCGGCTGCGCCGCGCCCTGCCTTTCCGGCCGCGCGGCCCGTGGCGGAGCGCGCCGCTGCGGGTCGGCGGCACGCGGCGGTTCATCCCCGCGCGCCGCGCCGTTTGGCGGAGTCTAGCCCCGCAATGGAGCGCCCACCGATGGCGGACCGGGCAGACGGCCGGCGGCCGGCGCGGCTGGACGACCCGCCCGCCCCGGCGGCTGCGAATCACCCGGGGGAAACTGATCCTGCTGTTTCTCCTCGCCTTCGTTTTGACTGCGCTCGCCCTGGCCCGATTTTTCGACGCCCGCCTGAAGGAGCCGCTGTTTTTTCTCGCCAAGACGAGGATCACCCAGATCGCCACCGAAGCGGTCAACGCCGCCATCGCGGCGCGATTCGCCGAACAGGCCGCCGCGGGCGGGCTGATCCGCTGGCAGACGAACGACAAGGGCGACATCTCCGGATTTGTGATCGACTACCGGGAACAGATGCGCATCGTGGCGGACACGGTTCGCATCGTCCAGGGGGTTTTGCGGGAAAAGGAAGAGCTGCCGGAACGCATTCCCATCGGGCACGCCCTCGACAGTCCGCTGCTGTCGGCTTTCGGTCCGCAGGTGGCGGTCCGCTTTCATCCCATCGGCGCCGTCTGGGCGAACGTGGGGATGCGCCAGCACGAGGCCGGCATCAACCACGTGCTGGTGGAGGTGTTTTTGCACGTCCGCACCGACGTCGCCATCGTGATCCCGTTCGACCGGGAAGCGGAAACCATCGAGGCGGAAATTCCCCTGACCTACGTGCTGGTGGCCGGAGATGTGCCGCTGTACTACTACGACAACAAAGGCAATCCCGTCGGCGGCGGGTCGGCCCAGGCGCCGCCCATCGTGCTGCCGGCGCCGGGGGAACGGGATTCGGCAAGCAGTACGCTTTAGTTGCGCCGGCAAAAACGAAGAACGCCCGGGTCCGGGCCGCCGGTCTAACGGCGCTTCGCGGAACCCAGGCGCTTTTTCTCTTCCTTTTCCCATTTTTTCAGCAGCGGATACGGGTCGAAAGCCCATTCCACCATGCCCCGGTCGCGATAGATGCCGTAGTGCAGATGGGGCGGAAATTTCCCCTGCGTGCCCGGCTTGCCGTAACCGGAACTGCCCACCCAGCCGATCACCTGGCCCGGCCGGACGATGTCGCCGGGCTTGAGCTTTTTGTCGTACCCCGACAGATGCGCGAAGTAATGATAGCGGTTGTCCACGTCGCGGATGCCGATGCGCCAGCCGCCGTACCGGTTCCACCCTTTCGTTTCCACGATGCCGTAGCAGGTGCTGCGCACCGGGGTGCCGTAGGGCGCGAAAATGTCGGTGCCTTCGTGGATGCGGGCGCCTCCCCAGCTCCGCCGCGTGCCCCACGTGCTGCGGTATGAGTAGCGGGTCCCCGGCGGCAGGGGAAAGACGTGTTCGTTCAGATCCAGCCGGTCAAAGGCGGCGTAGATTTTGGCGAATTGCTGCACGCGCTGCACCGCCCGGGTTTGCTGGTAATATTCCCACAGGCCGATGGCGAAATCGTCGTCGCCGGACCCGTACCTGGCGATCAGCCGGGCCACGCTGTACAGCCTGTCGTCGTCGCTGGCCAGCTCGGCGCGTCCGTCCCCGTCCATGTCCCGCCCGATGCCGCCGAAAAAGCGGATGGACACGGGATGCGTGTCGTTTTCGTCCGGGTTGGTCATGCCCGCCCATCGCCGGGGCGGCACGTAGACGCCGCTCAGGGCGTTTTTGTCAATGGGCCGGTCGGCGGGACGGACGCGGGACAGCGTGCGCTCGTACTGATCCAGCGCGGCCACCATGTACCAGGGCATGCCCGTGGCCATGGCGATGCGCTCGTACAGATGCATGCGCAGCGCGTACCGATCGTCGGGTCCGGAGCGATCCTGGCGGGAACCGGCGGCGGGACCGGTACCGGGGCTGGCGAAACCGGCCAAAAGGACGCAAACGGCGACCAGCACCGTCGTCCGGCGCAGGGCCGTCCAGGGACGGATGGCCGACCGGCGCGGCCTTGTGGCCCAGCGCGGCAGCTGCGAAACCTTGCGGCGGAACACCATCGTCTCCCTCCCGCTGTTGTCCGTGCCTTGGTTTTTTTCGCGTCCACGCGCCTTAGGTTTTGCAGTTTTCGTTGGTTTTTATCCGAATCGTGTTATAATAGGGAAACAGAAAGCGAGGGGACGGCCATGCCCGACCGGACAAAAGCCCGCAAGCCGGATTGGCTTCGGGTCCGGCTGATCGCCGGAGAACCGTATCAGGAACTCAAGCAAATGATGCGGTCCAAATCGCTGCATACCGTCTGCGAGGAAGCGCGCTGTCCCAACATTTATGAATGCTGGGCGAACCGCACGGCCACCTTCATGATCCTGGGCAACACGTGCACCCGCGCCTGCCGCTTCTGCGCGGTCAATACCGGCATGCCCACCGAGCTGGATCTGCAGGAGCCCGAGCGCGTGGCGGAAGCGGCGGAACAGATGGGCCTGAGGCACTGCGTGGTGACGTCCGTGGCGCGGGACGACCTGAACGACGGCGGTGCCTCCATTTTCGCCGAGACGATCCGGGCGATCCGCCGGCGTCTGCCGCTGTGCAGCGTGGAGGTGCTGATCCCCGACTTCCAGGGTAACTGGGACGCGCTGCGCGTCGTGATGGAGGCGGGTCCGGACATCCTGAACCACAACGTGGAAACGGTAGAGCGGCTGTCGGACCGGGTGCGGGCCAAGGCCAAATACCGCCGTTCGCTGGAGCTTCTGCGCATGGCGAAGCGGATGAAGCCGCGCATCCCCACCAAGTCGGGGCTGATGCTCGGGCTTGGGGAAACGATCGAGGAAGTATTGCAAACGATGGACGACCTGCGCTCCGTCGGCTGCGACATCCTGACGATCGGCCAGTATCTGCAGCCGACTCCGCAGCATCTTCCCGTGGAACGTTACGTGCATCCCGACGAATTCGCCGTGTTGAAACGGGAAGGGCTCGCCCGCGGGTTCGCCCATGTGGAGTCGGGTCCGCTGGTGCGCAGCTCGTACCACGCCCACCGGCAGGCCCGGTCCGCCATGGCGGCGGGCGGCGAGCCGGCCTATCCCGCCGGGGACGCGTGAAAGCGGGGGCAACGATTTTTTGGGAGGATATTCCGTGATTTACGTGGCTGGAGGAAACGCGTACCGCCTGGTGCGCAACCACAAAAACGGATGGAATCCGGAAGCGTTCCGGGAACGGTACTGCGACGTGCTGGAGCGGTACGACTACATCGTCGGAGACTGGGGATACAACCAGCTGAGGCTGAAGGGGTTTTTCCGGGACAACCATCCCAAGGCGACCAAGGAGACCGCCATCTCCGGACTGGCGGATTATTTGAGCGAATACTGCAACTTCGGCTGCGCCTGGTTCGTGCTGGCCAAGGTGGACCGGAAGCAGCTGTCGGCCGATGAGCAGGTGGTTTCCGTTGACCCGCCGGTAAGCGCATACATCGGCGAAGAAAGCCAGAAAGACGGCGGACAGGGGTTGCCGATGCGCTGGCGGGCCGGCGGCACGACGTATGTGCCCCATATCAGCGCGTACGATCTGGCGCGCGCCCAGGCCGAGATGGAGAAACGCCGGGCGGCGGCGAACACGGCGGCCTCTTCGCGGGAGAACGGACGCAACGGGGGAGGGGCCGGGAGCGGCGCGGGCGGCTTCCGTTCCCAGGAAGAGCGGCGGCCGAACGGCGGTGCGAACCGGGCGCAGAACGCCCATGGCGGCCAGCATGCCGACGGGTCGAAAGCGGAGGAGAAGCTGGTCCGTACCCATGCGCACTCGCCGCAACAGGGCAAAGGCGGCGGGCAGGGCGACGCTCGCGCCAAGCGGCAGCAAGGGAACTTCCGGCCAAACCAGCCCCGCGACGCGGCGCCTTCCCGCGCCGCGGAACCGGAGCCCGCTTCCGGCAGGACGAACGCGGCCGCGGCTTCCGTCCAGCAGGGGCGACAGGAAGAGTCGGAACCCGCGCAGGGGCGTCCCGGCGAGGGCCGCTCCGGGGAGGGCCGTTCCGGCAGCGGCCGCGGCGGCCACTCGGGACGGCGTCACCGGCACAAACGCCGCCAGGGCAAGTCGTTCCAGCCGCCCTCCGAAACGTCCCGTACGGACAAATAAGGACAAGCCTCCGGGCCTTCGGGCGTCCGGGGGCTGTTTTTATCAGGTGATGAACGACTCCCGCACCCGGTTCCAGAACGGAAAAGGCCGGTAGCGGGCAAAGCTGATTTTTTCCTCCGCCACGTGGAAACGGATGGTGCGAACGTCGTCCGGTCTGAGGACCAGGTGGTCCATCCACAGCTCGACCGGTTTTTCCGTTTTTACGTCACAGCAGTGATGCTTGGGCAACACGATGGAGGACCCGAGGGTCCGGAACACGCGGTTGTTGATCGACGCGATTTCGGCGATTTGCATCGCTTCCAGGGACGGGTGGATCACGGCGCCGCCCACGCTTTTGTTGTAGGCGGTGCTGCCGGACGGGGTGGAAATGACCAGCCCGTCGCCGCGAAACATCTCGAACGGCTCCCCGTTGATCTTCAGCTCGGCGACCAGCGTGCCTTCCGCGCTTTTCAGGGTAAATTCGTTCAGGGCGAGATGGACGAATTTCTCGCCGCCGCTTTCAAACTCGGCCTGAACAAGGGGATACTGCACGATTTTCGGCTCCGCTTCCGCGATCATGCGGACGAGCTCGTCCAGCTCGTCCTTCCGCCAGTCGGCGTAGAAACCAAGCCGGCCGGTATGTACGCCGACGAACGACACCGTCCGCACCAGGTGCCGGAACCGGTGAAACGCCTGGAGCAACGTGCCGTCGCCGCCGATGGAAACGACGATGTCCGGCGTGTGGTCGTCGGCCTGAAGGCCGCGCCGGGCCGCCTGTTCACGGAACCGTTCCGCGAGCGCGCGCGACACTTCGTCTCCCTTGTCCCAGATGCTGTACTTCAAAGGCTGCGGCTCCTTTCCGGGCGCTGTTTCGCGTTTTTTCGTCCCGATTATGCTTTTTTTGTGACGCCATTTCGCATCTTGATACGATCATATCCAATCTCCATCCGCAACACAATGCCCGATGCCTTGCCATGAATCGAAAATCACCGCTTCCCGTCCGGCGCCCCTCAGGTGCTCCTTTAATTTTTTACCCCAATCCAGGGCCACAGGGCATACACCAGCAGGGTCGACACCACGGCGTGCAGCAGCCGGGCGCGGACGAAGGGCGCGTACCGCCACGCCGTGCGGCTCATCAGCCCGGCCACCTGGGCGTGGACCGAAAACCCCGCCCAGGACAGCACGAACGCCGCAGCGGCCACCCGGTCCATGAGCGGCACGGAGGTGTCCGCAGCCGCCGCCTTGGCGCCCAGCGTCACTTCCAGGGTTCCCTGCGTGAAGGCGGAGGCCAGCGCGCCGGCCAGCCCCAGCGCCTCCAGCGCTTCGCCCAGCCTTTCCTGCAGCCAGCGCAGCAGCCCGCTTTCCAGAAGCAGCGTCAACGCCATGGAGAAAAAGACCACCAGCCCGCCCACGACGATCATCAGCCGGACGGACGACCGCAGCGCGTCGCTCAGCAGCACGCCGGCCGGCCGCCCGTCTTCCATGCGCGCCAGATGCATCGCCCGCACGGCCTCCTTCAGCCGTCCGACACCCGGGAAACCGCGACCCGCACCCGGAGGTTTTCCGCCGCGGGAGGGGGATGAACCGGCGCCGGCACCGGTACCAGTACCGAAGTCCCTTCCGAACCCGGACCGGACCCAATGGCAAACCGGCAAACCGACCAGCAGCGCTCCGGCGTAATGGGCGCATGCGAGCACGGGCGCCGCGTCCTTGTTGCCGAAAAAACCCACGCATACCGCGCCGATCAGAAACAGCGGGTCGGCGGTGGTCGTCATCACCACCAGCCGTTCCCCCTGCTCGCGGTCGATCAGCCCCTGCTCCATCAGCCGGGAAGTCATCCTGGCGCCGACCGGATAGCCCGACACGAAACCCATGGCCAGCACGAAGCCGCCCAGGCCGGGGATGCGGAACAGGGAGCGCATCACCGGATCCAGCAGCCTGCCGGCGAAATGGACGACGCCGAAACCGAGCATCAGCTCGGAGAGCACGAAAAACGGAAACAGGGCGGGAAACAGGACGTCCCACCAGATGGCGACGCCGCGCAGGGACGCCTCCAGGGCGGCCGACGGCATGGCGAGGGCAAGGCCGGCGACGCCGAAGGCGGCCGCCGGAAGCAGCGCCGCCCTCCCGATTTGACGCGTGGTCAAACTTTCCCCTCCTTGTCTTGCTATTACCACTATATGCGCGGACATGGACGGGTTTTGTCCGGTGACAGAAGGATGAGCGAAATGGTAAAATAAAATCATTGGAAAACGCCATTTTTAGGAAAAAAGAAGCACTACCGGACATCACGATCTCCTACCCGGGTTTCCCCTCACGTATGACCTAAGGGGGCGTTTCCATATCATCAAGTCTTCGTTGACCTTGCGGAGGGATCTTCTCGATGGTTGAGCCCCTATACCGGGTGAAAGTGACCTGCCTGTGTTGCGAAACCCCGTTTGAAACGTCCCGGGTCAGGCCCAGCTTCAAGAAAGTGGTCAGGACCGACACCGACTTTTGCACCCATTACAAGGACGTCAACCCCGATTACTACGTGGTCCGCGTCTGTCCCGCCTGCGGGTTTTCGTTCACGGAAAGCTTTTCCCCGAATCTGCTGCCCGTCAGGAAAAAGCAATACCTGGACACCATCGGCTCCAAATGGCAGAGCAAGCGGGACTACAGCGGGGAACGCGACGCGGCGATGGCCCTGGAGACGTTCAAGCTCGCCCTGATCACCGGCCAGACCGTCGGCGAGAAGGAGCGGGTCATGGCGTCGATTCTTCACCACATCGCCTGGATGTACCGCCGGGAAGGCAAGGAGGAAGAAGAAAAGCGGTTTCTCGAATACGCGCTGGACGCGTATGTGCGGGTGTTCGAAACGGACCGGGAAGCGAGCAACAGCGCGCGGCTCATGTATCTGATCGGAGAACTGAACCGCCGTCTGGGCCGGTTCAACGAAGCTGTCCGCTGGTTTTCGCGGGTCGTGCACGACCATTCCATCATGGACGCGGCGATGATCCGCGCTTCCCGCGAGCAGTGGCAGGTCATCCGCGAGGAATTGGAGTCGGAAAAAAAGCTTGCTAGTTCTACAGATTCTGACTTATAATGATTCCACAACCCGAGCGGAAATACATAGCATAACAGACATAATGTGACAAAATTCGCCGAAAGGAGGACGCGGATGGCGCAGGATCAGGTGCCGTTGGCTCGTCAGGTCGACGTGGCCATATCGCAGCTGGAAGAAGAATTGAAAGGCATGACGGCCGGAACCATCGTCTTGCAGATTCGCGACGATAACGTCGGAAAATTCGGATTGCGACACCTGCCCCTGGCATGCGAAGAGCAGCAAGCGGAATCCGGCGGACTAACCGCCATGCAGGTGGCGGCCTTGCGCAGGATGGCGGTGCAGGCCCTGAAACGCAAAGGCAATTGGACACACGGCGAAATTTGCTACGATTTTGCCCTGAGAAACGGAAAACTGACCCTGAGCGTGCAATTCGAAAGCAACTACAACATGGCCAACATGCTGTTCAGGCTGAAGCCGAAGAAGCGGGATTTCCGCGAGGCGGCCGGCGACTGACCGGCGGGGAAACCGCCCGGCTCCGCAGGGAGCGCGGGCGGTTTGTTTTGTTTTTTCGCCGGCTTGGCAGGGCGCGACAGATTGGCAACCCTTTCATTGACGAACCCAATGTTTCCATTAGGAATCTGTATTTCCCATGGCAAACGGCGCCCGATATGATGGAACCAGGAACTAAAGAAGGGTGCAAGGAGGTTCAAGCCATGCAGGAAACGGGAACGGTCAAGATGTTGGACAGATTCGACTGGCTGCGGAAAATGAACGAAACGGTCAAACTGGACCTGAGCCGGACCGCCGCGATCCAGATCGACATGCACGCGCGCCAGATCCATCCGGAGTGGTCGGGCTTTCCGCAGAACGTGGCGGAACGCATTTTGCCGAACGCCGCCAACTTCCTCAAGCTGTGCCGGAGCTTCGGACTGCCGGTCATTCACGTCATGGTGTACAAGCGGGACGTGGAGACCCTCGTCAGCCCGCGGCAGGAGGCGGTGAAGCAAACCGGCCTGCCCGGCACGCCGTACGGATTCCCGAAAAAATCCCCGTATGTCGTGGATGCCAAGGAAGGCTATTTCCGGTGGGACGTGATGCCGATTCTCGGCCCGGAGAAAACCGACTACGTCATCAACACGAAACGCCAGCTGACCAGCAGCTTCCTGAGCACCGACCTGGAAAACCTGATCCGCGCCCTCGGCGTCGACACCTTCCTCATCGTCGGCATCAACACGAACAACTGCTGCTCCAATTTCGCCTTCGACATCCACAACCGGGGCATGACGCCGATCATGATTTCCGATTGCGTCGGATCCGTGCACGGCAAAGACCTGCATGAGTTCGCCCTGCACAACATCGCCCGCACCCTCGGGTTCGTCATGCACAGCGAGGAAGCGAAGGCGAAGCTGGAAGAAGCGGCGGGCATCCGCGCCGCGGCCCGGGGGGTGGCATCATGAGGATCACGGACATCACGGAAATCGACATCATGGACCGCACGGATCTGCTCGGGAAAATCGAAGAGCTTCTCGTGATCGATCCGGCGAACACCGCGGTGGTGACCGTCGAAATGACGAAGCGCCGCGTCAACGAACGGACGCCCCTTCCCCCCGGCGTGTTGGACAAGTTGGTGGCGAGCACGGAAGAACTGCTGTCCGCCGCCCGCGCCTCCGGAATCCCCGTCATCCACGTGCTGTCCAGCCTGCGTGACGTGGAGGAAAAAGCCCGCCTGAACACCAAGTTCCAGAAAGCGTTGCGCCTGTCGGGCCAATCCTTGAGCCCCTACGGCGAAGTGCCGAGCGAATACGTGCCGCATCAGGACGGGACGTTCGAACCGGATCTGGCGGTATCCGTCGCGGACGGCGATTTCATCATCAAGACGAAGAAAAGCCTCAGCTGCTTCTACCAGACCGATCTGGAATGGCTGCTGCGCAACCTGAAGCGCAACTACATCGTGCTGGCGGGCATGAACACGAACGCCGACATCATCTCCACCGCCTACGAGGGCAGCAACCGGGCCATGGGCGTCATCACCGTCAAGGAGTGCGTGGCCAGCATCTACGGCGAGGACCTGCACCGGATGGCGTTGCAGCAGCTCGGACGCTGCCAGGGCTGGGTGATCGACCTGGCGACGTTCAAAGCCAAGGTCCGGCGGTACGCGGAAGCGGTCTGAGCCGCCGCATGGTTCATGGTTCCAACCCCCTCTCCATCGTCCTTCCGCCCCCGCGGAAGGACCTCTTTCCGTCGTCCTTCCGTCCCGCGGAAGGACGACAATTGTTCAACGGAGAAAGAAGAGCAAGGCGCGAAAGGAGCGGGTCCATGGACGAACGAAGCAAGAAAGTCGTTTTGTATTTCCTGTGTTCGGCGGGCATGGTCACGACGCTGTCGCAGCTGGTTTTCCTGCCGAGCGTGGCGGCGATGAGGGAAGAACTGGCCGCATCAACGCTGGAAGTGTCGATGACGATCGCCCTGTACTCGCTCTCGCTGGCCGTGGCGCAGCTCGTCTATGGCCCGCTGGCGGACAAATTCAAGCCGAAGCTCATCCTGCTTGCGGGACTGGCGATCTTTTCGGTGTCCAGCCTGGGCATCTTTTTTTCCCCGGCCATCGGGGCGATCATCACGTTCCGCGTCACGCAGGCGCTCGGCATCGCGGCGGTCGGCGTGTGCGGCAACGCCCTCATTTCCGACATGTTCGAAGGCGCGCAGCGGGACAAATCCATCTCGATTTTTCAAATGTTTCACAGCGTCGGCGCCGCGTTCGGCCCGGTGGTCGGGGCGACGGTGGCCCTGTTTTTCAGCTGGCGCTTTTCGTTTTTGATTCTCGCCCTGTGGTCGCTCGCCGTGCTGGTGATCCTGCTGCGAAAGCTGCCCGCTGGCCGGCTGGTCAACACGTTTTCCTTTGCCGCCGCCGCGCGGCTGGTGCGGGCGCCGGATCTGCTCCTGCTTTGCCTGGCGGCCGCCGGAACGGCGTTTGTCATCCAGAGTTTCCACACGAGCCTCGGGTTCCTGTTTGCCGATTTTCTGCACGTCACGGCGGCATGGACCGGTTACGTCTATATGGCGATTCCCCTCGGGGTGTTTACCGGCAGCAACGTCGCCCGCTTCCTGCTCAACCATTTGCACCGGGAAAACATCGCCATGATCGGCCTGTGCGCCTTGGCCGTGTTCTCCGGGCTGTTCGCGGCGCAGCTTGCCCTCGTCCCCGACGCCCGCGTCGTTTACACCCTCATCCCCAATCTGTATCTGGTCGGCATCTCCCTCGGCACCGTCTTCTCCATGATGACCTCGGTGATGATCAACTGGTTCATCAAGCTCAGGGGGACGGCCATCGCGGTTTTGTTTTTTACGCGGCATCTGGCGGGAACGTTGGGCCCGGCGGCCGTCGGTTTTCTGATCGACCTCGAAATGGTGCGGTCCGCCTACCTGGTCATCTTCCTCGCCGCGTTTATCGCAGTGCCGCTGTATGTGTGGAGCCTGTACAGCCACCGCCGCCGAAGCGAGCAGCCGGACGAGCCGGCCGACATGGCATCGGGCTCCGCGCCCGGAACACCGTCGGAGACGCCGGCGGGCGCGGCGGAACCGGGATCGGGTGCGGGGGTGCGTTCCGCATCCTCCGCTGCCGGATCGCTTATAATGAACGCCTGATGAGCGCGCGACAGCTCCCGCCGCCGGTCCGGCACGGCAGCGGGAGCCTGTCTTCAGGGAGGGGTGTGCCGCCCCTCCCGTTCGTTTATGATCAAAAGATTCCCAAAAAAACAAAAATGAACATTCCAGGCGCGGCCGCACGGCGGCAAACCGTGATATAATAAGTTTATCGGAATCTTGCCATCACCGGCCCAACTTCCAACCTGCAAGGAGTAGGCGATGTTTGCGATCGAAAGGCTGAACAAGATCAAGGAAATTTTATACAAGGAAAAGCGGGTGGACGTCGTCGACCTCAGCGAGCGGTTTTCCGTGACCGAGGTGACGATCCGGCGCGATCTCGACAAGCTGGAGCAAGCCGGATTCATCGTCAAAACATACGGCGGAGCGGTGCTGAAAGAAGAAGTGGAAAGTTCCGCTTCCGTCTGGATGGAACCTGACGACGAAGCCGCGGAAGAGAAGCGGATGATCGGCAAAATCGCCGCCGAACTGGTGGAGAACGGGGATGCGATTTTTCTCGGTCCGGGCCGCACCTGCAGGGAAATCGCCCGGCATTTGAAAGGCAAGCGGGTGACCGTGGTCACCAACGACATCGCCGTCGGTTTTTACCTGAAAGACGTAAACGGAATCAAGGTAATCGTGACGGGAGGCGATCTTGTCCCGGCTTCCTCCGCTCTGACGGGCGGACTTGTGCTGCAGGGGTTGAAGGACATTTTCGTCAACAAAGCGTTCATCAGCGTCAGGGGCGTCCATTTGGATTTGGGTTTTACCCTCGACAGCCACGATGACGTGATCATCGCCCAGGAAGTTCAGAAAATCGCCGGACAATTCATCGTCGTCGCGGATTACACGAAATTCGGGCGCGTCGGGTTTATCCGTCTCGGCGATCTGTCCATCGCGGGGGCGGTCGTCACCAACAAGCAGATTCCCGCCGAATACAAAAAGCATTTTTTCGAAAATGAAATCAAGCTCTTTACCGCCTTTGATCTGAAGTAATGCGATATTCGGACGGAAATGAGGGGTCTGGTTGGAAGCCGTGCTGGAAATGCGGCATATTGTCAAAAGGTTCGGAGAAATCACCGCGCTGGACGGGGTGAGCCTCGCGGCGGAACCCGGGCAGGTGCACGCCATCATCGGCGAAAACGGGGCCGGCAAATCCACGCTCATGCGCATTCTGGCGGGTGTGCATGTGCCGGACGAAGGGGAAATTCGCCTGAACGGCGAAACCGTGGCCATCCAGAATCCGAAGCAGGCGCAGGACCTCGGCATTGCGATGATTCATCAGGAAATCAAGCTGTTTCAAGATTTGAACATTGCTGAAAACGTCTTCATCCGCCGGGAACCCCTCAAAGGCTGGCGCGGACTGCACGTGATCGACTGGACGAAGGCCTACCGGGAAACGGATCGTTACCTGCGCGAATTCGGCCTGGATCTGAGTTCGCGGCGGCTGGTGCAGTCGCTGAGTTACGGCCAGCAAAAGTTCGTGGAAATCATCAAGGCGCTTTCCCAGCAGGCCCGCATCATCGTCATGGACGAGCCGACCACGGCCCTCACCGAGCAGGAGATCCACAAGCTATTCAGCCTGATCCGCGACCTGAAGCGGAGAGGCGTGACCATCCTGTATGTCTCGCACCGCCTGGAGGAAATCCGGGCCATCGCCGACAAGGTAACGGTGCTGCGGGACGGAAAGGTGGTCCGCTGCTGCGATGCCGCCGGGATCGACCTGAATGAATTGGTGCTGGCGATGGCGGGAAAAGATTTCCACAAGCGCTACCCGAAGATGAAAGTGAAGATCGGCAAGGAACTGATGCGGGTGGAGAGGCTTTCCTACGGTGGGATTCTGCGCGACATCAGCTTTTCGCTCCACCAGGGAGAAATCGTCGGGCTGACGGGCATCAGCGGTTCGGAGAGACGCACCTTGTCGAAGGTCTTGTTCGGCATTCACGGTCCGTTCGAAGGCGCAATCCACCTGAACGGCAAAACCTTCCGCGCCATCACGCCCCACGAGGCCAAAGCCAACGGACTGTGCTACGTGACGGGAATCGGTACCGAAGAAGGACTGATCAGCGGCGGCACGGTGGCCGAAAACATTACGCTGACCAATCTGGAGCGGGTGTCGCGGTTCGGTTTTCTCAATTCCGAAAAAGAAGCCGAGTTTGCGCAGGACCTCATCGAACGGCTGGAGATTACCGCCGACAATCGCGAAATCGTGGGGAATCTCAGCGGCGGCAAGCAGAAAAAGGTGATTTTCGCCAAATGGTTGTTCTCGAACGCCAAGGTGCTCATCATCGAGGAACCGACGGCAGGCATCGACGTCGGTTCCAAGGTCGACATCTACAACATCATGAACGAGCTGCTGCTGGAGGGAGCGTCCATCCTGATGATCTCCTCCGACCTGTCGGAACTGCTCGGCATGTGCGACAAGATCATGGTGATGTGCGACGGGGAGATCCGGCAAGTGTTCCAGCGCGGTGAAGCGACGAAAGAGCGCATTCTCTACTATGCTTCCGGCGGGAAATAAACCTGTTTTGCCCTTGCTTGGCCAACGTTTTCCCGCCGGGGCACTTTTTTTGTTTTCGGTTGCCCCGGGAGGATTGACAAACCGAAATAAACAAAACATAATTGAAACGAATCAAACAATAAAAATAACAAAAAATAAACAAGTTCCCAAGCAAACAAAAAAGAACAGGAGTACGCTCATGAGCGATTACAAGCTGGAGCTTAAAGGCATCACGAAGACGTTTCCTGGCGTAAAAGCGCTCGACCGGGTCAGTTTCCAGCTGAAACAAGGGGAAATCCACGCATTGATGGGAGAGAATGGCGCCGGCAAGTCCACCTTCATCAAGGTCATTACGGGGGTGCACGAGCCGGACGAAGGAGAGATCTGGCTTGACGGACGCCGTGTCCGGTTCCGCAACCCGCGCGAGGCGCAGCAGATGGGGATCGCCGCCATCTATCAGCACGTCACCTGTTATCCGGACCTGAGCGTTACCGAAAACATTTTCATGGGTCACGAGAAAGTGGATCCCGCCACCAAAAGGATCCTGTGGCACGAAATGCACGAGGAGGCGGGCCGGCTGCTCGCCGAACTCGGGGCCGGTTTCGATCCGCGCACGCAGATGGGCGTGTTGAGCGTGGCGCAACAGCAAATCGTGGAAATAGCGAAAGCGCTTTCAATGAACGCCGGAATCATCATCATGGATGAACCGACGGCGGCACTGACGGCCCGCGAGAGCGAGGAGCTGTACCGGATCGCCGAATCGCTCCGGGAACGGGGCGCGTCCATCATTTTCATCTCTCACCGGATGGAGGATATGTACCGTCTGGCGGACCGGGTGACGGTATTCCGCGACGCCCGTTACATCGGCACCTGGAACATCGACGAGATCACGAAAGAAAAACTCATCGTCGCCATGGTGGGACGCGAAATCAACCAGCTGTTTCCGAAACGCAAGACGGAAATCGGCGAAGAAGTGCTGCGGGTGGAAGGGCTCGGCAGAACCGGATATTTCGCCGATGTTTCGTTCGCGGTGCGGCGCGGCGAGATTCTTGGCATCACCGGCCTTGTGGGAGCGGGACGCAGCGAGGTGTGCCAGGCGATATTCGGCATCGACCGATTTGATCGGGGGGCCATCTACCTGAAAGGACGGCAGGTGAGGCCGTCCAGTCCGGAGGAGGCGATGAAACTCGGCATCGGATATCTGCCGGAGGACCGCCAGAAGCAGGGGCTCGTGCTGGAGTTTGGCGTCGGACACAACATTACGCTGCCGGTATTGGGCAAGTTCGCTAAACGCGGATGGCTGAACGAACGCAGAGAAACGGAAAAGGCGAAGGAACTGGCCGAGAAGGTGAACGTCAAGGCCATCACCCTGACAGATCCGGTATCCTCTCTCTCGGGCGGCAATCAGCAAAAGGTGGTGTTCGCCAAACTGCTGACGTCGGAGCTGGACGTGCTGATCCTTGACGAACCGACAAAGGGAGTGGACGTGGGTGCGAAATCTGCCATCTACGAAATGATCGGCGACCTGGCCGAGCAGGGATACGGAATCGTGCTGGTCTCCTCGGAGATGCCGGAGATTATCGGGCTGTGCGATCGGGTGGTCGTGATGCGGGAGGGCCGGGTGACCGCGACGCTGGAACGGGATGAAATGACGCAGGAGGCGATCCTGGAAGCGGCCATGATGAAACCGGGCTCCGGAGGAGGTTCCGATGCATGCAACTGAGCGCAAAAATCGCCAAATTCCGTGAACTGGGACTGCTGGGGTTCATCGTGGTGCTCTCGGTGTTCATCCAGCTTCGCAACCCGAAATTTCTCACGTTGGAAAACATCAACGACCTTCTCACCAACACGGCCATTTTGAGCATTCTTGCGGTCGGCATGATGCTGGTGATCGTCACCCGCGGAATCGATCTGTCCATCGGCGCCACGCTCGCGCTTTCCGGCATGATTGCGTCGATGACGGTGAAAGCGTACCCGTCCATCCATCCGCTGCTGGCCATCCTGGAAGGCACGCTGGTCGGCACCGTCTGCGGCGCCTTGCTGGGGGTGCTCGTCGCCCGCGGCGGCGTACTGCCGATCATCGCCACGCTCGGCATGATGAACGTCTACCGCGGGCTCACGTTCATGGTGAGCGACGGCAAATGGGTCAGCGCCCACGAGATGCCGGACAGCTTCAAGGGGATCGCCACCGGGTCGGCGTTTGGCATCAACACGCTCGTCCTGATCGCCATATTGATCTACGTCGTGATGTTCTATTTTGTCAATTATACGCGAACGGGGCGGCAAATCTACGCGGTGGGCAGCAATCCGGAGTCGGCGCAGATCAGCGGCATCAGCAACGCCAGGATCCTTTGGCTTGTGTATACCATCATGGGCGGTCTGGCCGGCCTGTCCGGCGTACTGTGGGTGTCCAAGTTCGCTTCCGCCCAGGGAGACACGGCCATGGGTTACGAAATGAGCGTCATCGCGGCCTGTGTTCTCGGGGGCGTCAGCATCGCCGGCGGTTCCGGCAAAATCTCCGGCGTGATTCTCGGCTCCATTCTCCTGGGCATTCTGAACAACGCCCTGCCGCTCATCGACGTATCGCCGTTTTGGCAAACGGCCATTCAAGGGTCGATCATTCTCGTGGCGGTGATCGTCAATGTGCTGGTCAAACGCGGCGTCGACCGGAACCATTTGTTGAGGAGGAGTATTTGAAATGATGGAACAACGCGTCATCCTTAGTCGGCGCCCGTTCAGCTGGAAGCGCTTTTTCCTCCAATGGGAATGGATGCTGGTGATCCTGTTTTTCCTGGTGCAGGCCTTGAACTCCTTGCTGTCTCCGTACTATCTCGACGCCGATAACCTGCGCGACGCCACCATGACGTTTCTGGACAAAGCGTTCATCGTGCTGCCGATGGTGCTGGTCATGATCCTCGGCGATATCGACATCTCCGTCGCTTCCACGGTGGCGCTTTCCTCCGTGGTGATGGCGGATCTGTACACGATGGGCGTGCCGATGCCGGTCGCCATGGTGATCGCCCTTCTGGTCGGCTCGCTGTGCGGCTTCATCAACGGGTTGTTGATCGTGAAGTTCAAGGAGCTGTCTTCGGTCATTGTCACCCTGTCGACGATGATCATCTACCGCGGAATCGCTTACATGATTCTGGAAGACCAGGCGGCGGGCAAGTTCCCCGAGTGGTTCAGCTTCCTCGGCTGGGGATACGTCGGCGGCGTTCCCTTCATCCTGATCGTGTTCGCGGTTTTCGCCGTCGCGTTTACACTGCTTCTGCACCGGACGACGTTTGGCAGATACGTGTATGCCATGGGCAACAACATGACCGCCAGCCGGTTTTCGGGGGTCCAGGTGGACAAGATCCGCATCATCGTCTTTACGCTCACGGGGCTGTTCGCGGCGGTGACCGCCCTGTTTCTCACTTCGCGGATGGGCAGCACGCGGCCCAACGTGGCCACGGGCTACGAACTGGACGTCATCGCCATGGTGGTGCTTGGCGGCATCAGCACCTCCGGCGGGCGCGGGCGGATGATCGGCGCGATCCTGGCCGTGTTTCTTGTCGGGTATTTGCGCTACGGGCTCGGTCTGGTCAACGTGCCGGCGCAGCTCATGCTGGTCATCATCGGCCTGCTGCTGGTTTTCGCCGTGCTGATGCCGAAGCTTCGCCCGGGCGCGGGAAAAAGCGGAAGATCCGTCTGAGGCTGCCACTGAAAAAGCGTCGGTATACGCCGGTGATGCGTTTTTTGCAACCGGTTGTATATAAATTTCATTATTGCAAATAAAAGGGAGGCTACACAAATGGGCATGCTGAAACGTTGGTTTGTCGGCGGTTTGGTGCTGGTCATGGTCGCTTCCATCCTGGCGGCCTGCGGGGGTTCCGGAAACAAGTCATCCTCCGGTGCGTCCCCTTCCGCGAGCCAAAGCGCCGGCGGCGACCAGAGCGGAGGAGACGCGTCGCAGGGAGGCAAGAAACGTTTCGCCATCATCTTCAAAAATACCGGCAATCCCTACGGCGAAAAGCAAATGGAAGGGTTCAAGATCGCCATTGAAGAACTCGGCCACGAGGCGATCCTGAAGGCGCCCGACCAACCCACGGCCGAAGCGCAGATCCAGATGATCGAGGAGCTCATCGCGCAGCGGGTGGACGCCATTGCCGTCGTCGCCAACGATCCGGATGCGCTGCAGCCTGCGCTGAAAAAAGCGATGGATCAGGGCATCAAGGTGCTTTCGCTCGACTCCGCCGTCAACGCGCAAAGCCGGATGGTGCATGTCAACCAGGCGGACCCGGAGCGAATCGGCCGCATCCAGGTGCAGGCCATCGCGGAAATGATCGGTTACCAAGGCCAGATCGCCATCCTGTCCGCCACGAGCCAGGCCACCAACCAGAACACGTGGATCGAGTGGATGAAGGAAGAACTGAAGGATCCCAAGTACAAAGACATGGAACTGGTCAAAATCGCATATGGCGACGATTTGCGCGACAAGAGCGTATCCGAGACGGAAGGACTGCTCAAATCGTACCCGGATCTGAAAGGCATCATCGCGCCGACGACGGTCGGCATCGCCGCGGCGGGCAAGGTGCTGACGGACAAGGGGCTGAAAGGCAAAGTCCAGCTGACCGGCCTCGGTCTGCCCAGCGAAATGGCCGAATATATCGAAAACGGCGTCTGCCAATGGATGTATCTGTGGAATCCGGTCGACGTCGGGTATCTGGCCGGTTATGCGGCGGAAGCCCTGGTCAGCGGCAAGATTACCGGCCAGGTTGGCGAGAAATTCTCGGCCGGCCGGCTGGGCGAAAAAGAAATCGTCCCCGACGGCGACGGCACGCAAATCATGCTGGGCGATCCGTTCCGCTTCGATGCCTCCAACATCGCGGAATGGAAAGTGATCTATTGAGCCGGGCGGAAGGAGTGCGCGGCTCATGAAAAGCAACAAATTCGCCTGGAGCTGGGAAGTGAAGCCGGAGCACGTGGAGGAGTACGTCCGGATGCATCTGGATCCCTGGCCGGAAGTGCTGGAAGAACATCGGCGGGCGGGAATCCGAAACTATTCGATTTTCCAGGACGGAAACCGTTTTTTCTACGTGTTCGAATGCGACGACGTCGACGCGGCTTTCGCCTACCTGGCCAAGAGCGAAGTGTGCCGGCGCTGGAACGCGATCACGTCGAAAATGGTGCAGGGATCGTTCGATCTGAACGAGCCGGAACCGATTCGTCCGATGCGGGAAGTCTTTTATCTGGCCTGACGAGGTGCGTTGGCGATTTCAGGCTTCCGTTCGGCCGAAGCCGGACCGCCCGCCGCGGATTTCCCCGCCGCCGGTCCTTCATGGACCGGCGGTTTTCGCTTGCCTGGTGCCGGCCGGGGCTCGGGCGAGAGTCATGCGGTCGACCGGGATCGGTTTCGCCGCGGCCCGCGGGTGGCGCGCGCCGGATGAGGGAACGTAGACGGTTTTTCGCACATAATGGCCCCTCGGGGGGACCGTGCAAGGCAATATAGGCGGTTTTTCGCACAAAATGACCATCCGGAAGCATCGTTCACGGGAATATAGGCGGTTTTTCACACATATTGGCCCGACGGAAAGGCCGGGCGGGGCAATATAGGCGGTTTTTCGCACAAAATGACCCATCGAATCTCCCTCCGCGTGAAACGGCATGAAAAACTCCTGCAGGGAAGGCAGGAGTTTTTCATGCCTATGGGCCGCCCGCCGGCGGTTCGTGCTGCCGCATCAGGCGCCGGCTGCCGCCTCATGGCGTGTTCCCGCGTTTCTCGGAATGAGGAGCATGACCAGATTGCCGGCCAGGATGACCGCGGCCAGGAAGTAGAAGGAGGCGGTATACCCGTAAGATTGCGCCAGCCAGGAACCGACGACGGGGGATGCGGCGCCCATGGCCGCCTGGATGCCGAACAGCAGGCTGGTTGTCGTGCCCGCCATCTTGCGGATCGTGCTCTCCATCGCCCACGCCTGGAGCACCGGCCGCATCGCGTACAGGAAGAAGCCCAGCACGGCGATGGTGCCGATCAGGATCCATTCGTGCCGGATCAGCGCCACGATGACGATCATGGCGGAGGTCACGGCCATGAACAGCATGAGGATCGGCCGCCGGCCCTTTTTGTCGGACATCATGCCGACGATGGGCGCGGCGACGAGGCCGCCGCCCTGCAGCACGCCCACGGTGATCCCCACCCACAGGGCGTCCAGGCCGATTTCGAAGGCGAGATACAGCGGGAGCAGCACCATGATGCCGCTTTGCGCCATCGCCCGGATGCCGCTCAGCACGGCGATCAGCAGCACCGGCCGGTTGCTGAGCAGCGCCTTGAGCCCCCGAAGATAGTCCCGCAGGCCGTCTGCCGTTTCCATGCCGCCGGCGTGGCCATGCCCGGTTGCCCCGGCGCCGGAGCCGGCACCGTCTCCGCCACCACCGCCTTTGGCCACAGCCGCGTCGACGGTCAGCCGGCGCAGGATCCACAGGATGAACACGGCAAATGCCAGGCCCGGGATGAAGTTCCAGACGATGATGTCCTGCCACGGGTAGACGGCGATCAGGGCACCGATGACGACGGGGGAAAGCATATCCCCCAGATTCGAAGCCATCGCGTGCCAGCCGAACACCATGCCCCGCCGGCTCGGATACAGCGCCGAAAGGGTGGAGTAGGAAGCCGGGTGCCAAAACTCGTTGCCGACCCCCATCACGATGAACAAGAGCACGAAAAGCCAGTACGACTCCACCGATCCGAGGAACAGAAACGGCAGGCCGACCATCGTCAGGGAGAGGGCGAGCAGCAGGCTTTTGCGGCGGGTCATGTCGGTCAGCGCGCCGATCGGCATCACGAGCAGGGCGTTGACGATCGAGCGGATCGTCAGCAGGAATCCTGCCTGCACCACGGAAAACTGATGGATCATGACGATATAGGGCAGCAAAATGTAGATGGAAGACGGGTACCAGTGGGTCATGGCATGCCCGAAAACGATGCCCCAGAACGGGCCGTCCCTCACGGGATTGCGTCCGGCGGAGTGCGGGATGGTTCCGGCGAACCGTTCCTGCCCGACCGCTGCCTTGTTGATCATGCGTCCGTCCGCACCTTTCGCTGTCGGAATTCCGGATAAGGGAGAAAGTGCCCCTTGACGGGGCGGCAACCAGGGATGCGGCGAGGAATCAGCTGGCGGCTTGCAGCCCCTTGAGGGCGCGGATTTCCGCCAGGATTTCCGCGGTCGACGCCACGCGGGCGAAATTGCAGGCCAGAATGGTGAGCGCCATCCGATGGTTCTCCTCGGCGGACACCTCGCCCCAGCCCATGTCGGGCTTGCCGGAAGCGGCGTTGGCGTCGCTGGCGAAGATCACCTTGTATTCGCGTTCGGTGGCCTGCCGTGCGGTCGTCTCGCAGCAGATGTTCGTCCGCGTGCCGCAGATGATGACGGTGTCGATGCCTTTGCCGCGGAGGATGGTGTCCAGGTCGGTGCCGGTGAACCCGCCGAAAAACGGTTTGTCCACCACGATGTCCCCGGGCTCCGGCGTCAGTTCCGGGATGATCTCCACATTCCAGGTTCCGGCTTTCAGGCGCTCGTCCACCTGCGGGGAAATGTCCTTCATGCGCCCGGTGTCGGAGCCGTCGCCCCGCACCACATGCCGCAGGTAGATGACCGGCAGGCCCGCCTCCCGCGCCGCCGCCAGCAGTGCCTGCACATTGGGGATGATGGACGGCACCATTTCGTTGACCGGATCCCGCGGATCGCAGAAAATGTTTTGCATGTCGACGCAGATGACGGCGGTGCTCCCGGCGGTGACCGGGTAGCGGAGCGGTTCCTTCGGAGGAATCGCCATTTTTCATCACTCCTTTTGAGGATTTTAGGTTTAATAAATGGATTTGCCTCTGCTTGCATCACCCGAGCGTCCTGACCCGTCCGGCGCTATCGCTGTCCGGGTGCAGGAAACAGGCCACCGTGCGGTCCCCGCCCACGGGCGTCGGTGCCGGTTCTTCCGCGGCGCACCGCGCCGTCGCGTAGGGGCACCGCGTGCGGAACCGGCAGCCGGAGGGCGGATCCAGGGGACTGGGGATTTCGCCCTGGATGACGCCGATGAGCGACTTGCGGCCGCGGCTCAGGCTCGGGGACGCCTGGATCAGCGCCTGCGTGTACGGGTGCAGGGGTTTGTCGTACACTTCCGCCGTGGGACCGTATTCCACCACCTTGCCCAGATACATCACCATCACGTAATCGCTGATGTATTCGATCACGCTGAGGTCGTGGGAGATGAACATCATGGACAGGGCGAAGTTCTCCATCAGCTCTTCCAGCAGATTGAGCACCTGCGCCTGGATCGATTTGTCCAGGGCGGACACCGGCTCGTCGGCGATGACGAAGCTGGGGCGGAGCACCAGCGCCCGGGCGATGGCCACACGCTGCCTTTGCCCGCCGCTCAGGCCGTCGGGATACTGCACCGCCAGCCGGCGGGAGATGCCGACCCGTTCCAGCATGTCCAGCGCCTGCTCCCGGGCTTCGCGGGGCGGCACGCCGTGCACCAGCAGCGGATAGCGCACGTTGTCCACGATGGTCATTTGCGGGTTGAGGGTGGAATAGGGATCCTGAAAAACCATCTGGATTTCCTTGCGCGCCCGCTTCAGGCGGCGGCCGCGCAGCGCCAGGAAATCGCCGCCCATGAACAGGATTTGTCCGCGGTCCGGGTTTTCCAGGCGCATGATGAGGCGTCCGGTGGTCGATTTGCCGCAGCCGGATTCCCCCACGACGCCGAGCGTCTTCCGCTCGCCGACGTCGAAGCTGACGTCGCTCACGGCGTGCAGCAATTTCGCGCGGCCTTTCGGCCATCCGCCGCCGACCCGGTAGGTTTTGGACAGGTTGCGGACCTGCAGAATCGCTTTTTCCATGCCATCCAGCTCCTTTGACCGGCCGCCGGCCCGGCGGCATTCCGGGGTCACCGTTCATTGAGGGCGTCGCGGATGCCGTCGCCGAGCAGGTTGAACGCCAGGGAAGTGATGAAGATGAAAAACCCGGGCACGAACGTGATGAGCGGCTTGAGGAAAATGACGTCCTTGAGGCTGTTCAGCATGAAGCCCCATTCCGGCGCGGGAGGCGACACGCCGAGGCCGAGGAAGCTGAGCCCGGAGGCCATCAGCATCGACACGCCGAGCAGCGTGCTGGCGTACACGAGAATCGGGCTGAACACGTTGCGCAGCACATGGCGGAAGATGATGGAGAGCGGTCCCGCGCCGCTGGTTTTGGCCGCTTCCACGTACTCCATGTGCGCCACTTTTTTGGCCGCCGTCATGGCGACCCTGGCGATGGGGGGAATGAAGACCAGGGTCATGCAGAGAATCATCGTAAAAAGTCCGGTGCCGATGATGGCGGCCAGGGCGATGGCGAACAGCACGGCGGGGAAGGCGTAGAAAA
>Ga0207872_100290_pt1 | contig 36462 bp, 28 predicted proteins | sample Passage260B_FD_187372 | JGI IMG/M metagenome (GOLD analysis project Ga0207872, IMG submission 187372) | Cellulose adapted compost microbial communities from Newby Island Compost Facility, Milpitas, CA, USA - Passage2 60B (SPAdes) (version 2) ...
AGTTGTCTGGCTGGGAACTTCCCTGTTATTTACAGGGTGTTATGCGCTAACATCTCGTGATTTTACCGAAACAATGGGCTTTCGAAATTTAGGATAAATAACTTTTGAGAGAACAGGGGGCTAAAGCGCCCCCTGTTCTCCTACATTCGGATGAAACCGAGTTTGGCGGCGATGTTTATTGCCATCCCGATCTCCTCCCGCCGTGAAAGGCCGCCCATGTAAGGGCCAGAAGGTTCCCGGCGCTTGTCACTTCGTTTAATACGACGGGCGATACATAACGAAGGGCGACCTTATCCGCCGCGATGTAGCCGGCTATACATATTCCCGCAGCCAATGCCAAGAGCGGTGCTATCGTTGAAGACGGTTCATGACGCTTGAACTTTGGATCACTCAACAAAACAATTCCTGCAACAATGGAAAGAACACCGATCCATCCCCCGACAGTCAACTTTTCGCCCAGCAACGCCACTCCGATCAAGGGCACCAATAATGGGCTTGTGCCCCTCATGATCGGATAAACCTGTGACAAATCCCCAACGGAGTACGCCGCCGATTATATAAAGTCCATGCAGACACATGGATGCCAAGATGACAAGTAAACCTGTTCGGGTTAACTGACTGCCATCCCATTCCATAACAGTCCATGGCAAAAACACCATGATTGAGACTTTTCTTTGTATAAAGCTTCCAAACCGAGTGAAGGAAGCCTGAACCAAGTACCAATAAAACAGCTACACCTAGCATCCCATCACCTGCCCAATAACAACCATAGCCTTCTCCTTCACGCTAAAAGCCGGCCGCCTTCACCATCCAGGCAACCGGCTTTTTTGATCATGTTACCGGCAAATCGTCGTCCTTCACAATCGGCAGCGTAAAGCGGATCGTGGTCCCCGCGTTCGGCGCGCTTTCCGCCCAAATGCGGCCGCCGTGGCGTTCGACGATTTTTTTGCAGATAGCCAGTCCCAGCCCCGCCCCGCCGTAATGTCTCGAACGGGACTTCTCCGCCCGGTAGAACTGCTCGAACACATGGGGCAAATCTTCCTCCGCGATGCCCGTTCCCGTATCCCGGACCGAAATCCGCAGCTCATCGCCGCATGCGGCCGCATCGATCGCGATGACCCCTCCGTCCTCTACATACCGCCTCGCGTTGCCGATCAGATTGTCGAAAACCTGGGCAATGCCGCTCTCATCCGCCCGAATCCGCACCGAGGGAAACGGTCTTCCCGCTTCCAGCCGCACGGGCTGATCGGCAAACTCCACCTCGACGGGCTGCAGGATCGACTCCAGCAGTTCCCGCGAATCGTGCATCCGAAGCGACGCCCCCGGGTCGGTCAAGTCCATCTGCGTATACTGGAACAGCGTCTCGATCAGGCGGTCCAAACTTTCGGTTTTGTGCTTGATGACGGAGATATAGCGGTTAAACTTTGCCCGGTCCTGAATGATGCCGTCCTGCAACCCTTCCACGTATCCTTTGATGGACGTCATGGGCGTCCGCAAATCGTGGGAAATGCTCGCAAGCAGCATCCGGCGCGACGCTTCCAGTTGCTCCTGCCGCTCGAGCGACGCTTTGAGCCGGTCGCGCATCACGCCGAAAGCCGCGCACAGATCGCCCATCTCGTCGTTTTTGTCGTAAGTCAGCTCAAAGTCAAACCGGCCGTCCATGATGTCGTGGGTCGCGGCACGCAGTTCATGGAGCGGCTGCAGGATATTTTTCGAAATGATCCATCCCACGACAAGGGCGCAGATCAGAAAAGGGATCGCCAGCGCCAACACGATCTGCATGACCGCGATGCCGACCGGCACCTCCCGGGTGCTGAACGCCGTCACCGAAGCGGCCAGGAGCGGAAAGACGAGCATGCCCAGGAAAGCGGAGACGAGTCTGCCCTTGATCCCGATTCTCACGGTCCGCCCCCCTCGAACTTGTAGCCGACGCCCCACACCGTCGTGATGAAACGGGGATTCGAGGCATCGTCCTCAATCTTTTCCCGGATTTTTCGGATATGGATCGTGACGGTATTCAGGTCCCCGTACGCGTGGATGCCCCATACGTTGTCGTAGATTTGCTGGCGGGTCAGCACCTGGTTCGGATGCAGCGCCAGGAAGCGGAGCACTTCGAACTCCTTCGTCGTCAGCGGCACGACTTGTCCGCGCCGTCTGACGGTGTAAGCCTTCAGGTCGATGTCCAGATCGCGGAACGTCAGCGTGTCGGTGCGGCTTTCTGGCGCCGAGAGATGATGGTACCGCCTGAGCTGCGCCTTGACCCTGGCGACCACTTCGCCCGGGCTGAACGGTTTGACCACATAATCGTCGGCCCCGAGCCCCAGCCCGAGAATCTTGTCCACTTCGGACTGCTTCGCGCTCAGCATGATGATCGGAACGTTCGACTCCGCGCGAATCGTCCGGCATACCTCCATGCCGTCGAGTCCCGGGAGCATGATGTCCAGCACCACAAGCTGCGGGCGATATTCCCTGAACAGCCGGATGCAGTCTTTGCCGTCGCCGGAGATGATCACCTCAAATTGCTCGGCCTCGAGATAGTCCCGGATCAGCTCGGCGATTTCCGGATCGTCGTCGACGACCATCACTCTCGCGTGCGCCATAACCGTCCCTCCGTCTCCGATTATAGCAGCACATCCTTTCGCTTCATATAAAAGGCTCCGGCCGCGTAGAACAGGACCATGTACGCCGCGATCACGCCCAGATCGGCCAGCACCTCCCGCAGCGAAGCGCCGCGGATCACCGCCCAGTGAAAGGTGTTCATCAGATAAACGATGGAGTAATCCGGATCGATCCGGAGCAGCGGCAAGAAAAGATACAAAGCGGCCGCGATGCCGATCGTCAAGCCGGCGTTCTCCGTGAGCAAGGCGATGAACAGGACCAGCATCCCGAAGCCCGCGCAAGGTGCGATCGAGGCGGCGGCCGCCGTGACGCTCACGGCAAAGCTGCTGCCGGCAATCGGACCGCCTTGCGCCAGCAGCCGATCCCCCCAGCCGAACGCCAGGGTGCCGGTCGCATACGCCGCCATGACCGAGAAGCCGGCCAGCGCGATCACGGCCGCGACAAGGGCGACCGCTTTGGCGGCCATGACCTGGCTTCGCCCGACAGGCCTGAGCAGCGCCAGCTTGAGCGTGCCGCTCCGATATTCCTCCGCCATCAGATCGGCCGCGATCACCGCGATGAACAGGGCCATGATGAGCGGCTGGCTGCCGATCATATGGAGCGGAAACGATTGGCCGTTCAGCTCGGCGGCGTTCTGATCCGGGGACCGGGTCAGCACTTGAAAAACGGTGATGATCTGCAGCGCCGGCACGGCGCCCAGGAACAGGGCGAATTTGCCGCGGCGGAACACTTTGTAGCATTCATTTTTCACCAGACCAAGCAACCCCCGACCCTCCCATGCAAGATTAGTATAAAATCTCCTTCTTCCGGAACATGCGGAACGAGAACAAGGCAAGGATCACCGCATACAAAGCCAGCACGCCGGTTCGCTGCAGCGCAAGGTTCCAATCCGGATCGCTTATGAACGCTTCGTGATAGTAAGCCGCCTGATACGCCAGCGACCAGGGCGCGACGGCTTCGACCGCGTTCAAGTTTAGGGCGATCGTCATGATGACCAGCGCGCTGATGATCGTCAGGCTCATGTTGCCGGCGAGCACCGCAATGGCCGTCACGAACAGCCCGTAGACCGCGTACGGGAAGAGGAGCAGCGCCACCGCCGCCAGGGTGAGCCGGATCCCTTCCGCGGTTGAAAATACGCGGCCGGCGTATTCCGTTCCGTCCCCCCAGCCCAAATAATACGTGCCGACCGCGTAAGCCGCGGCGACATAGAAAGCGGCCATGATCACGATGAAAACCAACATCGCCGCCAGTTTCGCGCCCAGGAGCTCGCTCCGGTGAACCGGCCGCAGCAAAGGAAGCTTCAGCGTGCCCCGCCTGTACTCGTTCGTCACGCTGTCGCCGAGCAAGATCGGGATGAAAATGATCATAAACTGCGTCAGGAGGTCAAGCGTATTCAGCGGAACCGACTGGCCATGCTTGAACGTCCACACGACCATCGGGTCGCCCGGCACATATCTGAACAGGTTCAGGACGAGGACAATGATCATGATGGCGGCAAAAACGTACAGCTTCCGGGTTTTGAAGAGCTTGTACAGCTCGTTCCCCAACAAGTTCATCATGCTTCCGCACCTCACGAACGGGTCAACTCGAAGTAAAGCTGCTCCAGCGAAATATCACCGGCCGCGCCGGTCAGCTCCCGGACATCCCCTTCCATCAGCAACCGGCCGTTCTGGATAATCCCGATGCGATTGCAAAGCTGCTGCATCTCGTGGAGCAGGTGGCTGGAGATGAAGAAGGTGATATCCTTCTCCGAAGCGAGCTGCAGGATCAGTTCCTTGATCTCTTTCATGCCCTGCGGATCCAGCCCGTTGGTCGGCTCGTCGAGAATGATGAGCTCGGGCTCATGCAAGAGCGCGTTGGCGATCCCGAGACGCTGCTTCATGCCGAGCGAGTACGTTTTCACCTTGTCCCGCGCGCGTCCGCCCAGTCCGACAATGTCCAGCACTTCGCGGATTCGGCTTTTGGTCACGCCGGGCGCGAGGTTGGCCATCAGGGCGAGATTCTCGTATCCCGTCAGGTAATCGTGAAAAGCCGGCATTTCCACGATGGCGCCGATGTGCGCGATGGCCCGCTTGAAGTCCTTTCGCAGGCTGATGCCTTTGACCAGGATGTCGCCGGAATCGGGGAAGATGAGCCCCGTCATCATCCGGATCGTCGTCGTTTTGCCCTGTCCGTTGCGTCCGAGAAAACCGTACACATCCCCTTTCATCACCCGGATGTTCAAATCGTCGACGATCTTCCTGCCGCGGAACGACTTGGTGAGATGGCGCGTTTCCAGCAGCGGTGGTGCCTGATTTCCGTCCATGGATGTGCCTCCCCCGGTTTTGTTTCACCACTGCCATTTTCCGATCCAAAACTGAACTGCCGCATGCGAAATCATAAAAAGGCCGTAACAATCCCATAAAAATTCGATAAACTTGGGCATGTGACGAGCGTTCGGACCAATAGCGCGATCGAATCTTTCTTATTTTTGCTCCTTGCGCACAAAACCGTTGAATAAGACGCATCCGATCACCCTATTTTCCGCATGGCATAAAATGCAACCGTTTTCCAAAAATCATAGCGATATTTTTGTATCACTATTCCGGCCGATCCGAAACTTTCTACCAAAATAGCAAACACTCAATCGTCTTATTCAACATACATCCACTGGAACATCCGCTCATTCTCCGTGCAAAGCTCATATGAACGGATGCGGGTAACGCCGCCGTGCGGACGGAACACGCGTTTCTCCGTCAACGCCTTCAAGCGGCGCCGCGCCGTCTGTGCGCATATACCCGCCATTTCGCAAACTTGCCTCGGCGTGATCGGCCGCTGGAGCTTCACCGCCAGCCGCACGATCTTTTTGTCCAATTCGTCCAGCAGCGGCGCCTGCTCGCCGATTCCCGTCCATCTGCCAATCAGCAAGGTGAGCAATTGCCGAATCCGTTCCGGATGCTCATTGACCGTATCGTAGCTGAACCGCAAGATGATCCATCCCTCCGCCGTCAGCGCCGCAGCCCGCAGGTGATCGTCCGCAAACTTGCCCCGGTCGGCATACCTGGCATGCGGCCCAAAGCCCTCGATCTCGATGCCGACCCGAAGCGGGTAACGCAAATAGGCGAAATCCAGAAAACGAACCCCCTTCCACAAATCCGGAACCTCCCACTCCGCATGCAAATAATCGAAGTTGCCGAACATCGGCCACCACACCTTGCGCAAAAACAGCGTTTCCGCATGCCGATTCACCTCCGTCAACCTCCGTCGCCGTTCACCGGTACTTTCCGCGATTTGCTTTTCCAAATACAACTCCAGCTCCCTGTCGAACGGACTTTTCACCGAAACCCATCCTTTCGTGTAAAGCGCAAAAAGCGCCGTCTCCCCCAACGGGTTCGACGGCGCGTGCTTCGCGCTGAAATCCTTTTTTCTCAATTTTACTTCATACCCCCGCCCCGCGCCAGAGCCCAATCACCGTCGTGCCCGGAAAAAGTCTGCGTTTCTCCGGACGGTTTCCGGATGAGAGACACTGCGCGTGATCGGTCCATCGGCGGCGCCAAATGCGGTGCCATGGTCGATTCAGGGCAGGTTGAGGCGGGCTGCAATATCCGCGGGTACATCCGTTGCCGCAAACCGGATCGGATAATCGCCGCGCCTGATCGTCACCTCGTCTTCGCCGGCGGAGAGGATGTGCTCCCCCTCCACCAACTCGCGAATGCGGGCCAGCGCTTCGCGGCCGCCGACCCCGAACGTGACGGTCATGCGGGGAGGCAGCGAGAGCATCCCGATCGGAATCCAGCGCCGCTGCTTCGAGACGACGATGGCATGCGCCGTTCCGCCGATGGCGAAGGTGAAGTCGTCGTAAACCTTCGCGAGCTTCATCCCGAACGTCCGGGACATCCATTCGCGGAATCCGGACACCTCGTCCACCGGAAAACCGATTTCACGCAAATACATCACCTTGAGCGGACCGCATGGCGGCAGAACGTCTTCCCGCACGTAACGATGGGCGATCAACTCCAGCAGATGTCCGTCGCCGTCGCGGAAATACACATTGATTCCGGCACCGGATTCGTCGAACTCGTCGATCTCGCGGCCATCGGGCCAGCGCAGCAGCGGAATCCCCGCTTCCTCTTTCATGTAGGCGACCACTTCGGAGAACGCCGAATAAGGCACCTCGAAAGCGAAGTGGGCCGGCGCCACCGGTTCGTAAGCTTCCGCGAACGTCAAGGTGGTGTCACGGGTCACCTGAAAGCGGATTTCCCGGTCCGATTCGAAGGCGACGGGAAACCCCAAGCGTTCGTTGTAAAATTGCCGCACGCCGTTCAGCGAGACGGTATGCAGCCGGAAATCCGCAAAATGCGTAATCATCGCACAGAACTCCTTTCGCCGGGAATTTCGGCATTCGCCCGCCCGCGCATGCGGAAGAGCATGTCCAGAAAACAGTAAAGCGCGCTGTGGACGCGATCCAGGGCGGGGTGTTCCGGCAAGTACGCCGAAGATTCCGCTGCGAACAGCGCGCGCTGCTCCCCGCCGATGGAGATCCATTCCGGACAGTTCACGCCGTGCAGATTCCGCACGATGGCCTGCATTTGCAGCAGCGAGCTGATGCCGACGGGACCGCCCGATGAAGTAGCGGAAAGCACCGGCTTGCCGGTGAAATACGCTTGGCCGAGATGGTCCAGCGCGTTTTTCAGCACGCCCGAAATGCTCCCGTGATATTCCGGCGATGCGAGCACGATCCCGTCGGCGGCGGCGGTCATCCGCTTCAGCCGGAGCAGCCCGTCATGGTCTTCGTGCGAAACGTCGGGACTGTAGAACGGCACCGGGTTTTGATGCAGATCGTACAAATCGGCCTTCACGCCTTGCTGTCGAATCGCGGCGACAATATATTTCGCCAGTCTGGTGCTGGTCGATCCGCTGCGGTTGGAGCCCGCGATCGCGACAACTTTCATTCCTTCCCACTCCCTGGTCGAACCGCAATATCGTTTGCCACCATCCTAGCAAAACCGATACGGCCCGGCGTCGGCAGACCGGATGATCTTGACAAACAAAAACGTCCGGCGAACGGCCGAACGCTTCTACGACTTAAGTATGAGAAATCATTCCGTGTTTCACGGCCAGAATGGCGGCTTGCGTGCGATCCGACAGGCCCAGCTTTCCGAGAATGTGGCTGACATGCGTCTTGACCGTCTTCTCGGTAATGAACAGCGCCTCGGCGATCTCCCTGTTCGTGAGGCCGGAGGCGATGAGCTGCAGCACTTCCCGCTCCCGCGCCGTCAGCTCGTCGAACGGAGTTGCGGTCCGATCCGGGGCGGAGTCTCCGGGGTTGGCGATTTGTTCCAAAAGCAGCCCGGCCACATCGGGATGCAGCTCGACCTTTCCTGCGTACACCTGACGAATGGACTTCGCCAGCTCATCCGGCTCGATATCTTTGAGAAGATACCCTCTGGCTCCGGCCCTGACGGCGGGCAGGACATGATCGTGATCGGAAAACGAAGTCAGCACAATGACTTTGACGTCGGGATGAGAAGCTTTGATCTGCCTGGTCGCCTCGATGCCGTTCAGCACGGGCATATGCAAATCCATCAGCACGATGTCCGGCTCAAGCTCCGCCACGCGCTCCAACACTTCTTGTCCGGTAGCCGCTTCGCCGACCAGCTCGAAATCCGGCTGCGTCTTGAGAAAAAGCTGCAGCCCTCTCCGCACAATCGCATGATCATCGGCCAGCAGCAGGCGAATTTTCGTCATCCTTGCCCTTCCTTTCCATCCGGCAGCGGGATCGTGGCCTCGACCACCGTGCCCTTTCCGCCGGCGCTTGTGACGTTCAGCTCCCCGCCGAGCGCCAAAGCGCGTTCACGCATCGTAAACAATCCGAGCGACACTTCATTATTTTCTGCAAAATCCGGCCGCATCCCGACACCTGCATCGGATATCCGCAATATGGCCGCCTTATCGCCCAATTGCAGTTCGACAGTCGCTTCATCCGTCTGCGCGTGCTTGTACACGTTGTTCAGCGCTTCCTGGCCGATTCTCCACAGCGTTTCCTCCGTCTGGCGCGGCAGTTCGCGGACGCCGCTGATCCGGGAGGTAATCTTGAGGCCGAGCTTGCGCCCATACTCGCTCAAGGCCGTCACAAGCCCCGCCTCCAACCCCGCCGGCCGCAGCTGCATAATGAGCGCGCGCATTTCCTTCAGCGCTTCGCGCGAAAGCGACTGCATATCGCGAACCGCCGCAAGGACGGCATTCACCTCGCCGTCATGAAGCTGCTGTTCGGCCCCTTTCGCCGTCATCGACAGGGAAAACAGCATTTGACAGACGGAGTCATGCAAATCGCGGGCCAGCCGGTTCCGCTCTTCCAGCCGCGCCAGTTCGCGGCGTTGTTCCTCGAGCTGGGATCTCTCGGAGGCAGCCGTGATATGCTCGGCAATCGCTTCGAGCACTTCCCCGTCCGCCCGCCCAAGCCCTCCGGGCCAGTCGCTCCCGATGACAAGCACTCCGGCCGGCCATGCGGCCGCTTGCAGCGGAACGGCCAGCAACGCTGTCAGCGGCGGGACCAGGCCGCGCAGCTCAGGATGCTCCTGCCAGCGGACAGCTTCTTCGCCTGCTGCCATGACGCGCCTCTGTTCCGTGACGCAGCCGATCAGCCAGGGAATCGAACCGAGTTCTATTGGAGTTGCGTGGCAGATCGTCTGCCCGCCGGCATGGACAGCGCTGCAGACAAATCCGTCCCCGGACCTTCGGAAAATGGCGGCAAAGGGCCAAGGGAAATATTTGCCGATCAATGCCAACGCGCATACCGGGATCGGAGCTTCGGAAGCCGATGCGCCCAGGTCGCGGCTGAATTCGCCCAGCTTCGCAAACAATTCCGCCCGCCGCTGTTCCTCGCCGTACAATCGCGCGCGTTCCACCGCGCTGCCGATCTGGAAGGCGACGGACTGCAGCAACGCCAACTCGTCCTGATGAAAATGCATTTTGCCGGGAGCGGCCACATTGAGCACGCCGAGCCGCTTCTCTCCGGCCATCAGCGGTACGGTTGCGTGATGTGTGATGCCCATCGTGTCGCCCCGCCCATGGATCACCGCATCTTCAAGCCTTTTGCAGTTTAATATATTGACGGCGCTGTTCAGCCGGTTTTCCCAGAACCGGTCCAGGCACCAGCAATTGCCGCACCGCATATGGCGTTTGTCCTCGATTTCAAGCGCAGGGGGCAGGCCCGCATCGGCGACGCATTCGTACTGTCCGCTCCTGCCCGATAGAAAGATCCAGCCGGCTTTCAGGCCGGTCAGCTCCAGCAGCTTCTCCAGCACCGTTTGCAACGTCGGCATAAGTACATTGGAGCGGTTCAGCGTTTCCGCGATCGTTTTCAGTGTAACCAGTTCTTCGATGCGATGCTCCATTGTCCCTTCTCCCCCCTCATTGTAAGACTCCACATGCGCCGTCCGGGGAAACAAACATGTCCATCGGCTGAATCCATTTCAGCGCCGCAGCCGCTGCGGGGCGGATCGGTCACGATCACGTCTTAAGCCTCATTTCAACGCAGCGAGGAAACTGCCCGTCCCCCGTTCCTGTTTGATCACTTCCGCCAATCGCCGGATGCCTTCCCGGATCTGCGTTTCATCGGTCACCGAAAAGCTGAGGCGAAGCGTATGATCATGGCCTCCGTATGGATAAAACGCGGCGCCGGGGATAAACGCCACCTTGCGGGACATGCATTGCGCAAGAAGGTGACCCGTGTTTTCTCCCTCCGCCAACTCCACCCACAAAAACAGCCCGCCTTGCGGCTGCGTAAACCGGACATCTTCCGGCATCAGTTCTTTCAGCGCCGCGACCATCGCATCCCTTCGCTCGCGGTACACCTTGCGCGCCCGTTCAATATGTTCGTCGATCGAATACATGTCCAGGAACAAGGATATTTCCCGTTGGTTGATGGTCGAGGCATGCATATCGGCCGCCTGTTTGGCCGACACGAATTTTTCCATCCAGGGAGAACCGGCGACGAGCCATCCCGTCCGGTAACCGGGGCAAAAGATTTTGGAGAAGGTGCCCAGATAAATGACACATCCCTTTTGATCCATGGAATAAAGGGTCGGCCATCTCTCCCCGTCAAACGCCAACTCGCCGTACGCGTCGTCTTCGACCACGATCACGTCCGTTTGCTGGACGCGCTCCATGAACGCCCGCCGCCGTTCCCTGGACCAGCAGCGCCCGGTCGGGTTTTGGAAACTCGGGTTGACATAGATCAATTTGACCGGGTGTGCCTTTAGCAGTTCGTCCAGATGCTCGAGCTTTATGCCCTCTTCGTCGGTTTCCACTTCCAAAAATTTCGGACGGTAGACACGCAGCGCACTCAGCGCGCCCATATAGGTCGGGCTTTCACACAGGACGACGTCCCCTTCGTTCAGAAACAGCTTTCCTGTCAGATCCAGCCCTTGCTGCGAGCCGTTCGTGATCAGCACGTGCTGCGCGGTAACCGAGGTGCCCTGAAGACGATTCATCCGTGAAGCGATCTGCTCGCGCAGCGGAAGGTAGCCTTCCGTGGATGAATATTGCAGTGCTTCTTTCGCCTGTTCCCGGATGACCCGTTCGCGGACCGTGGCAATTTGCTCAACGGGGAACAGACCGGCATCGGGCAGCCCACCCGCAAACGAGATGACGTCCGGCCGCTCCGCCAGTCTCAGCAGCTCCCCCAATTCGGACGACTTCATCATTTCCACCCGGCGGGCAAACAGGTGATGCATGTTCTTATCCTCCTTTTCATCCCCCTGGTCAAACCACGGGAGGCACGGATTGGAGAGTCATGCGAATGGCCTCTATAAAGATATTAGCCCATATACGGCAAGTTTAGATTTTGCAAATCATTCGCCAGGTTAAACATGGCCATTGGAGGTATTATCACCATCATAACCCGGTCATGAAAAAAGGCCAACCAGAATATCCGGCTGGCCTGAAAATACGAAAAAATGGCACGGCGCGCCTGACGCAAACAGGCGGGCCGTGCTTGTTCGCCATTACAATACCTTCGACAGGACAGGTTTTCCCCGGCGCAATATCCAATTTATGAATTTGTTTCGCGCAGCCTGAGCGATGGCGGCTCACCTGACGGGACCCGGCCGCAGACGGGACGTTCCGGACCCACTCCGGATTTCGCCTCCCGCTATTTTCGAATGAGCAACACGCAGCACTCCACATGCGCCGTCTGGGGAAACATGTCCACCGGCTGGATCCATTCCAGCGCGTAGCCGCCGTCCAGAAGCACCTTGCAGTCCTTGGCCAGCGTGGCGGGGTTGCAAGAGACGTAGACGAACCGCCTGGGCCGGACCCGAAGGACAGCGGTCAAAAATTGGCGGTCGCAGCCGGCGCGGGGCGGATCGGCCACGATGACATCGGGACGGTAGCCTTCCCCGACCCAGGCGGGCAGCAGTTCCTCGGCTTTCCCCCGGAAAAACCGCGCATTGCGGATGCCGTTGTATGCGGCGTTTTCCCGCGCGTCCCGGACGGCTTCGGCGACTTCCTCGATGCCGCGCACTTCGGCCGCCTGCGGAGCCAGCCACAGGGCGATCGTTCCCGTGCCGCAGTAAGCGTCGACCACCCGCTCGACACCGGTCAACGCCGCGGCTTCTTTGGCATAATCGTACAGCACCGCCGCCTGCGACGGGTTGATCTGGAAAAAAGCCCTGGGCGACAGGCGAAACGACAACTCCCCCAACCGCTCTTCTATGTACGGCTTGCCCCACAGCACGCGGGTGCGTTCCCCGAACACCAGCGGCGTGTTCCTCGGCTGGATGTTGGCGGCGATCTGGACCACATCCGGCAACCGCGAGGTGACAGCCCCGATCAGCCGCTCCTCTTGCGGCAGGCGATCCTCCGCCAGGACAAAGGTGACCTGCAGCTCGCCGGTGTATGAGCTTCTGCGGATCGCCACGGTGCGGAGAAGGCCGGTCTTCTCTTTTTCCCGGTAAGGCGGGATGCCCAGCTCTTCCACGATGCCGCGGATCGCATCGGCGGCCCGGTTGATGTCCGGCTGCTGGACCGGACATCCGGCGATGTCGACCAGCCGGCGGCTGGCCGGCGAATACAGGCCGAGCACCGTGCTCCCGCGAAGGACCCCCGCCTGCAGCTGCGCCTTGTGGCGATACCCCCACGGATCGGCCATGCCGGCCATGGGGCGGAGGGGCGGCTGCCCGATCCCGGCGTAGCGGGCGAAGGATTCGCGGACGATCTCCATCTTGCCCTCGAGCTGCCCCGCCATGGCCAAATGCTGGAGCTGGCACCCGCCGCACCGCTCGTATACGGGACAGACAGGCGCCGTCCGATGCGGTGACCGTTTCTCGATCCCGAGCAGTTTGGCTTCGATATGCTTCGGCTGTGCCCGGACCACCTCGGCCTTGACCACCTCATCCGGGAGAGCCCCGGGCACAAACACCGCCTTGCGCCGGTAATAGCCGATGCCCTCCCCGTTGATCCCCAGCCGTTTCACGGTGACAACAATCCGATCCCCGCTGTTCAGTTGATCCGCTTCCGGCTTTTTCTTGTCCATGGTTCCCCACAAATCCCGCACGAAAATGCAAACATATGTTCCTATCAATTCCCGGGTTATGGTATAATTTACTCGCAATAGTACAGGCTTGGATGGGCGGTCGGCTACCTCCTGCGAAAGGAGGGATGCCCATGGACGTTTACCAAACACTATCACTGATGATCGCATTCGCGACACTTATCGTGTTGGTAATGTCCAATAAACGGAAATAGACCGCCCTGGGTCAAGGTTCGCGGTCTATTCCGTTCCTGACTTTTTCAAGCCTTCCGCCCCAAAAAGCGGCTATTGCGCGGGGAGCCATGGGCGAACATGGCTCCTTTGCATTTTATTCAATCCCTGCCATCAGTATACCACATCGGATTGCAATCGCATACCCCGGCTTTTCTACAGGTTGATCACGACCATCTTCATTTCGGTCATCTGTTCGATGGCGTACCGCGGACCTTCCCGGCCGATGCCGCTGTTCTTCACGCCGCCGTACGGCATGAGATCGGCCCGGAAGGTGGAAGCGTTGTTGACGATAACCCCGCCGGTGTGCAGCTTCCTGACCGCATACATCGCCGTGTTGATGTTGGAGGTGAAAATGCCGGACTGCAGACCGTAATCGGTGTTGTTCGCCAGCTCGATTGCCTCGTCCAGGTCGCGGTAGGTCATGACGGTGACGACCGGGCCGAAGACTTCCTGGCGGCATACTTTCATCTCCGGCTGCACGTTATCCAGCACCGTCGGCTCGATGAACGCTCCGTTCCGGTTCCCGCCCGTGACGATTCTGGCGCCCTGGGCCACCGCCTCGTCGATCCACGCCTTGACCCGTTCCGCTTCCTGCAGGCTGATCATCGGCCCGAGATCGGTCGTCTCGTCGAACGGATCGCCCATTTTCAGCTTGCGGGCGTTCCCGGCCAGTTTTTCGAGAAACGCGTCCTTCACCTGCTCATGCACCAGGATGCGCTGCACCGAGACGCAGGTCTGGCCGGCGTTGATGAAGCCCCAGAACGAGCACATCTTCGCGGCGTGATCGAGATCCGCGTCATGGTGCACGATGTTGGGCGAGTTGTTCCCCAGCTCCAGCGACACGCCGCGCAGCCCGCTGCGCTCCTTGATGCGGCGGCCGACGGCGGAGCTGCCCGTGAACGTGTATTTGCCGATCCGCTCGTCTTCCAGCAGCCATTCGCCGACCGTGGAACCGGAGCCGTACACGAGGTTGACATAGCCGTCCGGCAGCCCCGCGTCCTTCAGCGCCTGCATCAGCAGGTGGGCGGACAGCGGCGTATTGGACGCCGGCTTCCAGACCACGGTGTTGCCCGCGGCGATGGCCGGTCCGACCTTGTGGCAGGACAGGCTCAGCGGCAGGTTGAACGGCGTGATGCAGCAGATGACGCCGATCGGGCAGCGGATATAGAAGCCCATCTTGTTCTCGTTGCCCGGGCTCGCCTCGATCGGCACCGTTTCGCCGGCGATCCGCTTCGCTTCCTCCGCCGAGAGAATCATCACCTGGATCGCCCGGGCCGTTTCGATGCGCGCTTCCTTGATGGGCTTGCCAACGTCCATCACCAAGGCCCGCGCGAACTCGTCCCGCCTTTCCTGCATCAGCTGCGCGGTCTTCATCAGGATCTCGTACCGCTGGTACGGCGTCAGCCGGTCCTGCCTGAATTTCTCAAGGGCCGTGCCGACCGCCAGATCCACATGCGCTTTGTCCGCGGCGCAGATCTCGGCGATGGTCTCCCCGGTTGCTTTGTTAAGCACGGGAAATTTTTGGTCCGTAAATATTTCCTGCCCGTTGATGATCAGCCCTCTGGTCGCCGCATCCTTCGCGATCATCCCTCTCCCCCCTTGATGGCGTTTTTGTCAGCCGGGAACACGTCTTCCCGTTCTTCTAATGTATTGGAGCACCGCGGTGTTGTCCAGTTCGCGCCGGATGAGGCTCCCATGCTCCATCGGGTCAAATGACGCCCGACTGCCTGAGCCGGTCAACCTGTTCCCCGTCGTACCCGATCTCCCGCAGGATCGCCTCGGTATGTTCTCCCACCGCCGGCACGGGATTCATGACCACGCCGGCGTCATCCATCGTCACCGGCGGCAGAAGCGCCCGGAATTTGCCGGCCGGGGTGTCCACTTCCCGCCAGCGGTCGCGCGCCTTCAGCTGGGGATGGTCGAACATTTGCCGGACCGTGTTCAGATTCGCGTTGGCGATCTTCGCTTCTTCCAGCAGGCTGATGAGCTGCTCTGCCGTCAGACGGGCCAGGCGGTTGTTGATGATCCGGGTCAGCTCTTCCCGGTGCGCATGCCGGTTGGCGTTGCCCTGGAAGCGTTCGTCCCTCGCCAGCTGCGGATCATCCATCACGATTTCGCAAAATTGCTCCCATTCCCGCTCGTTCTGGATGCTGAAGAACACCATCCGCCCGTCGCCTGTCGGAAACGGACCATAAGGGAAAATCGTCGCATGGTTCGCGCCGGTGCGCGGCACTTCCTTCCCGCCGTAGGCGGTGTAATACATCGGGTAGCCCATCCATTCGCTCAGCGCTTCCAGCATCGACACTTCCATCGCCGTGCCCCGGCCGGTCTTTTCCCTCATGTACAACGCGGTCAGGATGCCCGTATAGGCGTACATGCCCGCGGCGATGTCGGCCACCGAAATCCCCGTCTTGCAGGGCGTATCCTCCGTCCCGGTGATGGAAACGAGCCCGGCTTCGCACTGGATCAGCAGGTCGTACGCCTTCTTGTCCCGGTACGGGCCGTCCGAGCCGTAACCCGAAATGCCGCACACGATGAGCCGCGGGTAAAGCCTGCGCAGCTCTTCCGGCCCGAAGCCGAGCCTTTCGGCCGCTCCCGGCGCCAGATTCTGCACGAAGACATCCGCCTTCGCGAGCAGCTTGTGCAAAATCCGCTTTCCTTCTTCCTTCTTCAGATCCAGCGTCAAGGATTCCTTCGACCGGTTCGTCCACACGAAATGGCTGGACAGTCCGTTGACCGTTTTGTCGTAACCGCGGGCGAAGTCGCCCTCCGGCCGTTCCACCTTGATGATGCGCGCTCCCAGATCGGCCAGCTGCCGCGTGGCGAACGGAGCCGCAATGGCCTGTTCCAGCGATACGACCGTAATTCCCTGCAGTGGCAACACAGGCTGCACCTCGTTTCTGCTCGGTTCGTTGTGCCATGGCGTTCGTTGATGGATGGTGCGTGCCATTCAAAAATTTGATTGGATCCAGGATACAATTTGATTATAAACTACCCTTCCCTGCAGTCAACATCCAGGATCCAGTATGCAAGATCCGTTTTCCCTCTGACCCCTTACCTTTTGTGCTATAATTTACAATCGAGGTGTTGCAGCAGATGGAAAAAATCAACGTGCTGCCTGTTCGCGAACAGGTGGCGGCTGCACTCAGGAAGGCCATCTTCTCCAACGAACTCGAGATCGGCAAGGAAATCACGCAGGAAGAAATCGCAAAAAAGCTCGGCATTTCGCGGATGCCCGTCCGCGAGGCGTTCCAGATCCTGGAGCGCGACGGGCTGCTGATTCTCCAAAACAACCGCAGCGCGGTGGTGCGCGGACTGACGAAAGACGATTTGAGGGACCATTACGAAATCCGTTCGATGCTGGAAGGCGAAGCCGCCGCAAGGGCAAGCGGAAATCCGGATTGTTACGGGGAGCTTAAGCGGCTGCACGAGCAGGCGAAGGATTCGCTTTCCTCCAGCGATGTCACCGCCTACATCAAGGCCAACGAAGCGTTCCACCGCGGAATCTGGGAAGCGTCCAAAAGCGTGCGGCTGAAATCCCTGCTGCATCAATTGTGGAACGGGCTGCCGCCGCAGGTGGCGGAATTTTTGCCCAATCAGGCCAAGCAGTCCATTCCGGAACACCAGCACATCCTGGACGCGATCCGGGAAGGAAACGCGGAAGCCGCCCGCCGGGCCATGCAGGCGCATATCCGGCGCAGCATGAACGACTTCTTCCAGCAAAAAGGCAACCTGTTCGTCGGTTCCGGCGGCTGATGCGTCCCGGCGGCAGGCAGCACAAGCAAGGAGGCGGCACGATATGGACCGAACCGAAATTTTCCTCGATGCGGAAACCCTGCCGCCGTCCATCCGGCCGTTGGGCAAAAATCTTTGACAGCAGCTGCTCCGAATAAGCGAGGACACTCTTCATCGCGGGCAGGGAGCGCGCGTTTCTGAAGATCGGCAATCGGGACGCGCTGCAGCGGGAATATGAAATGACCAAATTTTTGCATGGGCATCGCGTCGCGCCCCGTGTCATCGCCTATGAATCCGGCCCGGATGGCGACGATTTGTTGACGGAAGCGGTAAGCGGCGAAGACGGGACGTCGGCGAGGCACCTGGGGAACCCCGGTAAACTGGCGGGCGTGTTCGGCGAATATCTGAACCTGTTGCATTCGCTTCCACCCGGGGGATGCCCATATGCCAACCGCACCCATGAATTGCTAGATGCATTTTTGGATGCTTACGAAAGACATTTCATCGATGATGAGGGACTGAGGTATTTCGCGACTGATCCGGTTGACGGAACAGGGCGGCAACGGGGAATAACCTGGAAACCCCCGTCCGCGCCGGAAAGGCGTTGACGGGGGCGCTCGTATACTCGTATATCTCCATTTGGCCGCGGAATCACGAAAACGGGAATTGCGGACGTTCCGGAACAGGAGGCAAAGGTACCGGAATCGGCGATTCTGCCGGATTTTCACCAGACGCCTGTTCCGGAAGCTCTGGCGGAGTTACTCCAGTCCAGGAAAGCAATCGGGTCCTGAAATAAAGCTTGACCACCTGTTTGAGCGTTTCGACTTTCTCGACGATTTCTTCCGTGCTTTCTTCCTTCACGGCGTCGAGGCCGTCCAGGATCCATGTCTGTTTGCGTTGGACAAACAGGATACCGCGCAATTCATCTATCTTGTTTTTGATCTTTGAATAAACGGCCAAGTGTGTTTTGCCCTCCGCTTTGAAACCGAATTCCACATCCAACAGATGCATGTAAAATCCAAACTGCCTCTGATCCAACTCCTTATAGTAATTGAACAAATTCTCGAATTCGTCGAGCTCTCCCAGGGTGGCCCCGGTGTGCAAAAGCGCTGCCATGTCGGACTCGGTTTTTGCCGTGTCTGCAAGACTGGCATCAATCACTTGCAACAGCCCTTCCACTTCCTTCTCGTAATAATTTTCCTCTGCCCGCTCGTATGCCCGCTCAATGGCCCGCTCGATGGCCCGCTTGAGATCCCAGGGATCCTCGGCAAAGACCGCCGGGGAAAAGGAGAATACCAGCGCCGTCGCCGTCAAAAATGCCGCAACACGTTTTGCCGACTTCATTCTGCATCCTCCGTACCTCGTTTTTAATTAAAATATCTCGATCTGAAAAGGAAGTAAGTGTTGATTTCCCACCTGAACTCGAAGGTTTCGGCCTCGATATCCGTCTTTTTTGTTTGTCGTGCATCCCGCCAATTCCAATAAACTCTGTCACCCATCGAGCCCGGTCGCATTTTGAGTACATCGTACAGATCCCTGCGCTTCTTCTCTACCCTGTCAACGATCTCCGATGTGACCTCCGGACTCCCCTTCATCGCCTTCAGGCCGTCGCTGACTTGGGACAATATGAAATATAGCAGCAAATCTTTCCGATCGACCGGGATGTACGCATCATTGAAATAACCCCTGGCTCCAGGCGTTTTTGACCTTCCGCAAGAATTTCATAATAACGCAGGAAATTTTCAAGGCAGCGCGACTTGGCAGGCCGTTATGCGCTTAAAGATCGGTTTCATCGCATCATCACCCGTTTCATCCTTTTCATGGTTCCATTTCAATAAGAAAAAATAAAATTGAATTCAAGTCTGGTTAAAATTTGGATTAAATTTTTCGGCAATGAAAAAAAAGACCGGCGATACACGCCGATCTCCCGATCGCATCCATCCCCGGCGAAGGCGGCCGGGGCCTGTTCCTTCGGTCAGGAATAGAAAAGCGCCGACGACATCCACTCCATCGCTTCCGGGAGCGTGACGGTGTCCCGGGGCGCGAACCGCCCGTCGTCGCGAAGCGGAATGACGCCTTTGCCCGTCAGATCTTCCACCGCCTTCAGGGCCCAGGCGGGAATGTCCTCCCGGTCCGCGATCGGCGGCGCGGCAGGCGAAGCCGTTTCGCCGGTCAGCCTGATCAAGGCTCTTTGCAGCATCACCGCCGTTTCCGCCCGCGTAATCGGTTGCCCGGGCCGGAAGGTACCATCCGCATAGCCCGCGACGATTCCGTTCGCATAGGCGATGGCGACGGCTTCGCCAAACGGATCGTCCTCTTCCGAAGCGCCGGTGTCCATGTCCGAAAAGGGAACCGTTCCGTCCCCGCCTCCCAGATTGAACGCGTACACCAGGAGGAAGGCGAATTCTTCCCGGGTAAGCGGCAATTCTTCCTCGAGCCCGTCTTCCTCTGCCGGAAGGTCTTCTTCCGGGATTTCATGCTCGTATACGATGTAGCCCGGCAAACCGGGATTTCGGCGATATTCCGCCAGGAACCGCCACTCGGGGCCATCCTCGCCTTCCTGCACCTGCCACACGTCATACAGGGAGTATTGCCGGTCGCCGTTGTCATCCAGCTTCATCCAGCCGGTGGCGCCGATGTATTGCGGAGCAAGCTCCGGCAGCCGCTCGCGCAATTGTGCGACATCCTGCGGATCCTCCAGTTCCTCCAGCGCGGTCGCAAGCATCCAGGGAACATCGTAGGCGAACACTGCGTCAGGCACCACCGCGGTTTGGAAGGCTTGTTCAAGAGCCCCCTGCACTTCCCGGAATTTCGGCGTGTTCTGGATGCCGAAGGCAACGGCGGTAAGCCGCACGGCCGCCGCCGTCTGCGCCGCCGTCTCGTCCCGGAGTACCGCGGGGCTCAAAGCGACCGAATCTCCGCCGAACCAGCGAACCGCGGGCAATCCCCCGCCCAGATTCAAAATCTGCTGCGCCTCATCGAAGGCCAGCATCACCACCGCCGGCCGGGCGGACGCGTCCGACTCCTCCAGGCGGCGTCCGATCTGCTCGATCACCGGCGCAAAATCGACGGTTCCCGGCTCGTAGGAAATCGCCGGATAGGTGCTTATGCCCCTCGCTTCCAGTTCGCCCGCCAGAAGCCGGGCGAGATCCGTGCCATATACGTCACTGCGGTGCACCGTGATGACCGTATCGATTTCTTCGGCTTCCTCAGCGTGGCCAGCGCCTGCGCCTGATGCCGGTCGTTCGGCACCACCCGGAACACCCCGTCTCCGGGGACGGCCAGCGACGGCGCGGAACTGCTGAAGCTGACGACCAGGGTTCCGTGTTCGTCGGACCACGCTTTCATGGCGGCGGTTTCCTCGCTGGAGCCGACGATGAAAATTTGTGTACCGGCCTGCCGCAAGGCTTCCGCCTCGCGGACGACCCGATCGGGGTCGCTGGCGCTGTCGGCCACGGTCAGCGCAAGCCGGAAGCTGCGCCCGACCGCTTCCAGATAATTGTTGACTTCCCGGACGGCCATCTCGATGGCCATGCGCCGCATCTGGCCCTTGGAACCCAGCTCGCCCGTTAGCGGCAGAATGGCGCCGACCGGGATGGAGACCGCCGCCGGCGCTTCATCCTCCTGCGCCAGAGCCTGTCCCGGGAACAGCAAACCGCAAAGCAAGAGAATTTGGATGACGGCAAGAAGTCGCTTCACCTTTGTTTCACCCTTGATCCGCAATGTGATCTTCCGGTTCGGCCACGAGAAAGACGCAAATCTCGTAAAACACGAAAGCCCACCGAATCTATAGGCTGACGCCTGGCCGGTGGGCTTTATCGTTGAGCGTTTCCATGTTGCAGCAGGACGCCGCTCTTTTCCGTATGGAGATTTCGCAAAAATTATAACACGAGCGTTTCGAAATGGAAACCATAACGCTCTTTATGTCCCCCGTATCCGCTCTTCAATCGCCGCCAGACTGTCCAGCGCCCTTCCCTTGACGAACACGTCGAACTGATCCTCGTGGCCCGTTTCTTCCGCATTGATGAAAATCAGTTTCCCCCGCGTCAGAAAAGGCAGCTGGTTCACCGGCGCCACCTGCAGGCTGGTTCCGATCACGAGCACGAGATCGGCCTGGCGGATGGCGTCCAGGGACCGGTTCCAGGCTTCCATGGGCAGGGATTCGCCGAACAGCACCACGCCGGGCCGCAGCTTGCCGCCGCAGGGGCACCTGTCTTTCCGCAAAAAAGCCTCCTCCGTGTGCGGCCTTCCGCACGCGTGGCAGCGAAACTCGCGGATCGTGCCGTGCAGTTCGTATACGTTCCGGCTCCCGGCCATGTGATGCAGGCGGTCCACGTTCTGGGTGCACACGCAGGCCAAGAGGCCCCGCTTCTCCCAATCCGCAAGGATGTGGTACCCCCGATGCGGAACCACTTCCTTGAGCTGCATGACCCGGGCGGCATAGAATTCGTGGAAAAGATCGTAGCGATTCTCCAGCGCCTCCACCGTCGCGACGGTGCGGGGATCGATGTTGCGCCACCAGCCGCTTGGGGAGCGAAAGTCTTTCAGGCCGGAATCCACGGAAAGCCCGGCGCCGGAGATGAGCACCATGCGGCGGGCGTCTTTGATGAGCGCCGCGGCACGGGATATGGGATCGTCACGTTTTTTCTCTTCCATTTCCGGAGTCCCCTTTCAACCACTCCCATTGTACAAAAAAAAGAAGCCCCCGGGGACGCCCGTCGCCCGGGGAGCTTCACATACAGGTCAACCGGGATCAAATCAGATCAGACTTCACCAACAGCCGCTCGATCAAGGCCGCGGCTTCCGCCCGGGTGATGAAATCCTGCGGCGCCAGCAGGTTGCCGTCTCTGCCCTGGACAATGCCCGCCCGCACGCTGTCGGCGATGCCGGCGGCCGCCCAGGCGGACGCCCGATCCGCGTCGGCGAAGGCGCCCAGCACTTCGTCCGCCGGACTGCCCGGAGTCCCGTCCTTCAGCCCGGTGACGGTCATGGCCCTGGCGATGATCACCATCGCCTGTTCGCGGGTGATCTTGTCGTTCGGCCCGAAGGTGCCGTCGGCATAACCGGACAAAAGTCCGTATTCAACGGCGGTGCGGATCGCGCCGTTGTACCAGTCCGTTTCCTTCACATCCGTGAAGGCGGACGGTCCGCTTTCCGTACCGAGGCCCAGCGCGCGGACGACGATCGCCGCAAATTCCGCGCGGGTGATATCGCGGTCGGGGCTGAAGCGTCCCTCGCCCGTCCCCGCGATGATCATTCGCGAGCCCATGTTGTTGACCGTTTCCTTCGCCCAGTGGGACGCCACGTCGTCAAACTCCACCGGGTTCCAGACCACGCCGTAGGCGCTGTTGGTCAGGCTGTTGATGATCGCGTAATATTTTCCGTCGATGACGACGATCTTGGTCGGAACGTGTCGGGGCGTGCCGTCGGCGCCGAAGACGACGCCCGTCGTGATCCGGCTGGGATCGACGCCGTCCGGAATGGCAATGGCGCGTTCCACATACGCGGAGAACTTCGTGATTTCCACGCTTTGCCCTTCATATTCCGCCCGGACCGAGAATTCCACCGGGGGAACGACAATCGAATACGTGCCGGCCGCCGCCGTGTTTTCAATCACCTGGACCGTTTCCTCCGCGGGTTCGCCGATTTCCACCCGGACCTTGATGTCCTCCAGTGCGTCGGATGCGCCGAGCACTTCCGAAATCGCGCCGATGTCGAACTGCTCCGCGGGAATCGTGTACGTCGCCCGATCCGTCCGGATTTCCAGCAAGGCCTGCCGGTCTTCCATGTTTTTCACAATCCGGCCGGTCAACTCCCCGACCACCACATCGGAACCCGAAGGCACCGGGATCGTGAGGACGGCGTTCGAGCCTTCCTCGGCCAGCTTCGCTTCCACTTTCGCGGGATCGACCGACACGGTGATGACGGTTTGCCCGTTCCGGTTCGAAGTCGAAGCCGTTCCCGCGCTTTCCTCCTTGCCGTTGATCAGCACGTTCACGCCGGTTCCCGTCGGATTGGTCGGCGCGGGAGCCGCGGGAGCCGCGGGAGCCGTGGGCACGGGCGAAGACGGCTGATTCGCCGTGAACGTCAGCGTCTTGGCCGCTCCGGCCGGCGTGTTCGTCGCCGGGTTCGCCTTGACCCGCACCAGCACCGTGACATTGCCGGGGAACACCGGCGGATTGGCCGGATCGTAGGGGGTGTAAGTGTGCCCGCCGTCCGTGGAATATTCCATCGTCGCATCGGCGCCGACAATCACGTTCAGCGTGTCGTCAGCCGTGACGTTCGGCGCTGCCGGCGGCTGGTTTGGCTTGACGTACTTCATGACGGTCAGTTTGCCTTCCCGGGTTGCGTCCTCGAAGGCGACATAGGGCACGCTGCCAGACAAGCTGTTGAACACGACCAGGGAAGGATTGTAAGCCTCGCCCGGCGTAAAGCCGTTGCCGCCCACCGACACCCAGGTGCTGCCCGTATACTTCTTCACGACCAATTTGTTGCCATGCCCCGCGTCCGTGAAAGCGGCGTACAGCCCGCCGTCCCCCGCCCAGGCGGTCGTGCCGTAGGCCTGGTCCGTGGAGAACGCACTGCCGGCCGAAACCCAGTTGTTGGGCTCCCAGTTGTAGGCCATCGCGGCGGCTCTATAGTCATCGTCGGAATACACGAAATAGAGCCGATTCCCGTCCGACACCAGGGTGGGTTCGAACACATTGGAGGCGGTGACCCCGCGCGCGCCGGCCAGCTTCCATTCTCCGGACGTGTCATCGTACCACATGGCGGTGGCGCTAAATTCCGCCGCATCCTCGAAGTCGTAAAAGCCGGCAAACAGCAAGCCTTCATGGGTGACCAGCGCCGGATCCATGATATCGCCCGGCGAGAACTCCTGCTCGCCCACCCATTCCCACACGCCGCCTTCCGCCAGCTTCCGCACCGTCAGGCCGCCGTACGGGAGTCCGTCGCGATAGGCGACGTAAAGATCTCCTTGATGCACGTGAAGGAAAGGCTGGGGATCCTGGTCCGCCAGCAAATCCGGATCGATCGTGTCGACCGGGATGCCTTCACCCGCCATCTCCCACTCGCCGCTGCCGTTCAGTTCAAATTTCCGGACGAGGATGGAGGACAGGTTGTCCTCGTCGACCACGGCAAACGCGGCGTACAGCGTATTTCCGTCCACCACGAGGGACGGCGCTCCGATCTCCCCGGGCGAGAAGCCCGCCTCGCCGACCAGCGACCACGTCGCGTCGCTTGTGCCCAGCTTCATGGCCGTAGCTTTCCCGTCATTGGCGCCGTCCTTGAACACCACATACAGCGTGCCGTCCGCGCCTGCCTTCAAAACGGGATATTCCGCCCCGCCCGCGGTGAATCCCGGATTGCCGGCATCCACCCATTTGGCGTCCGGATCCGCGGCCGTCATGAAGTTCCAGGCCGAAGGATCATAGATGCCGCCGAACGCTTCGTCCTCGGCGGTTTTGAACGCGCCGGCTTCCACCAGGACATAAAAATTCGTCAGGGATGCAAGTTGCGAGATCAGCTGGATCGTCACCGTCTTGTCCGCGATCTGCACTCTTTCGGAAGCCGCCCCGATCTGTTCCGCCACGACCCCCTTTTCATTCATGATATAGATGAATTTTCCGTTCGCCGCTTCCACCGGCTGGCTGAACGTGATGACAAGCTGGGTGAGCCCCGCAACCCCCGTCGCGTCGTCCGCCGGAGAGACCGAAACGACCTCGAGGGCGGACGGATCGGGATTGGACGGATCGGAATCGGACGGTTCCTCCACCTCGTTATCCGCCTCAATCTCCTGCGAAGCCATCGGGTTCCCCACTTTGTCGGTAACGTGCGGGGCGGATGCCGTATAGGAGACCTTCACTTCCTGGCCGTGCTCCACGGGTTCCGCCAGCGTGAGGACCAGCTGTTTCCCGTCCGTTCCCAGCTGGGCGTTTTCGACGTCGACCTCGGTGTCGTCTACCGAGACGGAGAAGCGGATGAGCGCCTCGGCATCCGCCACGATTTTCTCGGGGAAATCCACCACGACCTCACCGGGGGCGTCATCCGTGACGGTAGCCCCGCTCATGACCGGCGCAAGGCTGTCATACCGGAGAAACGTCGGCTTTCCGGTCCGGGCGTCCATATGCCAGAGCGTGTCGAAATCCCAGTTGTTGAAATTGGATTCGTCGCCCATTTCTTCACTGGACAGCCCCGTGCCAAAATCGTCCGACTGGCCGGTCGCGTCTTCGTCGTAATAGGCATCCTCCGCATTTACATCTGCGCCGTTGAACGGCTGGCCGACCAGCGCTCCCACGGACAGGGAGCCGCTTACCGACCCTCCGGCATAGACGCGCGTCAGGGATACCGCCCCATCGGCCGCCCCGATCAGACCGCCGGAGGGGTTGATGAGAAACGATGTCACCGGTCCCGTCGCGTAACTGTCGACGATGGTGGCGTTCTTCGCGTATCCCGCCAGCCCGCCGGCTCCCAGCTGGCCGTTGACCATGCCCGTCGCGCAGGATTCCTCAATGGTGCCTCCGTCCACAGATCCGACAAGTCCGCCTACGTAAGCGAGAATCCATTCGCTTTCCACAATGGCTTGGGAGCAGCTGGCGGAGATTTGGGCTCCCGAGGACATTGACCCGGCCAGCCCGCCTGCGTAGTCATCTCCTTTCACGGCTCCCCCCGACACGAAGACGTTGGTTACGGTACCTTCCAACACCCCCGTCAAGGCTCCGGCGCTTCCGAAATCGGATGACATGACGGACACATTCTCCAGAACCAGGTTCTGGACCACCCCGCCGCTGCCGATGGCCGCGAACAAACCCGCGTCACCGCTTGTATTGACAATCATGCCCGTAATTTTGTGGCCGTTTCCCTCGAAGTGTCCGGTGAAGGCGGACACGCCCTTTCCGATCGGGTTCCACGGGATGTTGCCGGAAAGATTGATGTCCGCGGTCAGTTCATAGTACGCTCCGGGATCGTCCACGACCGCCATCAGTTCTTCCGCATTCGTGATCTTGTACGGGTCCGCCGGCGTGCCCGACCCCTGCGGCGTCACCGGCTCGGCCCAAGCCGCCGGCATGTCGCCCGGCAGGACAAGCTGCATGATCAAAAGAAGTGCAAAAACCATTCCCAATGCTCGGCGACGGCCTGGCCGCCCGGCAAACCGGGAGTTGCCGATTGAACCGGTCATCATGCTGTTCCTCCCTGAAAGATTTCCCCCCCATCCTACAAAACCGGACATTAAAAAAACCTTAAAACTTTTGCCTGATCCCCAAAAAAAAGCCGGCCGTTCAGGCCAGCTCCGCCGGAATCCGCACCGTCACCCTTGTCCCCCGCCCGGGCGCGCTGTCGATCTCCAGCCCCGTACCGTATTCGTATTTCAGCCGTTTGTTGATGTTGGCCAGGCCCACGCTCTGGCGCCGGTCCGGCGGGGCATCCGGCGGCATGGGCATCTGGCTGCTGTCGAATCCGACGCCGTCATCCTCGATGACGAAAAGGTATTCGCCGTCCCCTTCATAAGCCCTGAGCCTGACGGTTCCGCCTTCGACCCGATGGCCGATGCCGTGGCGAATGGCGTTTTCCACCAGCGGCTGGATCAGCAGGGGAGGAAGGCGGATCAGCGACATGCCTTCCGCGATGTCGGATTCGAAGCGCAGACGGTCCTTGAACCGCGCTTTTTCAATTTCCACGTAGGTCCGGATCAGACCGAACTCCTCTTCGAAGGAAACCCGCTTCTCCGTATGGCTGAACCGGAAACTGGCGCGCAGATAATCGGCCAGATCCGACGTGAGCTTGCGCGACCGTTCCACGTCCGTATAACTGGAGGCCACGATGCTGTTCAGCACGTTGTACAAAAAATGCGGCTTGATCTGCGACTGCAGAAACGCCACTTCCAGATCGACCGCCTTGGCCAGCGAATCCTTGAGCGCGAGCAATCCGCCGATTCTCGCCTTCAGTTCCGCCAGGTCAAACGGCTTCGGCAGAAAATCGTTCGCGCCCGCCCGGAATGCCGCCACCTTGTCCTGCGGTCCGATGGCGGCCGTCACCATCAGCACGGGCAGTTCCGGCAGCGTATAGGTTTTGCGGATTTCCTGGCACACTTCGTACCCCGACATGCCCGGCATCATCAGGTCGAGGACCACCAGATCGATTCTGAACGGTTTGCCGAGCATTTCGATGGCCTCGTAGCCGTTCTTGACGGCGATCACGTTATGACCGAGGGGCTGCAGCGCGTCCATCAGCACTTTCAGATTGAGGAACTGGTCGTCCACGATCAGGATCGTGTGCTTTCCTTTTTGATTCAAAAAATATGGCGTTTCGAACTCGTACTCCGGCATTTTGACCGGATGCACGGCCGGCCCGGAATCCGCCGGCACCCTTCCGCCGCGGCCGTCATCCCTGGCGATGGGCAGCGTGAAGGTGAACGTCGTGCCGACGCCCCGGGATGAAGTAACCGAGATATTCCCTTTCTGCAGTTCCACCAGTTGCTTGACGATGGGCAGGCCGAGGCCGAACCCCCGGTTTTCCTTCGTCTCGTCAAACGTCTGGAACGCTTCGAAGATGTGCGGCAGATGGTGGGGATCGATGCCTTCGCCCGTGTCACTGACCGAAATTTCGATCATCCCGCTTTTGACCGCGGCCGAAACCGCAATGCTCCCGTTCTTCGTGTATTTGACCGCGTTGTCGAGCAGATTTCCGATGATCTGGCTGAGCCGGCTTTCATCCGCCAGCGCGTAGGGCAATTGCGCGGGAACGAGGTTGACCAGGCGGGTGTTGCCGGCCTCGGACAGAAACGTGTATATGCGCACCTGCGTTTCCACCGCCGAGCGGACATCGACGGGTTTCGGATCGATGGCCAGTTCGCCCTGCTTGAGCTTCGAAAAATCCAGAATATCATAAACCAGCCTGGACAGCCTTTCGGCGATGCTCATGACCAAATGGAGTTTCTCCCGCTGCTCCTCCGTCGGCGGATGGCGGGCATCCTCCAGCAGCGACCTGGAAATATGCATGACGCCGTGCAGCGGCGACTTGAACTCGTGCGATGTCCGGGCCAGAAACTCGTCCTTCAGCTTGTCCGATTTCTGGAGTTGGACGGAAAGCTCTTCGATTTTGAGGTACGCGTTGGAGAACCGGAGCGACATGAGCAAAGCCAGCATCAGAAGGAGCACGAACGGTTCGAAGGGCGGCAGCGAATCCACGGGGACGCCGAAATACACGTTCAGGTTTTGCACCAGCACATAGACGTTCAGCGCGACAGCGGCCACGGCCAGATGCAGGCTCCCTTCCACCTTGCGGAACGCCGCCTGGACAAACACATAGATCACGTAGATCAGCGGGAAGGTGGCATAGATCGTTACCATTTGCCGGTACAGATCCGTGGCAAGCCAGGGAATAAACAAAAGCCCCCAGAGGGCGAGCGCCGCCCCGGCCGCCATACCCGCGCGAAACGTCCATTGGGAGCAAAACGGACGAAACGCCGTAAACGCATACAGGAAAAAGCTCATTCCCCCGCAGATCGCGGACAGCATCTGGACGCGAAGGTACAGCCAAAACGGCACTTCGCCGAATACGTCAAAGAACACCCTTTCTCCCCGCGTGCTGGTAAACAGGGCGATGAACACGCACACCAGGCCCAGCACAAGCAGGGAGACGTCTTTTTTGCGCTGGGTATAGAGCCCGATGAAATAGAGCCCCATGATCAGGAAAGCCGTGACTTTAATCCAGTCGTGCGTAAGCGCTTTTTCGCGAATACCGGAAATCTGTTCCTCCAGCCCCAGATAGATCGGCTCGATCACGCCGCTGCTGGCGGGAAATTCCTGATTGGCCACCTGCACGATGATTTCATTCCAGCCCGGCTGCAGGGCGAAAAAGCTCTCATAGGGCCGGTTTACCGCTTTATAGTGCTGCTTCTCCCCCGGAATCCCGCTTTGGCCCACGGTCCGGCCGTTGACCATAATGCTGTTGGACAATTGGATCGCCGAGGTTTTCAGCCCGTAAAAGGCATCGGCATCATCGACTTTGATCCGCAAACGGTAGGTCGCCATGCCCAATACCGGCATGTGATCCGCCCATGATCCCGGCACTTTGATCATTTCCGGCGAAGGGACGCTCCCGTCCGCGGCCATGGCGGCGAAATCTTCCGGGAAAAGCATCCGGTTCGGGTAAAACTCCCACTCGCCGTCGAGCGGAACGGCGCCGTTGTCCGCAAACTTCCACGCGGTCAGATCGAGCATCCCGTTTTCCGCTTCCGGCGTCGGTTTGCCTGTATGGGCGAAATAGAGGAAAAGCACCCCGTATGTCATCGCAAGGATCGCCACCGTGACCGCCGCGGCTGCCGCTTTCGTTCTCATCGTCCGCTCATCCCGAATATCCCATTTTCCGGTACAACCGGATCGTCTCCTCTTCCAGCCCGACGCCGAGCTGCTCGTTGACGTTCCGCTCCAGTTGCCGGTAGACATGCAGTGCCTCGCTCCGGTTGCCCGCTTCCAGATGCAGCCGGATCAGTTCGCGTCCGTCCGCCTCGGAATCCGGCGCGATGGTAAGGATGCGCCGCAGGCAGTCCTCCGCCAGCGCCGTGTCCCCCCGCCGGCGGAAAAGCAGGTGCATGCTGCGAAGCGCGCGCAAATATTTCGCGTTGATCGCCTCTTTTTTGAACTCCGCCCAGTGATAGTCGCAGCCCTCCATATATTCGCCCCGGTACATGCCGTTGATCCTTTCGTACAACCGCAAGTCCGGCGTCTCCGCCGACAGGATTTCGTCCAGGTCATCTTCGAACGCCGCGGCGTCGACCACGGCGCCGTTCAGGCGGAGGGCGAAGCCGCTCCCGTTTTTTTCGATCTGCAGGGGGAGGCGGTGCTCCTGGAAGCTTTTGCGCAGGTAGGACAGGCAGGTGTACAGATACGTTTTGGCGTTTTTCAGGTCATACTCCGGCCACACCGACTCGATGATGAGCGCGGTATCCACGTGTTTTTCCCCGTGATGGACCAGAAAGGCGCAAATCTCCTTCTCCTTGTTCGTCTTCCACGGGAGCGTGCGGCGGGGATCATTCGGGCGCGCGACGGAAAAGCCCCCCAAACACCGGATGGCGGCGTCCGAACGGCTCCGGTCCGCCCGGTCCGCGGATACGGCCTGCCGGAGGCGCGACACCGCGTCCTGCAGCCTGCCCGGCGCCAGCGGTTTCAGCAAATAGTCCGTCGACTGGATTTCGAACGCCTCCACCGCATACTCGGCGTACGCCGTGGTGAATACGATCGGCAGCCGCGGGCGGATTTCCCGCATTTTCCTCGCCGCCTCCATGCCCGACATGCCCGGCATCTCGTTGTCCAGGAATACGGCGTCCACCGGCGACGCGCGCAACGCTTCGATGGCCTGAACCGGATTTACGTACCTCCCGGCCACTTCCACCTCCCCGGTCTGAACCAGCAAAATCTCCAGCAGATTGAGCGCATCTTCCTCGTCATCCACCAGCAGCACGCGAATCACGGGGCTTGCCTCCCGAAAAATAAAAGGATGCCGCGGCGATCCCCGCGGTCATCCCGAGTCATCCAGTCATCCCGACAAGGATTTGGGTTTCATCATAACACAAATCAGCAAATCTATTAATTATTTTTTTCAAACTCCGCCGCCGCATCTCCGGCTTGCGGCCGGTCGTCCGGGGACGGGGCGGGCTTTTTCTTGTCCGGGACAGGTTTTGCCATGAAGCCGGCCATCCACCCGTTGATGGCGAGGTACAGCCACCATCCGGCCGCAGGGGCCGCCGCGGCGGCGAGCCACACAAAGCCCCCGTACAGGAGCCCCGCCTTGACGCCGACGGCCAGCCCCCACAGGGCGAACGCCGGCGCGCCGGCGGCGATCCGGGCCGCATCGGCGCTCCGCATTGCCAGGTCCTCGGGCCAAGGAAACATTTTCATGTACGGTTCGGCGTACCACTGCACCACGAGCCGGTTCAGCCACGAAACCATCAAGCCGCCGAGCACCAGCCAAACCGCCACGGCCAGCCACATGGGCGTCTGCACGATCGCCGCCGTGCCGAGTCCCCACAAAGCTGCGTACATGCGCACCGTTTCGAAACGCCGGATTTGCGTTTTCAGCCACAGGTCTGCCAGCCGGCGATGGGGAGCGGCGGCGCCGGGAAGCAGCGGCCGGGCACGGCGGAACACGAGCGGACGCCTGCCGCGCGGCAGCGCACGGACGGGCGGTGCGTCGATCAGCAGCCAGCCGATGCTCGCCGCATAGGCGTCCCGCTCCGTTTCCACCTCGTGGAAGAGCGTCCCCTGCGCCTTCAGCCGCGAGGCCGAAAGGATCGCGCCGCCCGACACGAGCAGCGCGATCGCGGCGGGCCGGACCGCGGGGCTGTCTTCCGCAGCCGATACCGCCCACCCCCATGCCGCCGCCCAGACGAGGACCGCGGCGAAGCGCGACATCCTGCGCCGCCAGCCGGACCAGCGCCGCGACACCGCGTCCCGGACCAATGCCAGCACGTACCCGCCGCAGACGAGCCCCGCCGCTTGCCAAAGCAGGATGCCGGCCGGCCACCGGACCATCGCCAGGTGGTATGGCAACAGCAGCGCGGAAAAAATCAGCGTCACGACCAGCTTCGCCGTCAGCGTGTAAAGCATGCCGATGCCGATCATCCGCCGCGTCCACGCCCGGTTGCGCCGCAAAAACAGCCCGTCCCCCGGATCCGCAAACGTGCGCAGATCCGCGGCGAACACGGCGACGATCAGCGCCAGCAGCGCCGACGGAACGGCGGCCGGCATGTCCGCCACCCACCCGGGCGGCTCGCGCCAGAATTCGGCGTATATATTGCCGCCGATCCAAAGGAAGGGAGCGACGATGTAAACGCCCACCGTCCAGTCCCACGCCGTCCGCCAGCTGCGCAGCACTTTTCGCCAGTAGGCCGCGATGCGTTCCCGCATGAGCCCGGCGGGGCTGAAAGCCTCCGGCAGGACGTCCTCCGGCTCCTCATCGTCCGCTTCCTCGTCCTCCGGCTCCTCATCGTCCGCTTCCTCGTCCTCCGGCTCATCCGCTTCCGGCTCCTGCCCATGCCAGGGATCCGGTTCCGGATCGTCCGTGTCTTCCGGTTTCCGCCCGTCCCGCCGATGCATTTCCGAATCATCCGGCTCCCGCTCGTCCCGTAGACCCGCCGGCCGGATTTCGTCGCTCATCCGGCTCCCCCCGCTTCGGCCATCCCCGTCAGCTTCAGGAAACAGTCGAACAGCCGGGCGTCCGGCCCGCATCCGGTCTGCCTGCGAATCTCCTCCATCGTGCCGGACACGGCAACCCGTCCGTCCAGCAGCAACACGAACCGGTCGCACATCCGTTCCGCCGTGTCCAGCACATGCGTGGTCAACAGCACCGAGGCGCCGCGCGCCCGTTCCTCGTCCAGCGCCTGCATCAGCTCCATCATCGCGGACGGGTCCAGCCCGATGAACGGCTCGTCCACGAGATAGAGCCGCGGCTCCAGCAAAAAACCGACGGTCAGCATGACTTTCTGCTGCATGCCCTTGGAAAACCGGACCGGATAATGGTGCCGCACGTGATCCAGCCGGAAGCGCCTGAGCAGCCGTTCGGCCTTGGCCGCAAACTTTTCCTCCGGCATCCCCAGGGAAGCCGCGGCCAGCGCGAGATGCTCCCACAGCGTCAGCCGTTCGTACAGCACCGGCTGCTCCGGAATGTACGCCATCGCGCCGGGTCCCGCCTCCGCCGCGGGGCTGCCGTTCAGGAACAGCTCTCCTTTCCAGTGCGGCAGCTGCCCCAAAAGCCCCTTCATGACGGTGCTTTTGCCGGCTCCGTTCGGACCGAGCAGTCCGACCCGTTCGCCCGGGCGAATGTCGAAGCGGACGCCCCTCACCACCGGCTTGCCCGGCTCGTATCCCGCTTCTTCCACGATGGCTTGAGCACCCGTCCAATCCGCGGTTGACATTTTCCATCCTCCTTCCGGGCGGCGGTCGGCAGACCCCTCGCCACGCCCTCATCCGAACAGATGCAGCACCGCCATACCGCCCAGGGCCAGCGCAATGCCCCCCATTTCCGTCCGCCGGAACGGTTCCCGGACGATAAACCGCGCATAGAGCAGGATCAGGATCACATGCAGGGAAACCACCGCCGTTACCAGCCCGGTCACCCCCATCGAGAAAGCCAGGAAAAGGAGCACCATGCCCGTGATATTGACGAGGCCGATCACCGATCCCCAAAGAAACGTCTTGCCGTCGCTCCACATCCGGACCGGCCGATCCCGCGCCCCGACCTCCTCCTGATTTTCCAACGACCGGCGCCGCCGTTCCCGCCTTCGCCCGATCCACCACCAGGAGCCGAACAGCGCCGCGGCGACGGAACACATGTAAGCCAGCGTCGGAAAAGGGTCCCCTCCCGCCAGCGAGGCCTGTTTGTTGGACAGGTCGCCGAGGGCAAAAAAGAACAGGGCCAACAGCCCCCACCGCATGCCCTGCAACCGCTGCAGGGATTGCCTGCCGGCGTAGCGGATGAGCACCACGCCGGAGACGATGATGACAAACGCGGCCAGTTGCCTGGCATTTACGGTTTCTCCCCACAGCAGAAAGGAAAACAGCAGCACCGGAACGGGAGACATGGACGTGAAAAGCGCGGGCAGGGAAGACTTGCCGGCGGCAAAACCCTTGTACACCGACAGATTGGCGCCGAACGTGAACAGCCCCATCAGCAGCCCGAGCAGCGATCCGTCCGACCAGTTCTGGTCAAGGATGAAGCCGAGGGAAAGACAAATCAGGGATCCTGTGGCGAACGTCCCCAAAAGAACGAGATTGCGATCGATCGGCTGCAGCGCGGACCAATGATAGAGAATGCCCCGCAGGCCGAACACCACGGCGGCCACGAGCGCCAGTGCGAGCCACATGAAGAAACGTCTCCTTGTTGTACGTGCGAAATCCGGATGACGGATCGCCGTCTTATGGTCTTTCCTCTTTCCCCGCACCGGCCAGCATGCGGCGAATCGGCCATTCGATCCAGCTCCACGGCACAAGGCCCTTGAGCGCGAGCGCCGTTCGTTCCTGCATGGTCGGCGTATAGCGCAGCTTCGGCCGGCGGTCCGTCAGCGCGCGCACGATGACGGCGGCCACCTTCTCCGGATCGCCGCCGCTTTCCGCGGACTGCCGGAAGAGCGGCTGCAGCTTCCGGTACAGCGGCGCGTACGGCGAATCGTCCGGGGGAAACATCGCATCCCGCAAGCCTTTCTCCCAGATGGGCGTCCGATAGGAAGCGGGCTCCACGATGCTGACGAAAATGCCGAACGGCGCCAGCTCCAGCCGCAGCGCCTCGCCCAGCCCTTCGACGGCGTGCTTCGACGCCGAGTAGGGCGCAAGGCCGGGAAAACCGAAGCGACCGCTCATGCTCCCCACCAGCACGATCCGGCCCTCGCCCTGCTTCCGCATGGCGGGCAGCACCGCCTGCGTGACGGCCACCATGCCGAACACGTTGGTCTCGAACTGTTCCCTCCACCGCTCGAGCGGCACTTCCTCCAGAAATCCGCCGACAGCGAAGCCCGCGTTGTTGACCAGCGCGTCGATGCGGCCGGCTTCCGCCAGCGCCGTCTCCACCGCCGCGCGAATTTCGTCTTTCCGGGTGACGTCGAGGCGCACGGGGCGAATCCGCTCCGCGGCTCCCGCTTCCCGCGCCCGGGCCATCAGTTCGCCGCCCCGGGTCAAATCCCGCATGCCGGCGTACACCGTCCAGTTCAGCCGGGCCAGCCGGACCGCCGTGAGCATGCCGAATCCGCTCGACGTGCCGGTCACCAGCGCCACTTTTTCCCGACCGCGCTCCATCAGGGCCAACGCCTCCTTTTGCTCCACCGCGCCGGTTCTCGTCCATGACTTCGTGATCTTCGCCGTCCGTTCCTTCCTCCGCCCGGTCCTTTATCCGAACAAATGCAGCACCAGCATGCCCGCCACCGCCATGGCGATGCCCGCCGTTTCCCTCCGCCGGAACGGTTCCCTGACCACCAGCCGCACGTACATCATCACGATCACCAGATTCAGGCAGAGAATCGCCGACACCAGACCGGTGATCCCGGATTTGAACGCAAGGAACGTCAAAATCATGATCGAAGCCTGGAGGATGCCGACCGCCAGACCCCACAGGTACGTCTTCCCGTCGCTCCAGACTTCCGCCCGGCGGCCGGCATCGCCTTCCGGCGATTCGGACGGCGGAACGGCAAGCCGGCGGCGTCTGCGCTCGATCCGCCATGTGGCGCCAAACAGCGCCGTGCCGGTCAGGAACATGACCGCCATCAGCGGCAGCACGGGAGCTCCCGCCAGCGCCGCCTGCTTGTTGGCCAGGTCGTTGAACGCGTAAAAAAACATGGCGATCAGGCCCCACCGCAATCCTTCGAGCCGCGTGAAGGAAAGATCGTCGGAATAGCGGATGAGCACCACGCCGGACACGATGACGAAAAACGCCATCCACTGCCAAAGACTCAGCGTCTCTCCCCAGAAAAGCCAGGCCAGCAACACGACCGGCACGGCGGGAAGGGCAGCGAGCAGCGCGACGGTGGAAGCCTTGCCCGTGGCGTATCCCCTGAACATGGCCGCGTTGGCGATATAGGAAAACGTTCCGATGACCAGTCCGTACCACACCGTGCTTGGCCAGGGTTCGTTCATGATCCGGCTGCCCGCGAGGCAGATGATCGATCCCATGGAAAAGGACCCCATCAACAACACGTTGCGGTCCATCCCTTTTTGCGAGGACCAGTGATAGACGATTCCCCTCAGGCCCAGCAAAGCGGCGGACACCAGCGCCAGCACGATCCACATGCGTGAGCGTCTCCTCCAAAACAAAGAAGAGCCCGCTCCCGTCCCGCGGACGGGATGGCGACCGGCTCTTCCCCGTGCAAGGAAGGCGATGAACCCATCATAGCCTTCCTCATTCTATCAAATTCGCGCCAAAAAATGAACATGCATCAAGCGGTTGCCGGCATTCCTTTAGTGGCGGAACTCCCGCAGGGCGGCGTTCAGTTCGCGGGTATGGCGGTATACCTCCTGGTAGATGCGGAACAGCCGCCGGTAGGTTTCGGTGCGCGCCGGATCGGGTTCATAGGTTTTCGCCGGCTTCACGAAGGCTTCCGCGCAGCTGATGAGGTCCGGAAACCAGCCGCAGCCGACGGCGGCCAGCATGGCGGCGCCGAGCCCCGGCCCCTGCTCGCTGGCCAGCGACTGCACCCGCGCCCCGAAAATGTCCGCCTGCATCTGCAGCCACACCGGATTTTTCGCACCGCCGCCGATGGACACGATGGTGTCCACCGTCTTGCCGGCCTGGCGGAAAATGTCCAGCGATTCGTTCAGGGAGAAGGTGATCCCTTCCATGACCGCCCGCCCGAAATGCGCCCGGGTGTGCGATCCGTC
>Ga0207872_100293_pt1 | contig 35682 bp, 32 predicted proteins | sample Passage260B_FD_187372 | JGI IMG/M metagenome (GOLD analysis project Ga0207872, IMG submission 187372) | Cellulose adapted compost microbial communities from Newby Island Compost Facility, Milpitas, CA, USA - Passage2 60B (SPAdes) (version 2) ...
CGATCGGGTATCTCACACCCATTCAATGCGAACAAATGTACGATTATGTTGCGTAATTTTCTCGATTCCATGTGTCCAATCTATTGACAGAGGTCCAGTTTGACATCCAGTTTAACGGCATCTACGGGTTCTCGGGCATCCTGCTCGTGCTGACGCTGAAACTCTTCCCGCTGGTCTATCTGTACGTATCCGGCGCTCTGAAGAACATGGACAACTCGCTGAACGAAGCGGGTCGGCCTCCGCAAAATATTCAGGGTGGTCATTCCCCTCATTCTGCCGACGATTCTGGCGGCTTCCCTGCTGGTGTTCATGCGGGCGCTTGCCGATTTCGGTACGCCGATGCTGATCGGTGAAGGGTTCCGGACGCTGCCGGTGCTCATCTATACCCAGTTCATCTCTGAAATGGGCGGAGACGCGGCCTTCGCTTCCGCAATCAGCGTCATCGTGATCATCATCACCACGATCATTTTCTTGACGCAGAAGTATGTATCCAGCCACAAGACGATCGAGATGAACTCGCTCCGTCCAATGGAGCCGAAGCCTGCGAAGGGCATCAAAAACGTCCTCGCCCACATCTTCGTCTATTTGGTCGTGTTCCTGGCCATATTGCCGCAATTCGTCGTCATTTACACATCATTCCTGAAAACAAGCGGGCGCATCTTCGTCAAAGGATTCTCGCTTGACAGTTACAGAAGCGCCTTCTACAAGATGAGCAGCGCCATCACCAACACGTATGTGTACTCCTTCACCGCGATTTTGATCATCGTCATCATCGGCACCCTGATTGCATACGTGGCGAAGCGTAAACGCAATGTGCTGTCGAACATGCTGGACACGCTGACGATGATCCCGTACATCATTCCCGGCTCAGTGCTCGGTATCGCGCTGCTCGCCGCGTTTAACAAGAGGCCGCTTCTGCTTAGCGGTACCGCGTTCATCATCATCCTGGTGTTCGTCATCAGGCGTCTGCCTTACACGATCCGATCCAGCGAGGCGATCCTGCACCAGATCAGCCCGAGCGTGGAAGAAGCGACGCAAAGCCTTGGCGCAACTCCGATGAAAGCTTTCTGGAAGGTGACGTTCCCGATGATGGCTCCGGGCGTCGTGTCCGGAGCGCTGATGAGCTGGATGTCCATCATCAGCGAGTTGAGCGCTTCGATCATTCTGTATGTCGGAACGACCAAGACGCTGACCATCTCGATCTACACCGAAGTCATCCGCGGCAATTACGGCGTCGCGGCGGCGCTTGCAACGATGCTGACGGCCACCACGGTCATCGCGCTCCTGATCTTCTTCAAAGTGACGGGCAAGCGGGAAATCGACATGTGACAAACATGACCTCACATTATTTTATCGGCAATAACCCCAAACGATGGAGAAGTCATTTGACGACATACCATAAGTTGATCTACCGGGAGCTGTGGCCAAACATTGACCTGATTTTTAAAGGTGATCCGGCGAATCCAATGAATTTGAAATACGACCTCTTTATTCGCCCCCGTGCGGAGGTGGGCAAGATTCGCTTCACCTATCGGGGTGCGGAAAAGCTTTCCCTGGATTCCGATGGCAGCCTTCTGATCCATACGAGTCAGGGGGTTCTGCGTGAATCCCAATTGATCGGCTATCAAGAAATCGGCGGCACCCGCATCCCCGTGGATACCAAGTTTATTGTTCATGATGAAGGGGATGGCGTGTACAGTTATGGGTTTGAAATCGGACCGCAATATGATCCGGATTATCCGCTGATGATTGACCCCGTCCTGCTTTACGCTACTTTGCTTGGCGGCAACGGGACGGACTTCGGGCTGCACGTTTTGGTGGATGCTTCGAACAACGCTTATGTTACGGGGAGCACCTCATCCGTCAATTTTCCAACAACTCCAGGTGCGTTTGATCAGACTTTTGGCGGAGACCGTGACGCGTTCGTCACGAAATTCAATGAAACAGGGACAGCCCTTGTATATTCCACCTTCATTGGGGGCAGCCAATTTGACGAAGCCACGAACATTGTGGTGGATGCCGGCGGCCAGGCGTATATAACGGGCACCACCGGATCTGCGGATTTCCCGACGACGCCGGGCGCCTTTCAAACGTCGATCCCGGGAATCAGATCCGCCTTCGTCACCAAATTGAATGCCGACGGTTCTGCTTTGTTGTATTCCACTTTTTTGGGGGGAAGCGGGGATCAAACCGGGAACGGCATTGCCGTTGACAGCCTGGGTCAGGCTTACGTGGTCGGGGTTACAACTTCGGATGATTTCCCGGTTACCCCCGATGGTTTTCAACAGGACAATGCAGGTCTTACGGATGGATTCGTCACCAAATTGAATCCGGCGGGAAGCGGGCTTGTCTATTCCACGTATATCGGGGGAAGTGACAATGATTTCGCCACCGGCGTGGTCATTACCGCTTCAGGAAGCGCGGTTTTTTCCGGCACCACCTTTTCGTCAAATTTCCCGACGACGCCGGGAGCGTTTCAAACGGCATTACGAGGCTCTTCGGACGCTTTTGTCGCAAGACTGAATCCGGCGGATACAGATCTCGAATTTTCCACGCTGCTGGGCGGGGACAGCTTCGAGGCTGGCGAATCCGTTGCCATTGATACACAAGAAAATGTTTATGTCACGGGAAGTACAAGTTCGGCCAATTTTCCAACGACGCCGGGAGCCTTCCAGCCCGATTTTGGCGGAGATCAGGATGGATTTGTCACCAAATTCAATCCTGCCGGGACTGCCCTTGTATATTCGACCTACCTGGGCGGATCGGGCTCTGATGAGGGCGTTGATATCGTGGTGGATGCCGGGGGCAATGCGTATGTGACGGGAGAAACAGGATCTCCCGATTTCCCCGTTACCCCGGGCGCCTTTCAAAATACATTCGGTGGCGGTTTCTCGGATGCCTTTGCCACCGTCGTCAACACGGCGGGTAACGCCTTGGTATATTCAACCTACTTGGGAGGAAATTCGAACGATACCGGGAACGGAATTGCGATTGACGATTCCTTTCATTTCTACGTAACAGGACGCACGCAGTCTGTTGATTTTCCGACAAGTCCAGGGGCTTTTCAGACAGCCCTGCTTGGGGACGAGAGTGCTTTTGTGACGAAACTCGGGACGGCGTCGCCGATCCCGGGGTCACCGGGACCAATCGGTCCTCAAGGGGAACGGGGGGAACCAGGTCCCCAGGGTCCGCAAGGGCCTGTCGGTCCCCAAGGTCCGCAGGGCGAGCGTGGCGTGCCAGGTCCTCCTGGTCCCCCCGGGCCAAAAGTCATCCAGCAATTGAGAAGCGATCGAAAAAAACGGAGGCCCGCAAGAAGACGAAAACCGCATCGTTTATGCAGAAAAAGACAAAAGAAACCCGAATGTATTGTCCTATGCAAAAAGCCGGGACACTCACGTACAGTGTTGTTGAACATTCAAAATGAAAACTGTTTCCGGCGTGTTCGTGTGACGAAAGGGCCATCCTGCACATAGGGTGGCCCAAAAACTTGCCTCAATTTTGCGCCTCATTCGTGCCGAGTTCTTTGGTGAGCAGCATGATCTGCAGATTGTCGCCGTTCAGAGAAGCCACCGATTGTTCATTCTCGGGAAATTGGGGGTTGAGCTCAAAACCGAGCCCGGCAAAAAACGCCTTGGATTTCGCGACGTCGTTTACAGGCGGATTGAAACTGGTGAATGTGGATGTCAAGGCCACCGTCAACCCTTCATCTTGGGATTTTGTGATGCCTTCAATGATTCAGACGAGAGCCGATCCGGGAATTCATCAGTCCCATTTTTCCTGTACGATTCAAATGTGATGAGACTCTTCAGTGTTCGATGCGCTCTCCACTCCAGCCTCGCCATCTCGCCGGGCGGTTCCCAGAAAATCGGCCAGCCGCCGTCCTCCTCCTGCTGGGCCTCCAACGCCTTCAAATGAAGCCTAGCAATCTTCCGTTTTCCCAGATAAAATTTGCCGCTATCTCGAAATTCATCTCATCAGCCGCCTCCGTGAATCAAAGCGGATACCGACTCTTGCGCCAGCCGGGCCAGCCGCTCCGCCGAACCGTCCCGCAAATCGGGGGTAAAAACGCACAGGAACTGGCCGGAATGATCGTCCATGGTGAAGAGATGGGTCGACAAATGGAGCGGGCCTGCCCGGGGGTGCTCCATTACTCGGGGGTTCAGGCTTTTGCATTCCACCACGTAATTTTCCCACAAGGCCGCGAACTCGGGACTGCCTTCCGTCATTTCCCGAATGAATTCCGTGTACCAGGGATCCTCGATATGCCGGGTGTAAAGGGATCGGAAATGGCCGATCAGCGATCGGGCCAGATCCTCCCGGTTGATGAACATCGCCCGGTACGAGGGGAGCATGAACATGCGCCAGACCATGTTGCGCTCGCGGCTGTCCGCCGGTCCGAAGGAGCCGAAGACGGCCTCGGCCAGCCGGTTCCAGGCCGTCACGTTCATTCTCCTGTCGGAAACATAGGCCGGACACAGCGACAATTGATCCAGCAAATATTGCAGCGAATCCGATACGGGCGGCGGACCGTGATAACTGTCACCGGCGGTGCGGGACCGGCCGGCCAGGGTATAAAGGTGTTTGCGCTCGTCTTCGCTCAGCCGCAACACACGGGCCAGGCTGTCCAGCACCTGATCGGAGACATTGATCGCCCTGCCTTGTTCGAGGGAAGTGTACCAGGGAAGCGAAATGCCGGCGAGCGCGGCGACTTCTTCCCGCCGCAATCCTTTCGTTCTCCGCCGGTTCATATCGGCATGCGGCAAGCCGACGCTTTGGGGCGTCATCCGCAGCCGGCGGGACCGCAAAAATCGGCCGAGCTCCCTTCGTCGTTGTTCCCCGTTCATGACGGCGGCCTCCCCTCAAACTGATATTGGCAACAGCAGTATCGCCGGTCATGGGACTGGCACAAGCAGAAGCGGTGATGGCAGTACAATTGCGGTTCTTCTTGCCCCGGCAAGCCCGCCGTAAAATGAAGCCAAATCCTGTTGTGCTTCATTTTACCACGTTTGGGGTCATTCGGGTAAATGAAGCATCCAGCAACGCCAAACCGGAGGTGGCCGATTTGGAGCGGCATTTGTTTTCCCCTTTTCGCGTGAAAGGACTGGAGCTCAAAAACCGCGTCGTCATGGCGCCCATGGTGCAAAACTCCGTCACCGCCAAGGACGGCAAGCCGAACGAATGGCATTACGTCCATTATCTCAGCCGGGCGATCGGCGGGGTTGGCCTGATCATCATGGAAATGACGGATGTGGAACCGGACGGACGCATTACGGATGCCGACCTGGGGCTTTGGTCGGACGAGCACATTCCGGCTTTCGCCAGGATCATCGACGGGGTTCACGCCCACGGCGCCAAAATCGGGATCCAGATCGCCCATGCCGGCCGCAAGGCGGAAGATGCGGCAAGGCCGGTCGCCCCGTCTGCGATTGCGTATCCGGGTCCCGGCTTTCGGGTGCCCCATGCCCTGACGGCCGACGAGATCGAACGGATCGTGCGGCTTTTCGCCGACGCGGCGCGGCGCGCCGTCGAGGCGGGGGCGGACATGATCGAGCTTCACGGGGCCCACGGGTACTTGATTCATCAGTTCCACTCCACGCTGACCAACCAACGGGACGATGCATACGGGAAAGACCTGGCGCTCTTCGGCGTTCGGGTCATACAGGCCGTGAAAAAAGAACTGCCGCAGGACATGCCGCTGTTTTTCCGGATCTCGGCGGTCGAATACGCGGACGGCGGCTATGACCTCGACCACGCCATCCGTCTCTGCGAAGTGTATCGGGACGCGGGCGTGGATGTCTTCCATATTACTTCGGGCGGGGAGGGGCCGGCCGGGCGAAGGAAGCCGGGCAACTACCCCGGCTTTCAGGTGCCGTTTGCCCGCAAAATCAAAGAGGCCCTTGACGTCCCCGTCGTCGCGGTGGGAATGTTGGAAGATCCAATCCTTGCCGACGCCGTCATCCGCAACGGGGACGCCGACCTCGTGGCGATCGCCCGCGGCCTGCTGAGGGATCCGCACTGGGCATTAAACGCGGCGGTCGCTTTAAAACAGCAGCCAAGCGTTCCGAAGCAATACGTGCGGGCGTATCCGTGAAGAAAAGACGCCGGGGAAGGTCCCGGCGTCTCGTACTGTCGATAAACCCTTGTCAGCTCAGCGGGACTCCGCATATTTCTTGAAATTGTCCATGATCGCCTGCCAGCCCGCCCGTTGAAACTCGACGGGGTGCGTGCTTTCCGCGTCGAACGTTTCAACGACCTCCGTTTCATTCCCCCGCGCAATGAACGAGATATGGACTTTTCGTCCGTCGCCCAGGGTATACGCGATTTCCTCATGGATTTTCACGACGTCGTAAATGCCGCCAAAATCGAACCCCATGCTGCCGTCTTTCGCTTCCATCCTGGTCACAAACCTGCCGTCGACCCGCAAGTCATTTTCCGCCCATGGCGCGTGCCATTCATCCGTGGCGTGGTTCCATTTCGTGATGTGTTCCGGTTTCGACCAATACTCCCACACTTTTTCCACCGGAGCCTGAATGACGGCCTGGACGGTGACTTTCACGGAATTGCCTGTTTCCAAAGGAAGGCACCTCTTTCATCCATGTTATTTTTGTTCCTCATCATGTAAGACGAAATCCAATGGAGAAAATTCATCGGTCATCGGTTATGATGTGAGGGCAGGAAGCGCGGGAGATCTTTGATTGGCCCTCACGATCTTTTCGAAAATTTTGCAGTTCGTTTACAAATCAAAAACGGGGGATCTCCTGGACCAACGGAGCCAAAGAAGCTTTCCAGATTGGTTTTTGGGCTTGCCTGACGGTGGTGTCCTTTCAAATCATGATGATGCTGAATGCAGGCAGGGAAAAACATGGCGAAAAAAACCGGAGCTGGATGACCCCGATGCCATCCTGCCCCGGAAAAGGTCCGACGCCAATCGCCTTCGGATCGCTCAACCTTGCAAACTGCGCTGCTGTGTCCTCTCGGCGGAAAGATCATAGGCTCTGGCCATCTGGTCAAAGATCAGGGCCGCTTCCGCCCGGGTGACATAAGGACCGCCGGTTTCGATCCGTTCCCCGATGAACGAGAACAGGTACTCGACGTATCCGCTGAGGAACGCCTTGTAGATTTCATCCGCCGTCACATGGCCGTTCGGATTGAACCGTCCTTCTTTCAGATACTCGTACCGGTACATCGCTCCGGCATAGCTGGCAAACCAGTCGTCCGCCTCCACATCTTCGAAGACTTCCGCGGCCAAATCGGCATCACCCTCTTCCACCATCACAAAAAACCGCGTATACATGGCCGCCGCTTCCGCCCGCGTCAGCAGTCGGTCGGGACGGAAGGTGCCGTTCCCCGTTCCTTCGATGACGCGTTGCGCGGCCAGCCGGTGAACCGCCTGCCGGTAGGGGGCGTCATCGGGAACGTCGGAGAATGTTTTTTCGTTCTTGATGATGAAATAGTAGCCGCTTCCAAAGATCATGGCCGTCAGCATCCGGCGGCCGTCCCGGATGGACGATGCCATGCCCAATGGTTCGAATTGGCCGCTTTCCGGATAATACATTATGCCGGAAGAGAATTCCCAGTCGATGACCGGTTCCGCGGGCAGCCAATGCGTGTAGTAACCGACCAAGCTCTCCTCGTCCAACAATTCTTCGTTTGCCCATAACCCCATTTCGATGGCAATCGGGTCGGTCAGCGGGACCATCCCTTGCTCTTTGGCCGCCTGCAGAATGTGTTCCGCTTCATTCGCGTCCGGTTTTGCGATGCTCAGTTCAAACCAGATTTCCCCGACCGCAAGCTCCTGTTCTTCCGCCAGCCGCCGCAATACCTGGCCATTCGGGATCTTCGCAAATTCGCCCAGGGGTGTTTCGAATACGAGGAGATTTCGGGGATTGTCGTCGGAGATGGCCAATATGTGCTCCCCGTTCATCCGCACGACGATCTGGTCCGCGTCCTCGTCGGCCTGAACCGTTAACCGGATCGTTTTTTCCTCGCCGGGGACGCCCCGCGCCAGCGCCTGTTCCACCTGTTCAGCGGTGATTACCGCCGGTTTGGATTCAGCCGCGTCGGCATTTGCCGCGTCCTCGGCAAAAACCGGCGCCTGAACGACGGCAAACACCATCATCATTACAACGAGCGAATGCAGAAGTTTCCTTTTTCCCATGCGTTTCATGGCTTCAACGTTTTCCTTTCTCCGATGAAAAATATATGTCAAGGCACAGAATAACATCCGATGACAAAGCGGTGCTAAAAGAATTCTAAAGTTTTCTTTATGTAAGAAAATAAAATGGGACCGGCACGTCTTTCGGGGAATAACAAATGGGAAAAAATGGCTTTGGCGCACTTTATGTTTTCGCAGTTGACAGAACAGAGTGATTTACTGTAAAAACACTCTTTTCTGTAGTGGCAAAATCCTGTATGATAACAAATGTAAGCGCTTCATATCCAAAAACCCTTATCTGATGGAGGCTGTGATTGGCATGGAAAATCGTCCTCAGTGGGGAACCCGAATGGGTTTTATCCTGGCCGCCGCCGGTTCGGCCATCGGTTTGGGGAATATCTGGCGCTTCCCGGCTGTCGCTTATGAAAACGGCGGCGGAGCATTTTTCCTCCCCTACCTGTTTGCGCTTCTGACGGCAGGGATTCCGCTTCTCATTCTGGAATTTGCAATCGGTCACAAATACAGGGCGTCGGCTCCCGGATCTTTCGCCAAGATCAACAGGAAGTTCCAGGGAATCGGCTGGTGGCAACTGGTCATTTGCTTTGTCATCGCGGTCTATTACGCGGCGGTCATCGCCTGGGCGCTGTCCTACGCGGTATTCTCGATCAATCTGCGCTGGGGAGACGACACCGAGGGATTCCTGTTCGGCCAGTATCTGAAACTGGCTGATACGCCGGGGCAATTCGGCGGCATCGTGCCGGGCGTGTTCATTCCGCTGATCGTCGTCTGGCTGGTGACGTTGTTCGTCCTGTACAGCGGCGTCCGGAAAGGGATAGAAGTGGCGAACAAAATCATGCTGCCCGCCCTCTTCGTGTTGTTCGCGATTCTGGTCATTCGCGCTTTGACCCTGGAAGGCGCGGCGGAAGGCCTGAACGCTTTCTTCAAGCCGAACTGGGATACGATCCTGAACGGCAAAGTCTGGGTGGCCGCATACGGCCAGATCTTCTTCAGCCTGTCCATCGGTTTTGCCATCATGGTGACCTATTCCAGCTATCTGTCGAAAAAATCGGACATCACGAACAGCGCGTTCATCACCGGCTTTGCCAATTCCGGGTTTGAGCTGCTCGCCGGCATCGGCGTGTTCGGCATCCTGGGCTTCATGGCGGCGCAGCAAGGCGTCGGAGTCGATGAAGTCGTCAGCGGCGGCGTCGGTCTTGCCTTTGTGGTGTTCCCGCAGATCATCAACACCCTGCCGGCGCTCAACGGGTTCTTCGGGTTCCTGTTCTTCGCGTCGCTCGTGCTCGCTGGCTTGACGTCGCTGATCTCGATCGTGGAAACGTATATTGCCGGTCTCCAGGAGAAGTTCAACATTTCCCGCGCGAAAGCCGTCCTGTACGGCGGAGGTCTCACGACGATCGTCTCGATCGTCTTCTCCTCCAAAGGCGGGCTGTTCTTCCTGGACGTCGTGGACTACTTCATCAACAACTTCGGCGTCGCGCTGGCCGGCCTGGTGGAAGTGATCGCCGTCGCCTGGATCGCGAGACAGCTCGGCAAGCTTCAGGAGCACGCAAACTCCGTTTCGGACATCAGGCTCGGACTGTGGTGGAAAGTTTGCCTGGCCGTCATTACGCCGATCGTGCTCGGCTACATGATGGTGGACAACATCATCACGAACATCAGGGAAAATTACGGCGGATACGAAACCTGGTTCGTGAGCGCATATGGATGGGCGGTCGCCGCACTTGCCATCCTTCTGGGCATCGTCTTCTCGTTGTTCAGAAACAATGCGCCGGAAATTGCCGCGAGTGATTCCAAGGAGGTGTCCCGGTAATGGAAGGCAGCGCGATTGCGATGATGATCATCGGCATCGTGATCATCTGGGGCGGATTGGCCGCCAGCATTGTCAACGCCGTGATCAAGGCGAGACAGAACGGGTCGAAATCCGATTCCTGAACCGTTTGAAGGATGCCTGGCAGACTGAACAAGGACACCCCGGCGGGTGTCCTTTTCATGTTTGTTTTGACTTTCGTTTCCCCCTTCGTGTCCGCGTCCGTTGCCATGCGCTGGCTTGCGTGGAGATGAGCGCGCTTGGCGGACCGCTTCCCGAACCGGAGTTTTCCCTGCCGGCCCTGTATGTTATTTTCGTCTTGTATCCCAAATAGGCGAAGGGAGCGGAAGAGAACACGATGGCGGGAAATATTACCCGAAAAATCCGCAAGGCATATGGCATTGATCTTGCCGGCTTTACCAGCACAAAGACAGCCATTGTTGAGGCAGTCAAAGATGACAATGGCCGTGTCACTTTGAAAATTATAAAGAACCATCCGTTGAACTCGGAAGATTTGATAAAGAGCAAGGAATATTTTTTGAAGTTGTTGGAAGATCCTGCAGTAAAGGTATACATAGATGCCCCCATGGATCTTCAAGGGTTGCCTTTCGATCATTTAAATTCGTTTCGTTTTCCCTGGCAACTTACCTATAGACCGGTTGACAAAGCCTACAATGGATTGCCTCCTTTCGCGGACAAAATTGGAGCCGTCGTTTCCCGCTTCATGTATTGTTTGCACGACAAGGACACGGATAAAAGCGACCCCCGGCATGCTTTCGAGAAGTATGAGAACTTGTTCGAAACTTATCCTGCGGGCTCTTTGAAACAATTGGCCGATACTTTGAGACAGCCGGGCATTGATAAGAATTACAAAAATTACAAAAAAGGAAAGGTTGATCTGGATTCAGACGGTTGGAAGCCGGCAGGTCAATCAACAAAAGATGAATCCTTGTGCAATATCGCCAAAGCATTGTTTGCACAAGCTGTTGCCAAAGAAAAGTTGACCATCAACGATGATGAATTCGATGCCATGATTTGTGCCGTAACAGGATTGTTGGATCGCGGAAGCAAATTGACCGAGGACGGTCTTCAAAAAGCAATTTACGACAAGCTGGAAAAGAAGTATAAAGAATTAAGCTTCGAGGATTGTTCGCCTCCCAAACGTTACGAACTCATAAATAGTTTGGAAGAATTAAGAAGATGGGAAATTACGATTATGGAGAGCGCCTCGGCTTCATAAACAGCAGACCACCCCATATTCCGGCACTTGTTCCACCGGAACCCGAATCACGGAGAATATCACCGGTCAAAAAAACGGGTGATCTCCTGGTCATACCAGCCGGCCGCCGATGCGGTCAGCAGAATTCAATCCGGGACAAAGCGGGAGGAAGGACCATGCAAACATTCGTTGTACTTGGCGGCATTCTGATGGCCATTGGAGTGGCGATGGGGGCTTTTGGCGCGCATGCGCTGAAGGACCGGCTAGGGGCAAAAGGCTTGACCACGTTCCGGACGGGCGTGCAATATCATCTCATCCATGCCTTGGGCATGGTTGCGGTCGGCATCCTGGCCGGCCAATACCCGGATGACGGAAGGATTCCGGCGGCCGGCTGGCTGCTCCTGGCGGGAATCATTTTGTTCTCCGGGAGTTTGTACGTGCTGAGTGTCAAAAAAATCCGCTGGCTCGGCCCGGTCACGCCGCTGGGCGGACTGTCCTTCATCCTCGGCTGGGTGCTTCTCGCGGCGAGTTTGATGTAGGAAAAGTGGCGGGCCGGCTGAAAAACGCCTTTGTCACGGACGTTTTGTTCCTTCGATATCACTTAGAAGCATCGCAACTTCTCGAAGATCTTTACAGATAAATGTCGGATCCGGGCCATCCGGCTTTTTCTTGTTTGCACGATTCAACCAAATGTTTTTGATCCCGCAGTTGTTGGCTCCCACGATGTCGCTGGAATACGAGTCGCCAATATGGATGACTTGGTCGGCCGCCAGGTTGTTTTCATCGAGGCAACGTTGAAACATCTCTTTTCTCGGCTTGTAGGACTTCACATCTTCGCTCGTGTAAATGCCATTCACCCGGATGCCGTGGTGGGTCACCGCCGCGATCAAATCGGCCGTGTCAATATTTGATAGGATAAACACCTTATATCCCTCAAGACTGTTCAGAAACCCGATTGTATCATCGAACAGATCCGGTTTCATCCAATATTCAAATTGTTTTTGGACAAGCCGATCGGCTGAACAATCCGCATGAAAATGTTCGATGGTCTTTTCCAATGAAAGTTTGGCGATCTCTCTGCAGCCGGAAAGATTCATGATAGCTGCCGCGGACAAGCTCGCTGAATTCCCTCCACCAGAACCTTCCGACTTCTTGGCTGTCACATTTGACCCATGCCCGTTCACTGACCTCATTGCAAATCATGGAAACGACGCGGTCGTCTTCATGAACCAGAGTTCCGTAAAAGTCCAAAAAGATGGCGTTCACATGCACATGAATCAGCTCCTCCGAACCATGGGTCATCCTTTTTTCGCCACCACGCATACACCCGGAAAAAGTCCGGGATCACTGTCCACCCGGGATATCGGTTATCGCGGATCGGGCAGGACGAGGATCAGATCGGCTCCGGCATTGTCCACTATGCGGAATTCCTCGTCGGTGGCCGCTTTCATTATCTTTCAAGCAGCAAAACCGAAGACAGTTGGTCGGGATGAAGCAGCCTGAGCAACTGATAGCCGATGCCGGCAAGTCCCTGGAAGAAGCCGGGCGATTCGATTTCCGCATGCGAAGCGAAACGGAACGATCCCCGATGACGGTAACCGGCGATGATGGCTTCCGCGCGTTCGCGCACCACCCCGGGAAGATCGGCAAACGAAGGAAAATCGCGGGAGCCGGGAAATTGAACGGAAACGGCCAGCAGAAAATCGAGCCGCCCCATGTTGCCGCAGCATACCGAATCCGGAGCTGCCGGCCACCGCGCATTGCGGACGATGGAAACCGCCGCTTCCAGATCGTTTCTGTATGTCCGATACGGCTCATCTTCCCATGCGTTCCGGGGGACGCAGCGCAACGCCTCCAGGCGGGCCAGTCCGATGCCCGCGGCGCCGTGGCACCACGCGTCGGTCAATCCCTGTCCGCCTTTGTCCGGATAGCGCAAGTCCGGCCATCCGCCTTTGTCCGGCTGGAACAGGCCGCGTTCGTAAGCCAGCGCCTCATGGGCCGCTTCCGCCAGAGCGGGATCGCCCGTTCGCGCGTGAAGGCGGAGCAGCGCGGCCGCGATGCCGGAAGCGCCATGCGAGAAACCGCAGAGGGGCCTGGCGAATGAATCGGTTTTCCAGACGCGCCGGCCGTCCTCAGCGGCGGCGCGATGCCGCAGCAAATGGGCGGCGCAGGCGGCCGCCCGGCGCAGGGCGTCTTCGGATCGTGCGGCGTCATGAAGGGCGACAAGGGCGAAAATCGCTCCCGCCGCGCCGTGGATCACGTCGAAACGGCGGTCTTTTTCGATGGTTTCATCCGTGATGAGCGCGGCCATTTCGAGCGCGTCGTCGAGCAGTTCAGGCGCGCCGATCAGACGGTGGATGACGGTGAAAGCATAGATGGCCGAAGTAAATCCGGCGACACCGCCGATGCCCGTCTGTTTCAGCACGTTTCGGCCGTTTCGCCGCACGTCCTGCCTGATCATCCGCAGCGTGGACAAGGCGTCCATCCGGTACCGGGGATCGCCGCTCACTTTGGCCAGAGCCGCAAAGAACAACGCAATCCCGCCGAGCCCGCTGTAAAGGTCATAGCCGACCGGCATGTATTGATAACGGTCGTGAACCAGGCGCGAGGCAATCCAGGTGCGGGTCCCGTCGGCCGCTTCGATCATCTCCGCCCTGAGCCGTTCCGCAATTTCCCTGGCAATATTGAGTCCATCGGCGATGCAGGCGGTTTCTCCGGTTGGCCGCCGGTGCGCGTCCGTTTCCCCGACCGGTTCCGGCGCCCCGACGGCCGTATGCGCGGCGCCCGCCAGTCTGGCCTGCATCGATCCGCGAATCAGCGACAGTTGAAACCGGCAGTCTTCCATGCCAAGTCCGCGAATTTTCCCCAGCATCCGTTCAAACGGGGCGCTTTCGCACAAGGCTTCGCTCCACTTGCCGGCCTCCGTCTTCACCTCTTTACGGTCCGTCGGCATCGTGAAACAGGGGATATCCATGCCCTGCAAATCGCGCAGTTCCTTCCGTACGAGCGGCCACAGCTTTTTGCGTCCTTCATGTTCCAGAACCGGAAGGCAAAGCCGCTCGAAATGAAGGGCAAAGTCCGCTCCGTCGCGCAAAAATTTCGGGTTCAGCCCCTGTGTCAGCAGATGGGCGTACAGGCTGGTCGCGCGAAACACCAGCCGGACCGGCACGCCCTGAAAACCGGCCAGCGGCCCCGCCGGATCAGCCAAACGGTCGCGATGCCTAAGCAAGATTTCGTACATGCGCTGAAATCCCTGGCAAAAATCGGGCAAAAAGGCGTCGATGGTGATTTTGTGGCCGTCCAGCGCGGGAGCGTTGCGGTCTGGCTTTACGACAATCTCCTGTTCCTTGAGGGACATGGCGTCCGAGTTGATCGCGCTGAACCTCCGGGACCGAAACTTCCCGAGATCGTCGTTGACGAAAATCCCGCCGAGCTCATAACCGCCGTTGGGCGCCTGTTTCCAGACCGGCAAAAGATGCGTGCTCAGCACCGAGCGTTCCATCTTTTCGAAGGCCAGCTGCCGGGCGCTGCCGTCTCTTTCTCCGGCGTACGGGATCGTGATCCGGGGATGAAGAAGGGTTTCCAGATCCACCAGGACCGGATATTCTCCGCGGGCGATCATGTTCTCGGCGTGAAAATCCGTGCCGTCCAGGGCATAGACGAGGCAGAGAATCGCCCCCGCCCGGTGGTAAAATCGCCGCACCGCGGCGTGATCCGCGCACGGGGCGTGTTCGACGAACTCTTCCCATCCGTGGGAACCGCGATCGAGCAATTTCATCTTTTTCAAATCAAGCGGAAATTCCGTCCGTTCGTTCAGCCAGTCCAGCAGGCGATGGAAGGCCGCCGTAATTTGCAGCGATTTCGGCTTGTAGACCACCTTGCGGCCGTCTTCCAATTCGACGATCATGACCGATCGGCCGCCGTTATGGGGATCGGAAAGGCCGGTCCGCAGCGAGCCGATGCGCCCGGCGGCCCGGCCGTCCAGAATCGCCGCGCCGATGGCTTCCCGATCCCGGACGTATCTGCGGAGAAACTCGCCGCTTGCCGCCGTCCAATTGTCGATCGCCTGGGCGAGCAATCGGGCAAGCACGCTGTATTCATCTAAAAATTCGAGATATTTGCCGCCAAACAGGTTTTCCACGAACCGAAGATAGACGGAGCGTCCGCTCTCCCCGCCGGCATGCGCCTGCAGCTGGCTGGCAAACACGCGGACGACGCCGTTCGGGTCCAGGGCGCGATAGGTCGAATATTCCAGTTCCAGGGCTTGCCAGCTCAATCGGGACAATCGCCCGAGCAAATCGCGCTGCAGATCCCTTTGCGCCCGTTCGCACAGCCACGTCAGTCGGTCGCCTTCGGCTTCGGCAAGCATGTCCCATCCGACCTGCACGAACGGCGCCAGCAATTCCTCGAACGGCACCGGCTTTGAGGGATCTAGGAAAGCGGGCTTTTCTTCCGGCGTCCAAGCCCGATGGGATTCGACGCTGCGGATCATGCGCCGCAGCGTGGCCGACCAGGAAGGCAGGGCGGCTCTCTCGGAAAGCCGCGCCGGCAGGAGGGAACGGCGCGCATCCTCCAAAGTCCAACCCGACAGCTTCAGGCGCTCGGCGAACCGCCGTTCGTCGCCCTTTGCCGCGTTGGTTTGCCACGTATTGAATCTGGCGCGCAAAAGGCGTTCGTCCGCGGCCGATTCCAGGGGCTCGAACGGGCCGGTCAATCTTTCTTCCGGCGTGCTGGCCTTTTCCACAATGGACGTGACGGGATCCGCCGTCACCGGACTCGAAGGGGTCATCGTTTCTCACTCGTTTGTTCGGGATTCCGATCTTTCATGATCCCAACCTTGCAGGATTCGCTGTTGCACCCTCTCGGTGAAAAGTTCGTAGGCTTTCAACATCTGGTCGAAAATCGTGACCGCTTCCGCCCGGGTGGCGTAAGGACCTCCGGCCGGGATGCGTTCCCCGACGAACGGGAACATGGATTGGACGATTTCATTGGAGAGAAATGCCGCGTAGATCTCATCCGCCGTCACATGGCCGTTCGGATTGAACCGTCCCCCTTCCAGGATGCCTGTTCTGTACAACGCTCCGGCGTATCCCGCAAACCAGTCGTCCGCGTCCACGTCATCGAACGCTTCCGCGGCCAATTCGGCGTCGCCTTCTTCTTCCATCGCATAAAACCGTGCCGCCATGGCCGCAAGTTCCGCCCGCGTCAACAACCTGCCGGGACGGAAGGCGCCGTCCCCCGTCCCTTTGATGATACCATGGGCGGCCATCCGGTGAACCGCTTCCCGGTAGGGAGCGTCCAGAACGTCGGAGAACGTTTTTACGTTCGTGACGACGAAGTAGTAATGGACGCATCCGCAGACCGTCATCGTCACCATCTGGCGGTCACCATGAACGGACGATACTGTGGTCTTGGCCCAGAATCGGCCGTTTTTCGGATTGAAACCCATGGCGGTGGAGAATACCCGGTCAAGAGCCGTTTCCGAGGGCAGCCATTGCGTGAAGAAAGCGTCAAAGCCCTCATTCGTAAAAAATTCCCCGTTTACCCAAGCCTCGATTTTGACGGCAACCGGTTCGGCAAGAAGCGTCATCCCTTGCTCTTCGGCCGCTCGCCGGATTTGTTCGCGTTCATCAGGGCCTGTGGTTCTGACGGCCGCTTCAACCCAGATGTTTTCTACGGCCACGTCCAATTCTTCCGCCAATTGCCGAAAAGCGTCGCCATTCAGAAAGCTCGCGAACACGCCAAGGGGCGTCTCGAGCACCACGAGATTGCGGGGATGATCGTCATAAATGGCCAGAATCTGCGCCGCGTTCAAGCGCACGAGCAAATGTTCCGCGTCCGCATCGGCCCGAACCGCAAGCCGGACCGTCTTTTCCTCGCCGGGAGCGCCATGCGCCAGCGCCTGTTCCACCTGTTCCGGGGTGATCACGATGGGTTCGGGTCCGGCGACCGCGGCGGAATCCGGGAATTCCCCGGCAAATACCGGCGCCTGGACAACGGAAACCGCCAACAGCATCGCGACGCACAGAACCGGAAGTTTCCGTTTGCCTGCGCGCTTCATGTCTTCTGTTTTCTCCTTTCCCGCAAAATGATGGAAATCGGGAAACGCGCACCGTACGATGATCAAGCGGCGTTCAAGGGTTTCTAATTTTCCGTTTCGTGCCCAAAGTTAAACAGTTCGCATTCCTGGCCCAAAGTGGGGAAGAAACCGCCCGCCACCCAATCCAGTTTTTCGTCGCTGAGCTCGCCGTCCGTCTGCAAGTCGGGCAGGACCAGCGTGAGATCGTAGCCGTCCCGTTCCAGGAAGCGGAGCTTGAACGTTACCGGCAGTTCCCGTCCGAAAATTTGCCGGAACGCTTCGCGCGGTTCCCGCAGGCACAAATTGCGGAACGTTTCATCGATGGCGGCCTTCTTGTACAGTTCGGCCATCTTTTGCTTCACCTGATCAGGGGTCCAGGCATTCATCTCGACATCACACCTCGCCAAGTATTTTCCCGATGGTGATCCGGGCGCATCGCGGGGTCCGGACCGCCAGCCGGCTGAAACAAGCTTCCCGCCGCATTCTGCCGGACGGGGAAACATCCGTCCCCATGCCCGATTGTAAAAAGGAACTTTAAAGATACGTTAAAATCCAGTTTAAATTTTCTTGATCTTGACAACTTCTTGTAAAAATCTCCGCGAAGTCGGCGGAGGACAAAGTCGGGGAGGCGCAACGACAAACATGGACCCTTGCAGAATGAGGCGCATTTTTAAGAACCTCTGAAAGAGGATGTTCCGTTTCCGGTATCGGATTTGGCAAAAATCGGGCGACCTCAAGGGTACGCCCGGTTTTGCTTGTCATCGCCCCTGTACATCAAGCGCCTGTACAGATGTTGGTGTTCAACGCTTCATGGCAGTTGGGCATCACACCGCCCGCGACGTTCTCCAGTTCCAGGTCGTCGATGCTCTCGTCCGCCATGGCGACCGGGTTCCAGGGAAGAACAATGTGCAGGGCACGGTCCGATTGTTCGTGGACGTGGATCAGGATGGACGGGTGAATGGTTTCCCCGTATTCTTCTTCAATCGCTGTTTTCGGATCGGAAAAGAGAAGCGATCGGAACCGTTCGTTCCGCAGAGTCTTCCGCCGAAGCTGGTGCTCCAGTTGCCTGCGCGTTTCGGGGGCGCGGACGGCGGTGGATGAATCTTCTTGCCCGGTTTCGGGTCGATCAGGCAAAACCAGATGGATGACGCGGTCCGTTTCTTCATGGACATGCACGGTCAAGTCGGGCGGGAGAACCAGGCCAAACTCCTCCTCCATCGCCTCCTTCGGCGAAGACAGAAGTTTGCGGCGAAAGGCGGAGCTTTCCCACGATCTCTTGATCAGACGTTCCATAAACGCTCCGCTCAACTGTTTTTGATATTCCGGCATTTCCAATCACCTCTGGCACCCGACATGAAGAACGCGCCGCGATAGCTCTTGCCAGGATCCTTTTCCGTCAACCTTGCAGACTGCGCTGCTGCGCCCGTTCAATGGAGAGTTCGTAGGCCTGCAGCAACTGGTCGAAGATCAGGGCCGCTTCCGCCCTGGTGACGCGGGAACCGCCTGTTTGGATCGGTCCGTCCAGGAACGAGAACAGGAACTGGATGACCGGATCGCTATAGAGTACGTTATAAATTTCTTCCGCCGTCACGTTGCCGTTTGGATGGAACGTGCCGCCTTCCAGAAGGCCGGCCCGGTACAACGATCCGACATAGCCGGCGTACCAATCATCCGCGTTCACATCGTCGAAGGCTTCCGCGGCCAGTTCGGCGCTCCCTTCTTCCACTGCTCCGAAGAAACGGACAACCATGGCTGCAAGCTCGGCCCGGGTGAGAAGCCTGTCGGGCTGGAACAAACCGCCGCCCGTGCCCTGGATGACCCCTCTCGCAGCCAGCCGGTTCAACGCTGCCCGGTAGGAATCGCCGGTGGCGTCGCTGAAGGTTTTCTCGTTCTTGACAAGGACATAATGGCCACATTTGCAGGTCATGACCGTCAGCATCTGGCGGCCGTCCCGGACGGACGAGGTCGCGGGGACGAAACGGAATTCTCCCGTATCCGGAATGTAGAACATGGCGGCGGAGGATTCCCAGTCAATGGCCGGGTCCGCGGGCAGCCATTGCGTCAGGTACCCGGGGAACCCTTCGTCCGCCAGCAATTCCCCGTTTGCCCGAAGTTCCATCGTGACGGCCGCCATCGGTTGGGCAAGAAGGGCAAGTCCTTGCGCTTCGGCCGCTTGACGGATTTGCTCCAGCTGTTCCCCGCCCGGTTTGGTGATGGTCACTTCAAACCGGATCGCTTCGGCCGGAACGCCGAATTCTTCGGACAGCGCCTCCAGATCCCAGCCCGGGATGAACGCGAGTTCGCCGAAGGGCGTATCGTACACGACAAGATTTCGGCCATGATCGCCTTGAATGGCCAGAATTTCATCCGCGTGCATTCGCACGACGAGTTGTTCCGCATCCTCATCCGCCCGCACCGCAATCCGGATCGTTTTTTCCACGCCCGGTTCGCCTTTCGCCAGCGCCTGTGCCACCTCATCGGCGGAAACGACGGTTTCCTCCGCCAGGGCCGTCGCCGGCGCCAGGGCAAAGACGATGACCGCAGCCAGGAGCAGTTTCAGGCATTTCCCGTTTCCATGTCGCTTCATGGTTTCATCCGTATCCTTTCACCCGTGGTTGATCAAGGACAGTGTAACACCCGAAGATAAAGGGACGTTTAAGGATTTCTAAATTTTTTTTTGTAAACGGTAAACGGGTCCGGAGCCGCTGCGGACGCTTCGTTTCGGCTTGCGGCCGGCCATGGTCCGAGCAGGAGAGCCAGGGTAAGGAGCAGGATTTCACGGGATCGCACCCTCTGTTTGTTTGAAAAAGGCGACGGTCAACAGGCAACGTTTTCTCCCTGTCCGAAAGTCTGTTCGAAAGATCTCTCGCGGCACAGTATGATAACGGCTGAATATGAACTTTCCTTATATCTTTCTCTATATCCAGAAAAAATTTTATAATTGCGTTGGGAACCGTACGAATTTTGTCCAGCATTGAAGAAAAATGTCCGGTGTATCGGGAAAACCGTTTTCATGTGCCCGGAGCGGGCGGCGCACCGGACGGTTCAAGGAGTTGCGGCCCATGACGAACACCCCGGCGGCAACCCCAAAATCGAGAATTGTCGTGATCATCGGCCTGATCGCGGTGGCGGCCTTTTTGCTCGTCTGGCTGGACAGCAGCCTGCCCAGACCGTATCCCGCGGCGAAAGCCGTTCAGGGAAGCCTTGACCTGACGGAATGGGACTTCGCCCGCCAGGGCGTCCATCCGCTGGACGGAGAGTGGGAATTTTATTGGAACGAGCTTCTGGAGCCCGCCGATTTCGCGGGAAACGCGGCGCCGCCCGCGCCGGGGTGGATCGCTTTGCCCCATTCCTGGAACGGCAGCGTGGCGGACGGCCGGAAGATCGGGGGCGAGGGCTACGCCACCTTCCGCCTGCGCGTCCGGCTGCCCGGGACGGCGGATTCCGTCGGCCAGCTCGCCGTGAAAATGCCCCTTGTCTTTACGTCCTACAAACTTTGGATCAACGGAACCCTGCTGGCCGAGACCGGCACGGTGGGCACCGACCGTTCCTCGGTGACGCCCGCGTTCCAGACGAAGCTGGTTTCGTTCACCCCGCGGCCCGGCGACAACGAAATCGTGCTGCAGGTGGCCAACTTTCATCATCTGCGGGGCGGCGTGACCAAGAAGCTGGAGCTCGGCACCCTCGGCGAGATGAGCCGCAAATCCGATCTCAAGCTGGGCATGGAATTGTTCCTCGCCGGCAGCCTGATCATCATGGGCTGGTACCACCTGGGCCTGTATTCCTTCCGCCGGAAGGACCGCACGCCCCTCTATTTCGGCCTGCTTGCGCTGGATGTGGGCATCCGCACGCTGCTGGTCGGGGAAACGATCTGGACGAAAATGTTCCCCCATTTTCCCTGGGAAGTCGCCCTCAAAATGGAATATTGGACCTTCTATCTGGGCTTCCCGCTGTTCATGATGTATGTGCGCCATCTCTACCCGGACGAGATGTCCAAGTGGTTTCCGCGGCTGAGCGTGTGGACAGGGATCGCCTTTTCGCTGGTCGTGCTTTTCACGCCGGGAAGAATCTATACGCACACGCTCTTGCCCTATGAACTGATCAGCCTGGTCTGGATGGGGGCCGCGGCGGCTTCCTTCTTCCTGGCCTGGCGCAACGGACGGGACGGGGCGCGGATCGTGACGATGACCACGCTGATCCTTTATGCCACGGTCATCAACGATTACCTCTACTACAGCGAAAGGTTCACCCTGCTGGGCAGCCTGAGCTCGCACGGTTTGCTGCTGCTCTTTTTCGCCAATGCGTACATCCTGTCCGCGCGGTTTTCCCGGGCTTTCACGGCCGTGGAAATCATGTCGGGGCAACTGGAGGAAACCAACCGGCTGCTGGAGGACAAGGTGGCCGAGCGGACGGCGAGCCTGGCAGAGACGAACCGCAAGCTGACGGAAGCCTACAATGAAATCAAAAACATCGAGCAGTCCCGCCGCCAGATGCTGGCCAACATCGTCCACGACCTGCGGACGCCCCTTGCCTCCATCCAGGGTTACGCCGAAGCGGTCATGGACGACCTGGAGCCCGCGCGGTGCAAAGAATTTTTGGAAATGATCTTCAGCAAAGCCACGGATTTGAACGAGCTGGTGGAGCAGCTGTTCCTTTTGTCCCAGCTGGAAAACAAGGCGGTGCTGTTTGATCTCAGGCCGGTGGAGTTCGCCTCGTGGCTTGCGGAGCTGTGCCGGCCGCTGGAGACGGACGTGCGGAACGCGGGACTCGATTTTGCCCTGGCGGTCCAGGCGGAGGACGGAACGGAGGTATTGGCCGACCCGGCCAAGGTGAAGCAGGTGCTGGTCAATCTGGTTCTCAACGCCGTCGAACATACGCCGCCGGGAGGCGCCATCCGCGTGGAATGCGTCCGGCAGGGCCGCGAGCTCGTCGTCTCCGTCACGGATACGGGGGCAGGCATCGAGCAGGACGTGCTTCCGCTGATTTTCAACCGATTTTTCACCACAGGCAAGATCCGGGGCAAAAAGAGTGGGCTCGGGCTTGGCCTGGCCATCTGCAAGGAAATCGTCCAGGCCCACGGCGGGCGCATCTGGGCGCAGAGCCAGCCGGGCAAGGGCAGCACGTTCTGTTTCTCCCTGCCCGTCCACAAAACCGGTGTCCCGGAAACACGGGTTGTGTGATAAAATATCACTTATAAATGCAAGCCATGACGAGATGAGGAGTTCCCCGCAATGACGACCGCGAAGAAGGTCCTGATCATCGACGATGATCAGGACATCGGCCGGTTGGTCGGGATGTACCTGCGGAACGAAGGCTACGAGGTGGAATACACCCCCCGCGGCGACGAGGCCGTGCCTTTGGCGAAGCAGATGAGTCCCGACCTGATCATCCTCGACGTGATGCTGCCGGGATACGACGGGGTCGAAATCTGCCGGGATCTGCGGCGGTTTACCGACGTTCCGATCCTGTTCCTGAGCGGCAAAAAAGATGAAACCGATATCGTCGTCGGCCTCATGGCGGGCGGGGACGATTACATCACGAAGCCGTTCCGCCCGCGGGAGCTGGTGGCCCGGGTCAAGGTGCAGTTTCGCCGCCGGCAGGTTGTCGCGCCCGCGGGCGCCCATGAGCTGCAGTATCCCGATCTCTCCATCGATCTGCTCAGCCGGACGGTGATGGTCCGGGGCGAGCGGGTCGTCCTGTCGGCCAAGGAATTCGATCTGCTGGCGCTGATGGCGAAGAACCCGAACCGCGTGTATCAGGTGGAGGAATTGTTCGAGCTCGTCTGGGGCGAGCACAGCCTGGGCGATACGCGGACGCTCATCGTACATATCAGCAATCTGCGCAAGAAGATCGAAACCGATCCGACCAGGCCGCAATTCATCGTCACCGTCCGCGGCGTCGGCTACCGGTTCAATCCGTATGGCCCGCTAAATCCATGAGCCGATCCGGTTCAAGATAAAGGGGTGGTGATCGTGCCTCTCACCCTGGTCCGTCAGGACATCACGCAGATGCGGACGGATGCCGTCGTGAACGCGGCGAACACGCGGCTGAAGATGGGCGGCGGAGTGTGCGGCGCCATTTTCCGGGCGGCCGGACCGGAAGAGATGCAGGCCGCCTGCGACAGGCTGGCGCCCATCCGCACGGGCGAAGCGGTGATCACGCCGGGGTTCCGGCTTCCGGCGAAGTACGTCATCCACACTGCGGGACCGGTCTATCGGGATGGAAGGCACGGCGAGGAAGAGCTGCTCCGGTCGTGTTATTTGAACAGCCTCAGGCTCGCCGCGGAGAACGGCTGCGGATCCGTCGCCTTCCCGCTGATTTCCGGCGGCATCTACGGCTACCCGAAGGAGGAAGCCGTGCGGGTGGCGATCGGCGCCATCCGGGAGTTCCTCAGGGAACGCGATCTGGACGTGTATCTGGTGCTGTTCGACAAGGAAGCCATGGCCATCGGAGAGAAGCTGCTGGCGGAAGAAGGCGCCGGAAGCTGATCCGGGCATGGGAATCGTACCGATAATTGCCGTTTGCCTCCATTTTCCTCGGGAATGGACAGCTTGGGAAAATGGAGGCGTTTTTTCGCGCCATGATATGGCACAAAATAGCATTTTATCTTTTATTTATAAAAAACGAACGAAAAGGAGACGCAAGTATTCATAATAGTTAATAAAATAAAATAGAAGAAACCATAAAAGGGAATTAATAACATTTCATTAAACAAAAATCTGCAAAAAATTTTCTGTTTCAAGTTGACGTAGTCGAACTAATATACTAATATACATGTGAAAACGCTTTATAATTCGAATCAGGGGGAATCAAGATGAATCGATGGGTTGCGAAAAGATGGCTGGTCCTATTGAGCGTGCTGCTCGTCGCCGGCATGGTTCTGGCGGCGTGCGGCGGCAAAAGCCAAAGCCAGGGCGGCGGTTCGGGGACTTCGGGGACTTCGGGCACTTCGGATTCTTCGTCGTCCTCTTCGCCTTCGTCAAGCGCTCCCGGTGAAGTCTACCATCTGAAAATGTCCACGCAGCTGGCGGATACCCACCCGATGGTGGAAGGGTTCCGCGAACTTGCCAAAAACCTGGAGGAAAAGTCGAACGGACGCATCAAGATGGAAATCTTCACGAGCGCCATGCTCGGTTCCGACGAAGACGTCATCGAACAAGCGCTCCAGGGCGTCAACGTCGCCGTGCTGACCGACGGCGGCCGGATGGGCAACTATGTGAAGGACATCGGGATTCTGGGCGCTCCCTATCTGGCCGACGACTATCAGGACATCCTCAAGATTATCGATACGGAAATCTTCAAGTCCTGGGAAGAAGAGCTGGCCCAAAACGGCATCCGGATTCTTTCGTTCAACTGGTATGACGGAGCGAGACATTTCCTGACCAACAAGCCGGTATACAAGCCGGAAGATCTGAACGGGGTCCGCATCCGCACGCCGGGCGCGCCGGTCTGGTCGGAGTCGGTCAAGGCGATGGGCGCGATTCCGGTGGCCATGCCGTGGACCGAAGTGTACACCGCCGTCCAGCAAGGGGCGATTGACGGGGCGGAAGGCCAGCACACGGCCACTTACTCGTCCAGGCTTTATGAAGTGATCAAGTACGTGGACAAGACCGGCCACTTCCAACTCATCAACGGCATCATCGTCGGCGAGAAGTGGTTCTCGAAGCTGCCGGAGGACCTGCAAAAGCTCCTGAAGGAAGAAACCCGCGCGGTGGCGGAGAAAAACGCGCAATACATCGCCAGCCTGTCGGACGAATACGAAAAGAAAATGGTGGAAGCGGGCATGGAAGTCGTGGAACCGGACGTGGAAGCGTTCAAGGCCGCGGCGGAAAAGGCCTACGAGGTGCTTGGCCTGAAAGAGCTGAGAGAGAAAATCTACGCGGAAATCGGCAAATAAAGTATTATAGAGATAAAAATTGTGGCGGCAGGTTATTCGGATGAAAAAGCTGTATGCCATTTTTTGCAAACTTGAGGAGACCCTCGTCAAGGCGTGCGTTTGCGCCGTGGCGCTGCTGGTCTTCCTTTCTGCCGTTTTCCGGACGTTCAAGCATCCGATCAACTGGGCGGTTGATTTGTCGCTCCTCCTGTTTGCGTGGGCCGTATTTCTGGGCGCCGACATGGCGCTCAGAAATACGGACCTGGTCAAGGTGGACATGATTGTGAACTGGATGCCGGCCAAGGCGCGAAAGATCTTGCAACTCGTCTGGAATCTTCTGATCATGGCGTTTTTGGCGATGGTCGTCTGGTACGGCGTCCATCTGGCGCTGGATAATACGAAAAGGCTTTTTCAGACACTGGGCATCAGCTATTCGTGGGCCACGTTCAGCGTTCCGATCGGATCGGCGTTCATGCTGGTCACCATGATCCTCAAAACGGTCGCACTCTGGAAAAGAGAGTAGGTTAACCCTCCATGCTGCTGTCTCTTGTCATCTTTTTGGCGTTGCTTTTTCTGGGAATGCCGGTCGCGTTTGCCATCGCGCTGGCGGGTGTCGCCTATTTTCTGAACACCCCCGATCTTCCCATGTCCATCACGGTGCAGCGGTTTCTGGTGCCCTCGCAGTCGTTCACGCTGCTGGCGATTCCCCTGTTTATTTTTGCCGGCAATCTGATGAATGAAACGGGCATCACGAAACGGCTGATCCGCCTTTCGGACACGCTGACGGGGCACATGTACGGCAATCTGGCCCAAGTCAGCGTCGTGCTCAGCACGATGATGGGCGGCGTCTCCGGCTCGGCCGTCGCGGACGCGGCTATGCAGGCCCGGATCCTGGGGCCGGAAATGATGAAAAAAGGGTACGCCCGGGGATTCGGAGCGGCGGTCAACGGATGGTCGGGGCTCGTGGTGGCCACGATTCCGCCCAGCATGGGCCTCATCATTTACGGGTCGGTGGGGGAAGTTTCCATCGGCCGGCTGTTTGCCGGGGGTATCGTGCCGGGAGTGCTCATGATGATTGCGCTCATGATCGCCGTTTCCTACGTGAGCCGGAAACGGCAATACATGCCGGTGCGGGACCGGTACCCGACCTTCCGGGAAGTGCTCGTCGCCTTCAGGGACGGGATTTGGGCGCTCATTTTCCCCGTCATTCTGATCGTGGGGATCCGCTACGGGCTGTTCACGCCTTCCGAATCCGGCGCCTTCGCCGTCGTCTACGCCATCTTCGTCGGGGCGCTCATTTACCGGGAACTGACCTGGAAAAAGTTCATGGAAACGGTGCACAAAAGCGCCATGGACATCGGGGCCATCATGCTCATCATTTCGGCCTCCGGGATTTTCGGGTACGGCATCGTGTACGATCGGGTGCCGCAAAACCTGTCGGCTTTCATCACCGAGCTGACCATGCACCCCTATTTCCTGCTTTTGATCATCATCATCTCGCTGATTATCGCGGGGATGTTCGTCGAGACGACCGTCGTGGCGCTTTTGCTCACGCCCATTTTTGTCCCCGTGATCACAAACGCCGGCATCGATCCGGTCCACTTCGGACTGATCATGATGACCGTGACGACCATGGGCGTGATGACGCCGCCGCTGGGGGTGTCCCTGTACACGGTATCTTCCATCATGGGATGTTCGCCGCAGGAGACCGTGAAAGAGTCGCTGCCGTTTTTCGTCGCCGTCTTGGCGGTCGTCGCCGTCATGGTGTTTTTCCCGGATGTGGTGTTGTTCTTGCCGAACAAAATTTTTGGCGCTTAAAATAAAATTGTTAAAAAATTTTTTGGTCAATAGGTGAAAAATGATACACGCATACCTGAAAGAAAGAGGAAGTGATTCCAGAAGGAGCGACGTTTACGCGCATCTGCACAGGCAAATCATCGATCTGAGCCTCAAGCCGGGCGCCGTTCTTTCGGAAAAGGAAATCGCCCTGCAGTTCAACGTCAGCAGGACGCCGGTAAGGGAAGCCCTGATCCTGCTGGCCAAGGAAGGTCTGGTGGAGATTCTGCCCCAGGTGGGCACCTATGTGTCCCTGATCAATCCGGAACTGGTCGAGGAATCCCGGTTCATGCGGGAAGCGCTGGAGACCGCGGCCATCCGGCTGGCGGCGGAGCAATTCCGCGAAAACGAGCTCCTCCAGCTGGAACATCAGATCCGCATGCAGCAGCTGGCGATCCGGGAAAAGGACTACAAGGCGCTCATCAACCATGACGACACGTTTCACCGGATCATTTTCTGGGGATTGGGCAAAGAGAGATCGTGGAACGCGCTGGAGCAGATGAACGGCCACTTCAAAAGGGTGCGGTTCCTGCGCCTGTCCACATCCGACCCGGAGATGTGGACGGACATTTTGACGGAACATATGAATCTGGTGGAAGCCTTGCGGAAAAAAGACGCCCGGCTGGCCGAAAAGCTGATGAAGGAGCATCTGACCAAAGGGATTTTCCATATGGACGAACTGAAGAAAAAATATCCGGGCTATTTCAAAAAATAAAAGCGGTACACGATGTCGGGGCGAACATCTCCTTTTTTTTTGTCCGTGGCGGGGAGGGAGTTTGCCGCGGGCAATGTCGACGGGCAGGAGTTGGAGGGAGAGTCTCAAATGGCGTCGTTTCGGCCTGTGGACGCTTCTTTTTTTGAACTGCCGACGCTGGAGCTGGCGCGGGCGTTGCTTGGAATGGCGCTGGTGAAGGAAACGGAAGAGGGAATCGCCGCCGGGTGGATCGTGGAAACGGAAGCCTACATCGGCCCGCATGACCGCGCGGCGCACAGCTACGGGGGACGCCGTACGCCGCGGACGGAAGTCATGTACGGTCCGCCGGGTCATGCTTATACGTATTTGATGCATACGCACTGCCTCATGAACGTGGTGAGCGGGAAGCCGGGACATCCCGAAGCCATCCTGATCCGCTCGGTGGAACCATGCGCCGGAGTCGGACTGATGTACAAACGGCGCGGACCCGTGAAAAAAGAACGGGACCTGACGAGCGGACCGGGGAAGCTGACGAAGGCGTTGGGGATCACCATCCGGGATTATGGAAGGCCGCTTTTCCTGGCGCCGCTTTATGTCGCCGAAGGAAGGCCGGTCCGCGAAATCGGCACAGGTCCGCGCATCGGCATCGACAATGCCGGCGAAGCGAAGGATTATCCGTGGCGTTTCTGGGAAAAGGGAAATCCGTTTGTCTCCCGATGATCAAAACAGCACCGGCACTTCCACCAGGTCCTGGATGCTTCCGTCGCGGGGGCTGCGCGTATACACGAGCAGCGTGCCCGTCGGCGCGGACGGAGGCTGATTGAAGCGGAGTTCGGTTTCAAACCGTCCGAACGCGGGCGCTCCTTCCGACGCCGTCACCGGTTGTTCGCGGACGACGACGCGGTTCGCGGCGTCGCGCACCTGGTAGAGCACGTTCGCCTCGAAGGCGCGGGCCGCGCCCACGAGCGGCTGTCCGGACCGGATGCGCGAGCCGGGCAGCGGCTGGAATACCACGATGTTGGTGGAAGAAGGCAGAGGGAGGATCAGGCGGTAACCGGGGAAAATGACGTCCGGGGAAAGTCCCGGCCGGCTCCGGTTCGCCCGCATGAGTTCCGTGAGCGGGATGCCGAAACGGCGGGAGATGCGATACAGCGTGTCTCCCTCTTCTATCTCGTACACGATGGCCGGAATGTAGATGAGCTGCGCGACGCTGAGAATGTCCGGCTGCTCCAGGCGGTTCAGCGCGGCCAGCATGTCGAGCCCCACGGAGTAGCGTTCGGCGATGCGGTAGAGCGTGTCGCCGGGAGCAACCTGGTGGAGCACGGCGCTGTGCTCCGTCATGCCCGGCAGGCGGATCAGGACCGTCCACCCGGGAAAAATGAGGTCGGGTTCCGTGATCGGAGGATACAGCGCATTCTGCCGGACGAGATCCTGCAGCGAAGCGCCGGTCCGATTGGCGATCCCATAGAGCGTGTCGCCGGGTTGAATCGTGTACAGCACATGGGTTCCCGGAACAATCGGCATCGCGGATGACACTCCTGTCGTCTGGGTGTTCATCCCCATCCTATGCCGATCCGCCCAGAGGCGTGCGTTCCGGGGAATTCAAGGCGCCGGCGGACCGAAACGTTGCAACCCGGGAGGTTCCGCGGTTCCCTTGCCTCGCACGGGCTTTGAGGACTGCCTTTGCGGAAGCTCAACGGTTCGGCGGCGTGATGAAGTTTTGCGTGTAATAGACGCTGTAATCCCCGCCGAAAGCCACGCCGACGCCCAGTGCCCTTAAATCCGACAGAATGTTCCTTCGGTGCCCCTCGGAGTTCATCCAGGCATGGTGCGCTTCAATGGCGTCGCTCTGGCCGGCGGCGATGTTTTCTCCCGCGGCCCGGAACGGGATCCCCGCGGCTTCGAGCCGATCCCATGGCATCTCACCGTCCGGGTTGACGTGATCGAAGAAATCCCTCGCCGCCATGTCCTCGCTGTGTTTGCGAGCCACCCCGGCCACCCGGTCGTTCCATGCGAACAAATCAAGCCCGCGCTGCGCCCGCGCCGCGTTGGCCAGCTCGAAGGATTGCCGCTCGAAGCTTTCCCGCAGCCGGTCGCTCGGGGGGCCGTAGAAGCTCCGCAGCGCCAGTTCCGTTTCGCTCTCCACAATCCGGATACCGGCGATGATTCCGGACTGGAAATTATCGTAGAAAAATTTGATAAACACGCCGTCCAGCCGGTACAGGCCGCTGATTTCAAGATCATCCCTGTGGATGAGAAAATTCGTGTTCCCTTTCTGGATATAGGTTTCCGGCTGGCCCAGTTCCCGCTCCACCCGGGACCGGGTCATGCCGGGCCGCACGGTTCCGTCCCGGACGGTCCAGTCGCCGCCCGACGTGTACAACCCCACGACGCGCCCGGATTGGACGCCGACCAGGGTATAATTGGCCGGATCGCTGCCGTAAACCAGCCACGAAAACCCGTACTGGCTGAGGTCAACCCGGTCCGGCGGGCCCAGCTTGAGCCGCACGGATTCTTCCGTGTCGCCGATGGCGATCCCCCTGACCAGCGCTTCCGCCGATCGCGGCGTTTCGGATACGGGGGAAGTGCCGCCGGTTTGCGGGCCGCCGAGGCGCAGGCCGGAATCTTTGAGGTTGCGGATGAATTGCGCCGCTTCCGCCCGGGTCAGCGTGTCGTCCGGCCGATAGCCTTCCACCGTCGGAGCCGTCTTGCCCCGGGACAGGCCCCGGTCAAGCAGGTATTGCACCGCATCCGTGACGGACAGCTGCCGTCCCTGGGTGGATGCGATGAGCTGCGCCACATGACCCCGGTTGTACCACTCGGCAACCAGAATTCCGGCGACCGTCCATCCGTGATCGGCGGCGATGTCGTAATATCCCGCGTACCAGGGCCCGTTGGGGGACGGGGCCGGGGTTCCCGCTTCGGGAAACGCCCGGATCAGCATCGCCAGGAACTCCGGCTCCGACACCGGCGCATCGGGCCGGAACGAGCCGTCCGGATAGCCGGTGACGATGCCTTCCGAGACCGCCCAGTCCACCGTTTCTTCCGCCCAGTGTCCCGCAACGTCCGGGAAGACCGCTGCCCGGGCGGTATCGGAGGGGGCGGACAGACCCAGGAATACGGCGAGCAGCGTCGCCAGCAAAGCGGCGGCCGGCCGTCGGCGGCGTCTTTCCGGTTGAGAATCCCGTGGCGTTGTAAAAAAATAAGGAAGCAGGAAAAACGGAAGGGGAGGGGACGGAGGATGTCGCTGTACGCGTTCGAGGTGACGGACATTCGGGGGAACACGGGCACCCTCGAGCCATGGAAAGGGCAGGTCCTGCTCATCGTCAACACGGCGACAGGGTGCGGGTTTGCGAGGCAGTTCGGCGGGCTGGAATCCTTGTATCAAAAATATCGCGACCACGGATTTGCGGTGCTGGGATTTCCCTGCCGGCAGTTCATGCGCCAGGAATTCAGCGAACGAAGCCGCATCGAGCAGGCGTGCCGGCGGGACCACGGGGTGACGTTTCCGTTGTTTTCCGTGATCAACGTCAACGGTCCCGGCGCCCATCCGCTTTTCAGGCATCTGAAACGTGAAGCCCGCGGCTTTCTGGGAACGCGTTCGATCAAATGGAATTTCACCAAGTTTCTGGTGGACCGGGATGGACGGGTGGTGCGGCGGTTCGCCCCCGCCACGACGCCGGAAACCATGGAACCGCATATCCGCAGGCTGCTCGGCGTCTGACGGCGGGCGGCGCAAAAAGGCGCCGGAGGCTCCGGTTCAAACCGGACGCCCCGGCGCCAGGTCCTTCAGCTCCGGCACCAGATTCGGCGGTACCTCGCCCTTGAGTCCCGCGACGAGGTTCCGCGCGGCCAGCATGGCCATGGCGGTTCGCGTTCTCTCGGTGGCCGATCCGATGTGCGGCAGAAGCACGACGTTGTCCAGGGTGAGCAGCGGATTGTCCGGATGCACCGGCTCTTGTTCAAACACGTCCAGCGCGGCGCCGCGGATCGTGCCGTTGCGCAATGCTTCGATAAGGGCCGCCTCGTCGACCACGGCGCCGCGGGAGACATTGACAAGGATGGCGGTCGGCTTCATGCGGGCAAGCTGCTCGCGGCCGATCATTTTTTTCGTCTCCGGGGTGAGCGGCGTCAGGACCACGACGAAATCCGACCGGGCGAGCAATTCGTCCAGCGGGACGTAAACGGCGCCGTAGCGGGCTTCCGCTTCGGGTTTCCGCGAGCGGTTGTGGTACAGCACCTCCATGTCGAAGCCCAGCCGGGCCCGCTTGGCCACCGCTTCGCCGATGCGTCCCATCCCGATGATGCCCAGGGTGGCATGGTGGACGTCGACGCCGAACAACTCCCTGTCCATTCCCTTGACCCAGCCGCCCTTGCGGACCAGGCGATCCAGCTCCGCTACCCGCCGCGCCGCCGCCAGGATGAGGGCCATGGTCAGGTCGGCCACCGTGTCGTCCAGCACGCCTGGCGTGTGGGTGCCCATCACGCCCCGCCGTTTCATGGCTTCCACGTCGAAGTTGTCGTATCCGACGGAGACGTTGCTGACAATCCGCAGGCGGGGCGCATGGTCGAGCAGCTCGTCGTTGACGGGGGTGCCGGCCGTGAGCAGCCCTTCGACGTCGGCGATGGCCGCAAAAAAGCGCTCCCGTCCCGGCCGCTCACGGCTTTCCCAGAATTCGCAGTCGCAATGTTCCGTCAGGTACGCCTTGACTTCCGGCGGTACTTTCCTCGCCACATAGACCTTCGGTTTCATCCTTCGTTAACCCGCCTCTCCCATGGTTGTTCTCTGGATGCCGGCATGGATGCCGGGCTTGGATGCAGGGCCGCCGCGCCGTCATTCCAGCGCTTCCCGGATCAGCCGGACGGAGCGGAGCCGCTTGCCGAAATCGTGAACCGGGCAGGTGATCATGAGCTCGTCGGCGCCGTATTCGCACATGATTCGCCCAAGCGCCTCGCGCACCTGCGCGGGATTTCCGACCACGCGATTCGCGCGGCGGGCGGCGAGCAGTTCCAACTCAAAATCCGTGCAGGGGTAGCTCTCGGCCGTCGCCACCGAGGGAAGCCAGGGCAGCGGAAAGCCGTGTTCCACCCGCAAAAAGAACAGCTCGTGGCTGGCGGCGAGGCGCCGGGCTTCCTCCTCCGTATCCGCGCATATGGCGGGCACCGCCACCATCGTCCGGGGCGCCCGGTTCAGCGCCGAGGGGCGGAACGACTCCCGGTACAGCCGGGTCGCCGCCGCGCCCGCGGGCGTGCCGAAAAATTGCGCGAAGGAAAAGGCAAGACCTTTCTCGCCCGCGAGCCGGGCGCTTTCGTCGCCGGAGCCGAGCAGCCAGATTTCCGGCGCGGTCTGAATGGAGGGGCTGGCGAGCGGCCCGGCGTAGCGATGGTCTGACGGCAGCGACTCGTACAGGCAGCCGATCAGGTCGTCCACCTGCCGCGGATACGGGTCGGCGTCGCGGAACCTGCCTTCCCTCAACGCGCGGGTGGCAACGGGCAGGCCGCCCGGCGCCCTTCCGAGGCCGAGGTCGATCCGGTTCGGGTGCAGCGCTTCGAGCAGCCGGAAATTTTCCGCCACCTTGTAGGCGCTGTAGTGCGGCAGCATCACGCCGCCGGCGCCGACCCGGATGCGGGAGGTGGCGGCGGCCACATGGGCGATGAGGATTTCCGGGCTGGACGACGCGAGGGATGCCATGCCGTGGTGCTCGGAAACCCAGTAGCGGGCGTACCCCAGCCGTTCGGCTTCCCGCGCCAGTTCCACGGCTTCGGCCAGGGTGTCCGCGACGGTTCTGCCTTCACAGACGTGGGTATGGTCCAGGTCAGAACGCCCATTCCCCGCCGCGGAACAGCGCGTCCACGGTTCCGTCCGGCCGTACCCCGTCGATGTCCGTTTCCGCGGAACCGATCATGAAATCGACATGGACAATGCTTTTGTTGAGCCCGATTTTCGCGAGCTCGTCCTTGCTTTTGTCCTTGCCTCCTTCCATGCAAAACGCGTAACCGTCTCCGATCGCCAGATGGCAGGAGGCGTTTTCGTCGAACAGCGTGTTGTAGAAGACCAGATCGGTGCGGGAAATCGGGGAACTATGGGGCACCAGGGCCACTTCGCCGAGGTATGCCGAACCTTCGTCCGTGTCGATGAGCTTTTTCAGCGTCTCCAGACCCTGCTCCGCCTGCACGTCGACGATCCTGCCGTCCCGGAAGGTGAACGAGAAGTTGCGGATGAGCGTCCCGCCGTAGCTGAGGGGCTTCGTGGCGCGGACGGTGCCGTTTGTCCCTTCCTTGAGCGGCGCCGTGAACACTTCCTCCGTCGGCATATTGGCGACGAAGGGAATGCCTTTCTCGTTTACGCTGCCGCCGCTTACCCACAGGTGTTCGGGCGGCAGTTCCACGGTCAGGTCGGTGCCGGGACCGCGGAAGCGGAGCAGGCGGTATTTCCGGTCGTTGAGGATCGCCGCTCTTTCTTCGAGACGGCGCAGATGCTCCCGCCAGGCCCCCACGGGATCTTCGCCGAGCACGCGCGTGGCCGCGAAGATGGCTTCCCAGAGGGCTTCCACCGCCTTCTCCGCATCCAGATCGGGGAACACTTTCATCGCCCATCCCGGAGACGGCACGGCGAGGACCGACCAGCTCACTTTGTCGGCCATGATGTAATGGCGATAGTTTTGCAACGCGAGTCCGGCCGCTTTCCGGGCGTCGGCGATCCGCTGAGGGTCCACGCCCTTCAGGAGATCCGGATCCGACGACGTGAGGGACAGGAAAGCGGCGCCGTCTGCCGCCATCTCTTCCCATCCCCTGGCCCGCCACATCGGATACTCCTTGAACGAATCCGCCGGGGCCATGTCGTAGCGGATCCGCGTGACTTCGTCGTCGGTCCATTCCACGTGCACGTACCGCGCGCCGGCCGCATACGCTTTGCGGACCGCCTGGCGCACGAAGGGGGCCGCATCCAGGGAGGCGGTGATCACCAGCGTCTGGCCGGGCTGGACGTTGACGCCGACTTCCACGGCCAGCGCGGCGTATTTTTCCAGTTTGACCGCAAAATCCGTCATCGGGTTTCCTCCAGCGGATGAAAATTCGCAAAATCGGAAAATCGGAAGCAGTCCTATTTTATCATGATCTTCCGGGAAAGCGAAAACAGCGCGGGCAGCCGCCCCTTCCCGGCCTTGCCGGCCGCCCGGCGGTTGCGTTCAGGCACCCGGGGAAGCTATTATGTAGTTAATATAAATTTTAAAGGCCGCGCCGCCGCGCGGCCGAAGTTCCGACTGGAGGGAAACCCATGTACGACATCGCCATTGTCGGCGCGGGCCCGGCCGGGGCCAGCGCTGCGCTGTTCGCCGCCAAGGCGGGCAAAAAGACGCTGGTCATCGACAACGACAAGGGGTTGACCAAGCGGGCGTGGGTGGAAAACCATTACGGCGTGATGGAAATCGCGGGCCCGGACATGGTGGAGCTGGGCAAGCAACAGGCCCGGAAGTTCGGCGCCGAAGTGGTGGACGACGAGGTCACGGACGTGGTCCGGGAAGGCGACAAGTTCGTGATCAAGACGGCGCAAGGCGGTTCTTACGAGGCGAAGAGGGTCATCCTGGCGACGGGCATTTCCGTGGAACTGGCGGAAAAGATCGGCGTCCGGACGAAGCCCGGCACGGAACCGCGCATCAAGACCGTTCTGGACGTGGACGCCGAGGGGCGGACGAACATCGACGGCATCTGGGCGGCGGGCACCTGCGCCGGCGTGAGCGTCCATACGATCATCACGGCCGGCGACGGAGCCAAGGTGGCCATCAATATCATCAGCGAGCTGAACGGCGAGCGCTACGTGGACCACGACTTGTATCAGCCCAAGAGCTGACGGCCGCGAAAAAGCCGGCTGCCGCGTATTCCGCGGCAGCCGGCTTCCGCTTGTACGCCCAGCATGGGCGTCATCTCTACGGTGAAAGTCCGGAATGGGGGCTGGCGAGCGCCTACCATTAGCCAAAGGCAAGGGTGCCTGCCGCG